>Ga0307410_10000759_pt1 | contig 13537 bp, 15 predicted proteins | sample 322Ometagenome_3_FD_203707 | JGI IMG/M metagenome (GOLD analysis project Ga0307410, IMG submission 203707) | Maize rhizosphere microbial communities from greenhouse at UC Davis, California, United States - 322HYB-O-3 | ecosystem: Host-associated > Plants > Roots > Rhizosphere > Soil | place... | reverse complement strand
CAGATGGCTGCACGCGCGGCGCGCGAGCTCCGCGACGGCTATTACGTCAACCTCGGCATCGGGATCCCGACGCTGGTGGCCAACAACATCCCCGAAGGCATGACCGTCACTCTTCAAAGCGAGAACGGCATGCTTGGCATCGGCCCGTTCCCTTATGACGACGAGGTCGACCCCGACCTGATCAATGCCGGCAAGCAGACGGTCAGCGAGCTCCCGCAGACCAGCTATTTCGACAGCGCGACCAGCTTCGGCATGATCCGGGGCGGACATATCGACCTCGCCGTCCTCGGAGCGATGGAGATCAGCCAAGGCGGCGACATCGCGAACTGGATGATCCCGGGCAAGATGATCAAGGGCATGGGCGGCGCCATGGACCTCGTCGCCGGCGTCAAGAAGATCATCGTGGTGATGGAGCATACGTCCAAGAACGGCGACCCGAAATTCATCCCGCACTGCACTCTGCCGCTCACCGGCAAGAACGTCGTCGACATGATCATCACCGATCTCGCCGTTTTCCAGCGGGCGGACCACGACAGTCCGTTCAAGCTGATCGAGATCGCCCCGGGCGTGACCCGCGAGGAAGTACGCGAGAAGACGACCGCGGATTACGTGGAGTAGCTCAGCAGGAGAAAAAGATGCGTCGCTTGACGATTGGATTGCTTGCGGCTTCAACCCTGCTCGCCTCCTGTGGCGGCCAGTCGGCGGCGCAGAACGAGGCAGACGCCAATGCCGCGGCTTCGGGGGCGCAATCCCAAGCGGCGAAGCTGTCGCTGACGCGGCTCGACTGCGGCAGCGCGACCATCAAGAACTTCGACAAGTTCTTCTCCGACAAGCCCGGATTTTACGAGAACGGTCCGCGCGACGTCACTGACAGCTGCTACGTGATCCAGCATGGGGATCAGCTACTGCTGTGGGACACCGGCCTGGATCCGACCCTGAAGGGCAAGATGTTTGATGCCGGCGACATGATCCTCCGCGTCAAGCAAACGCTGGCGGAGCAGCTCGCCCAGATCGGCGTGAAGCCCGAGGACGTGGACATCGTCGGAATCAGTCACGAGCACGCCGACCATACTGGGCAGGCGGCTCTCTTCCCGAACGCCGAGCTGCTGATCGGCGCGAAGGACTTCGAGGATACCAAGGGCGAGAAGGACCCATTCGGCCCGTGGCGCAAGGAAGGCGCCCGAGTGCATCGCGCGTCGGGCGACGTGGACGTGTTCGGCGACGGAAGCGTGACGGCGTTGCACCTTCCCGGGCATACGCCCGACCATATGGCGCTGCTGGTGAAGCTGGCGTCCGGACCGGTCCTGCTTTCCGGCGACACATATCACTCGCGCGAAGCACGCGAGAAGCGCGGCGTTCCGCCTTTCAACACTAGCCGTGAGCAGACGTTGCAGTCCATGGATCGCTTCGAGAAGGTGGCGAAGGACACGGGCGCGAAGGTCGTCATCCAGCACGAACCGCGCGACATCGGGCTGCTTCCTGCTTTCCCCCAGGCGGCACAATAATGCGTGCGCTCCTCAGCCGTGAGCCGGGCGGGCCCGATACGCTCCGGCTGGAGGAAGCGGACGATCCGAAGCCGGGATCGGGCGAACTGCTGGTCCGTGTCCGCGCATCTGCGATCAATTATCCCGACGTCCTGATCATCGAGGATAAGTATCAGCTTAAGCCGCCGCGGCCGTTCGCCCCGGGAGGAGAGATTGCCGGCGAGATCGAGGCTGTCGGCGACGGCGTCGAAGGCTGGAGCCCCGGCGATCGAGTCATCGCCGTCACCGGCTTCGGCGGGCTTGCCGAGAAGGTCGTGATTCCGGCCAAGTCCGCCTTCCGCCTGCCGGACGAGCGCAGCTTCGAGGAAGGCGCGGCGCTGCTGCTGACCTATGCGACGTCGATCCACGCGCTGCTCGACCGGGGAAAGCTGCAGGCGGGGCAGACCCTCCTCGTCCTTGGCGCCGCGGGAGGCGTGGGTCTCGCTGCCGTCGAACTCGGCAAGGCCTACGAAGCGCGCGTAATCGCGGCCGTCTCGTCCGAAGAGAAGGCGCAGGCCGCGCGCGACGCAGGCGCGGAGGAGGCGATCGTCTATCCGCAAGGACCGTTCGACCGCGACGGCCAGAAGGCGCTTGCGCAATTGTTCAAGGGCGCTGTCGGGCCAGCGGGCGCCGACGTCATCTTCGACCCTGTCGGCGGCGACTATACCGAGGCGGCGCTGCGCAGCATCGCCTGGGAGGGACGCTTCCTGGTTGTCGGATTCCCGGCCGGTATCGCCAGGCTCCCGCTCAACCTCACCTTGCTGAAGAGCTGCGATGTTTGCGGCGTGTTCTGGGGCGCCTTCGCGGCCCGCGACCCGAAGGCCAATGCCGCACATGTCGATACTCTGTTCAAGCTGTGGCGGCAGGGAATGATCGCGCCGAGGATCAGCGGGACCTATTCGCTGGAGCAGGCAGGCGAGGCGATCCGTGCCGTGGCCGAGAGGCGCGTCGTCGGCAAGCTTGTCGTGACGCTGAACTAGCTAGAGTACGCTTCCACCCGAAGGAGACATTCGGCCATGCTCGTTGCCTCTGACGCGCGTCCGCCTTATCTGCGGCATCAAACTAGCAAGGGATCCCGATGACCCAGTTCAACGATCGTGAGCGCGCGTTTGAGAGCAAGTTTGCGCACGATGAGGAAATGAAGTTCCGCATGATTGCGCGCCGTAACCGTCTGCTCGGCGAGTGGGCGGCCCGAAAGATGGGCCTCTCCGAGGAGGAAACCGTGTCCTACGCGAAGGACGTCGTTCGCGCCGACTTTGAGGAAGCGGGCGACGAGGACGTCATCCGCAAGGTCCTGGGCGATCTGACCTCGGCAGGGATCGAGTCGAGCGACACGGAGATCCGCCAGACGCTGGAGCACAAGACCGTCGAGGCGAAGCGCCAGTTGATCGAAGCGCAGGGCGGCGGCGCCTGAGATGCCCATGGCCGCAAGCGAGATCGAGCGGCTGATCCGTGACGCTATCCCCGACGCGGAGGTGACCATTCGGGACCTCGCGGGCGACGGGGATCATTATGCGGCCCGCGTGGTGAGCGCGAGCTTTGCCGGGCTGCCCCGCGTTAGGCAGCATCAGCGCGTTTATGCGGCGCTGGGCGGCCGAATGGGCGGCGAATTGCATGCGCTGCAGCTGGAAACGGCAGCGCCGACAGGAGACGAATGATGAGCGATGCAAATGATCGCATCGGCGAGATCGTGAAGAAGAATGAAGTCGTGCTGTTCATGAAGGGCACGCCTTTGTTCCCCCAATGCGGCTTTTCGAGTAGGGCGGTGACCATCCTCGAGCATCTCGGTGCGCCGTTCGAGACCGTGGACGTGCTCCAGGACCCGGAGATCCGTCAGGGCATCAAGGAATATTCCGATTGGCCGACGATCCCGCAGCTCTATGTGAAGGGCGAGTTCGTCGGTGGGTCCGACATCATGATGGAAATGTTCAAGAGCGGGGAACTTCAGCAGCTCGTTGGCGCGGAGGCGAGCTGATCCTCAAACAAAAAGGGACGGTGGAGCGGGACCAGAATAACCGCTGCACCGTCCCTTTCGTTGGCGTGGGACCAAGTGGACGCTCATAATATAGCAATGGGCGTGCCAATTCGTAGAAACGGCAGAAAACCGCCAAGTTTGTCAGCGGTGCGAGGAAGCGATCGCGAGAATGTGTAAAAAGTGCCGACATTTTCGGGCCCAAATGGCTGATGGCACTTTGTCGCGCCGCCGGTGTTGGGCTTCCGCATGAGCCGTGACGATCCTGACATGACCGGCGCGATGACGGCCGAGCGATTGATCTGCGACCTTACGCAGAGCTGGTCGGACGTCGGCGGTGGCGTCGGGACCTATCTCCGCCACAAGCGCAATCACATCCTCGAGCGCACTCCGCACCGGCACCTGCTCATCGTTCCCGGCCCTGAGGACGCGGTCGTGGAGGACGGCCGCGCCATCACGGCGACAATCCGCTCTCCCCGCGTGCCGGGAAGTCCGCACTATCGCCTGATGCTGCGCAATGGGGCGGTACGGGAGCTGCTCGAACGGTTCCGGCCCGACCTGATCGAGTGCCAGGACAGCTACAATCTGCCCTGGGCCGCAATCGGCCACCGCAAGCGCTATCCCGAAACGGCGCTCGTCGGCGGCTATTTCACGGATTTCCCGACGGTGTACGCCGAGCGGCCTTTTTCGAAGGTGATGGGCCGCACGCTTGCTGGGGCGGCGGGACGCATCTGCTATCGCTATTGCGGGCAGCTGTACCGCAAGTTCGATGCGGTCTTCGCGCTTAGCGAAAACGGAGGAGCCACCAAGCTCCGCTCCTACGGCGTCGAGGACGTCGGCACGGTGCCGCTCGGCGTCGAGCTGGGCGACTTTGGGCCTTCGCGCCGTGACAAGAAGCTGCGCCGCTCGCTTGGTGTCGCGGACGGCCAGCCGCTGCTGATCTACGTCGGCCGGCTCGACGCGGAAAAGAAGCCGCACATCGTCGCAGAGGCTTTTCGCAAGCTTCCCCAGAGCCTGGGCGCGCGTCTCGTGCTGCTTGGCGAGGGGCCGCTGCGCGAGGAAATCGCGGCGCTTCAGGATTCGCGGATCCATACGCCCGGCTTTGTCCGCGATCGTCAGGAGCTCGCCAAGTGGTTGGCGAGCGCCGATGTCTACGTGTCGGCAATGGCCGACGAGACCTTCGGAGTGTCGATCGTGGAGGCGCAAGCTTCCGGATTGCCCGTCGTAGGAGTCGCCGCAGGAGCGATGATCGATCGTGTCACGGATGCCATCGGTAGGCTCGGGCGGGTCGACGATTCCGACGCAATGGCGGCGAACATCCTGTCGGTGTGGAAGGCCGACCGGGGCAGTATGAGCGAGATCGCCCAGGCCGAAGCACGTCAATTTAGCTGGGCCCGCAGCATGGATGCGTTGTTCGGCCAAATCTATCGCAAGGCCTTCAACGCCCGCTCGCAGCGGCTGGTCGAGTCCCCCGTTCGGGTCCGCGAGGCATTGGCCGGAGTTCCGGCTGAGTAGCCGGGGGATTTTATAGACGCGGCCAGTCGTGCATGAGTGACCGGGTGGATGCCCCATACGAACTGCTGGAGACGCTCGAACCCGGAATCGCCCGCGTGCTCGCCCGCAATCCGTCGGCGTTCACCTATTACGGGACGCAGACCTATGTGATCGGTGAGCGGGAGATCGCCGTGATCGATCCCGGGCCTGACCTTCCGGAGCATGTTGAGGCGTTGATCCGGGCGATCGGCGGGCGCCGCGTCGTTGCGATCATGTGCACCCACACGCATCGCGATCACAGTCCGGCGGCGCGACCGCTTGCGAACGTCACCGGCGCGCCGATCGTCGGCTGCGCCCCGCTCGCGTTGGAGACCGTGGGCCCGCGCGCGGACGCCGCATTCGACGGGGCCTATTCGCCGGACCGCATCCTGGAAGATGGCGAAAGCGTCGAAGTCGAAGGGCGCAGCGTCGTCGCGGTCGCGACGCCTGGCCACACGTCCAACCACCTCTGCTTCGCTGCGGGCGACGCTTTGCTGACCGGCGACCATGTGATGGGCTGGTCCACGACTGTCGTGGTGCCGCCCGACGGCGAGATGGCGGCCTACATGGCCAGTCTCGACAAGCTGCGCCAGCGCAAGGACCGCGTCTTCTACCCGGCGCACGGTCCACCCGTGAACAACCCGCAGCAATATGTCCGCGGGCTGATGGGTCACCGCATGCAGCGCGAGAAGCAGATCCTCCGGCTCGTCGGCGAGCAGCCGCTCGACATTCCAGACATCGTCGCCAACGCCTATCCGGGCCTCGATCCCAGGCTGGTGAGCGCAGCGGGAGGCTCGGTCCTCGCGCATTTGCTGGACCTCGAAAAGCGCGGGCTCGTTGTGCAGAACGAACAGCAATGGTCGAAAGCCGTCTGAACAAGCCCCTCGCCATCGGCGCGATCATCGTCGCGCTGGTGCTCGGCGTCCTGCTGGGCATGACGTCCGGCGTCGTCGATCGCATTTTCGGCGGCCCCGATCCGAAGACGATCGCAAGCTCCAGCCTCGAATCGATGCGTGCCCAGAACCGCCTGATCGCCTTCGTCGCCCGCTATGTTTCGGTCGTCAGCAGCGAGCAGCAGCGCCTGGGAGGGCTGGTGAGCACGGAGCGCACGCTGATCCTTCCCGGCAATGTGCGCTACGAGGTCGATCTTTCCCAACTGCAGCCGGAGGACGTCCGCTGGGACGCTGGCTCTCAAACGCTGAGCGTGCGCATTCCCGACATCGAGGTCGCGGGGCCGGAAGTCGATCTGAACGCCGCGCGTGAATATGGCTCGGGCGGCGTTCTCGCAAACCTCACCAATGCTGAAACGCAGCTCGACGAGGCCAATCGCGCCCGCGCAGTGTCCGACCTCAGGAAGCAGGCCCAGGCGGAAGTGCCCATGCGGCTGGCACGCAATGCCGCACGGCAGGCGATCGAGCGAAGCTTCTCGCTGCCCCTGAAAGCTGCGGGGTTCGAGAAGGCGAAGGTCGTCGCGCGTTTCGCCGGCGAGGAAGGCACCCCCGATCCTTCCTATCTCGACCAGTCGACACCATATAACGAGGCGATCGAAGAGGCGCGGCGTCGAAGGGCCGCTCAGGGGCAGTAGATGACCGTTCAAACGCAGAGTCTGAAAGGGCTCGACCTCCTTGCCGAGATCGAGCGGCTTAAGCGCGAGCGCAACGCCGTGATCCTCGCGCATTATTACCAGAAGCCCGAGATTCAGGACCTTGCGGACTTCGTCGGTGACAGCCTCGATCTGTCGCGCAAGGCGGCCGCGACGGACGCCGGCGTCATCGCTTTCTGCGGCGTCCGCTTCATGGCCGAGACCGCGAAGATCCTGTCCCCGCAGAAAACCGTGATCCTGCCCGACATGGACGCGGGTTGCTCACTCGAAGACAGCTGTCCGCCCGACCAGTTCGCCGCTTTCCGCGCCGCCCATCCGGATCATATCGCGCTCACCTACATCAACTGCTCGGCTGCGGTGAAAGCGTTGAGCGATATCATCGTGACCAGCTCTTCCGCGGCGGTGATCCTTGATCAGATCCCCAAGGACCAGAAGATCATCTTCGGGCCCGACCGGCACCTCGGCGGCTATCTCGCGCGCAAGTTCGACCGCGAAATGCTGCTGTGGCCCGGCATCTGCATCGTCCATCAAGCCTTCAGCGAGACCGAGCTCCTGAAGCTCAAGGCCGAGCATCCTGACGCGCCGGTCGCGGCGCATCCCGAATGTCCGCCCCACATCATCGATCACGCCGACCACGTGGGCTCGACCAAGTCGATCCTCGACTTCGCGTTGAGCTCGCCCGCGCAAACGATCCTGGTCGCGACCGAGCCGCACATCATCCACCAGATGGAGAAAGTGGCGCCGCAGAAGACCTTCATTGGCACGCCCGGCGGCGACGGGAACTGCAACTGCAACATGTGCCCGTACATGGCGCTCAACACGCTCGAGAAGCTTTACGTTGCGCTGCGGGACCTCGAACCGCGCATCGAGCTTTCGCCCGAAGTCATGGACCGTGCGCGCGTTCCGCTTGAGCGCATGTTGGAGATGGCCGGGCGAACGGTTGGCCAGGGCGACGTCGGCAAGCCGATCATCGATCCCAGAATCAGCGGCGACTGATCAGGCGAGACGCAGCCAGAGCATGGCGATGTACATGAAGGCATTCATGTAGGCCGTCGATGCGAAGCCGGGCGCGCGGTACAGCGGGTGGATGCGGTAGCCGATCCAGAAGACGGTCCGGCAGATAACGAAGGTTATCGCGACTGCCGGAATGACCCTGATCCAGCCGATGGGCACGCTGACTGACAGCGCCAGGATCCCGACCAGGAAGCAGACGAACTGCTGCAGCGTGTTGTCGGCCACACGCCCGTCGACGACCATCTTCGGGCTTTCCTTGCCAATGGTCGGGTCGATCGCTTCGCTGAGAAACCGCGCATTGCCGACAGCCGCGAGCATCGCGAACAGCGGGAGCACCGCAACGACGGACCAGCGCGCCGCGTAGCCGAGCCTGTTGCCCGGCGCGTCGACGACTTGCGGGTCGGGCATGGCCGACGAAATCAGCCACACCAGGATCGCCATTCCGGCAATGCCGCTCGCCGCGCCGATCGCGACGATCTTCTGATCCTTGGTCATGTGCCTGCCCCCGCAGCCGATGCGCGGTCATAACACGACTGCCGTTACGTCAGGAGATGCGGCCGGTTACCTGGCCCTCTACCGTCGCGCTCGATGGATGGTGCTTGTCGAGATGGCGCTTGACGATTCTGAGGTTCCGCGAGTTGGACCGGAAGAAGAAATCGGGGACGGCACCGATCCAGGGGATGAGGCCCAGCGCCCAGTCGACTCCGACATTGCCCGCCATCCTTGCCATCGCGGACTTGGACATACCGAGGTTGCGCGCTTCCCACGCCATGTAGGCGCCGAGCACCGCACCGGCCGTGCTTCCCGCGAAGGGAACGAGGTCGAGAATGACGTCGAGGCCCACGGCGCGATTTGTGCCCGGGATCACGAACAGCCGTTCCATGATCTTCTCGAGCGCTTCCACGCGCTGCCGAACGGATGCGGGGTCGCTACCCAGGCCTGGCAATGGCATTCTCCTGTCGGTCAATCCGCCCGTTCCCGGTCGAGCCGCTGGCGCAGCGACGTGAGGGTGTGCCGGGCGAAGCGATTGGTCGCAAAACCTTGCACGCGGTCGGAAACGAGCGACCAGCGAATCGGAGCCGTAAGGGCGATAAACAGCTGCTGATCGTCAATTCTCTGCGCCGCCTGAGCGAGCAGGCCGTTGCGTTGGACGGCTACGGTTGCCGATCGTGCCCCGTCCATCAATTCGTCGGCTTGTGCGTCACAAACCGGCACTTCGCCGCACCGGAAGGAGCGGACGAACCAGGCGGGAGAGGTAGATGGAGCGATCTTGTCGATCAGGTCGAAGTCGGCGGCCTTGCCCGGTTCGACTGCTTCTACGGTGACGCCGATGGCGCCCCAGTCGCCGGCCAAGCGGCGAAAAAGGAGCCTTGCTCCCGGAGCATCCGGTAATGCGATCCGCAGCGTCGGCTTTTCCAGATCGCCGAACTGTCGCCTGGCGGCCGCGGCGAGCTGCGCTCGGCGATCTGTTATCGGGATCGCCATCCACGCGGGCGCCGCAGGCGGCTGCAATCCATCAAGGCCGGGTTCGATGAGCGTCGCCCGCGGCAAGAGCCCCGGCACGTTCAGCGCATCGATCAGCGCTTGCCGGTCGATCGCCTGGCTGAGCAGTCGCCGCAGCTCGAGGTTCGCTGCCGGTCCGTCTGCCCGGGCCGGAACCAGTCCGAAGAGTCCCATCGCGGGGTCGAAGCGAAGCGCATTTCTCGGCAATTTCCCGGCGCGCGCAAAGGGGAGGTCCGCATAGGTCCCGCCGAGCACCAGGTCGGTCTTCTCGTTGATAAACCCCGTGACCGCCGCTCGTGCGGGCTGCCCACCCAGCACCACCTCCTCGCGCTCGACCGATTCCTCGTCGAGGTCTTCGACGGTCCTCTCCAGCTTCAGTGCATTCGGCTTGCTGCCTTCGGCGATAAGGAACGGCCCTGTCCCTTGGCCCTCGCGGACGATCGAAAATTCCGGCTGGGCGAGCAGTTGAAGCAAATGGGGACGGGAGGCCTTCAGGCTGATTTCGAGCACCCGGTCGGTCATCGGGACGACTTGGTCGATCGCCCCGAGCGTGTCCTTCAGCGGATTGTCGCTGCGCGAAGCGATCTGGCGCTTGAGCAGCCGCGCGACCTGCTGGGCGGTGACCTTCCGCCCGTCCGGCCATTCGATGGATTGCAGCCTGAAGATATAGCTGAGGCCGTCGTCCGTGACGTTCCATCGTTCCGCCAGACCTGGAACGATCTGGCCGGAGGCATCGAAGCGGACGAGCCCTTGCCCAATGTTGGACAGAAGGACAGCCTGCGGCTCCGTAAGCGGCCCTGAGGCGGGGTCCACGATCTTGGGCGCCTCGCCGATGACGAGCACGTTCGTCTCGCCCCGTTCGGCCTGCTCGCAGCCGGCGGAAACGAGCGCTGCCATGATCAGGCCTGCCGCAGCAAAGGCGCGGCGAGTTACCGGCGACCGCATTGCGGCTGTTTAATCATAAGCCGACGTTCAGCAAATCTCTGGATATATCCCGGCAAGTGTTTTACTGACGTAAGGCACCTGTCATCGCGAGTCCAGGAACGAGCTTGGTCGACAACGAGGGGATCTGGAGCCGCGGCGGCTCCAATGTGGAGGAACTGCCGGATCCGTTCGAACCGGCTGGACCGACGCCCGGTTTCGCCCCGGACGGCGTACCGCCTGAAGAGCAATCGAAGCGCCGCAGGTGGTGGCCGCTTATCTTGTACGCCATCTCCGGCGTCTTCTTCATCACGCTCATCTGGCTGATCGTCACGGCGCCTTTGTCGCGCGCGCTAGAGCCGCTTGACGACCCGGCCATCCTTCTGGTGTCGCAGGAGGGGAGGGCGATCGCCCGCCGGGGCGCGATCAAGGAAGCGCCGGTGGACGTCACCCGACTCAATCCGGTCACACCCGCCGCCTTCGTCGCGATCGAGGACCGCCGGTTCTACCGCCATTGGGGTGTAGACCCGCGCGGCGTCGGGCGGGCTATGGTCGCCAACGTCCGCGCGGGCGGTGTGCGGCAGGGGGGCAGCACCATCACCCAGCAGCTCGCCAAGACCAGCTTTCTCTCGTCCGACCGCAGTCTGAAGCGCAAGGCGCAGGAAGTGATCATCGCCTTCTGGCTGGAAGCCTGGCTGACGAAGGACGAGATTCTGTCCCGCTATCTTTCGAGCGTCTATTTCGGCGATGGCGTCTACGGCCTGCGCGCCGCTTCGAAGCATTATTTCGGAAGGGAGCCGGAGAACCTCAATCTGGCGCAGTCGGCCATGCTCGCCGGGGTCGTTCAGGCGCCTTCGCGGCTTGCGCCGACGAACAATCTCAAGCTCGCGCAGGCACGCGGTAAGCTGGTGCTGAGGGCGATGGCGGACACGGCGGCCATCAGCCAGGGCCGAGCCTCTGCCGCCCGCGCTGCACGGCCGGTCTATCATTCGTCGAAGATTCCGACCGGCACCTATTTCGCCGACTGGGTCGCGCCTCAGGCGCGTGACGCGTTCGAGGCTGAATTCGGTGAAGTGAAGGTCAAGACGACGCTCGATGCGGACCTTCAGCGGCTGGCCGTTCGCGCCGTTTCTCGCGCGGCCGCAGGCGATATGCAGGCCGCCTTGGTCGCTATGCGCCCGGACGGCCGCGTCGTCGCGATGGTCGGTGGCAGGAGCTACAAGGAGAGCCCGTTCAACCGCGCCACCCAGGCTCGCCGGCAGCCGGGCTCGGCATTCAAGCTGTTCGTCTATCTCGCCGCACTACGCGCTGGCTGGACGCCCGACAGCATGATCGAGGACCGTCCGATTACCATCGACGGCTGGACGCCCGCCAACAACGATGGCGTCTATCGGGGCGAGATCACGCTGCGAGAAGCGTTCGCCCGGTCGAGCAACGCCGCAACGGTCCGGCTTTCGGAAAGCGTCGGCCGACCGAACGTGCTTCGCACCGCTCGCGAGCTTGGCATCACCACTTCGCTGCCCAACTCGCCCAGCGTCGCACTTGGCACCGCCGGCGTCAGTCTGCTGGAGTTGACGTCCGCTTATGCCGCCGTGGCGAGCGGTCGCTATCCGATACGCGCGCGCGGGCTCCCGGAAAGGGAAGCGGTGGGCCGCTTCGGCGGGCTGCTCCAGTCGGGCGGAAGCATGGACTCGCGCCGCGACTGGGCGCCCATGCTCGACCTCCTTTACGCGGCGGCGAACGATGGGACGGGGAGGCGCGCCGCACTGGCGGTCCCCACGTTCGGCAAGACGGGAACCAGTCAGGATAATCGCGACGCGCTCTTCGTCGGCTTCGCGGGCAATCTGGTCGTCGGGGTCTGGGTCGGCCGGGACAATGACAAGCCGCTTGGCCGGGCTGTCAGCGGCGGCACCGTGCCCGCACAGATCTGGCGCAACTTCATGGTTTCGGCCCTTGCGGTCGATGGCCGAGCGGGCCCCGAGCTACCGGCAGAGTTCCAGATTCCGGAGCGCGTGGAGCCGCGCAAGGATCGCCAGAGTCCGCTGCCCGAGGAGTGGAGCGAAGGCGCGGAGCCGCTTCGGAAGATCATCAGCGAGCTTGAGAAGCTCTTCGAATGACTGGATAATAATTAACGTTCGTAAACCTCCCGCTTTAAGCATTTCTCAATTCCCGACTCCTATTTCGAGAAGACCTGCACGGCATTGGGCAGGGACTTAGTGGGGGCACGCTCCCGACTTCGAGGACAGGAGACCAGAAATGTTCAAGCGGTTCGTCAAGCTGATGAACGACAGCAAGGGCGCAACGGCCATTGAATACGGCCTGATTGCAGCTCTCATCGCCGTTGCGGCGATTGGTGCGATGCGCGGCATCGGCACCAAGCTGGGCACGACTTTCAATAACGTTTCGAGCGCTCTCTAAGCGCTTGATTCGTCGAAAACAGGGCGGCGGTGCTGGAGACAGCGCCGCCGCCTTTGTTTTGTGCTTCGGGCAATTGTTAACGTTCGGGAACCAGCCTGATTAGCAAGATTGAAACCACTTCGGTCGCACAAGATCAATCGCGCGGTCACGACTGTGTGTCCGAGAGTGATCAGGTGTTTCGCGCGAACAAACTGGGAGACCAGAAATGATCAAGCGTTTTGTGAAGCTGATGAATGACAGCCGCGGCGCTACCGCGATCGAATACGGCCTGATTGCCGCTTTGATTTCTGTGGCCGCCATCGGCGCAATGCGTGGTGTCGGCGACAAGCTGGGTAGCACGTTCAATAACGTTTCGAGCGCGCTCTGAACTAATCGTTCACGCGTGAGACAAAGGAGGCGGCGGCGCTGCGAGGCGCCGGCGCCTTCTTTTTTGGCCGCGGCGGAACGTAGCAGGCGACCAGTGCAGCCGTCGATCCAAGCGAAAGCAGGTTCGGAAGTTCGTAGAAGCCCGCGATGGCAACGACCGACAGAAGAGAGAATCCCCAGATCAAACCGGCAAGGCTGCGGCTTCCTGCCAACAGCAGCCAGGCCATGGGCAGCCCCAGGAGCACGCCGTCATAAGTGAGCAGATAGGGCGTCCCGAGCAAAGTTGCTGCGGCGAGCACTGCTTCCTTGCCGGGTCTGTCCTGCCGCCAAGACTGCCATACCATCACAGCCGCGACCGCTGCGACCGCAACGTGGATCGACATGGCAATGCCGGCCGCCACCCCGAAATAGCGGAGCAAGGCATAGACGCTGGCGAGCTCGCGCCAGGGCCAGCGGCTTTGCGCGACGAATCCCGTGTAGGTGGAGAGCATCTCGAAAAAGGCCGTGTAAGACTCGCCGCCCAGCGTCACGAAACCCACGAGCAGCACGACGAATGCGGAGAGCGCACCTCCTGCGATGGCCTGCCAGTGCCGACCCGCGATCATCGCAATCGGCAGCATGACGGCAAGCTGCGGCTTGATGGCGAGCAGGCCGAGAACAGATCCGGCCATTAACGGCCGCGTC
>Ga0307410_10000758_pt1 | contig 13539 bp, 12 predicted proteins | sample 322Ometagenome_3_FD_203707 | JGI IMG/M metagenome (GOLD analysis project Ga0307410, IMG submission 203707) | Maize rhizosphere microbial communities from greenhouse at UC Davis, California, United States - 322HYB-O-3 | ecosystem: Host-associated > Plants > Roots > Rhizosphere > Soil | place... | reverse complement strand
CTGAATGATAAATTAAACAGCGAAGAACTGTTTGATAAAATGGAAAAGTTCAAGCAAATCAGTAAAAATCAATCCAGAAATTTAGAACAATTAGTTGAATTGACCAAAAGATTTTATGTAGAAAAGAAAGCAGGTCAAGTTGCAGAGAAATTAAACAAACTGGCAGATAAGCAAGATGAGCTTTCTAATAAGGATAAAGAAAACACGTCAGACAAACAGGAAGAAATCAATAAAGCTTTTGAAAAAATACAGGAAGATTTAAAAGACCTGAAAGAAGAAAACAAAACTTTAAAGTCTCCGTTAGAGATTCCTTCAGACGCTTCTAAAGAAAAAGATGTTAAAGATGATTTACAAAAAGCATCAGAAGAATTGAATAAAAAGAACGCTTCTTCGGCTAAACCAAAACAAAAAAGTGCCTCGAAGAAAATGAAGAATATGGCGCAACAAATGGATTCAAGTATGGAAGGCGGAGAGCAGGAACAATTGGAAGAAGATGTAGCAATGCTTCGTCAGATTCTGGATAATCTTCTGGCGTATTCATTATCTCAGGAAGATGTAATGAAACAATTTAAATCTATGAAACTAGGTTCTTCTGTATATACTAAGAATATAAAAGTACAGCAAAACCTAAAACAACAGTTTAAACATGTAGACGATAGTTTATTTGCTTTATCATTACGTAACCCAAAAGTGGCAGAAGATGTAACGAAAGAAATTGGAAATGTACAATACAATGTAGACAAAGCTATTGAATCTTTGACAGATGTTCAGGTTCCAAAAGGAGTTTCTCATCAGCAATATGCAGTTTCGTCCGCCAATAAGTTGGCTGATTTTTTAAGTGATTTATTAAACAATATGCAAATGTCAATGTCTAAACCAGGAGCTGGAAAACCAAAACAAGGAGAAGGACAAGGAATGCAGTTGCCGGATATCATTCAAAAACAAAAAGGTTTGGCTGATAAAATGAAAGACGGAATGAAGCAAGGTGATAAACCCGGAGATAAATCTGGAGAGAAACCAGGACAAGGAAAAGAGGGAAAGTCTGGACAAGGACAAACTGGTCAGGGAAAAGAAGGACAAGGAAAAGAGGGTCAGGGAAAAAATGGAAACAAAGGAGCTTCTGGAAAAGATGGTAAAAATGGTAAAGGAGAAAAGGGAGAAAAAGATGGCGAAGATGGAGAAGGAGATGCTGAAGCCATAATGGAAATTTACAAAGAGCAGGTTAAATTGCGTGAAGCTTTGCAAAAAGAGTTGGCCAAAAAAGGATTAGATTCTCAAGGAAGATCTGTAATTGATCAAATGAAACAATCGGAAAAACAACTTTTAAATAAAGGTTTTAAAAATGAGAACCTTCAAAGAATATTAAATATTCAACAAGAGTTATTAAAATTAAACAATGCAGTTCAGCAACAAGGTCAGGATACAAAGCGTCAATCTGAAACAAATAAGACTGAATTTACAAATAAAACAAATGCGCTTCCAAGCTCATTGTTGGATTATTTAAACAGTGTGGAGATTTTAAATAGACAATCACTACCTTTGCGCTCAAATTTTAACCAAAAGGTTCAAGAATATTTTAATACAAAATGATCAATTTTAATTACGAAACAGATTTTAATTTAGATAACGAAGAAGCCTTTTCAGATTGGTTGAGTGCTGTAATTGTGTCTGAAAAGAAAAACGAAGGGGAGATAAATTATATATTTTGTGATGATGAATATCTTCATAAAATCAATGTTGAATATTTAGATCACGACACTTTAACTGATATTATCAGTTTTGATTACACAGTTGGAAATGAATTAAACGGAGATATTTTTGTTTCTGTAGAAAGAGTAGAAGACAACGCAAAGGATTTTAATGTTTCTTTTGATGAAGAATTAAAGCGTGTTTTAGCTCACGGTATATTACATTACTGTGGTTATAAAGACAAGACTGATAAAGATGCAGAATTAATGCGCCAGAAAGAAGACGAGAAAATTACAATGTTCCACGTGAAACATTAAAGATTACTTTAAGTTTATAGTCATGTTCCACGTGAAACATTTTTTAAATAAAATAATTTATACGTTCCACGTGAAACAATTTTTAAATAAGTCTTTGTAATCGTTCCACGTGGAACAAAAAAACTTTGTTTGAAGTTTAGTTTTAAAGCTTGTTGTTCCACGTGGAACGTTAGTTTTTTTTAAACTTGAAACTTGAAAACTTGAAACAAAACAGGTAGTTCCACGTGGAACAAAAGAATAATGAAGTTAATTCTGAGAGCCGACTTAAACGGTATCCAGAGAATAAAGGATAAAATGTTTTTAGAAGAATACGATGTTATTGTGGTGGGTGCTGGCCATGCTGGTTCAGAAGCCGCGGCAGCGGCCGCAAACTTAGGATCAAAAACTTTATTGGTAACAATGAGTTTGCAGAACATTGCACAAATGTCTTGTAATCCTGCCATGGGTGGAATTGCAAAAGGACAGATCGTTCGTGAAATTGACGCACTTGGTGGTTACTCCGGAATTGTTTCAGACAGAACGGCGATTCAGTTTAAGATGTTGAATAAATCGAAAGGACCAGCAATGTGGTCACCGAGAGTTCAAAGTGATAGAATGCGTTTTGCAGAGGAGTGGAGAATGATGTTGGAGGGAACTCCAAATTTGGATTTCTACCAAGAGATGGTGAAAGGTTTGATTATTGAAAACGGAAAGATAAAAGGTATAAGAACTTCTCTTGGAGTTGAGATTCGATCTAAATCTGTTGTCCTTACAAATGGAACTTTTTTGAACGGATTGATCCATATCGGAGATAAACAATTCGGTGGAGGAAGAGCGGGCGAAAGTGCCGCTTTCGGAATTACCGAAGATTTGGTTGCAGCAGGTTTTGAATCCGGCAGAATGAAAACAGGAACACCGCCAAGAGTAGATGGACGTTCTTTGGATTATTCTAAAATGAATGAAGAAAAAGGAGATGCAAAACCAGATAAGTTTTCTTATTCTGATTTGACTGTTCCATTAACTGAGCAAAGATCTTGTCATATGACATATACGTCACTGGATGTTCATGATATTTTGCGATCAGGATTTGATCGTTCTCCAATGTTTAACGGAAGAATTAAAAGTATTGGTCCAAGATATTGCCCTTCTATAGAAGATAAAATAAATCGTTTTGCAGATAAAGAAAGACATCAATTGTTTGTTGAACCAGAAGGATGGAAAACTTGTGAAGTTTATGTAAACGGATTCTCGACTTCACTTCCAGAAGATATCCAATTTAAAGCGTTGCGTTCTGTGGCCGGTTTTGAGAAAGTGAAATTTCTGCGTCCGGGATATGCAATCGAATATGATTATTTTCCTCCGACACAATTGAAACACACTTTGGAAACTAAGCTTATTGAAGGTTTATATTTTGCCGGACAGATTAACGGAACAACTGGGTATGAAGAAGCAGCATCACAAGGTCTGATGGCAGGAATAAATGCACACTTAAAAGTGCATGAAAAAGCGCCATTAATTTTGAAACGTGATGAAGCTTACATAGGAGTTTTAATCGATGACTTGATTACGAAAGGAACAGAAGAACCATATCGAATGTTTACTTCAAGGGCAGAATACAGAACATTGTTGCGACAAGATAATGCTGACTTCAGATTGACTCCAATGTCATATGAAATTGGTTTGGCATCTGAAAAGCGTTTAAGAAGAATGGAGCAAAAACTGAATGAGTCAGAAAAGATGGTTCAGTTTTTTAGAGAAACTAGTGTTTCGGTTGCAGAAGCAAATCCAATTTTAGAAGCAAAAGAAACTGCACCAATTACACAAGGTGATAAAATGTTTAAAGTTTTTTCTCGTCCGCAGATTGATTTAGAAGATATGATGAAATTTGAAAAAGTACGTGAGTACGTTTCTGAAAATAATCTGGATCAGGAAATTTTAGAGCAGGCAGAAATTCAGGTAAAATATTCTGGTTATATCGAAAAGGAAAGAAACAATGCTGATAAGCTGACAAGACTTGAGGAAGTAAAAATCCCTGAAAATTTTGATTACAATAAAATCAAATCAATGTCGATAGAAGCAAAACAAAAATTAAGTAAAATACGTCCTGTAACAATTTCCCAGGCTTCAAGAATTAGCGGAGTTTCGCCAAGCGATATTTCCGTGCTTTTGATTTATATGGGAAGATAGAAATTTCAGATTTCAGATTGAAGACGTTGTCATTTTTAATCCAAAATCTAAACTCTGAAATCCTGCAATTAAAATTGTTCCACGTGAAACTATTTCTCATTTTAAAATAATAAACTCAATTTGACTTATGAGAATTATCCAAACAGAAAATTTATCTGAAGAACAAAAAGAAGTTTTACGAGAACTTTGGAATGAGGAATATCCGGCAAGATTACATTTGAAAACTATTGAAGATTTCGAGTCTTATCTAAACGGAATTTCAAACACAAAACATTATTTGCTATTTGATGATTCTGATAAAATTATTGGCTGGACATTTACTTTTTTGAGAGATGGAGAAGATTGGTTTGCGATAATTTTGAATAGTAAAATTCAGGGAAAAGGGAATGGTTCGCTTTTGATCAATGAAATTAAAAAGGAAAAAACCAGTTTGAATGGTTGGGTAATTGATCAGGAAAACGAAGTAAAACAAAATAACGAATTGTATAAATCTCCGATGCCATTTTATATAAAAAATGGTTTTACAATTTTGACGGAAACAAGAATTGAAAATGAAAAAATGTCGGCTGTAAAAATAAATTGGAGAAGCTAAAATAAAAATATAAAAACTAAAATATCAAACCCTAAAAGTGAAATTTGGCTTTTAGGGTTTTGCCATAAATTAAACCAAAATACCTATAATTAAAAAATGGACCTTTTAAACAAAAAACATTTTCTTACTGTAAAAGATCATTCTGTCTCTAAAGAAATTTTCGAATTGTATCATGACGAAACTTTAGACATGTTAATTACATCTCCGCAACCCAATTTAGAAAATCTTGGAAAATATTACGAAAGCGAAGATTATATTTCGCACACAGATAACAAACGTTCCTTATTTGAAAAAGCATATCATGTTGTAAAAAATATTGCCTTAAAAAATAAACTGAATCTGATCAATAAACAGCAATCTCAAAAAGGAAAAATTTTAGACATTGGTGCCGGAACAGGAGATTTTTTATTAACTGCAAAAAATGACGGCTGGGAAACTGTTGGAGTGGAGCCAAGCGATAGAGCAAAAGAAATTGCAAAGAAAAAGGGAATTTCTTTCGTCGAACAAATTAGCGAATTAGAAAATCATTCTTTTGATGTAATTACAATGTGGCACGTTTTAGAACACGTTCCGGATTTGCAATTACAGATTCAGGAATTAAAGCGTTTATTAAAGCCAACTGGAACATTAATTATTGCTGTTCCAAATTTTAAATCCTACGACGCAAAATATTATAATGAATTTTGGGCAGCTTATGATGTGCCAATTCATTTTTGGCATTTCTCCAAAAAAGCCATAAAATCTCTTTTTGAAAATGTAGACATGAAATTAGAAAAAGTGCTTCCGATGAAATTTGATTCTTTTTATGTTAGTCTTTTGTCGGAAAAATATAAAACCGGAAAAATGAATTTTGTTCGTGCGTTTTTTATTGGCTTAAAGTCAAATTTAAAAGCATCTTCTACAAAAGAGTATTCATCACACATTTATGTCCTAAAAAACAGCTAAAACGCATTTTAAGCTTATTTAAGCCAATATTTTAATAAGACAGAGGAGAAATATCGGTTTTTTTGAAAAATTCACTCTAAAACGCGCTATTAAAGCCGGTTTTAATAATGTTTTCTTATGGTTGATTTTTCTATCATAAGTAAAACTAATATCATAAAATTACCTCATTTTTTAAACTTTATGTGGATGCTATTTATTTTTTTATATTTTTGTCTTCAATACATTTAAAAAAAAAATAGAAATTTAAAAATGAAAAAAGCATTAGTAATTATCGCACTTTCAGTTTTGGTTGTTTCGTGTAATAAAACAGCAGAAGTTAAGGAAGTAAAAACAGCTTACGTTGATACTTCAGTTTTAATGAAAGAGTACACTGAAGCAAAAGATCTGGAAGCAAAATACAAAGCGCAAGCAGAAGAAAAAGGAAGACAGTTACAAGCGGAAATTACTCGTTTTAAACAAGACGCTGCTAATTTTCAAAGTCAGGCACAGGCAAATGGTCAGGCTTGGGCACAACAAAGAGGAGCTGAATTGCAAAAGAGAGAACAACAATTGGGTTATGCTCAACAACAATTATCTCAACAATTACAGCAGGAAAGTGGAGTTGAAATGGATTCTCTAGTAAGCGGAGTAAAAAAATTCATTAAAGATTACGGTAAGAAAAACGGTTATTCTTATATTTACGGAACAGGGGATGCTGCAACAGTATTATATGCTGAAGAGAAATATGATATTACAAAAGATATCATCAAAGCTTTGAATGACAAATACAAAGCACAACCTAAAACAGAAGAAAAAGCTCCAGTAAAAGAAGAAGCTAAAAAATAAACTACCAAACTAACTAAATTTTAAAACCTAAATCTACTACAGATTTAGGTTTTTTATTTTATAAAAATGCGATACTTTTAAAGTTCAATTTTACGCAATGCAAAACGTTTCAGAAGCAGCAGCTTACACATTACAATTCATCAATCAGACTCAAAAGTCAATCTTTCTTACGGGTAAAGCCGGAACAGGAAAGACTACACTTTTGAAAGAAATCATTGCCACAACGCACAAAAACACTGTTGTAGTGGCACCTACAGGCATTGCTGCATTAAATGCGGGCGGTGTTACCATACATTCAATGTTTCAGTTGCCTTTTTCGGCATTTATTCCATCTTATGAGGCAAATCCACAGTTTACAGAGACTGTAAAATTTGAAAATAAGGATACATTACGCAGACACTTTAAAATGAATAATGTAAAGCGAAATGTGATCAAAAACATGGAGTTGCTGATTATTGACGAAGTAAGTATGCTGCGGGCTGATTTGCTTGATGCAATTGACTTTATGATGCAGACTGTTCGAAGGAATTCACATGCTTTTGGTGGTGTTCAGGTGCTTTTTATTGGCGATTTATTACAATTACCACCTGTAATTCGGGATGAAGAATGGCGAACTTTGCGTAATTATTACAAAGGAAAATTCTTTTTTCATTCGCATGTTATACAGCAGAATCCGCCTTTATATATCGAATTATCAAAGATCTACCGTCAGACCGACGATGATTTTATTTCGGTCCTAAACAATCTGCGTAACAACCAGATTTCTCCCCAAGACGTAACGTTTTTAAATCAGTTCGTAAAACCTGATTTCGATTTAAAAAACAATGAAGGTTATATCACTCTGACCACGCATAATGCCAAAGCAGATTCTATTAACGAACAATCAATTAATGATTTAGCAGGAAATGAATATTTGTACCTGCCGTTTATAGTAAGTGATTTTCCGGAAAAAATTTATCCGGTCGAGGAAAATCTGAAGTTAAAAGTAGGAGCACAGGTGATGTTTGTAAAAAACGATTTGTCTTTTGAAAAACGTTATTTTAATGGAAAAATGGGTGTCATAAAATCACTTTCGCCAGAAGAAATCTTTGTGCATTTTCCAGAGGAGAATAAAACAATTGAAGTAGAGAAATACGAATGGAAAAACATCCGCTATAAAGTAAACGAGCTCACAAAAGAAATAGAAGAGGAAGTATTAGGCACTTTTGCCCATTATCCTATCAAATTGGCTTGGGCAATTACAGTGCACAAGAGTCAGGGTTTAACTTTTGACAAAGCTGCACTCGACGTATCGCAAGTTTTTCTTCCCGGACAAGCATATGTAGCGTTATCGCGTTTGCGTTCTTTAAACGGGCTTATTTTGCTTTCTCCGATGCAGATGAATGGAATTTCTAATGATCAGGATGTGATGGATTATGCCCTGAACAAAGCTACAGAAGACACGCTGGAAAGATCATTGCATTTTGAAACTAAAAATTTTATTCATAACTATTTGATTAACAGTTTTAACTGGACAGATTTGGCTCAGGAATGGCGTAATCACCGCTTTAGTTACAACGAAAATGCTGCAGCGTCAGAAAAAGCAAAACATGCTATTTGGGCTCACAAAAGATTAGATACCATTGAGCAGCTAATAGATCCTTCGCAAAAATTCATTAATCAGCTAAATAAAATTTTTAATAAAGAAACTGTCGATTTGTTTTTTGTAAAAGAAAGGGTAGAAGCAGCCTATGACTATTTCTTTAAGCCTATGGATAAACTGGTAACAGATCTGCTGCAAAAAATGGCTGAAATTCAAAAATTTAAAAAGGTAAAAGAGTTTTATGAAGAACTGGCTTTTCTTGATGATTTGCAGACCAAAGCGGTTTTGCAATTGATGAAAGCAAAATTACTTATTGAAATTGTTGTCGCCGGAGAAACCATCTGCAAAGAAAAACTGACTTCGCCAGCCATAAAAAATTTTAAGTTAAATAAACTTGAAAAAATCAGAGAAGAGTACAAAATGACGAATACTGATATTTTCAACATTGACGAACCTGTAGTTCGTTACACAACCAGAAAACTCGATAAAAGCGAACCAAAAGCTGCTAAAAAAACAACAGTTGAAGAAACGTATGATTTGTGGATCGAAAAGAATTCTGTCGAAGAAATTGCAAGAGTTAGAAAGCTAACAGTACAAACTGTTGAAACACATTTAATTAAATTAATTCAAGCTAAAAAAATCGAGATTTCAGACGTGTTGCCGTATGATAAAATCCTTGCACTTCGTGAAGCTTTTGAGTTTTATCAGGAAGAATCATTAAACGGCCTGAAGGATAAACACGGAGACGAATTTACCTGGGACGAACTAAAAATGTTTAAAGCCAGCATAAATTAATACTCATAGCTTTGTTTAAAAAATCAGACTAAACTATTTTGAGCATGTTAAATATATTTTAATCAATTGGCTTCAACAATTAAAACCGGTATCTTTAAGAGAATTGTTCCACGTAAAACATGGGGGCGTTAATTATTTATTATGAAAAGAACTAAATTTATATATCTAATTTTAATAGCATTCTCTGTAAACCTTGCTGTTGGTCAGGAATTAAAAAAGGAATATCAAAAAGGAATTATTTACTTTATTGATTGCGTAAAAAACAACAAAAAAGAGGCTGTTGCTAAGATTGTTAAATATCCTTTGAACAGGGAATATCCAATTCCTGCAATCAAGACAAAAGCTGAATTTGTAAAAAGATATGATCAGGTTTTTGATTCTGCTTTAAAAAATAAAATTATAAATTCTAATCCCGCAAAAGACTGGTCACAAGTTGGCTGGCGTGGTATTATGCTCAATCAGGGTGATATCTGGATAGATGAAGACGGATTTTTGACAGCTGTCAATTACCAATCGAAATATGAAAAAAATCTGAAAACCAAATTAATAAGTTCAGATAAAAGTAAACTACATTCTTCAATAGCTAAATTCAAAACTCCCGTTTGTGTTTTGGAAACTTCCAAATTCAAAATTAGAATCGATGACTTGGGGAATGATTCATACAGATACGCATCATGGTCGCCAAACCAGAAGATGACCGAAAAGCCTGATTTGATTATTACTAATGGAAAGTTTTTTGCTGATGGAAGTGGAGGAAACCATTACTATGATTTTAAAAAAGGAAATTTTTTGTATAGATGTTACATCATAGTTTTAGGCGAAAGTGATTCTCCAGATGCAACATTAGAGGTTTTTCAAAATAGAAAAACGATTGTTTCCCAAGAGGCGAAAAATATCTCAAAATAAAAAAGTCCTATTCATTTGAATAGGACTTTTGATTATTACTTAGATTGTAATAGGGTATCAAAATCTTTTTGTTGCTGGGCCAGCTTATTTTGAAGTTTTAATATTTCTATTTCTTGTTCTTTCAAATTTATTTCATTCTTTCGAAGCTTGTCTTCTGGCAGTACACGTGTATTTATTTCATTTTTCAGCTTCTGAGTCTGATCTTGTTTATTAGCAATATCTTTTGTTGTTTTTTCAATATTGTTTTCAGCTTTTTCAATTTGTGCTTTTCGTTTTTCAACTTTCTTCAGTGCATCTTTTAGTTGTTTTTGCTGCTGTTCTAATTTTTGACTGCTATCTTTTAAATCAGTCTGTTCTTTTTCTAATCTTAGATGTTCAGTCAAAGCTTTCTCTTTTCTAATTGAAATTTCCTGATTTTCATTGTTTAAAGCCATTTTTTGAGAATAAAAGACCTGCGACGAAATTAACAGGCCAATAAATAAAACTAATTTTTGTGTGCGTTTCATTTGTACTAACTATTTTATGTTTTATAGAAACAACAGCAAATAGTATTCCATATCGTAATATTTTTACTACAAAACAATTTATTTGATTTGCATTGAATGTTTGTCCTTTAAAAGAATTTTATAACATCTGCTTTAGATATATTTTTAAGGCATTTAAAACACGTTTATGGTAAAGCCTTACCTTGAAGCCTTGACGCATTGAAAACCGCTTAAAACAAAGATATTTGTACTTTTCTTTATGGAAAATATTTAACAGCGTTTTTATTATAAAACTGTAGATTTATAATCTCAAGAAAATGGCCAAAAAAAAAAAGCCTTTTTTCATTTGTTTGAAAAAAGGCTGTAGATATTGTAAAAAAGAATTTTATAGCGCTTCTACTAAAATCCAGGCATCTGGATTTTCTCCTTTTTGAATTTCTTTTTGAGCTTTTTCGGCTTCAGACATCGTCGCGTAACTTCCGTATAAAACCGGAAAAAGACCGTGTTTATTTTCGCCAAGCATTCTTGCTTCATAACCATCTTTTATCAGTTGATTATAAGCTTTCCTTGCATTTTGCTCGCTTCTAAAAGCGCCTGCCATAATGTGGTAAGGCATTGTTTTAATTTCTACAGAATCAGTTTTAGATGAATCTACAGAAAGAGTTACGGCAGGCAACGGATTTTGAATCATGAAAGTTGCTTCCTGAATCTTGTTTTGAACCTTTTTTTGCACAGCACTTTCAACTACAAGCGTTTCATTTGCCAATTGTTGCTGATAAATAGGATATCCAATACTTCCAGTAATACCAAGGCCAAGAACAAAAATGGCAGCATATTTCAAATATGATTTTGAAGGTCTCGTTTCATCTTCGGTTTCATATAGCTTAACAGTTTCTCTTTGTTCGATTTCCTCGAGTTTTTTCTCAAATATTTCTCTTTTAACCAAAGGCGAAACAAAAGGGCTTAAACCAAAAGATGCAGAAAGATAATTAGCATGATCATTTGGAGTAAAAACCATGTTTTGATCTGCATTTAAGCGTATATCACCAATATTCTTTAAATGCAAAATACCAGTTTCTTCCAACGTTTTTTTCCAATTCAAAATCTCGAATGCAATGGCACTAACAGCAAACCCATAAGAAGTGCTTTCTGCCTGTGCAATGTGATTTGCCAATAACCCGTCATTATTTTTTAAAAGACTATTGAAAGCAATTGTTTTCTTTGGAGGAAAAAACGAATTCGAGCTTTCATTAAGCTTAGCCGGGTGAGTTTCGGTAAGAAATGCACCAAATCCCGGAACCGTTACACACTGATAACGGTACAATAACTGCGATATATAAGTTTCGATTTTCATAGTAACAAAGTTATGTAATGAATATAGTTATCAAAATTTTATTCACAATTTTTATTAACAATCGCGATAATTTTATAGACAATTAATTTCCAAATAGTTAATTGTTTTAATCATCAAAATTGCTAAAGCACAATTTTTATAATTATCTATTTTATTAAGAAATTACTTTATTTTATTGATATTTGCACAAACCTAACTTTCTTCTATTTTACATAATATTTTAACGCAATGTCAGATCAGGATTTATTTTATTTATTGGCCTTATTAAAAGTAGATGGAGTAGGCGATATTATGGCCAAAAAATTACTGACTCACTGCGGAAATGCAGAATCAATTTTTTCAGCAAAAACAAATCAAATTGCTGCCATAGACGGAGTTGGATCCTTTTTGCTGAAGAATTTAAAGGATAAGACAATTTTTGAAAAGGCAAATAAAGAACTTGAGTTTATAAAGTCAAATGATATACAAGTCTCATTTTTTCAGGATGAACATTATCCTGATCGACTAAAGCACTGTTTCGATTCGCCTGTATTACTGTTTAAATCCGGTAACATTGATTTAAAAAACAGAAAAATAATAAGTATTGTAGGTACACGGCAAATAACGTCTTACGGAACAGAATTTTGCAGATCATTGATTGAAGATTTATCGCCATTGAATCCTGTGATAGTAAGCGGGTTTGCTTACGGAGTAGACATTGTTGCTCACCAGTTTGCGATGGAACATAACCTGCAAACAATTGGCGTTCTGGCACATGGACTAAATCAGATTTATCCAAGGACTCATAAAAAGTATGTAGCCAGAATGATGGAAAATGGAGGATTTATCACAGAATTCTGGAGTTCATCTAATCCTGATAAAGAGAAATTTGTGCGTCGAAATCGCATTGTAGCCGGAATGACAGAGGCCACCATTGTAATTGAATCTGCAGATAAAGGCGGATCATTAATAACAGCAAATTTTGCAAACGACTATAATCGTGATGTTTTTGCTGTTCCGGGGCGGGTAACAGATACGTACAGTAAAGGCTGCAACAACCTAATAAAAATGCAAAAAGCCAATGTACTGACAAACGCCGCTGATTTGGTATATATGCTAAATTGGGATATTGAAAATAAATCAAAGACGATTCAAAAGCAATTATTCGTAGAATTAGAAGAAGATGAACAACTAATCTATGAATATCTCCTTAAAAACGGAAAGGAATTACTGGACACTATTGCACTTCAATGTAATTTTCCGATTTATAAAATTTCAGGAATTCTTATAAATATGGAGCTAAAGGGCGTAATCCGTCCACTGCCGGGAAAACTTTTTGAAGCAATTTAACACAGAAAATCTTATTTATTGTTTTCCTTTAAAATGCTTATACAATTTGTATAAAACAAATAGTACCAGTAATGCAAAAAAGATATTTAAAGCCTGAAATAAATAGGGTGGAATGTCGTACTCTTCAATAAACTTGTTCATATTTTGAAGTTTTAATGAAACTATTTTCTAAAATAATTTCTAGTTATTTTATTATCATGAATTTACAAATAAAAATTTGATTTTTTTTAACATTTTTTTTGTTGATGAATTAGGTTTAAATGATTTAAATTTTACATTTGCGTCACCAAAAACAAACGACTAATGAACATTATTGAATTATTTGAATATTCTGGAATTTACTCCGAAAACCTAAGAGGATTTACTCCGGAAGATGTTATTAAAGTTAAGAAACAATTTGACATCGAACAATCTCAAAACCCGAGTATTAACAGGGATGTTGCTGATAATTTAATCTTAGCAATAAATGAAAATCCACGCGAACTTTTGTTTATTTCTAATAATAGAATTTTGTATAATTTTTTCTCTGGCAAAAACTATTCAAGAAACAGATT
>Ga0307410_10000757_pt1 | contig 13550 bp, 13 predicted proteins | sample 322Ometagenome_3_FD_203707 | JGI IMG/M metagenome (GOLD analysis project Ga0307410, IMG submission 203707) | Maize rhizosphere microbial communities from greenhouse at UC Davis, California, United States - 322HYB-O-3 | ecosystem: Host-associated > Plants > Roots > Rhizosphere > Soil | place... | reverse complement strand
ACCTCGGCCTCTCCTTCAGCCCTCACCGTGCGACGTTCGAGATCGGCTCTCGCAGGGTGGCCGCGATTCACGGTGATGGTCTTCTGGAGTCACGCTGGCAAGCCAAGCTGATCCATACCTTGATTCAACACCCGGCTACGGCAGCGGTCTACCGGTTTGTGCATCCCGATCTGGGACTCCGGCTGGTGGATCTTCTCAGCCCGATGCTGGGCGATCATACCGTGGACGAGACCAAACTGGCCCGAGCGGCAGTGAAGCAAAGGGAATGGGCCGAGCGGGTCCTGATGGCAGAACCCGGGCTGGGCCTCCTGATCATGAGTCACACCCACAAGGCGGCACTCGAGGAACCAGCCAGCGGGCGGCAGTACCTGAATCCGGGAGCCTGGTTCGACGGGTTCCGGTATGCCGTAGCCACCGATTCTGCTGCTGCGCTCCGAACCTTCAAGTGATCGTGGCTCAGCCCAGCGAGATCACCTCGGCGTGGCCCAACCGCTCTCCGATAAAACGTGCTCCGACCTGACGAAATCTGGCCTCGTCATCGCTTACCACGAAGCGGTGCTGCGCTTTGGACTGCGCCGGCGCGTTCAGGGCTTTCTCCGCAAGAATGGTCTCCAGGGCCGCGGCAGAGGCCTGTCCGCTGTCGATCAACCTGACTTCCGGTCCCATGACGCGCTCGAGCAGCGGCTTGAGCAACGGATAATGGGTGCAGCCTAGCACGAGGGAGCGGACGCACGCCTCGCGCAATGACCGGAGATAATCGACCGCGATCAGCTCGGCTGCGGGATGATCGAACCACCCTTCCTCCACTAGCGGGACGAACAGCGGACAGGCGCGTTGGACCACCGTCAGACCAGGGGCGAGCGCCTGGAGGGCGCGCTTGTATGCGTCACTCGCGATAGTGCCTGCCGTCCCGATGACGCCGACCGGTCCGCCGCTGCCTGCCGCGATAGCCGCCCTGGCGCCGGGCTTGATGACGCCCAGGACCGGTACGGGCGTCGCCTGCTGCAGCGTTCTCAGGGCGTGGGCGGTGCTGGTATTGCACGCCACCACCACGGCTTTGACCCGCTGCTCCAGAAGCCAATGAAGGATCTCCAGGCTGTAGCGGGTCACGGTTTCCGGAGACTTGGGGCCGTAAGGAACTCGAGCGGTGTCGCCGAAATAAATGGTGGACTCGGCCGGAAGCCGTTCGTAGATCGCCCGCGCGACGGTTAGCCCGCCAATGCCGGAGTCGAAGATGCCGATGGGTGCGGAATTCATCGTACCCGGATCGGCAACGAGATGACCGCTGCCGTTCCCCCGGGAACGGCGTCCAGCCGGAGATCTCCCGGAAAGTCGGCCAAGTGCGCAGAAATGTAGGCCTCGACTCCGGACAAGACATGGTTGAACGCCAGGAGCACGAGCCAGTCCTCGTGTTGCTGGCGTTTGTCGTCCGCCCGTGCTGAATTGGTCCGCCGGAGATAGCGCAGCTCTCGCCCGGTCTTCAGACTCATGCCGATCGTCACGCCTTCCCAGGCAACGAACATCCCAGCAGCCAGTTTGCGGTTCAGTCTTGCCTGTCCCCAGCCCGGGATCAACAACGAACGCCAGAGCGCGTTGCCGGGACTGATGTATTGGCGGGTGGTATCGGGCAGGACGGCAGGTTGGCGAGGCGGCGGAGCAGCCTGTCCGAAAAGGTCAGCGACGCTTCCGGCAAGCGAGAGGACCAGCAGGAGCACCACTCCGGCCATGGCAGGGCGGAGGTGGCGGGAGCGTGTGGGAATCGAACCCACCGGAGCCGCCGGAGGCGCCTCCATCGCGGTTTTGAAGACCGGCCAGACCACCAGGCCCGATCCGCTCCCGTCCGCTGGAAGGTAAGAGATGCGAAGTGAGAAGTGAGGGGGGTTCTTGAGCAACCCTCTCACCTCCTACCTCTCACTTCCCACCGCTGCGATCACTTCGATCTCCACCAGAGCACCACGGGGCAGCGCCGCAACCGCTACCGTTGACCGGGCTGGCCGGTGGCTACCGAAGAAGCGGCCGTAGACTTCGTTCATGTGCGCAAAGTCCGCCATGTCAACCAGGAAAACCGTCGTCTTGATGACCTGGGACAGGCTCGACCCGGCGGCGCTGAGCACGGCACGGAGGTTTTCCAGTGCCCTGGTGGTCTGGTCGGCAATTCCTCCTACCATTAACTCACCCGTGGCGGGATCCAGCGCCACCTGCCCGGCTGTGAAAACGAACCCCCCTGCCGTAATTGCCTGGCTGTACGGCCCGATGGCCTTGGGCGCCCCGGCGGTTGCAACGACGTCCAATGTCATTAGAACAGTCCTTCGATGGTGCCGTCAGGCAAAACCCGGATGGATTCTGCCGCAGGGACTTTGGGAAGACCGGGCATGGTCATGATATCCCCGGCAAGCGCCACAACGAAGCCGGCACCAGCGGAGGGATATACATCCCTGATTGTCAGGCGGAAGCCGGTCGGGCGGCCCAGCTTGGCCGGGTCGTCGGAGAAGGAGTATTGGGTCTTCGCGATGCACACCGGCGTCTGTCCCAGCCCCATGGCTTCGCACTGCGCGATGTTCTTGTCCGCCGCCGCTGTGTAGTCTACCCCGCCTGCCCCGTAGATCTCCCGGGCAATGGTCTCGATTTTTTCCTTAATCGGTTTCGTGGTGTCGTACAGCGGCTTGAAAGCAGCCTTCTTCTCGGCCAGGACGTTGAGGATCTCCCGCGCCACCGCTTCACCACCCTCACCGCCCTTGGCCCAGACCTCACTCAAGGCAGCGCGCGCTCCCCACCCCTTGGCAGCATCGAGCACAGTGCGCAGCTCCTCCTCGGTGTCGCTGGTGAAGCGGTTCAGAGCCACGACCGGGGGCACCCCGAACTTCTGCACATTTCGAACGTGCGCTTCGAGATTGACCAGCCCGCGTTTGAGCGCCGCCACATCCTCCTTGCCCAGGGCATCCTTCTTGACTCCGCCGTTCATCTTGAGTGCACGGACGGTTGCCACGACGACCGCGACTTCGGGCTGGAGTTTTCCGAATCGGGCCTTGATGTCGAAGAATTTCTCCGCCCCGAGATCTGCTCCGAAGCCCGCCTCGGTCAAGACAATCTCACCCAGGGAAAGACCGAGCCTGGTTGCCACGATCGAGTTACAGCCATGGGCGATGTTGCCAAAGGGTCCGCAGTGGACCAGCGCGGGCCCGCCTTCCAGGGTCTGCACCAGGTTGGGGAGAATGGCGTCTTTGAGCAGCAAGGTCATGGCGCCGGATGCCTTGAGCTCCGCGGCCGTCACCGGCTTCCGATCTCGGGTCAAGCCGACGATGATCCGGCCGAGGCGCGCTTCCAGATCGGCCAGATCAGTGGCGAGCGCCAGTATTGCCATGATCTCGCTGCCAGGCACGATGACGAATCGCTCCTCCCGCACCGGCCCCGCGTTGATTCCCCCCAGACTGATCACCATGGAGCGCAGCGCGCGATCGTTCATGTCGAGCGTGCGAGGCCAGGTGATTCGGCGTGGATCGATCCCGAGCGCATTGCCCTGGTGGAGGTGATTGTCCAGCATAGCCGAGAGCAGGTTGTGCGCCGACGTGATCGCGTGGAAGTCCCCGGTGAAGTGCAGGTTTATTTCGTCCATCGGGACAACCTGCGCGTACCCGCCACCGGCCGCGCCGCCTTTTACCCCGAACACGGGACCGAGACTCGGCTCCCGAATGCACACCACCACCTTCTTGCCCAGCCGGCGAAGGGCCTGGCTGACGCCGACAGTGACGGTACTCTTGCCCTCGCCAGCCGGCGTGGGATTGATGCCGGTAACCAATACCAGGCGGCCCTTCGGTTTGCGCTGGGCAATTGCCTCGGCGCTGATCTTGGCCTTGTAGCGTCCGTACGGAAGAATCTCCTCGGGCCCGAGACCAATTTCGGCTGCCACCTCGGCGATGGGCCGGAGCTTCGCGGCCTGGGCAATAGCAATGTCGGATGGAACCTTGGTCATGGCTGCATTCAGGCTAAGAGGTGTGAGTGAGCTTGCCTCTTACATCAGGTGAAACACCCGCCGTGCATTGTCGCCTGTTGCGGCGATGAGCTCCTCCGCAGGAATGCCCCGCACCACCGCGATCCGCTCGGCCACCTGGCGTACAAAGGCTGGCTCATTGCGCTTTCCCCGATGCGGCACTGGGGCAAGGTAGGGCGCATCCGTCTCCAGCAGGATCCGGTTGAGCGGCGTCTCGCGAATGGCATCATCGAGGCGCCAGTTCTTGAAGGTCACCATTCCGCTGAAGGACACATAGTGGCTGAGGACCAGCCCCGCTCGCAAGAGTCCCATGCCGCTGCTGAAGGAGTGCAGAATGGCGGTCACACGCCGGTGAGCAGCCAGAATACCGGCCACGTCATCGTCGGCATCGCGTGCGTGAATGACCGCAGGTTTGCCGGCCTGAGCGGCCAGCTCCAGCTGAGCTTCGAAGGCCTGATGTTGCTGGGGACGGGGTGAGTGATCGTAATGGTAGTCGAGCCCGGTCTCACCCACGGCAATTACACGCGAGTCCCGCAGGATGTTGCGGAGCCAGGCCTCAGCCTCCGTGCCCCACTGCCGGGCATCGTGCGGGTGCACACCCGCGGTGGCGAGGAGCCTCGGCTCCGCCGCCGCCAGTGTGACTGCTGCCTCGGCACTGGCACGGGATTCACCGATGACAACCACTCGGCTCAGCCCCGCCGCCCACGCCCGCTCGAGCACGGCGGCTCGATCGGTGGCGTAGGCGGGATCGGCCAGATGACAGTGGGTATCGATTAACAAGCCGGGAAAGCGGGGCTTACGACACCGTCTGCGGCTTCCGGCTGGGCGCCGCCGCCGGTGCCTTCTTCTGCGCCAAGTGGCCCCGGGCCGCAGGGCCAGGCCACCGCTTCTCGATGGCCATGAGCACCGGCGCCGCGATGTAGATGGAGGAAAAGGTCCCGGTAAAGACCCCAAAGAACATGACCAGCGCAAACGGCCGGATGACCTCCCCGCCGAATACCGTCAGGGCCAGGAGCGTGGCAAGCGTGGTGCCGTGGGTGAGCACGCTCCGCGGCAGCGTCTCGTTGATCGAGCGGTTCAGGATCTGCTCGAAGCTGTCATGCTTGTAGCGATGGAGGTTTTCCCGAACGCGGTCGAAGATGATGATCGTGTCGTTGAGTGAGTATCCCACCATCGAGAGCACGGCCGCGACGACCGTCAGACTCACCTCCAACCGCAGCACGCCGATAAACGCGATGGTGGCCAGAATGTCGTGGGCCGTGGCAATGACGGCAGCAAGGCCAAAGCGCCACTCAAAGCGGTAGGCAAGGTAGGCCAGCACCGCAAAGAAGGAGAGGAAGATCGCAAGGAACGCCTTCTGCCTGAGCTCTCCGCCGACCTTGGGCCCGACGGCTTCGGTCCGGACCACTGTGTAGTTGCCGGCCCCGAGCACCTTATCCAGCGCGCTGCGCACCGCTTCAGCGGTCGCCTGGGTGTCGTTGGCGTCGCCCCCCGGCTTCGCCACTCTGGCTCGGATGACATACTCGTTCTGCGCGCCAAAGTTCTGAATTTCAGCTCCGTGGAGTCCTTCCCGGTCCAAGCCGCTGCGAAGATCGCCGACGTTCACGGGCTTTTGGCTCTGCACCTGCAGCAGCGTGCCACCGGTAAACTCGATGCTGTAGTTCAAGCCCTTGATCAGGAGAAACAACAGACCGGGCAGGAGCAGCGCAGCCGTGACACCGTAGGCGAAGCGCCGGACACCGATGAAATCGTAGTGGGCATTCCCAAAGAGTCGCAGCATGTCAGATGCTCAGGGTCGACAGGGCTGGCCGGCGCTGCAGCCAGATCATGAACAGGGTGCGGGTCACGAAAATGGCCGTGATCATGGACGCAATGATACCCATGATGAGGGTGACCGCGAAGCCTTTGACCGGCCCGGTGCCGAACTGGAAGAGGAAGAGCGCAGTGAGGACGGTGCTGACGTTGGAATCGATGATTGCGTTCATTGCATGCTTGAAACCTTCATCGACCGACAGTCTGACGGTCTTGCCATGCAGCAGCTCTTCTCGAATGCGCTCGAAGATCAGCACGTTGGCATCGACGGCAATACCGATGGAGAGCACGATACCAGCCAGTCCCGGCAGTGTCAGGGTCGCGTCGATCATGGACAGTCCGCCCAGGGTAAAGAGCAGATAGAGGGCCAGCGCCGCCACGGCAAGCACTCCACTCAGCCGGTAGTACCCGATCATGATGAGAATGACCAGTGCCGTCCCGACGATGCCGGCGGTGATCCCCTGCCGAATGGAATCGCTCCCCAGGCTGGCTCCCACCTGCCGCTCTTCCACGATCTTCAGCGGAATCGGCAGCGCGCCCGCCTTCAGCGTGAGCGCGAGATCCTGCGCCTCCTGCAGGCCTCTACCTGCCAGCGTGATCTGTCCGTTGCGGCCGATCCGGCTCTGGATCACCGGCGGACGACCCTGGACCCGGCCATCCAGCAGGATGGCCATATAGTCGCCGACATGCTTACCGGTCTCTTCGCCAAACTTCCGTCCACCCGCCCGATCGAGCTCGAAGGTCACGATCGGACCACTGGTCAGGGGATCGAGCTGCGCCTGCGCATCCACCAGGTTGCGGCCGGTCACGATGCTCTGGTCGTCCAGAGCATACAAGAAACGAACCGGCTGAACACCCACACTGGTTGGGGCCGCGCTCCACCGGAGTACCACGCCGCGAGGAAGCTGCCGCGCCACAGCCCGTATGCTCAAGAGGCTGTCCACCCGCGGGAATGCGGTTTCGGGAACCATATACTCCCCAGGAACACCGCCCGCGCCAGCAGGCTGAATCAATCCACTGAGCACGCCCCCCGGTACGGCACCGGTGTCCGCCGTGGCAGCAGTATCCTTGCCGGCAGCCGGCTTGGTCTTGCCCGCGGGACGGGTGCTGTCAGCCTCGGCCGGCCGCGTGGTGTCACCCCCAAGCAGCTGCTGCACCGCCGAGGGTTTTTCCGGCTGGGCCTCGCCCTTGATTCCGAGGGTGCGCAGAGTTCGATCCATGGCTGGAAGAGCCTTCTCCAGCGCTCCGGTCTCATTCGTGATCCTGAACTCGAGAAAGGCGCTCCGCTGGACGATAGCTTTGGCGCGGGCGGGATCGGTGATGCCGGCCAGCTCCACCACGATGCGGTCGTCGCCCACCTTCTGAACCAGCGGTTCCTCGACCCCGAACTCGTCGATTCGCTTGCGCAGCACGGTCAGCGCCAGCTCCAAATCCCGTTTGGGATCGGACGAAACCTGCTTGGACTGGTCGAGCTCGAGCGCCAGGTGCATTCCGCCCTGGAGGTCGAGACCACGCTTCAGGGGTACCCGCGTGACCACCGTGTCGCGCATGACACCATTGGCCCCTCGTTCTCGAAGCGTGACGTTTCGGGGGAACAGGAAATAAACCGAGGCAACCGCCAGGAGGGCGATGATCAGCAGCCGTGAACGAATAGATAAGAACATCGGGGTCAGACTCTCACGCGTGTGATGCGCGGCTGGAGGTGGACCGGCCGGCAAGTGCGGCCAGCGCTCGTGTACGATCGTCCTGCAACTGCTCCTTCAGATGCTCGAGCGATGCGAACCGTTCGATGTCTCGCAGCCGCTCGACCCATTCGATCCTCACCCACTCGTCGTAGAGGTCCCCTTCGAAATCGAAGAGGTGTGCCTCCAGAAGGCGCCGACTATCGTGAAAGGTGGGGCGAGGCCCCTGGTTCATCATTCCACCTACCCGACCACCGCGCCATTCCACAGCAACGGCGTAGACTCCGTCCGGGGGCAACAGCTTGCGGGGCGAAAGCTCGCTGAGGTTTATAGTAGGTACCCCGAGCAGCCGGCCCCGGCGCTCTCCCTGACCCACCCGGCCCACCACGCCATAGGGCCGCCCCAACATAGCGCGCGCGCTTCGCAGGTCGCCGCCGGCCACGGCTCGCCGAATCCGGCTGCTGGAGACGTGCTGCCCGCCGAAGTCGACCGGATCCACCACGTCTACATCGAATCCTTCGCGCGCGCCCAGCCGACGCAGAGTGTCCACATCGCCGCTACGGCCCCGTCCGAAGCCGTGGTCGTGGCCAATGACGAGCTCACGAACACCGCAGCGCTCCAGCAGCACGTCGCGCACGAACCGCTCAGGCGGGAGCTCAGCCAGCTGCCGGTCGAAACGAAGAATAAGCACGTAATCAAGCGGGGATTGGGCTAAAATTTCCAGTCTTTCCGGCCCGGTCGTAAGCAACGGCGGAGCTGCGCCCGGGTTGACCACCTCGAGCGGGTGGGGATCGAAGGTGACCAGAACGCTGGCGCGACCAGCGGCACGGGCCCGGCGATCGATCTCCTGAAGCACGGCCTGATGACCCAGGTGGACGCCGTCGAAGGAGCCGACCGTGACAGTGCTGCCGTTCGGCAGGCGAGGCAGTGGGGCCGCCGGCCTACGCGAGGTGCTCATGGCGTTTCGAGAACCACTGTAGGCCGGAGCCAGCCGTCTACCGCCTCAGCTACGCCGATCAGTTGCCCCGCAGCCAACAGGGCCACGGCCCCACTGCCCACCCGGGCGGCGGCCTCGCTGTCCGATACCGGCCTTCCGTGGACCACGGCCTTCCTTGCAGCCTCGTCGAGAATGACGGTGGGCAGGTCCTGAAGCACTGCCTGGGCCGGCACAACTGAACTCCGTCCGACCTCCTCAAGTGGGTGGGCATCCTCGACCCGAATCGACCCGATGGACTCGCGGCGAAGTACGGTCAGATGCGCCCCCAGGCCCAATCGGTGCCCCAGGTCCCGCGCGATCGCGCGGAGATAGGTGCCGGCACTGACGAGAGCCCGAAAGGTGAGGTCCGGAGGTTGGTACTCGACCAACTCGATGGCATGAACCGTCACGGGAACATCGGCCAGCTCCACGACGTCACCCCGGCGGGCCCGCCGATAGCTCCTCACGCCACCGACTCGCTTTGCCGAGAACTGCGGTGGCTGTTGGAGCTGAGTGCCCAGGAAGGTGGCCAGGACGTCTCGGACCTGATGCTCGGAGGGCGGCACGTCACCGGACCATGTGGCAACGACGGCGCCGGTGAGATCGTCGGTGGTGGTCTGAACCCCAAGCCGTGCTGTGGCGAGATATTGCTTGGCCTGTGATTCGACGAATCGGGCCAGACGGGTGGCCCGTCCCAGCAGCACCACCAGCAGGCCGGTGGCAAAGGGATCGAGCGTTCCGGTGTGACCCGCCGCCCGGACGCCCAGCGCGCGACGGATCCGCTGCACTACATCGTGAGACGTCAGACCAGCGGGTTTATCGACCAGCACCGCTCCGGTCAGTCGGAGTCCTCCCGCTTGATGGTGTTCAGCAGCTCGTTGATACGGGCAGCGTGCTCCAATCCCCGATCCAGCTCGAAGTGGAGCTCGGGAACCGTGCGCGTGGTGAGCGCCCGGGCGGCGCGGGAACGGAGAAACCCCGCCGCACTCTGCAATCCCTCGAGCGCCCGCGACTTGTCGGAGTCTTCCCCTGGAACGCTTACCATGACCCGTGCATGGGACAGGTCATTGCTCACCAGCACGCCGGTGACGGTGACAAAGCCCACGCGAGGGTCTCGCACCTCGCGGGTCAGTGCATCGGTGATGACCTGTCTCAGGGTCTCAGCCATCTGCTCGGGACGACGGGACGAGCCCTTCACCGGTACACCGTCACGGCATCGACAATCCGTACGCCATCCGTCTCCTCGACCAGCCGGTCGGCAGCCCGCAACGTCTCGTCGACCACATTTCGCGCGCTACCCAGCGCGGCGCACGCAATCTCCGCCCGCTGCCACAGATCCTGATGGTCCGTCTCGGCAACCGACACGTTGAGTGTGCGCCTCAGCCCGCTGGTGAGCGGCTTCAGAACGCCCCGTTTCTCCTTGAGCGAGTGGCAGGCGGGGAGATGGAGATCCCAGGTCGTGATGGCGACGATCAGCTGTCAGCTCCTCGCTCCCAGCTCGCCCGAAGCCGCGGGCTGCAGCGTGCGCTTGATCTCTTCCATGCGGAACGACTCGATCCGGTCGCCCACCTTGAGGTCGTTGAAGTTCTCGATGCCGATACCGCACTCGAGCCCTTCCCTGACTTCCCGAACGTCATCCTTGAAACGCTTCAGGCTGGAAAGCGCGCCGGTGTACACCGTGCTACCATCCCGGATGATGCGGGCCTTGGCGGTACGCTGGATGGTGCCGCTGCGCACCATGCAGCCGGCGATGGTGCCCACTTTACTGACCTTGAAGAGCTGGAGCACTTCGGCTTCGCCGAGCACAGTCTCCCGCTCCTCCGGCTTGAGCAGGCCTTCCAGCGCATTCCGCACATCCTCGACCGCCTCGTAGATGATGCGGTAGGTACGCACGTCCACCTGCTCCCGTTCCGCGGCGGCCCGGGCGTTGCTGTCGGGTCGCACGTGGAAGCCGAGCACGATGGCGCCCGAAGCCTTGGCCAGGAGGATATCGCTCTCGGTGATGGCACCAACGCCGCGGTGCACCACGTCGACCCGGACCTCGCTGGTGGTGAGCTGCGCGAGGGCATCGGCCAGTGCCTCTGCCGGGCCGCCCTGGTCCGCCTTGATGATGATGCGCAGCATGGAGACTTCACCTTCCTTGAGCGCACGGCTGAAGTCTTCCAGTGACGTGCCCTTGGCACTCCGGCGGTTCTGCGCCTCGCGCTCGAGGCGCTGACGCTTCTGGGCAATGTCGCGTGCCTCGACCGCGTCGGTCACGACGGCGAAGATGTCGCCCGCCGCAGGAACGCCCTCGAAGCCGAGGATCTGTACCGGGATGGAGGGGCCGGCAGCCTTGACCGTCTTGCCCCGCTCGTCGTACAGCGCCCGAACCCGGCCGGAGAACTTGCCGCAGATGAAGTTGTCGCCGCCGGTAAGAGTGCCCCGCTGTACCAGAATGGTGGCGAGTGGTCCCTTCCCTGGATCAAGGGTGGCCTCGAGCACGGTGCCGTGGCCCTTCCCTGCGGGATTGGCCTTGAGATCGAGGATTTCGGCCTGGAGCAGGATCTGCTCCAGCAGCTTCTCGATACCGATGCCCTTCTTGGCCGAGATCTCGGCCGAGAGCACCGTGCCACCGAACTCCTCCAGCACCACGTTGTGCTGCAGCAGGTCCTGCTTGACCTTCTGCACGTTGGCGGTGGGAAGGTCGATCTTGTTGATGGCCACGATCATCGGCACGCCGGCGTTGCGGGCGTGGCTGATGGCCTCGATCGTCTGAGGCATGACCTGATCGTCGGCCGCCACCACGAGGACTACGATGTCGGTGACCTGCGCACCGCGAGCCCGCATGGCGGTGAATGCCTGGTGGCCCGGCGTATCGAGGAACGTGATCTTCTTCTCGCCCGGCAGCTCGACGTGGTAGGCGCCGATGTGCTGGGTAATACCGCCGGCCTCCCCGGCAACGATGTTTGCTTTACGGATATAGTCCAGGAGTGAGGTCTTGCCGTGGTCGACGTGGCCCATGATGGTGACCACGGGCGGCCGCGGGACCAGCTGCTCGGCGGTATCCTCGACCTGCTCAACCTGCGCCTCGGCCGCGTACTCGTCCTCCCGCACGGCCTGGAATCCAAACGCCGACGCGATCAGCTCGATCTGGTCGAAATCCAGACGCTGGTTCACCGTCACCATGAGACCCAGCTCCTTGAACGCAAACTGCACGATCTGCGTGGCCGGGACTTTCATGGCGGTGGCGAGCTCGGACACCGAGATGAACTCGTTGACCCGGATGAGCGTCTTCTCCCGCTCGCGCTCTTCGGCGAGGCGTCCCGCCTGAACGTCGCGAAACGACGGCTCGTCGGCGCGGCGGCCTTTTCGCCCTGCCGGACCCTTCATTCCCTGGAGGGTCCGAAGGATGTTGGCGTGCACTGCTTCCTGATCGACCGAGGAGCGCTTTCCCTTCTTGCCCTTCTTTCGGCCGCCACCTTTCTCCGCATCGGGTCCAAAGGTGCGGACCGGGGCGGCCCGTTCGTTACCCGGCCGTCCCGGCATTCCCGGACGGGAGGGGCCAGCGGGGCGGTCTGAACGGGAAGGAGCGGCCGGAGCGCTGCTGCTGAAGACCGGCTTGGGACCACGGCTTGGCGGAGACGCAGGCCGCTGGACTCGCGGCGGTATGAAGGGGGCACGGGTGGGCGGAGCCGCTGGAGCGGAATTCACAAAGGCCGGCGCCTCGGGCGCCGCGCCATTGACCGGCTCCTCCTGGGTAATCACCTCGCCGTCTTCGCTCTCGGGCGGAGCGGGTGGAAGATCCTTGAACAGCGCACGGGCCCGCTCTTCCAGCGTCTGGACAGGCGCAGTTTCCTCCGCCTCATGAATGACCGGCCGCTCCAGCTCGAGAGCTGCGAGCTCCGCCGCTTTCTCGGCCTGCACCTGGGCCTCGACCTGAGCCACCTCGGCGGCCGTTCTGCGTCGCTTGGTGGGCTTAGCCTCCGCGGCTGCCGGGGCGGGCTCCGCCTTGACGGCCTTCCGGCGGCCCTTTTTCGCCACCGGCTCCTCAGCGCTGCGGCGCTTCTCTCGTTCCCAGCGCACCCTTACCGCCGAGACTTGGTCGCTCTCCAGGGCGGACATATGGCTGCGCACGAAGATGTTCATGTCCTTGAGCATATTGAGAAGCTGCTCAGGAGCGACGCCGAACTCCGCTGCCAGATCGTGGACTCTCGTTTTAACCACTCAAACCTCCGTCAGGAGCGTACGGGCGCCAGCTGCACCATGCCGCCGGCTAATGCGCGATCCCGCACGCCTGCCGCCATGACTGGCGGCTTACCCAATTGCACGCCGATCGCCTCGGCGCTGGGTCCGGCCAGCAACGGCACCCCCTTGGCGCTGGCCAGCCGAACCACCTTTTCTCTTGCCCGAGGGCTGGCATCCTCGGCCAGCACCACGCACCAACACTTCCCTGCCTGCAACTCCTTCCGAACCGCGTCTACGCCGACCGCGATTCGCCCTGCCCGGAGACCGAGCCCGAGCAGGCCAAGGAGCCGCTCATGCCCGGGGACGGGACTCCTCTCCACTGTCCTCGTCGGTGAGCTCCGATACGAACACCATGAGCTGGTCGGCGGTTTCCGGCGTCATACCTGGAATCTTGGTGATGTCCTCGCGTTCCAAATCGAGGATGTCGTTCAGCATCTTGTAGCCCGCGCTCTCCAGGATGCCGGTGAGCTCGGGCGACAACCCCTTCAGCTCGCTGAGCGGCACCTTGCCCGCCATTTCCTCCTCCGGCGGGAGCGGAGCAAACAGGGGACCCTCCCCACCCCGCTCGAGCCACTCCCGGCTGGAGTACAGGTCGATCTTCCAGCCGGTCAGCTCGGAGGCGAGTCGGACATTCTGGCCGTTCCGCCCAATGGCCAGTGAGAGCTGATCCTCGTCCACGACTGCCTGAATGGTCTTGGCTTCAGGATCGGAGAACACCTTGGCCACTCGTGCGGGCGCTAGCGCCAGCCGGGCAAAGCGCTCTGGATCGGGCGACCAGGGCACGATATCGATGCGCTCGCCCCCCAGCTCGTTCACCACGGCCTGCACCCGGGAGCCCTTGAGTCCAACACAGGCGCCGACCGGG
>Ga0307410_10000755_pt1 | contig 13555 bp, 13 predicted proteins | sample 322Ometagenome_3_FD_203707 | JGI IMG/M metagenome (GOLD analysis project Ga0307410, IMG submission 203707) | Maize rhizosphere microbial communities from greenhouse at UC Davis, California, United States - 322HYB-O-3 | ecosystem: Host-associated > Plants > Roots > Rhizosphere > Soil | place... | reverse complement strand
CCAGAGCGGAACTATCAGGTGAGTGCCGGCATGAAGGACCGCTTCGGGTACCAGACGTGGGAGATCCACGTGCCGAACCGTGAAGGGCCGGTGGAGCTGTCTCTCAACGGGGAGGTGTTTCTCCTGACCTTCCCGGGCGGGTTCACCTGGCCAGACTTTGCACAGGACCCCGAAGATGCCAGCGAGGCTGTTCACGACCAGTTGCGCCTCTTGGACGCCTACGCTGACCCCGCTACCCGGACCCTCTCAGTCAAACGCGCACTGAGGCGCCCGCGGACCGAACTGCACCTCAGCGTGGCACCGTGCTTTGGCGTCGCGGAGGCAGACGACCCCTGATCTAGGCCGTCCTCTCTTGCCGCGGATCGGCGCAAGTGTCAGGCGGTATGCCGGACCGCGTGGCGGACGTAGACCACGCCGTTGTCGAATCGTCGGTGGTCAAGCAGCTCGAGATCGAGTCGTACCCCTCGAGGCAGCGCCGGCTTGCCGCCGCCAACGAGGACCGGACACAGCAGCAGCACGCACTCGTCGACGAGGCGGTGCCGGAAGGCCTCGGCCGCGATCCCCGCGCCTCCGATGCTCAGGTCCGAGCCGGAGGCCTCCTTGAGCCGTCGCACCGCCTCGGGCTCGAACTGGCGCTCGATCCTCGTGCGCGCCGTCGACACGTCGGTGAGTGAGGTGGAGTAGACGACCTTGTCGGTGTCACGCCAGATCCCGGCGTACTCGCGGACTACCGGGGGCTCGTTCGTCAACCAGTCGTCGCTCTCCCACACACGCATCGTCTCGTACATGCGTCGCCCGTAGAGCGACGTGCCGATGTGCCGCTCGTGCTCGTTCCAGAACGCGTGCACGTCTTCGTCCGGCACGGACCAGTCGAACGAACCCGACTCGTCCTCGAGGAAGCCGTCGAGCGAGATGTTGGCCGCGTAGATCAACTTACCCATGAAGCACTCCTCCCCGACGCGTCCAACAGCCTGCGACGACACACAGGCACAGTCAACAGCACCGACTGCGAGGTCGATGAGCCCGCCGCGGAGAGAAGGTGCCCAGGGCGCCACCGCCCACGGTGGGCGGTCCGTGCCGTCGCGAGCTCATGCCGCATTCCGTTCGCTGCGCGGTCAGCCTTGTATCAAGCGCTGGACGTGATCGGCCTCTGCCGGTGAAACGTCACCCGGCTGGCTTGCCAGCAGGCGCCATGGGGTTGTGAAGCCGTCGGGGAACACCCACTGGCCTGACAGGGCTCGTTCGATGCGCCGACGTACTTCGCGTTCGGTCTCGGGCTCGGCGGCAAACAGAACACGGACCTGCAGGTCGTTCCCGACTCGCTCGGCGTGCACATGGTGGGGCGACAGAGGGCACGGGGGTTCGTGTTCCCAGTGTCCGCACAGCGCCACCGTGACGGCAGCCCCGGGGGTCCTGTCGTCTGCCTCTTGGTCCATGGACAGGACTGGGTCGTGGGCGAAGGCCTTTCGCATACGACCAGTGTGTCGGTCGACGTCGGGTCAGCACTCATCTGCACGCAGTCCACGTGGACGTGCGGCTGGTGAGTGGGCTCACCCAGGTACGCCGGTCGGGTGTCGCAAGCGTGCACGGTTAGGGCACGACGAACACGCCCCCTCCCTCGACGTCGCCAGCCCAGTCCGGACCCCAAAGTCGTCCTGTCATGCCGAGAACAGGGCGCGTCGCACCGTCCCTCCAAGCACCGGGTGTCGCTCAGCGAGGCAGAGGATTCGGGCCGGTCGCCGTCACGAGCCGTTGGGGCACCCAGTTGTCGACGTGATGGAACCCGTCGACGAACGGGCCGGCATCGAGCTCGACGGATGCTCTCAGTGAAAGCCGATAGAACTTCACGTGGGTGAAGTCCTCGAACAAGATGTAGACGGGGTCGGGTGTGCTGTTTGGGCCCTGGAATTGCTGTCCCGTCAGGACGGGCTTGTGGGCCCTGACGAACGCGTCGAAATCGTCGCCGACTACGACGCCGAGGTGCTCCAACCCCATCTTGTAGATGCGCTGATGCACGGGCGGGATGAGCTCGAGGAGCGGGACGACCTTGCCGTCGAGGACTTCGAGCGGCTCGGCGGGGACGATCAAGGAGATCGGGCGGCCGTTCCAGACGTTCTCGCGGTTGGCGACCGCGTGGCGTTCGAGCAGGTTCCGCACATGCGTGTACTGGTCCCACTCCGGCACGCGGACGGCGAGGTGGCTGAGCGGGTACGGGCGGATGTCGATACCCCGGGCAAGCAGGCGGTCCCGCTGCTGGGCGGCGAATGCCCGGTAGTCCCCGATGATGTCGCCCACCGGATCAGTCATCGCCGCCTCCTCTCGGCCGCCAGCGTACGACGGGGTAGGCGGCGGACGCATCAGCCGCCGCTTGCCAACGTCCGGATTTGCCGCGATCCGCTCGATCGGATAACCGGTGCACGCCTGGCCTCGTGGGCGAATCCGCCCAAGTCGCTGGGCTGCCGCCCGGCTTGTCGCCCGCAGTTGGGGGGGAGACAGCCCGTTCGAGCCGGGCCGGGAGGGCCTTGGCCGCAACCAGCGCGCGTCGCTGGCGTCGGGCTAGTCCCTGACCTGGCTTGCTTCAAGGGTGCGGCGCAGCTGAGCAACCTCCTCAGCTAGTGCCTCGATGTCCCGCCGCGTGGCTGTCTGCGCAGCATCCTCAACCTCTTGGACCTTCTCGATGAGCCAGGACGCGAAGGTGGCTGTCACGACTCCGATCAGGGCGATGCCCGAGAGCATGAGGCCAGCGGCGACGGCCCGCCCGGTGCCGGTCACCGGGAAGCGGTCGCCATTCCCACGGTGGTGACCGTGGTGAGGGCCCACCACAGCGCGTCGCCGAACGACCCGATGTCGGCGCCTTCCCGTCCGCCCTCGGCGTCGAGAACCGCGAGACTGGCGACGAAGAGGATGAGCGATGCGGCCCCGGAGCGATGCGCCGGCATGCCGGTTCAGGACATGCAGCAGGGTCACGAGTCGAAGCAGGCGCAACGGGCGCAAGAGAGGCAGTGCGACCACCAGCAGGTCGAAGATGTTCCGGACGAAGAACCTGCCGCGCCCGGTGGCGAGAGCGAGGCGAAGCAGATAGTCGACGACGAACATTCAGATGCGAAGGACCCCCGAACGAAAAGCGTGTTCGGGGGTCCTTCGCATCTGTCTGAGCCGGTGACGGGAATCGAACCCGCGTGTCCAGCTTGGGAAGCTGGCGCTCTACCATTGAGCTACACCGGCAGGCACCGCCCCACGAGGCGGTGCGCGTGCAGTGTAACGGAACCGGAGACCCCGTCCGGTGACCCCCTCGGGTGGTCGCGCGGCATACGGGTGAAGCCTCTCCCGCACCGCGGCACGCGACCCTAGAGTCGTGCCGTGAGCAGCCTCATCGTCGTCCCCTGGGCCCGCCGCATGGGGCCGCGTGACCCGCACGAGGCGCACCGGGTCGCCACCCCGCTCGAGCTGTTCTTCGACCTCGTGTTCGTCGTCGCGATCGCGAGCGCGGCGGCGGAGCTCCACCACGGCCTGAGTGCCGGCCACCTCGGCACGGTCGTCGGCTACACGATGGTCTTCTTCGCCATCTGGTGGGCCTGGATGAACTACACATGGTTCGCGTCGGCCTACGACTCCGACGACGTCGTCTACCGGCTGCTCACCTTCACCATCATGACCGGCTCGCTGATGCTGGCGGCCGGAGTGCCCGACCTCTTCGACGACGGCCAGTCCGGGGTCGTCGTGGCCGGATATGCCGTGATGCGCCTGGGCATGGTGGCGTTGTGGGTGCGGGCCGCCCGTGCCCACCCCGAGGGCCGGTGGACCGCTCTGACCTACGCCGTCGGCATCGCCGTGGTGCAGGTGCTGTGGATCGCCCGGCTCCTGCTGGACGGCGAGCGCGTGCTGATGAGCACCTTCTTCCTCCTCGTCCTCGCCGAGCTGGCCGTGCCGGTGCTCGCGGAGCGGTTCGGCGGTCCCACGCCGTTCCACCCCCACCACATCGCCGAGCGGTTCGGCCTGTTCACGATCATCGTGCTCGGCGAGGTGATCCTGGCCAGCGTCCAGGCGCTGCAGGGCGCCCTCGCTGCGCCGACCGACGCCGCGTCGGCCGGCCACGCGGTGGAGTCCGCCGCCTCCGGGCCGGGCGAGGCGGGTGGCGCAGGGGGCGGCATGAACGGCTCGCTCGCCATGCTGGTCGCGGGCGGCCTGCTCCTCGTCTTCTCCCTCTGGTGGCTGTACTTCAAGCGTGAGCACGTCGACCTCATCGGTCAGGGACGCCTCATGACCTGGGCGTTCAGCTACGCCCACATCGTCGTCTTCGCCTCCGTCGCCGCCGTCGGTGCTGCACTCGCCGCCGCGGTGGACGTGGTGCAGGGGGTGGCGGAGGCGAGTCCGCGGACCGTCGCCCTCGCCCTCGCGGCTGCGCTGTCGCTCTACGCCCTGACGCTGTCGGGTGTGCACGCCGTCGCCGACCGCCGACTCCCCGTGCTGGCGGCCGCCGCCACCCTCGCGGCCGTCGCGGTGGCGGCGGCGCTGCTCGACGTCGACATGGGCCTGCGGGTCCTCCTCATCGGGCTGGCCGCCGCGGGCTCCGTCGCCCACCACGTGTGGCTCACGCATCGGCCCGGCGCCCCGACCGACGCCCAAGCCGCGCGATAGCCTCTCCCCGTGCTGCTGAGCGACCGCGACATCAAGGCCGAGATCGACTCCCACCGGGTGCGGCTCGACCCCTACGACCCGGCGATGATCCAGCCGTCGTCGATCGACGTGCGCCTCGACAAGTTCTTCCGCCTGTTCGACAACCACAAGTACCCCGTCATCGACCCGGCCCAGGACCAGCCCGAGCTGACCCGACTCGTCGAGGTCGAGCCCGACGACGGCTTCGTGCTGCACCCCGGTGAGTTCGTCCTGGGCTCGACGCTGGAGACGGTCAGCCTGCCCGACGACCTCGCCGCCCGCGTGGAGGGCAAGTCGTCGCTCGGCCGCCTCGGACTGATGACCCACGCGACCGCCGGCTTCGTCGACCCCGGCTTCTCGGGTCACGTCACCCTCGAGCTGTCGAACGTCGCGACCCTGCCGATCATCCTGTGGCCGGGCATGAAGGTGGGCCAGCTCTGCTTCTTCCGACTGACGTCGCCGGCCGAGAACCCCTACGGCAGCGAGAAGTACGGCTCGCACTACCAGGGCCAGCGCGGCCCCACGGCCAGCCGCTCGTTCCAGAGCTTCCACCGCACCGAGCTGTAGGCGGCGACGTGGCGGTGGGCCCGGACGACCTCATCGAGGTGAGGGTCAGCGCGCCCGACGCCGAGACGGCGCAGTCGCTCGCCCGCTCCCTCGTGCAGGAGAGGCTGGTCGCGTGCGCGCAGGTGATCGGCCCCATGACCTCCACCTACTGGTGGGAGGGGCGGGTCGAGACCGAGCAGGAGCACCTGCTGCTGGCCAAGACGACGGCCGACCGGTTCGACCCCATCTGCGAGCGGGTCCGCTCCGAACACCCCTATGACAACCCTGAGGTGCTCGCCGTCCCGGTCGCCGGGGCGGCCCCCGCGTATGCCGCGTGGCTGCGTGACTCGGTGGCGCCGACGGAGGACTGACGAGGCAGGGGAGCACATGCACGAGCCCGAGCTGAGGTGGACCCACGAGGCGAAGGAGCCGCGCGGTGCCGTCCTGGTGCTGCACGGGGGCAGGAGCACCAGCCAGATGCCCACCAGCTGGTGGAACGTGGCCGTGCTGCGGATGATGCCGTTCGCCTGGACCGTCGCCTCCGAGAGCCACGGCCACCTGTCGGTGGCCGTCCTCCGGTATGCCGTGCGCGGCTGGAACGGGTCGGCCGCCAGCCCCGTGGCCGACGCAAGGAGCGCCCTCGACGAGGTGGCTGCCCGCTACCCCGGGCTCCCGCTGGGGCTGCTGGGCCACTCGATGGGCGGCAGGGTGGCCTTCCGCCTCGCCGGTGACGACCGGGTGGCTGCACTGGTGGCCCTCGCACCGTGGGTCGAGCGCAGCGACGTGGCCATGGGCCACCCCGGGCTCAGGGCCCTCGTCATGCACGGGACGCGCGACCGGATCACGTCGCCGCGCAACAGCAAGGCGATGGCGGACGCGATGTCGGCTCTCGGGGTCGACGTCACCTGGCGGGCCATGGAGGGCGAGAGCCACAGCATGCTCCGGCAGGCCGCGGCCTGGCACCGCGAGTCGGCACAGTTCCTCGTCGAGGGCCTGAACACCAGGCTCCACGGACGCTAGCCCTCGACGGCCGGGGACCCATCGCCATGGACAGCCGCCTCACGACCGCGGGTGCCGCGCAGGCCGACCCAGCTGACCACGCCGCCGGCGAAGAGCAGCACGGCGGACACGAGCTGGGCGGTCCGGTAGCCCTGCGTGAGCACGGCGGGCTGGGTGTAGTCGGTGCCGGACAGCCCCACGAGCGGTGGCAGGGCCGCCACCGCGAGCAGCGAGCCGGCACGGGCGACCGCGTTGTTCACGCCGCTGGCCACACCGGCATACCGGTCGGGAACGGCGGCCAGCACCGTCGCCGTGAGGGGGGCGACCAGGATGGCCAGCCCGAGCGCGAACACCGTCATGCCGGGCATGACGCCGGCCAAGAAGGTCGTGTCGGCGCCGACCGGCACCAGCAGCAGCACTCCAGCCGCGCACACGATGGGGCCGACGGTCATCGGGAGCCGCGGGCCGATGCGGCTCGAGAGGTCGGCGAGGCGCGACGACAGGAGAAGCAGCAACACGGTGATCGGCAGGCTGGCCAGCCCCGACAGCAGTGGCGAGAAGCCGGAGACGACCTGCAGCTGGATCACCAGGAAGAACAGCACCGCCGCGAGCGCGCCGTAGACGAGGAACGTCATGCCGTTGGCCGCCGAGAAGACGCGCGAGCGGAAGAGCCCGAGTGGCACCAGTGGCGACGGCGTCCTCGCCTGGCGCACCACGAAGCCGGCCATCAGCGCCGCGGCGACGGCGCCGATGACCGCGGTGGTGGCCCTGGACTGCTCGCCGCTGGAGGTCAGCGCGTAGGTGAGGGCGCCGAGCCCGGCCGCCCCGAGCGCCGCACCGAGCACGTCGAACCGGCCCGTCGACCCCTCGTCGCGGCTCTCGGGCACGTAGTGATGGCAGAGCCACACCACGAGCGCGCAGATGGGCACGTTGACCGCGAAGATGCCGCGCCAGCCGCCGTGGTCGAGCAGCCAGCCGCCGACGAAGGGCCCCGCCGCCGCGGCGATGCCGGACAGCCCCGCCCAGGTGCCGATGGCGCCGGCGCGGTCCTCCTCGCGGAAGCTGCCCTGGATGATGGCCAGGCCTCCCGGCGTCAGCAGGGCGGCCCCCACGCCCTGGAGCACCCGCGCTGCGATCAGCTGGTCCGGCGACTGCGCGGCCGCGCACAGCAGGGAGGCCAGCGCGAACCAGGTGACGCCCACCAGGTAGACCCGCCGGCGTCCGGAGCGGTCGCCGAGGGCTCCGCCGACCAGGATCAGCGCGGTCAGGCTGAGCATGTAGCCGTTGACCACCCACTGCAGCTGGGCCAGCGAGGCGTCGAGCTCGCGGCCGATGGTCGGCAGGGCGATGGTCACGACCGAGCCGTCGAGGATCGCCACCCCCGAGCCGATCGTCACCGCTGCGAGGGCGCCCCTGCCCCGGCCGCTGCCGCGGCTGAGCAGCTGCTTCGGGGCGACGCTCACCCGCCCATTGTGGTCCCCCGACCCTCGCGCAGGTGTCGGCCCACTCCGTTAGGTTCGAGCGCATGATCGTCTTCGACGGCGTGACCAAGAGGTACCCCGACGGGACCGTGGCCGTGGACGACCTCAGCCTGGTGGCACCCACGGGCCAGATCACGGTGCTCGTCGGGCCCTCCGGCTGTGGCAAGACCACGTCACTGCGCATGGTCAACCGGATGATCACGCCGACCTCCGGCACCATCACCCTCGACGGCCGGGACACCGGGCGGATGAAGGAGTCCGACCTGCGGCGCGGCATGGGCTACGTCATCCAGCACGCCGGGCTCTTCCCGCACCGCACCGTGCTCGAGAACATCGGCACCGTGCCGCGTCTGCTCGGCTGGGACCGGAGGAAGGCCGAGGCGCGCGCGCACGAGCTGATGGAGCGGGTCGGCCTGCCCGAGGCCTTCGCCGGCCGCTACCCCTCGCAGCTCTCCGGCGGCCAGCAGCAGCGCGTCGGCGTCGCCCGGGCCCTGGCCGCCGACCCGCCGGTGCTGCTCATGGACGAGCCGTTCAGCGCCGTCGACCCGGTGGTGCGTGACCAGCTCCAGGACGAGTTCCTCCGCCTGCAGGGCGAGATCGGCAAGACCATCCTCTTCGTCACCCACGACATCGACGAGGCCATCAAGCTCGGCGACCAGATCGCGGTGCTGCGCGTCGGTGGCGTGCTCGCCCAGCTGGCCGACCCGGCATACCTGCTCAACCACCCGGTCGACGACTTCGTCGCGGACTTCGTCGGGCGTGACCGCGGCTACCGCGCGCTGTCGTTCCAGCCGACGCCGCGGCTGCCGCTGCGGCCCGAGCGCACCCTGCTCCTCGGCGAGACCCCTCGGGGCGTCGACCAGGCCTGGGCGCTCGTGGTCGACGACGCCAACAGGCCGCTGGGCTGGATCGAGCCGCGCCGGGTCACGAGCGAGATCAGCTCCGAGATGCTGCACCGCGGAGGCACGGTCGCGCGGGCCAGCGGCCCGCTGCGAGGGGCGCTCGACGCCGCCCTCTCCTCACCGAGCCGGCGGGGAGTCATCGTCGACGACTCCGGCTCGCTGGTCGGCACCGTCCGCGCCCACGAGGTGCTCACCGCCATCGAGGAGTCCGAACGGCCCGAGGTCGAGGACCACACGAACCCCGGGGCGCCGGCACGATGACCGGGCACCTGCGATGACCTGGTTCCTCGACCACGTCCAGGACGTGCTCGACCTCGCGTGGCAGCACGTCTACCTCGCCGGGCTGCCCCTGGTGATCGGGCTCCTCGTCGCCCTGCCGCTCGGCTGGCTGGCCCGGCGCCACCGCGCGCTGTACACCCCGTTCACCGCCGGCTTCGGGCTGCTCTACACGATCCCGAGCCTGGCCCTCTTCATTCTCCTGCCCGCCATCCTCGGCACCCGCATCCTCGACCGCAACAACGTGCTCGTGGCCATGACGATCTACACCGTCGCCCTCCTGGTCCGCACGGTCGCCGACGCGCTGGCGGCCGTCCCCGACGACGTCAACCAGGCCGCGACGGCGATGGGCTTCACCCGAGCGCGCCGCTTCTTCGCCGTCGAGCTGCCGCTGGCCGTGCCGGTCATCGCCGCCGGCCTGCGGGTGGCGGCGGTGAGCAACGTCAGCATCGTCAGCGTCGCGGCGATCATCGGCATCCCGCAGCTGGGCCTGCTGTTCACCGACGGGTTCGCGCGCACGTTCTACGACCCGATCGTCGTGGGCATCGTCGCCTGCATCGTGCTGGCGCTGGCGTTCGACCTGCTGATCCTGGTGCTGGCCCGGGCGCTCACGCCGTGGCAGCGGGCAGGGGCCGCGTCGTGATCAACGACATCGCCTCCTGGCTCCTCGACCCTGCCCACTGGACCGGGCCCGACGGTGTGCCGGTGCGCACCGGGCAGCACCTCTGGTACTCCGCCATCTCGCTGCTCATCGCCTCGGTCATCGCCGTCCCCGCCGGCCTCGTCATCGGCCACACGGGGCGGGGGCGCGTCTTCGTGGTCAACCTGGCCGGCGCCGCCCGCGCGATCCCGAGCCTCGGCCTGCTCTTCATCATGGTGCTGCTGCTCGGCCCGCGACTGACCGGTGACGCCGCCTTCCTGTGGCCCAGCCTGGTCGTGCTGATCGTGCTCGCGATCCCGCCGATCCTCTCCGGCGCCTACGCCGGGGTGGAGGGCGTCGACCCCGCTGCCCGCGACGCCGCCCGCGGCATGGGCATGACCGGGTGGGAGGTGCTGCGCAAGGTCGAGGTGCCCTGTGCCCTCCCGCTCGTCTTCTCCGGGGTGCGCTCGGCCGCCCTCCAGGTGGTGGCGACCGCGACCATCGCCGCCATCGCCGGCCTCGGCGGCCTGGGCCGGTTCCTCATCGACGGCCAGGCGATCCGCGACTTCCCGCAGATGGCCTCCGGTGCGCTGCTCGTGGCGGCGCTCGCGCTCCTCGTCGACCTCGCCTTCGCGGCAGTACAGCGGTATGCCGTGTCGCCGGGCCTCACGGGGAGGGGCGCCGGAGCCGCCGGTGGCCGGTCGTCCGCCCGCGGCACACGGGCGAACGCGGTGCCCGGCCACGAGGAGGAGGTCGCGGTTCAGCGGCAGGCAGGCAAGACTGAACCCCAGCACGGCAGTTGACCGATCAAGGAACCGCAAGGAGCAGGCTCGTGAGAACACCCAGGATCGCCGTCGGCCTCGGCACCGCCATCGCCCTCATGTCGCTGGCCGCCTGCGGCGGCAGCGACAACAACAACGACGTGTTCGCCACGGGCAGCAGCTCGAGCAGCAGCTCCTCCGGGGGTGGCTCGAGCATCACCGTCGGCTCGGCCAACTTTCCCGAGAGCGTGCTGCTCGCCAACATCTACGCCGGTGCGCTGAAGGCGAAGGGCGTCGATGTCACCACCAAGCTGAACATCGGCAGCCGTGAGGCCTATATCCCGGCGCTCCAGGACGGCTCGATCGACCTCATCCCGGAGTACACCGGTGTGCTGGCGCAGTACTTCGACAAGAGCGCCAAGGCCACCGACTCCGAGGGCGTCTACAAGGAGCTGCAGGCCGCCCTGCCGGCCGAGCTCACGGTGCTCGACAAGTCGGCTGCCGAGGACAAGGACTCGGTGGCGGTCACCAAGGCCACCGCCGACAAGCTGCAGCTGAAGTCGATCGCCGACCTGCAGGGCAAGTCCAAGGACCTCGTGCTCGGTGGTCCGCCGGAGTGGAAGACCCGCGAGACCGGCGTGCCCGGCCTGAAGAAGGTCTACGGCCTGGAGTTCAAGTCCTTCCGCCCGCTCGACGCCGGTGGCCCGCTCTCGGTGCAGGCGCTGAAGAACGGCCAGGTCGACGCGGCCAACATCTTCACCACCGACCCGAGCATCCCGGCCAACAGCTTCGTGGTGCTCGAGGACCCCAAGAGCCTGTTCGCGGCCCAGAACGTCGTGCCGCTGGCGACGAAGGCCAAGGTGAACGACACGGTCTCGGGCGCCCTCAACGCGGTCTCGGCCAAGCTCGACACCAAGACGCTGACCGACCTGCTCTCCCAGGTCGTCACCGACAAGAAGGACCCGGACGCGGTGGCCCAGGAGTGGCTGAAGTCCAACGGCCTCGGCGGCTGACGGCGGTCGACCCGAGGGACCCGCACACAGAAGAGCCGGATGTGGCTCCCCCGAACCACACCCGGCTTCTGTGGCGGGTCCCCCGATCCGCCGGTGCCTCCGGGTCCGGCCCGCGGGAGGCGCCCCTCCACGTCTCCCGCCTGCCGGCCCCGGCTTGCTGGATCAAGAGTGGCGGTGCGGTGGGGCGCCGGGCATCGGTGAAACCACCGATATTCACCGATGGTGCCGATAGCCTGCTTTGGTGCTGACTCCATGCGTGGGGCGTGAGGACGCCCTCGACCGGGTCCGCAGCCTCCTCCACGACGGTCGGTGGGTGACGGTGACGGGTGCCCCCGGATGCGGCAAGACGCTGCTGGCGCGCCATGCCGCGAGCGCACACCCACGGGTCGTCTGGGTCTCGGGACGCAATGTGCCCGGCACCGACTCGATCGTCATGGCCTGCCTCGACGCCCTCGGCGCCGACGTCGCCCCTGGTGACTCACCGTCGCTGGCGCTCCGGCGTGCCCTCGACGACGAGGACGTCCTGCTCGTCCTCGACGGGGTCGACAGCGTCGACGGCCTCGGCCGGCTCTGCGACGAGCTCATCGAGTCGACCTCCACCTTCCGGCTGCTGTGCACGGCCTCGACCGTCGCCGGCCGTTCGCACGAGCGGGTGGTGCGGCTGGGCCCGCTGCGGGTCCCGCAGCGGGGCGAGGAGCTCGAGGGCCCGGCAGTGGAGCTGTTCCTCGCCCGCATCGCCGGCGCCGGGGGCCACCCGGTCGACCTGCGCCGCGAGGAGCGCACCGTCCGCCGGCTGCTCCAGGCGAGCGGCGGGCTGCCCCTGCTGATCGAGCACCTCGGGGTGCAGATCGCGCTCGTGGGCGTCTCCGACGTGACCCCCACCGCCTCGATCGACCAGGCGGTGCACGCCTCCTACGAGCTGCTCGACGACGACCAGAAGCGCTGCTTCCGGCGGCTCGCGGTCATGGAGCACCCGGTGAGCCTCGACGTCCTCGCGGACATCACCGCGGTGACCCGTGCCGAGGCGGCCCAGCTGGCCTCGGCCCTGGCCCGGCGCAGCCTGGTCGAGGTGCACTCCGACGGTCGCTTCGACATGCTCGCCCCGATCCGCCGGCACGGCGTGGCCCTGACGGAGGGCACCGTCGACCACCAGGAGGCCGTCGCCGGACTGCTGCGGTGGGCCGAGCGGGTCACGCCCTCCGACGGCATGAGCGGGGCGGCCGACGAGAGCTGGCTGCGCGAGATGGGCGTCATGCGTCAGGCGATCACGGCCGCCTCCGCAGAGGCGCGCACCCGCCCGCTGGCCTACCGGCTGGCCAACAACATCTTCTCCTCGCTCTACACGGCGATGCGCGCCCGGGAGGCCGTGGAGATCCTCGAGGCCGTGCTCGCCAGCGGCGACGGGCCGGCCGACGTCGGCTCGCAGCTCGCGCGCCGGGCCGGCATCTGCGCCTCGGAGGTGCGGGGCACCTACGAGGGCATGGCGCTGCTCGAGCGCGCCGAGCAGCACGCGCTGACCGACCCGCACCCGGAACGACAGCGGGCCCGGAACGCCTCGATCCGCGCCGAGATGCACCTCGACGCCGGAGCTCTCGACGCCGCCCAGCGGGAGGTCGAGGCGGGCCTGCGCCTGGCGGTCGGCGACGACTACGTGCTCCGCCAGCTGCGCCGCACGCAGGTCGACATCCACGTCTGCCGGGGCGAGTTCGACGAGGCCGAGGCGCTCGCCGACGCCGTGATGACCGACGCGCCGGCCGAGGAGCAGTGGTTGGCGCTGTCGGCCCGCATCCTCATGGGGGTCATCGCGGCCGAGCAGGGGCGAGCCGTCGAGGCCGCCGCCATCGCCCGGGCCGCCCGCGACCAGGCCGTCGACCTGGCGGAGGACCGGATCGCGCTGCTCGCCGACACCCTGTTCCGCGCGGTCTCCGACAGCCCGCGGTCGCCCACCATCGACTACGACTGGCTGCCGTGGGGCGTGCGCCTCGGGGTGCAGCTGCAGGACGCCCGCGACCTCGTGGCCGCCGACGAGTGCCGCCGGGCCGCGGGTCTGGCCGCAGACATCATCGTGCTCGCCGACAGCATCCGGCTCGGCCGCGACGGCGTCGAGGCACGGCTGCTGCTCGGCGACGCGCTCACGGCCTGCGATGAGACGTCCCAGGCCGTCGCGGCCTACCTCGGTGCCCTCCGGCAGGCGACCGAGTGCGGCTTCCCGCTGCGCGCGGCCGACGCGCTCGACGGGCTCGACCGGGCGCTGGTCGCGGAGGGCAGCTCGGCTGCGGGG
>Ga0307410_10000754_pt1 | contig 13563 bp, 18 predicted proteins | sample 322Ometagenome_3_FD_203707 | JGI IMG/M metagenome (GOLD analysis project Ga0307410, IMG submission 203707) | Maize rhizosphere microbial communities from greenhouse at UC Davis, California, United States - 322HYB-O-3 | ecosystem: Host-associated > Plants > Roots > Rhizosphere > Soil | place... | reverse complement strand
TCATGTCGCCGGAGCCCGGCTCGAAGCCGTTCGTCGCGGTCGGTCAATCCGTGAAGGCCGGCGACACCTTGCTGATCGTCGAGGCGATGAAGGTGATGAACCCGATCACCGCGCCCAAGGCCGGCACCGTAAAGAAGATCATCGTTTCGGACGGCCAGCCCGTGGAGTTCGACCAGCCCTTGGTGGTGCTGGGCTAACCAATGGCCATCCAGAAGCTTTTGATTGCCAACCGCGGCGAGATCGCGCTGCGGATCCACCGCGCCTGCCACGAGATGGGCATCAAGACGGTAGCGGTGCACTCGACCGCCGATTCCGACGCAATGCACGTCCGGCTGGCCGACGAGACGGTCTGCATCGGCCCGCCACCTGCGACGGAATCCTACCTCAACATTCCGAACATCATCTCTGCGGCGGAGGTGGTGCACGCCGACGCCATCCATCCGGGTTACGGCTTCCTCTCTGAGAACGCGCAATTCGCCGAGATCGTCGAGAGCCACGGCATCATCTGGGTTGGTCCCAAGCCGGAGCATATCCGCATCATGGGCGACAAGATCGAGGCCAAGCGGACCGCCGCCAAGCTCGGCCTGCCGCTGGTGCCCGGGTCCGACGGCGCGCTCACGAGCGTCGCCGAGGCCCACAAGCTTGCAGGGGAAATCGGCTATCCAGTGCTGATCAAGGCGGCTTCGGGCGGCGGCGGACGCGGGATGAAAGTCGTCCAGAACGACGATCAGCTTGAAAGCATGATGAGCCAGGCAGCGGCGGAAGCGCGCTCAGCATTCGGCGACGATACCGTCTACATGGAGAAGTATCTCGCCGACCCGCGGCACATTGAATTCCAGGTGTTCGGCGACGGAAACGGCGGAGCCATTCACCTCGGCGAGCGCGACTGCTCGCTTCAGCGCCGTCACCAGAAGGTCCTTGAGGAAGCGCCTTCGCCGGTCATCACGCCCGAAGAGCGCCAGCGCATGGGCGAGATCGTCCGCAAGGCGATGGCCGAGATGGGCTACCGCGGCGCGGGAACCATCGAGTTCCTCTACGAGAACGGCGAGTTCTACTTCATCGAAATGAACACCCGTCTGCAGGTCGAGCATCCCGTGACCGAGATGATCACCGGCCTCGACCTCGTACGCGAGCAGATCCGGATCGCGCAGGGCGAAGGCCTCTCCTGCACCCAGGAGCAGCTCACCTTCCACGGCCATGCAATCGAGTGCCGCATCAATGCCGAGGACCCGATGACCTTCGCGCCCTCGCCGGGCGTGGTCAAAAACTACGTTGCTCCGGGCGGCATGCACGTGCGCGTCGATAGCGGCCTATACACCGGGTATCGGGTGCCGCCCTATTACGACAGCATGATCGGTAAGCTGATCGTCTACGGCACGACGCGGGAGCGCTGCATCATGCGCCTGCGCCGTGCTCTTGAAGAGTTCGTTGTCGAGGGCATGAAGACGACCATTCCGCTCCACCAGTCGCTCGTCCGCGACGAGGAGTTCCTCCGCGGCGAGTACACGATCAAGTGGCTTGAGCAGTGGTTGGAGAAGCAGCGCGTAGCCGCTGAGTGACCATCGGAAATTAGGCAAACTTTCAGCCGCACTGCGCGTTGCTGACGCGAAACGAGTGCGATGGCCTACTATCGCGGAACCGAGAGGAATGAACGTGCCAAGGCGCTTGCAGGCGTCTTGCTGGTCCATATCGTCCTGGGTGCGGTGATCCTGACCGGCCTCAACGTCCACAATGTCCGGCGGGCGGTCGAATCCCTGAAGACTTTCGACATCGACGAACCGCCTCCGCCCCCGCCCGTGCAGCCGCCGCCACCAAGAGAGCAAGCGCAGCGTGCCAAGGAGGAGGAAGGTGCAGCGGGCAAGAAGGCGGAGCCCTCGCCGGTGGTTGTACCAAAACCGAAGATCGAGCTTCCCGCCAAGCCGCCGGTGGCGGCTGCGCCCGTCGCGGGAACGGGCAGCGCCACTACGTCCGGCGCGGCGAATTACGGAACGGGGCCTGGCGCAGGCGGGAGTGGAACAGGGCGCGGCGGCGGCGGAACGGGCGATTTCTCGGGTTACACGCCGGCGCAGCGGATCTCGAAAATCCCCGACAGAGAGTATCGCCGCATCCGGGCCGCGGGCGGCCAGAGCAGCGGCCGCATAGGGATCACGCTCAAGGTCAACACCGACGGACGTCCGTCCAACTGCCGGATCGTCCGCACGAGCGGCAATCCGACCGTAGATGACCTCTTCTGCGAACTCGCGGTCGATTATGTGCGTTTCCGGCCTGCGCGGGATGCGGACGGCCGGCCCGTAGCTCAGGACATCACCTGGTACCCGGACTGGTCTCCGCGTTAGCGCGTAGAGGCTAGCGCCTCTGTTTCACCAGCCTTGGCGAGGCGCGCCGCGTCCCGCCCGTAAACATCATCCAGGAACGTGATGTCCGATCCGTTGGGCACAGCGGTCATGTAGGTCAGGTAGACCGGGACGGGCTTCGCGAGCGGTACTTTCTCCTCCGCGCCGGCGCCTTTCCACGTGAGATCGCGGCCGAAGAGCCAGCGGCTCAGGCGCCATGCAGACTCCAGCCTCACGCAGCCCCCGCTGTAGAGACGCGACGCCTCTTCGAACAATTGACGATCCGGATTGTCGTGCAGGTACACGCCCTGCTCGTTGGGGAACATGAACTTGATCCGGCCCATGGAGTTGTGCGGCCCCGGCTGCTGCCGGATCAACACCTTCTGACGGCCCTCGGCGACCGCTTGCCAGTCGATCACGGCAGGATCAAAGACTTCGGGGTCTTCGACGAAGTCCGACACGACCTGATATCCAAGCCGATCGAGGTAGCTCACGCCCTGTTTGAGGACGTTCGGAGCGATACGCTCCGCAGCCAGGTCGGGCGGCACGTACCAGTAAGGATTGAGGTTCGCGAACCGGACGTAGGCCGCCATCATCGGCGTCGGGTAGACGGGCTTCCCGACTACCACGCGCATCGAATCCACGACTTGGCCGTCTTCGTACATGAAGAGGCGCTGCGCCGCTGAATTGACGACGATGTAGCGCCCACTCCCCGCTGGAAGTTCGCGCGCACGTTCCATGTTGAGTTTGACCTGCCGACGCTGCGCTTCCGACATCTCGCCGGTTGAAAGCGCATTGCGGAGCGCCCCGTAAGTCGGGTTCATCCAGCCCATCTGGGCAACATAAAGTTCGAGCGAAGACGCCTTCGCCGCGGCCTGCAAAATGGATTCAGGCGACGGCGCGGAAGACCGAAGCTCACGGTCGACGTAAATGGTCCCGACGTCGATCGGCCGGCGAAGGTCGCGCACGTAGTCGACGAAAGCCTCGCTCAGCATCATGTCCGCGCGTCGGACTGCCTTTGGATTGCCGGATTGTGCCGCTCTTAGGGCGCTGCGGAGAGCATCTGCCCGATATTTGTCGGGCTGCAGCCCATCGAGCTCGGCATTTTCGAGCATGTCGATCAGCAGCGCGGCCTGCCTGCCCCGTTGCGAAAGCCAGAGCGGGCGCCTGTCGCGGGCCTTGTAGAAGTCCGAGACGCTCCTCGCGCCGGCGAAAGCCAGCGGAGCGGACGCATCGGGCGACGCAAATGCGGGGGAAGCCGCGCCGGTCGCCCCAAACGCGAATGCCGCAACGGCGCCGGCCAAGATGGAAAAAGTGCGCACCGGCCGCGGAGGGCCGGTGCGCACGTCACGCATACTGGTCACAAAATCTCCGGCAGGATTAGCCGCGCTCACCCGAGCGTGCCGGAGCCGAGTATGTGGGGGCCGGAGCCGTCGAGGACGGGGCACCCGCATAATATTGGCCGTTCTGGACATAACCGTCCACGCGGCCGTCATTGTCGCGGTCGGCCCAGATCGCGCCGGCAAGACCGCCGACCGCAGCACCGATCACTGCGCCTTCGAGCAGGCTGACGCCCGGAATGACCGCACCGGCGGCAGCACCCAGCGCCGCACCGCCCAGAGCGCCGGTCGCGACGCGGCGAAGCGTCGGATCATAGCCCTGCGGGGTGCCGGTGTAATACTGGCCGTTCGAGACGTAGCCGTCGACATAGCCGTCGTTGTTCTGGTCGGCCCAGACTGCGCCGGCGAGACCGCCGATTGCCGCGCCGACAGCGGCGCCTTCGATCACGCTCACGCCCGGAATTACCGCACCAGCGGCAACGCCGCCGGCCGCGCCGATCGCTGCGCCCTGCGCAATGTCGCCAGACGTCTGGCTGTCCGTCGCGCAAGCGCTCAGGGCAACCGAGCTGGCCAGTACGACTGCCAGAAATGATTTTTGCATCGTCTTTCTCCCGATTGTTGATCTTCCGGACCATGCCCCGGGACCCGGGGGTCCCCCGGCAAAACGGTGCATGTCACGCGCGAGGAAACGACGATTGGGCAACATCGTTCCGGCAACGCGACAATGCTTCGACCCAAGATTGACTCCCATGGACGGTCCACGTTTAACGAAACAGCGCACTGGGGATCAGGAAATTTCCGTGACATGAACGTAACGATCTATCACAATCCGCTCTGCGGGACATCGCGCAAGACGCTCGAAATCCTTCGCGACAGCGGCACCGAGCCGAAGGTCGTCGAATATCTGAAGGCGCCTCCGAGCCGCGAGGAGCTCAAGCGCCTCTACGATCGCGCGGGGATCAGCCCACGCGACGGTTTGCGCTCGAAAGAACCGCTCGCGGAAGAGCTTGGCTTGACCCGGCCCGACGTCAGCGATGACGAGATCCTCGATGCGATGATCGAGCATCCCGTCCTGATCAATCGTCCGCTGGTCGAGACGGACAAGGGTGTTCGCCTGTGTCGCCCCCAGGACGTGGTGCGCGAGATTCTGTAGTTCGCGGCCGCTGACAAGCCGCTGAAACCAGCCCATATTCCAACGCGATGAGTCGCCTCGACCCGCGTCTGCTGCTGCAGGGATATGCCGCCGGCATCTTTCCCATGGCCGACAGCCGCGAGGCATCCGAACTCTTCTGGGTCGAGCCGCGGTCTCGCGCGATCATCCCGCTCGACAAATTCCACCTTTCTCGATCGCTGCGGCGAACGCTTCGATCCGGTCATTTCTCGGTTACGATGGACCGTGACTTTCCTGCGGTGATTGCTGCCTGTGCCGATCGCGAAGAGACCTGGATCAACGCCGACATCGAACGAGCGATGCTCGCCTTGCATTCGACCGGCCACGCTCACTCGATCGAGGTTTGGGACGAGGGCGAGCTGGCGGGAGGCCTGTATGGCGTGAAGCTCGGACGAGCCTTCTTCGGCGAGAGCATGTTCAGCCGGAAGACCGATGCATCAAAGGTCGCTCTGGCCTGGCTGGTCGCGAGGCTGAAGGCGGGCGGCTACACCCTGCTCGATTGCCAGTTTATGACCGCTCACCTCGCCTCGCTAGGCGCGGTCAACATCAGCCGGCGGGCTTACGTGTCGTTGCTCTCCGGAGCCCTCGGCGGAGGGGGTGACGGCGCCGGCGGCGCTGCCGGAGGAGGAGCATCCGCATCTGAAGGCTCGTTCGCGGTCGTTGCGGCAGGCTCTTCACGATCCTCGCCGCCGGACCTTCTGGCGCTTGATCGATTGCTGGAGGCGACCGGCGCTGCGGGTTCCGCCACTGCCGAGGGATATGTCATCGCACAGCTCTTGGGCCAGACGTCGTAGATCGGATGCTCGACGACGTTGAGCGAAGGCGACTCCTTGTAGACCCAGCCCGAAAAGACGCGGTGCCAGCTTGAGTCCGGTTGCTGCACGTCGAGCTGGACGAACGCGCCGGTAAGCTTCTCACTTTCCCAGGGCGCGGTCGTTTCGCAGGCGCGGAGACGCACGATGGCATTGTTCCAGCGCACCGACTGGCCCGGCCTCAGCCGGACGTCGCGGACGATCCCGTTGCGCTTATTGAGAATTCCCAGGACGGCGATGCGCTCCGCCATCGGAGTGACGCCCTCTTTTTGTCCCGGACCGATGTTCGCGCGCTGGGCCCGCGCGCCATTCGCTTGCTCGGCGCCCTGCTCCTGACGGCCGCAGCCGGCGAGCGCGATGAGCGATGCTGCAGCGGCTGTCGCGACGAGCCTCTTCACGCTCAGTCGGGCGTCCAGGGCTGGTAGTCGCCAGTCGATGCCGGCCGGATCTTGCCCTTCGCAAGCGACCCGTCCGGCCGGAACGCGGCCATGGTCCCCGTAAGGTTGACGGATGGCGGTTGTTCGAACTTCCGCTTCGGCGGAAGCACCTCGTCGGGAAGCTCGTCGATAGTGCCCCGGAGCCACGCCTGCCAGTCAGGCGGCACGCGGCTTCCGTCGTTGGAGCCGTTGTAGATCACCCAGCGCGAAGCAGGGTTCTTCTTGTCGCGATAATAGACGTTTCCGGCATCGTCACTGCCGACCTTCTCGCCGTGCAGGCGGGTCCAGAGGCCCGTCCCCCACGTCGCGCCGTTCCACCAGGTGAATGTCCGAGACCAGAAACCCATGGCCCGCGCATCTGCCCTCTCGGCGCGGCTTACGCAAGCGGGGTCAGCGGCTCCAGCGGACCCTGTCACCCGCCTTGATCCCCAATTCCGCCGAGCGGCCGCCCGCGATCTCGAGCACCGCTCCAACGGGCTCGAGAGACGGCACGGGGTCCAGCGACATGGGGACAGTATTCTCCGCGATCCGCGCAATCGTTCCGTCGGTCCGGATGAAGATCATGTCGAGCGGGATGAGAGTGTTCTTCATCCAGAAGCTCGCGTCGCCCGGCGGGTCCCTCGGGAAGACCATCCCGCGGTCGGGCGCCAAGGACTTACGGAACATGAGTCCCTGCGCCTGCTGTTCGCCGGTCTCCGCGACCTCGACGATGAAGCGGTGGGTCTTTCCCGACGATTCGATGGTGAGCGGCACTTGCTCAAGGCCTGCAGAGGAACGTTCGACGGGTGCGGGCGGCGCGGTTGCCGAGCCGCAGGCACTGGTGACGGCAATCGCTACTGCCGCGGCTATTCGGCCGGCGATTCCGAATGCAGTTCGACCGCGGTGAGGCCCTTCTTCCCCTCCGCGATTCGCGCCAATAGCCTTTCGCCCGGCTGAAGGTCCCCGAGATCCGAATTCCGGACCGTTTCCATGTGAACGAAAACGTCCTGAGCGTCGCCGATCCGATTGACGAAGCCGTACCCCTTCACGCGATTGAACCATTTCACCTCTACAGGCTCGAACTCGCCGGCCGATTCCGACAGAGCCTTACGGTCAACGTCCTTGCTCGTCGAGCGGGGCACGCGCGGCGGTACGGCTACGGCGGGCCCAACATCGATCGAAATGATCTTCTTCGCCTGCAGCCCACGGTCCAGCCTCATCGGCACGCACTCGATGAGCGCCCCTTCGGGCAGGCTTCTCCGGCCATGTTCGCGAAGAACGCTGAAGTGGACCAGGATGTCGCCCTCGAGAGCGTCGCTAACGACGAATCCGAAACCTCTCGTCGCGTCGAACCATTTCACTCGGCCGATGACCGGATCCATGTCCGACACGGCTTCAGGAGGAGGCTCAGGAACGGCCACCGGTTCTACCTCCGGCTGAGGCGCCATCACGGATGTCTTGCGCTGCACAACACCTCACTAACAAAAGTCAGTGTGTCGTGGAACCGACTTAACGATTTTTCTCTTGCAGTTCCTGCGGGTCCAGATCGATTCCGGGTTCTGCGTCGACGATAGTTTTTGCAAGATCGAAGCCATGGCCTGCCCTTATCATTGCTGAGAGGGCCTTTTCTCTGCCGGCCCTGTCGGGAGTGAAATCGGCATAAGGCCCGATACGCCGTCGCCGGGCGTACCGCAGTGCAGCGGAGGCGGCTTCCTCGGCCGCGAGCTCATGGGCTGCCACGCCATCCTCCTCGTTGATTCCGGCAGCACGAAGGGTCTGGCGCACCCGCGCCGCGCCGTAGCCGCGCTCAGACAGGGATCGCGACTTCGTTAGTGCGTAGAGAGCGTCGTCGACGAGGCCGCTAGAAGCCAGTCGTTCCACGAGACGCTCTACCTCAGGCGAGGAATCCCCTTCCCAGCCGCGTTCGCGCAGCTTTCGATTCAGATAGGCCGTGAGCTTCGCCCGAGTGGTTGCGAACTTTCCCACGTAGAAAAGTGCAAGCTCGTGCAGTCGCTCGCCGTTGAGCGGCTTGCGTGGTCGGGAAGTCCTTTGGCCGGGCATTGGCCCAAATTGTGCCACACTCGCACACCATCACAACCCGGCCTGCGACCAAGCGGGCATTTCTGCCGCGCCTTTTGGGCGGTTTCTTGTGACCAGGGTGAAGGCTTGCTCGACCGGAACAACACGATCGTAGCCGACCTGGCTCCCGCCGGCGCCACTCCCACCCTCGACGCTCAGCCGCGGCGTTTCGCGGACTTCGCGACGTTGGGCGAAGCGCTCGATTACGCGGGTCAGGGCCGCCGCGGCATGAATTTCCATGACGCTCGGGGGCAGCTTGTCAGGGCCTACCCCTTTGCGGAACTCCGTGAGGATGCGCTTGTGCATGCTCAGCGCTTCGTCGCGATGGGCCTGAAGCCCGGCGATCGGGTTGCCATGATCGCCGAAACGGGCGCCGAATTTGCCGCGTGCTTCTTCGGCGCCATCTATGCGGGTCTCTGGCCCGTTCCCCTCCCCCTTCCGACGAGCTTCGGCGGTCGAGAGATCTACGTGGAGCAGCTCCGAGTGATGCTGAAGAGCAGCGATCCGTCGCTCTTCCTTTGCCCGCCTCAGCTTCTGTCCTACGCGCAAGAGGCGGGCGCGGACCGCGGCGTGCCCGCACGCGACTGGGATAGCCTCAATGAGGTCGAGCTCGCGACCGGTGAGCTGCCGCAACCAGACGCCGACCAAATCGCCTATCTGCAATATTCCAGCGGCTCGACGCGCTTCCCGCATGGGGTCGCCGTGACCCACCGCCAGCTGCTGTCGAACCTCCGCGCCCATGGACTTGGCCTGCACGTCGCCGACACCGACCGCTGCATTTCGTGGCTGCCCTGGTACCACGACATGGGCCTCGTCGGCTGCATGCTGTCGCCGATGGCCCTGCAATTCTCGGTCGATTACATGAAGACCGAGGATTTCGCCCGGCGCCCGCTCGCCTGGCTCGACATGATCACGCGCAATCCCGGCAACAGCGTTAGTTATTCGCCGACGTTCGGCTACGACATTTGCGCTCGCCGCATGTCGTCGCAGACGCGGGCTGAGGACCGCTTCGACCTGTCGCGCTGGCGTATCGCCGGCAATGGCGCGGACATGATCCGGCCGGACGTGATGCAGGCCTTCGTCGATGCATTCGCGGATGCCGGCTTCCAGGCTTCGGCCTTCTGCCCGAGCTACGGTCTCGCGGAAGCGACGCTCGCGGTTTCGCTCATGCCTCCCGGCGAGGGCATCCGCCTCGAACTGGTCGAAGAGGCTGTTCTGGGCGGTGGCAGCAGCGGCGCCGATGGACGACCCCGGCGCTACCGTGCGGTGGTGAACTGCGGGAAGCCGGTGCACGGAATGGAGATCGAGGTCCGCGCCGAAGATGGCTCGGCGCTTCCTGACCGTGGCATCGGCCGCGTGTTCGTCCGCGGCAGCTCGGTCATGCACAGCTACTTCCGCGACCCGGAATCGACGGCCGCCTGCTTGTCCGACGACGGTTGGCTCGACACCGGCGACATGGGCTACATGTCCGGAGGCTACATTTTCATCGTCGGCCGCGCCAAGGACATGATCATCATCAACGGTCGCAACCACTGGCCGCAGGACATCGAGTGGGCGGTCGAGCAACTCCCCGGCTTCAAGTCCGGCGACATTGCCGCCTTCGCAATCACCGGCCCGTCGGGCGAGGAAACGCCGGCCGTGCTGGTGCACTGCCGAGTGTCCGACCCGCAGGAGCGCGGAAGGCTCCGAGACGACATCCGCGAGCGCGTTCGTGCGATCACCGGCATCACTCCGATCGTCGAGCTCGTTCCGCCGCGGTCGCTGCCCCGGACCAGCTCGGGCAAGCTGTCGCGGACCAAGGCGCGTAATCTCTATTTGTCGGGCGAGATCCAGCCCTTCGATATCGCCGCTTAAGCCGTACGCGCGGAACGGCGCTCCAGCTTCAGCAGGAGCGCTTCCATGTCGTCGGGAATGCGGCCGGTGCAGTCACGGGCCGCCTCGCGCAGGGCTGCGCCAATCCCGTGCCCGCCGCCAGCAGGGGCGGGCTTTAAATGTTTCCAGCCTTCGACGTTCACTTCCATTCCAATCTGTTTGGGCGCGAAAACGCGTTCCACTTCAACGAGTTCAGTCGCGCAGCCGGGAAACTCGGCAACATAAGTTAGCGCGTAGCGTTGAGCGGCGACGGTTGCAGGAGCGCTGACTTGTCAACGGAACTCGAAGTGGCGGATCTTGGCCTGCAGCTCGGCATCGTCGCCGGCTTCGTCCTGCTGATGGTCCTGATCCACAGCGCCGGACTCGTCGGCATATCGCGTGCGCTCCGCCTGCATGACGAGCGACATATCCCGAACGAATTCGGCGTGCGCGCCTCGGTGCTCATGGGGACCTATGGCCTGCTCCTGATGGCCCTCCACTTCGCAGAAATCTTCACATTCGCGGCGTTCTATTGGGCCGTCGGCGCTATGCACTCGCTTGAGCAGGCGCTCTATTATTCCGCATCCTGCTACGCGACGCTTGGCGACGCTGCGGCCAACTTCCCGAATGAGTGGCGGCTGGTCGGCGCGCTCGAGGCGCTGATCGGCTTCGTCCTGATCGGCTGGTCGACCGCTTTCATGGTCCGGACCCTGCGAAAGATCATCGACTGAGCCAGCGCCCTTGCGCCGCTGCCGTTCGCCGCATAAGTCGCGACCCGGCCGGAGGAGTGTAGCTCAGTTGGTAGAGCATCGGTCTCCAAAACCGAGGGTCGTGGGTTCGAGTCCCTCCACTCCTGCCAGCCTTGAAGACTCAGCGCCGTAACGCTAAGTCGCATTCAGCTCCGCCGGCCCCCGGGTCCGCGGAGCCTTTTTCTATCTCGAAGAGGCAATGCAGGTGGCGAAGACCTCCCCAGGCGAATTCATCCGTCAGGTCCGCAGCGAAGCGTCGAAGGTCGTCTGGCCGACGTGGAACGAGACGGTCCGCACCGGCATCATGGTTTTGATCATGACCGCATTGCTCGCGCTCTTCTTCTTCGCGGTCGATTCGTTCTTCAGCGCGATCGTCCGCTTCCTGCTCGGCCTGATCGGCTAAGCACTCAACAGGGAACGACAAGAAAACATGTCCCGCTGGTATATCATCCACGCTTACTCGGGCTTCGAGAACAAGGTGAAGGACTCGATCCTTTCCGAGGCAAAGCGGCTGGGGCTCGAGCCCCAGGTCGAATCGGTCGAGGTCCCGACCGAGAAGGTCACCGAAATCCGCCGCGGCAAGAAGGTCACGTCCGACCGCAAGTTCTTCCCGGGCTATGTCCTCGCGAAGCTCGCGATGAATGACCAGGTCTATCACCTAGTCAAGAACACGCCGAAGGTCACCGGCTTCCTCGGCCCCGGCGGCAAGCCGCAGCCGATCACCGAGGCCGAGGCCGCCCGCATCCTGTCCACCAAGGAAGAGGCCGCTTCTGCCGCGCCCAAGGCGCAGGTCAAGGTCGACTACGAGATCGGCGATGCGGTGAAGGTGCTCGACGGTCCGTTCGCCAGCTTCAACGGCGTCGTGGAGGAGCTGGACTTCGACCGCGGCCGCGTGAAAGTCAGCGTCTCCATCTTCGGCCGCGCTACCCCGGTCGAGCTGGAGTTCGAGCAGGTCGAGCGGGTTAAGTAATCCCGACGACTACAGCCGCGGATCGTGCTCGCGGTTCACGTACGTGACCTGAAACGGCCCCCGCGAGCTGATCTGCAGCGTCGCGCCCTGCGTCGTGGATGCGAAATGCGCCATGTTCGCGGGTGCGATGATCGACCTGCCCTTGGGGATGACTTTCAGCCGGTCGGGATCCGCGATTGAACCCATGCCCATCGATACGACGCCCTCGACCACCGTGACATACTCGTCGGCCGGGTGACTGTGCGGAGGCACGGTATATCCAGGCGGGAACCTCAAGCGAATGACGAACGGACCCGGTTGCGAAGGATTGCCAGAAACGACCGCGATCTTCGCGCCTTTCGGCAAGCTTGGCGGGGCCGGCCCCCAGTTCAGGCCCGATTTGGCACTGGACTGCACCGCCGACCCAGCGAGCATTGCAACGACACCGACAAGTACAAGCCTTCTCATGGCTCTTGCCTCCTGGTCGCTCCACCCAATCTGTAACATACCACAATGACGCGGCTTTCCTTAGCCGACCGCATCGGCTATGGGCCGCGGCTTCCAAGCATCTTGGAAACGCTGCGGGAGGCTGGCCCTCGGGCTCGCCGCTTGGACCGCTAAACTTGAAATGAGAGTGAAATGGCAAAGAAAATCACAGGCTATATCAAGCTGCAGGTGCCTGCGGGCACCGCGAACCCGTCGCCGCCGATCGGTCCGGCTCTGGGTCAGCGCGGCGTGAACATCATGGAATTCTGCAAGGCGTTCAACGCCTCCACGCAGGAATTGGAAAAGGGAGCCCCGATCCCGACGGTCATCACCGTCTATGCGGACCGCAGCTTCTCGTTCACAACCAAGACGCCGCCGGCGAGCTTCCTTCTGAAGAAGGCCGCTAACCTCAAGTCAGGCTCGAAGGAGCCGGGCAAGGTCAGCGCGGGCACGATCAAGCGCTCGAAGCTGGCGGAAATCGCCGAGGCCAAGATGAAGGACCTCAACGCCAACGACATCGAGGCGGCAACGAAGATCATCGAAGGCTCCGCTCGCGCGATGGGCCTCCAGGTCGTGGAGGGCTAAGAAATGGCGAAGCTGACGAAGAAGCAGAAGGCCCAGGAAGGGACCGTCGATCGCAACCGCTTCTATCCGGTGGATGAGGCGCTCTCGATCGTGAAGAAGAATGCGACCTCGAAGTTCGACGAGACCGTCGAGATCGCCCTCAACCTCGGCGTCGACCCGCGCCACGCGGACCAGATGGTTCGCGGCGTGGTCAACCTGCCGAAGGGCTCGGGCAAGACCGTGCGCGTCGCGGTGTTCGCCAAGGGCGCGAAGGCAGAGGAAGCGACGAAGGCCGGCGCCGACGTCGTGGGTGCGGAAGACCTGATGGAGACCATCCAGGGCGGCCAGATCGACTTCGACCGCGTCATTGCGACCCCGGACATGATGGGCGTCGTCGGACGTCTCGGAAAGGTGCTGGGTCCGAAGGGCCTGATGCCGAATCCGAAGCTCGGCACGGTCACCATGGACGTCACCAAGGCGGTCACTGACGCCAAGTCGGGCCAGATCGAGTTCCGTGTCGAGAAGGCGGGCATCATCCATGCCGGGATCGGCAAGGCGAGCTTCACCGAGGGCGATCTCAAGGCGAATTTCGACGCGTTCCTCGACGCCATCGTCAAGGCGAAGCCGTCGGGCGCCAAGGGCAAGTACGTCCAAAAGGTCGCCGTGAGCTCGACCATGGGCCCCGGCGTCAAGATCGATACCGCCGAGATCGCGGGCGCCTAGGCACCCGCAAGCCGATTACCGCTGGAGCGCCATTGCAATGAGCGCTCCGGCGGCGATCGCGACACCGTAAGGAATACCGCCGCGGGGTCG
>Ga0307410_10000753_pt1 | contig 13565 bp, 15 predicted proteins | sample 322Ometagenome_3_FD_203707 | JGI IMG/M metagenome (GOLD analysis project Ga0307410, IMG submission 203707) | Maize rhizosphere microbial communities from greenhouse at UC Davis, California, United States - 322HYB-O-3 | ecosystem: Host-associated > Plants > Roots > Rhizosphere > Soil | place... | reverse complement strand
ATCGTAGTCGTGCCTCCGAACGGCATGTCGAGATGGGTATGCGGGTCGACGCAGCCCGGGAGCACGTACTTGCCGCCCGCGTCGATGACCTTGTCGGCCTCGACGTCGAGCGACTCGCCGATCAGCGAAACCCTCTCGCCTTCGACGTAGACGTCTCCGACGTAGTCGTCCGCGGCCGTGATCACGCGGCCGCCCTTGATCAGAACGGACATCGTTCTCTCCCCTCCTTGGAGCGGGTGGCCGCCGAAGTATCCCTCCGGCGGCCACCGCGTGCATTCACTGGTTCGGCTATTCGCCGCCCGCCGTGACTTCGACGGTGGGCGCCTGCCAGCTCGCACCGTTGACGTCAGCGCCGTCGGCCTTGAGCTCCTCGACCGCCGCCTTCGCGTACGTGTCGATGTAGGCATCGCTCGACGCCTCGTTCTTGATCACGCCGTAGTCGATCGCGATCTTCGCCGTGTTGGCGAAGTCGTCCGGGTTCATGACCCCGATACCGAGGTCGTTCGGCCAGATCAGCTTGTTGATCTCGTTCAGCTGCCAGTTCTGGTGCCCCTCGCCGAGCGTCGGCCCGTTGTCGAGCACGATCTGGAGACACTCGTCCGGGTTGTCGCGGCAGAAGATCCAGCCCTTGAAGCTGGCCTTCAGGAATCGCGTCGCGATGTCCTGGTTGGCCTCGTCCTGAATCCAGTCGCCGCGGACGAACACGCCGTCCTCGAGCGCCCCCGTGCCCTGGTCCGACATCTTGAGGACGTTGAGGTCGTCGAGGGTGTAGAGCTCGCCCGTGTCAGGGTTCTCCTGCTCGAGCACCTGCGCAAGCTCGTTGTAGGTCATCGCCGCCGCGGCGTCGACCTCCCGGTTCAGGAACAGGTTCATGTCGAACGGCTGCGCGACCACCTCGACGTCGGACTGCGGGTCGATGCCGTTCTTGTTCAGCGCCGCGAAGAGCTTGTGCTCGTTGCCGCCGAGCCAGACGCCGACCTTCTTGCCCTTGAGCGAGGCGATCGAGTCGAGGCCGCTGTCCTTCCACGTGACCTCGGTCATCCCGCTTCGCGCGAAGACCTGGGCGATGTTGACGATGTCGCCGTTCTGATCGCGCGTGGCGAGCAGGTTGTCGAGCCAGTCGATACCGAACTCGGCCTGGCCGCCGAGGACGACCTGCTCGGGGACGATGTCGGGCCCGCCGACCTTGATGTCGACGTCGAGGCCCTCGTCGTCGTAGTAGCCCTGGGCCTGCGCCGCGTAGTAGCCGGCGAACTGCGCCTGCGTCACCCACTTGAGCTGCAGAGTGACCTTGTCCTTCGCGCCGCCGCTCGTCGCTGTCCCCCCGCTCGACTCCTCGTTTCCGCCGCCACAGCCCGCGCCGATCAGCGCGAGCATGAGGACGGCGGCCAGCCACAACCACCGAGCACGCTTCATCCGTTCCCCTTTCGTCTGACTGACGTTGTTCACGGTCATCCGCGCCCTCCGCGCACGGAGGGGTGCCAGCTCAGGACGACTCGCTCCGCGAGTGCAACCGCTCCGTAGAAAGCGATGCCGAGCACGCTGGCGACGAAGATCGCCGCCCATGCCTCGTCGAACGCGAAAATCCCTGCCGACCTCCTGATCTGGATCCCGAGCGCATCCTGCGAACCGCCGAAGTAATCCCCGACGATGGCCCCGATCATCGCGAGGACGGTCGCAACCTTCAAGCCCGTAAAGAGATACGGGAGCGAGTTCGGGATGCGAACGCGGCGGAAGATGTCGCGCTCGCGCGCCGCGTAGGAGCGCATGAGCTCGACGGATTCGGGACGCACCGAGGTCAGGCCGCGCAGCGTGTTCACCATCACCGGGAAGAAGACGATCACCGCTGCGATCGCCATCTTCGAGGTGGGCGACAGGATCCCGAACCAGTTGTTCGTGATCGGCGCGAAGGCGATGATCGGCACCGCGTTGGCCGCGATCGCGTACGGCATGAGGGCGTTCCCGAGCGGGCGCCAGCGCGCGAGCACGAGGGCGACGATCACCGCAAAGGCCGAGCCGATGAGGAATCCGCCGACGGCCTCCTTGAAGGTGAAGAGCCCGGCGCTCACAAGCGTGTCGCGGTCGTCCCAGAAGGTGCTGAGGATCTCGGAGGGCGCCGGCAGGAGAAACCGCTGCACGTCGAGCCCGCGCACGAGCCCCTCCCAGAGCGCGATGCCGAGGACGAAGATGGCGACGGCGGGCGCCCAGTCGCGCGCACTTCGGCCCATCATGCGGCCGAAGCTCCGCGGAACCGGCTGGACGACGGTGGTGCTCACGCCGGCAGCTCCTCGCCCGAGCGGTCGCCTGTCCGGAGGAGCTCGCGCACCTGAGTGACGAGCTCGAAGAAGCGCTCCTGCTCGCGCGTGTCCGTGTTCCGCGGTTGCGGGAGGTCGATGTCCACGATCCCGGTGATGCGGCCCGGACGGGGCGACAGGACAACGACGCGCGTCGAGAGGAACACCGCCTCGGCGATCGAGTGCGTGACAAAGACGATCGTCGAGCCGCTCTCCTCCCAGATGCGCAGGAGCTCCATGTTCATCCGCTCCCGCGTCATCTCGTCGAGGGCGCCGAACGGCTCGTCCATGAGAAGGAGCGACGGATCGAAGGAAAGCGCCCGCGCGATCGACACGCGCTGCTGCATTCCCCCCGACAGCTGCCACGGGTAGTGGTTCTCGAAGCCGGCGAGCTCGACGAGCTCCACCATCTCGCCAACCCGATCCGATCGGCGCGCGCGGTTCCAGTCGAGCATTTCGAGCGGGAGTGCGATGTTCTTGGCCACCGTGCGCCAGTCGTAGAGGACGGCGTCCTGGAAGACGATCCCGTAGTCACGGTCGAGCCGCGCCTGGTGCGCCTGCTTGCCGTTGACCGCGACGTCGCCCGAGGTCGGTTGGACAAGGTCGCCGATGATGCGGAGGAGCGTCGACTTGCCGCAGCCGGACGGGCCGATCAGCGAGACGAACTCGCGCGGGCGCACCTCGAGGTCGATTTCCTGCAGTGCGCGGACGCCGCCGCGCGCGAAGTCCTTCGTCACCGACTTGAGCGAGACGACCGCGGCTTGCTCGTTCATACGAAGTGCTCCGGAGCGCGCCGGACGACGAGCTTCTCGGTGAGGACGATGAGGAGGAAGAACGAGATCCCGAGGAGCGCGGCGATGATGTTTGTCGCCCAGAGGCTCTCGGGCGAGCTCGCGTAGTACTGGTTGAAGTTGAGGATCGCGCCGCCGAGCCCGTCCTGGATCGAAGCGGGAAGTTCAGCGATGATCGCGCCGACGACGCACGCGGTGGCCGCGATCTTGAAGGCGGCGAAGAGGTACGGGAGCGAGGCGGGCACGCGCAGCTTCCAGAGCACGGTCCAACGGCTCGCCGCATACGAGCTCATCAGCTCATGCGCGCGCGGATCGGCTGACTGCAGGCCGCGGAGGGCGTTGATCGCCACCGGGAAGAAGGTCAGGTAGGCCGCGATCACCGAGACCGAGAACCAGCCGGGCAGCCCGCGTCCGCCGAGCCAGACGACGACCATCGGCGCGATCGCGAGGATCGGGATGGTCTGCGAGGCCACGATGTAGGGCAGCAGCCCGCGCTGGAGAAGCGTCGAGTGCACCAGCGCTACGGCGATGAGGAAGCCCACTCCCGCGCCGAGCGCAAAGCCTACGGCGGCCTCCTTCGCGGTGAAGAGCGCTGCCTTCCCGAGCACCTCGATGAGGAGCGGCCCGTTGCGGCGCGACGGCTCGAACAGCTGGCCGATCATGTCGTGGATGTGCGGCATCGTCCGCTCGTTCACCTCGAACGGCCATGTGAGTCTCACCGCGACGCCGAAGGCGCGGTACGCCTCCCACAAAGCCCACAAGCCCGCCAGCACTGCGGCGAAGACCAACCCCCTGCGCAGCATCGCTATTCAGTACCACATCGCGAGCCGAGTTTGGACAGCGATTCGCAGATCACCGCCTGGTTGAGCTCGAACCAGCCGGCCAGTACGCTGGCAACAGGGGGTTGGAGCTGCGCCTCGGCCTGCGCCAGAGCGCGGTCGAGCGCCCGAAGCACCCCCTCCTCGTCGTTGAAGATCCCTTCCTTCCGAATGAGGAGCCAGCGTCCGAAGTCCTGGCCGTCTTCAACCGAGCCGACGCCGGTCGTGCCGATGGGCACGGCGACAAAGACATCCCCAGCGGGGTAGTCGACGCGATCGAGCGCGGCGAGCAACGACTGAGCCTGTGCCCGAGGAAGCCCGCGGGCCTCTCCCGTCTGGGGAAGGGCCGCGAGGTAGACGGAGGAGTACGGATAAAGAACGTCGTTGTCCTCCACTTCCCCTTGCAGCCAGGTAGCGGGAGCGGCCAGGGCGCGCTGACCGCCCAGCGCAGCCGTGTAGGTGATCGAGCGCGGATCGTTGATCCCCTGCGCCGAGAGCGCGGCCACGACGGCGAGGCCGACAAGGGGCAGCGGCCGCCCGGGAATCCGCGCGACGGCCACGCCGACGAAGGCGGCGAAGAACGGCAGAGCGAAGATCAGGTGACGTGGCGAGAGGTCGGGTGCGCGCCCGGTGCGGACGAGAGTCGAGAGAAGCGGTGGGCCGGCGAAGGCGATGAGACCCCACGCGACGAGCTCCGGTCTCCGGCGCAAGAGAATCGCGATCCCCCAGCCCGCCAGGACGAGGAAGATGACGAAGGTCCAGCCGCTCCCGCCCCCGAAGCCGCGCACAGCATCCTCGAACTGGTGCCGGGCCTCGGTCCACGTCGCGAGGCGCCCCTGTTGCTCCGAGCTCAGCTCGAAACGGTCGGCCAGGCGCAGGTCGGCGACTGCGAACGGGATCATGGCCAGGATCGCGACCACGGCGGGCCATGCGGGACGCAAAGGCCGCCCACGCCAGAGGAAGAGCGCGACGACGGCCTCGACTGCAACGACGATCCCGCCGTACGGGTGCACCGCAGGCAGGAGCCAGGCGGCGGCCGAAGCAGCAGCAACGCTTCCTGTAGTCGGGCGCTGGACGCAGCGAACGAAGAGATCGGCGGCGAGCGCGGCCGCGAAGGCGAAGAGCGCGTACATGCGCCCGAAGCTCCCGTACACCGCCAGCATCCCCGAGGCGGCGGCCACGATAGCCGCTGCGACGCCGGCGCCACGCCCGTCCAGCCGCCGGCCGAGGTCGTAACAGAGCAGGACGGCACCAACCGCGAAGACGACGGAGACCCAGCGGAGCGCATCAGCGGAGGAGTCGAAGAGGAACGCGAGGTGGACGAGGACGAAATGGAGCGGCGCCCCGCCGCGATCCCACATCGTCGTGGCGATCATCTCTCCGAAGGGCCGCGCGGAGACGAGCCCGGACACGGCCTCGTCTTCGAAGAGCGGCTTTGAGCGGACGTCAGGAACGAGCTCGACGAGGAGGTACGCGCACGCGCCTGCCACCGCCCCCCACGCCGCGAGGCGCGGGAGGCTAACCGGTCGACGCACCGGCGCGGTAGACCTGGCCGGGAAGAGTGTGGCCGAGGACCCCCTCGAGCCACTCCGAGACGCCGATCAGCGCGTCGAGGTCGATCCCCGTCTCGACGCCCTCACCGTGGAGAAGGAAGACGAGATCCTCCGTGGCGATGTTGCCCGTCGCGCGCGGCGCGAACGGACAGCCGCCGAGCCCGCCCACGGACGACTCGAAGACCTTCACGCCGGCCTGCAGGGCCGCATACGCGTTGGCGAAGCCGGTGTTGCGCGTGTTGTGCAGATGTACGCCCAGCGGAACACCGAGCCCTCTCCCCCGCTCGACCAGGTCGCGCGCCTGGTGCGGCACACCGACCCCGATGGTGTCCGCGAAAACGATCTCCCCCGCTCCTGCCGCGACGCACCGCTCTGCCAGGGCGATCACGACACCTACGTCGACCGGTCCGTCGAAGGGGCACCCGAAGGAGACGCTGATCGAGACGCTGACGGGGAGATCGGTGTCGATCCGCTCGAGCTCCGCGACGGACTCGTCGACGGTGCGGTTCGCGTTGCGCCGGTTGAACTCGTCCGTCGCTCCGAGCGTGAAATGGACGGCGTCAAGGGCGCAAGCAGCCAGCCGCTCATAACCCTTCTCGTTGAGGACGAGCCCGGAGTACGTCGCACCGTCCTGGCGCTCGATCCCGGCGACGACGTCCTCCGCGCCGGCCATCTGCGGCACGCTTTCCGCCCGGACGAAGCTGACCGCTTCGATGCTGATGAGACCTGCGCCAGCAAGGCGGTTCACGAGCTCCGCGCGCACCTCCGGAGCGAGAGTCTCGGCCTCGTTCTGGAGCCCGTCGCGCGGGCCGACGTCGCAGATCGTCACGGGGGCTGCCATAGTCTCGCGCCGTGAGCGTACCGTTCTTCTCCGGCGAGCACGTTCGCGCGGCGCTCGCCCCCGATGAGGCGCTCGAGGCCGTCCACGCCGCCTTCGTCGATCACGCCCAGGGCAACTGGTTCATGCCCTCCAAGGTCTACGTGCCAGCGCCCCCGGACGGCGATTTCCGTGCCATGCCAGCCCTCGGAGCAGGCCATACGGTGCTGAAGTGGGTCACGTCCTTTCCACGGAACCCCGAGCGCGGCCTGCCCACTGTTTCCGGCATCGTCCTGCTCTCGGATGCGACCACGGGGGAGCTTCGCGCGCTACTCGACGCGGGCGCGGTCACGGCGCTGCGGACGGGGGCGGCGGCGGTGCTCGCCGCCGAGACCCTCGCGCGGCCAACCGTTGCGCCCGCCACCGTGGTCGGCACGGGAGTGAATGGGCGCGCCGTCGCGCAGACCTTCCTCGCCCGCGGCCGCGAGGTCTCGCTCTGGGATGCCCGCCGCGAGGCGGCCGAGGCGGCCGCAGAGGAGCTGGGCGAGGGCGCCGAAGTGGCCACGGATGCGGCGGATGCGCTCTCGGCCGACATCGTCGCCACGGTCACACCCGGCTTCGAGCTGCTCTTCGACACCGGCTCCCTCCACGCCGGCCAGCACGTGAGCCTGATGGGCGCAGACGGGCCGGGCAAGGCGGAGATCGCCGTCGACGAGCTCCTGCGCGCCCGGGTCATCTGCGACGAATGGGAGCAGGCGAGCCACAACGGGGAGATCGCCCGCGCCCTCGACCACGGGCTCAAGCGGGAGGATGTCGCCGAGCTCGGCCGCGTCCTCGCAGGCGAAGAGGAGGGCCGTCGAGACGAGCACGAGATCACGCTCTTCGACTCGACCGGCCTGGCTGTCCAGGACCTTGCCGTCGCGCTCGCCGTCTACCGGCGCTGGGCGGAGGATCCGAACGGCGAGGCATTCGCGGGCGTTGTCGCACTCGGATGAGCGACCTCGAGCTCGCACGGGCAGGACTCGCCGCCTGGAAGCGCGACGACTTCGAGGCGCTCGAGGAGCTCTTGGCACCCGAGGCGACCTGGCGCGCGGTCGAGCCGGGCGAATGGGATTGCGAGTCGCGCGACGACATCCTGCGAACTCTGCGCGAGCGGTACAAGGAGGGTTTCACCAAGGGTCCTATCGAGCTCGTCGAGGGCGGACCGGGGACGATCATCCTCCTCTCGCGCCCAGCCGAGGTCAGGGGGTCCGATTGGCCCGAGGAGACTGCGATCGCGATCACGTTCCGCGCTGGCAAAGTGGTGACCATGCAGGACCATCCAACCCTGGCAGAGGCCCGCCCGGCCTCTAACCAGGCGTGAGAGACTGCGTCGGACCCCAGGGGAACACTGAGCGAAAGGAGCAGGCATGCCGCGGGTGACACACGTGGAGTGGCCGGCCGGAGACGCCGACCGGCTGCAGGGCTTCCTCGAGGGGCTCTTCGGCTGGCAATTCGACTCGCCGATGGAGGGAATGGACTACCGGATGGCGCGCACCGCGGACAACGAGGGCGCTGCCGTCTACCCGGCCGAGAAACGCGGCCTGCTGGTCTACTACGACGTCGACGACCTCGACGCCCACGTAGCCAAGGTGCGCGACTCCGGCGGCGAGGCGGAAGACAAGATGCCGGTGCCGAGCATGGGCTGGTTCTCGCAGTGCAAGGATCCCGAGGGCAACTCCTTTGGGCTCTGGCAGACCGATTCGTCCGCGCCCGTCCCGGAGGGCTAGCCCGCGCCCTTCTGGAAGATCTCGTACGTCCGCTCTTTGCGCATCCCGACCCGCTCGTAGAGGCGCCACGCGTCGGTCGGGTTGTTGGAGTCGGTCTTCAAGGTCACGCGGGGTAGCCCGCGGCGCTTGAACTCGCCGAAGGTCTGGTAGACGAGCGCCTTCCCGAGCCCGCGGCCGCGCCAGTCCGGGTGGACGACGAGATCCTTGATGTAGCCCTCGTCCCAGTTGAGGGCGGCGCCGACGATGGTGCCGTCCGCGACCGCGAGAAACCAGACTCCCGCGTCGAACATCGGATCCTCGAACATGAACCGGCTCCAGTTCTCGAAGGTGGCCGGGTGGTGGTGGAACTCGTCCGCGTAGGCGAGGTCGAGCAAATCCTTGATCTCCCTCGCCTCGGCCTCCTCCCCGCCGTACGTTCGCACCGAGACGCCCTCGGGCCATTCCGGCTCCGGAATGTCGTCCGGAAGGTCGATTCCCATCAGCCAGACCTCCCAGGCTTTCTGGTATCCGTTCACAGCAGCGAAAGGCGCGGCAGCCGGCTCTGAGCGCAGGCCGATAAGCCACGTCGAGTCCGTGGTCGCCGCACGCTCGGCCTCCTCGAGGAGAGCCGAGCCGATTCCTCGCCGCCGGGCCGCCGCGGCGACGCCGAGACCGATCCAGCCGCCGTCGACATCCGATTGCCCGACGACGCCGTCCTCCGTCTCGGCGACGAAGACCGCGTCCGCTCCGGCCAGCGTGGTCGCGAACATCTCCGGGCCGATCTCCACCTCGCCGTAGCTCGACCTCTGCCAGTCGGCAAACAGCTCGTAGGCAGCCCCGGTGTCCTCCGGCCTCGCGGGTCTGACCGTGAACTCAGCCACGCTCGACTGCCAGTCCGCGGCTCGACCACTCGCTCCACGAGCCGGGATAGAGCTTGGCCTCGACGCCGGCCCGCTGAAAAGCGAGGACGGTCACGGCTGCCGTGACGCCGGAGCCGCAGTACACGGCGACCTCGGCATCCAGGTCGACCGCGGACGGCTCGGCGGTGTACGGCATGTTGACGGCGCCCGGAATATGGCCGGCGGCCGAATCGATTGGCTCGACCTCGCCGCGATAACGCTCGGGCACGCGCGCGTCTACCAGGAGGAACCCCGGCTTCCCGAGGCGCTCCTCGATCTCCTCGGCCGAGACGAGGTCGTCCTGGCGCGGTTCCACGCGGAAGTCGGCCGCCTCGATGTGCTCCTCACCCGATCGGAGCGGCCCGAGCCAGTCGTCCAGCCCTCCGCGCAAGACGGCGACGTCGCCGTGCCCGAAGTGACGGAGGAGCCACCAGAGCCGCGCGGCACCGCCGTTCATCCCCTGGTCGTAGGCGACGACGAGCGTGTCGTCTCCGATCCCGGCCGCTCCGGCAACGCGGGCAAAGTCCTCCGGGGCGGGAAGGGGATGCCGCCCTCCGTCGGGGCCTCGGGGAGGTGCCGAGAGCTCGGCCTCGACGTCCAGAAAGGACGCACCGGGAACGTGCCCCGACAGGTAGAGGCCACGCCCGATCTCTGGATGGCCAAGCTGCCATCGACAGTCCACGAATTGCACCCTCATGGTGCGGGAGCCTAGTTGTCTACGAGCTTGTAGACGGGGCCATTGCCCGAGACCGCGTAGAGCTCGCCTTGCGAGTTCTCGCCGAACGAGTAGAGGCCCGGGACCGTGAAACCGAGCGTCTGGCGGTTCTTCAGCGTCTTCGCATCGGCGGTCTTGATCCAACCGCCGGCGCCGACGTCGCCGAAGAAGTAGCGGCCCCGTTGCGCGGGCATGTTCGACCCGCGGTAGACGAAACCGCCGATGACCGTGGATCCGACGGTGCGACCGTAGTCGTACTTCGGGAAGATCAGCTGGCCCGAGTTGTTCCAGGCGTCCGGGTTCGCACAGGTTCCACGGAGGTCGCCCTCGTAGCGGTTCCAGCCATAGTTCTCGGCAGGCCGACCGACCTTCGATGCGGGCAGGAAGTCGACTTCTTCGCGATCGGACTGACCGACGTCCCCGATGTAGATGGCGCCGGTCGTCCGGTCGAAGGACCAGCGCCAGGGGTTGCGAAGGCCGTAACCGACGATCTTCCAGCCGTTCGAGTCGTGACGGAGGAGCTTGCCGAGCCTCGAGCCCATGTTCTGAGCGTTGTGGAACGTGTCGCAGCCGCCGCCTCCGTCCCCTAGGCTGAGGTAGAGGTGGCCGCCGCGATACTGCAGCGTGCCGCCGTTGTGGTTCGTGTCCGGCTGGTTCGCTCGCAGGATGGTCCTCCTCGAGCCGGGCTGCACGTGACCCAGGCCGCTGTTCAGCGTGTAGCGAACGACGCGGCTGTCCCCGTCCTTGTTCGTGTAATAGACGAAGAGCTTCTGGCCGGCGATGACGGCGGAGAGGAGACCCTGTTCGCTGCCCGTCGAGACGTGTCCGTGGATGTCGAGGACGGCGTTGCGGTGCCCTCCGCTCTGCCGGCGGATGATCTTCCCGCCCTTTTGGACGACATAGAGCGTCGAGCCGGGCACGCTCTTGGGAGCAAACAGCTGGATGGGCGTGTCGAAATTCCCTACGAGCTTCTTGTGCACGGCAGCGCCGGCAGCAGCCGGGAAGCCGACTACGAGCATGGCAACGATGACCCCTAGGACTGAGCGGCGCATCCGGATCACACGGTAGCGGCCGGTCCGGCCGCCGCTTGCCCCTTCTTGGCGAAATAGCGAACGAGTCCCGCGTAGGACTGCCAGAGCGGCCCCGCCTGCGTGTAGGCCGCTGCGGTCTCGCGATCGGCTGCCTCCTCGAGCTCGCGCTCGGCGGCGCGGACGAACTCCTCCTCGCTCGCTCCGTCGCGAACCCGTTCCGCCCACGCCCGCAGCCGCTGGCGGGTGTGCTCGATGTGTTCCGCCGGCTCCTCCACGACTCCGAAGTGCGGAAGGCAGAGGCGCTCGGGCTTCCGCCCGGAGATCGAGTCGAGCGAGCGGTCCCAGGCCTCGAGGTCCACGTCGGGCGGCGGACAGACGGGCGCGATCAGGGCCGAGGGCGCGATGAGGACGCCCGTGACGTCGCCCGAGAAGCACGTCCCGTCCTCCGAGAGGTAGGAAATGTGATGCGAGGCGTGCCCCGGCGTCGGCCACGCCTCGAGCCCGAGCACCTCGCCGCCCACGACCTGGACGTTCTCCTCCGGCACGGGGACGAGCTCGCCCCACAGCCGGTCGAAGTCCTCCGCGTAGAGGCGGCGCGCGCTTGCCTCCAGGCGGGACGGGTCGACGAGGTGCGGCGCGCCGATCTCGCTGACGTGCACCCGGAGGCCGGGGTTCCGGCGAACGAGGGCGCCGGCTGCGCCCGCGTGGTCCAGGTGAATGTGTGTCAGGAAGAGGTGGCTGAGGTCCGCGAGCGCGAGCCCCTGCCCGGCCAGGCCCTCCTCGAGCGCGCCGAGGCACGTCGTGGGGCCGCAGTCGACCAGCGCCGGCTCGTCACCGGTTAGAAGGTAAGACGCTATGACCCGCGAGCGCCCGAGGTGCTGCAGGTCGATCAACAACGGCGCGCCACTTACTTGACGGTGAGCGTGCCTTCCATTCCGGCCGCACGATGGCCGTCCACGGAGCAGAAGAACGTGTACGTGCCAGGCTCGAGATCGACTGTCGTGCTCGTCGACGAGTTCGTGATCTCGTCGGTCGCGCCGCTCGCTCCGTTTCCTTCGATCGTGACGTCGTGCGGAAGCGAGGACATGTTCGTGAAGTCGATCGTGATCGAGCCCGCGGTCGCGGACACGTCGGTCTGCTCGTAACTCAGGGCGCCGCTCGGGTCGGCCGAGATCTTCACGGTGGAGCCACCCCCTCCACCGCCGCCACCTGTCGTGGCCGGGGTGGTCGAGGAGGAGTTGCTTCCGCCGCCGCATGCCGAGAATGCCAAAACGAAAGCCGCGAGGACGAGCACGAGCGGCAATCCGCGTCTTGTCATCGAATCACTCCTTCGGGTCGATTCACTCTACCTACGCGAAAAAGGACGAAGTAGATGGCCGCGGCCCCGAGCACGATGCCCAGCCAGGCGGGGCTCAGATCCGGCCGGATGACGCTCGGGAGCTTGGAATCGAACGTGCCCCGCTTGACGAGCTGCTCGTTCCAGCCGTCCTGAAGCGCGTTCGCCAGCCCGTAGGTGAGGAGGAGCGCGACGTAGACCGCGAGCCCGGTCCCCTCCCCTCTCCGCGGCATACGGGACGGAACGCGGGAGAGCAGGAGCGCACCGAGGGCGAGGAGGATCCCGTCGAGCCCGTGGTGGTGTCCCAGGTGGACGGCGTGCAGCGACGGCTCGCCGCCGAGCGACGGCTTGAGGTCCTTCGCGATGAACGGGTCGCCGATGAGCGGGGTGTCGTCGACGTAGAAGCCGAGCTCGGCCCAGATCCAGGGAAGCGCGGCGAAGACGAGCACGACGGCGACGATGATCCTTGCGTAGTCCCAGCGGTTGAAGGCTTGCGAGTCGCCGAGACCGCCGCGCCGCAGGGCCACCACCGTCAGCCCGAGCGCGAGGAGCGCTCCGATCCCCGCAGGCGCGTTCACAGGCCTCGCGTCGAGGTCCGCCTGGTCGATCACGCCCGGGAATCCCACGGTGGCACAGAGGATCGTGGCCAGGGCTCCTGCCGCGAGGGCGAGCCTCGACCGCAGGCGCGCCACGGCGATCCACGCGAGCGGAACCGCCACGAGCGCGACCGGGAAGCCTGCGAAAACGAGCGCGCGCGAGGCGCCGGCTTCGAGCCCCTCTCCGCTCGTGTGGTAGAGCGACTCGGGCGCGAGGCGCGAGTACGTCACGAGGATGGCCAGCGCGCCGAGCGCGAAGATCGACCAGACCCCTGTCGCTTCCAGAAGGCCAGGTCGGCGCCCTTGCTCCATTTCCCGGCGAGCCTAGACTAGCCAGGCCATGTCTGCTTCCTCGTGCGCGGCCTGCGGCTTCGCCAACCCCGCGGGCGCGCTCTTCTGCGGGAACTGCGGCAGCGCGCTGGGGAGGCCCTGCCCGTCATGCGGCACCGTCGTCTCCCCAGACCTGGCCTACTGCACGTCCTGCGGCACCGCGCTCGGCGGCGACGAGCCTGCCGCGGGCTCCGAGGAGCGCAAGGTCGTCACAGTCGTCTTCGTCGACCTCGTGGGCTTCACGGGCCGCGCGGAGCAGCTCGACCCCGAGGACGTCGGCGGCCTGCAGACGCCGTACTACGCCTCCGTCAAAAAGGAGATCGAGAACTACGGCGGGACGGTCGAGAAGTTCATCGGCGACGCCGTTGCCGCGGTCTTCGGCGCGCCGGTCGCCCACGAGGACGATCCGGCGCGGGCGATGCTCGCGGCGCTTGCCGTCCGCGAAGCGATCGCAGAGCTGAACGCCGACGATCCCGAGCTCGAGCTGCGCGTCCGAATCGCGGTCACGACCGGCGAAGCACTCGTCCGGCTCGACGCTCGTCCCGAGCGTGGCGAGGGAATCGCAGCCGGAGATGTGGTCAACACCGCTTCGCGGCTGCAGGCCGCGGCTCCGGTGGACGGAATCCTCGCCGACGAC
>Ga0307410_10000752_pt1 | contig 13566 bp, 8 predicted proteins | sample 322Ometagenome_3_FD_203707 | JGI IMG/M metagenome (GOLD analysis project Ga0307410, IMG submission 203707) | Maize rhizosphere microbial communities from greenhouse at UC Davis, California, United States - 322HYB-O-3 | ecosystem: Host-associated > Plants > Roots > Rhizosphere > Soil | place... | reverse complement strand
CAATGTTTGATCGCGGCCAGTGATATTCAAATAGTTTGCTGACTGAACCCCGAACGAGAACCGCAACGGATACTCAACCGGAACTCCACCAGCACCGTCATCGAGCGTGCGGCGCATTGGCCTTACGTAAGAGATGAAGAAACCGCTCTGCACGTTGTCATAGAAATGCGAACCTTGTCCGCGTGACCACGCGAACGAACCGTCCACACTCCATCGATTGTTGACACGGTAATTGATTTGTCCGACAGGACGAATCGCCTGTGCGATTGCGTAATTGAAATCTTCAACGCGCCATGAGCGCAGATATTCGCCGAGTACGGTAGCAGTAAGTTTCTCGCCGAACTTCCGCTGGATGCCGAGACCGGTCGAGGTGGTAAAAAATTCACGGCGCAATGGTTCGAAGTTGAGATTGCGCACGCCGTAAGAAGTAATGAGTGCCGTGCGGCCCCACGGACGTCCAACGACAAACTCGAGGCGCGCGCCAATATCGCGCGATGAGAGATCTTGTTGCGTGAATGGTCCGGATTCGTGATATGCGTTTCCGCGAATGGTCAGCCAATTGCCCAACGCGTTGCTCGACATGTAGACGAATTGGCGAAACAGGTTCTGGTTAATCTGGAGTGGAGAGATTTTGTCGCGACGCCACGTGTATTGCAGTCCGGCGTTGAACATGAACGTGTTGCCGCCGACACGCAGTACCGGGTTCAACCCGCCGTTGATCGAGTAGTCGTAAGTGTTGCGCTCGACGATCAACAACTCGCTCGGAATCGATACATCACCTCGCGCGTTCCGCACCTGGAAGAAGCCGCTGATTACCGGCAAATTGCCTTGATGAACGCGATAGCCCGCCGTCCAGCGCGATTCGAGTGAAGAGCGCGGTGTTGGAAGTTGGTCATCGGGTGCCTGGAAGAGCCGTCGGTCGAGTTCATAGATGGTCTGATCTTCGTAGATTCCACCCATGTCGAAATCGGTGAAGACGCTCAGCCGCGGATTAATGCGCAGGCCTTCTTCGCCGGCGACTTCGTGGAGGGCGCGCTGGGCGACGTCTTCATCGCCGCTCATGGTGTTGGCACGTGCGAATGACGTGAGTGCGTTCGGAATGTCACGACGCTGACGATAGATGTTGGCCATGGCCATCGTGTAGTCGTAGTTGCCGGTCCAATCGGAAGGACTGCCGAGTGCAGCAAGTTGCACTTCCGCGTCATTGGTCTGTCCCTGCGCGATGTACGTATTCGCCAGTCCGATGGCAACGACTTCGTCGGCTGCGCCGGCATTCTTTGCGCGCTCGAAGTAGCGTGTTGCAAGATCAAAGTCATGCATCGCAAGGAAAAGGTTTGCGGCTTCGATCAGGTTATCGGCCGTGATCGGTGAAGCCTCGCCCACACGTGCTTCTGCGAAAGCGAGTGATATCTGCTGGCGCGCATCTTCAAATTCACGATCGCGAGTGAACAGCCGTGCGATGGCAAGGCGCGCGTTGACGCGGTTCGCATCGGGAGCTTCCAGCGAACGCGCGAACCGTTCCATGGCGGCCTCGCGGTCACCCAATGCCAGCAACGACTCGCCGGTGGCCAAGAAGATGGATCCTTGCTCTTCACTCGGAGCGGCTTCAGCTAACTGAACGTAACGCAGGGTTTCCGCGCGGTTCCCGAGTTGTGCGTTCGCATGAGCAAGTTGCGAATAGATGAACGGATCGTCTGGCGAAAGTCGCAGTGCGCCATTCAGAGTCTTGATAGAAGCTGCGTACTTGCGAGCGTGGTACTGCGTGTCGGCAAGGGCAAGCTGCATCGGCAGGTCGTCCGGCGCGTATTTCATCGCAGCCAGGTATTCGGTCTCCGCTTTTTCAAGCAGGCGCATCTGGCGGTAAGCAGTGGCGCGGGCGAGATGCGTCGCCCCGGACTCGCCCAACAGGCGTTCCGCAATATCGGTAGCATCAAGCGCGGCTTTGCCATGACGCAGTTGCAGGTTCGAAAACGCAAGACCAAGGTGGGCGACGCCGTTGTCCGGCTGGAGCTTCAGCGCGCTGTTGAAGTCCTGCATAGCCTCTTCGGCGTTCTGCAGGTCATTGAGCACATAGCCGCGGTTCACGTATGCGTCCACCATGTTCTTGTCGAGTTGAATGGCGCGCGTGTAATCCTCCACCGCGTCCTGCAACAACTGCGATTGCTTGTGCACGTGCCCCGAAAGCAGCGGGAAATTCGCTTCCTTCGGAAGCAGGCCAGAATATTTCTCAGTCAGTGCGAGAACGTCGTCATAGCGGCCAAGGTTGTACAGGGCGTACGCGAGGTACACCGATGCGTTGCGATCGTTCGGCAATTGCGCAAGAGCTTTCTGTCCGAGCTGGGCCGATTCGGCGTACTTGCCATTGTGGAAAGCTACGCGTTCGCGCTCGCGCATGACTCGCGGTTCATCGAGCATGGAACCTTCGGCCCGGCCGATCCATTTTGTTGCCAGCGGTATCTGCTGTGCTTCTATCGCTGCATTGGCGGCGTTGGCGACTACGACGGCGTTTTTCGGAGCACGCTTGTATGCCTGTTCGTAATTTGCGTCTGCCTTCGCGAAATCATGCGTTTGCGTGTAGAGATCGCCGAGAGCTAGATACGGAACGTAATCGTCGGGATACATCTGTGCCAGGCGGCTGAAGAACTGCTCCGCGCCTTTTACGTCATTGTCTTCGCGAAACAGGTAACCCATCGCTTCAAGGGCGAAGCGGTTACGGGGATCCTTCTCGAGGATTCCGGCGTAGAGCTTGCGCGCTTCGTCTTTTCGCTTGGAGCGCCACAGCAGGTTTGCATACTGAAGAATGACATTGTCGTTCTTAGGATCGAGTTGCAGGGCCTCTTTCAGGTCTTTCTCGGCTCCGGCAATGTCATTCGCGCCGAGCTTGATTGACGCGCGCACGCGAAGGAATTCGGCGCGTGCGGGGCCCTCGATCTGAAGCTTGTTCACTTCCTGTTCGGCGAGCGCAATCTGTTGCTTGGCATTGGCGTCGTCGCCCTGCTCGCGATAGAGATCAGCCAGGTTCAAACGCAATTGCACAGGATAGAGCTCGCCCTCGGGAACTCCACCCTGCGGCAGACGGGATATCGCGACGTTATATTCGCGTATTGCTTCCTGTGGCTTGTTCTCCAGGCGTGCCATCTGCGCGCGAATCGCATGCAGACGATAGTGATTTGGATCGATCGCTTCGGCCTTGGCGAGGAACGCGCGCGCTTCCTGCATTTGGCCAACGCGCATCAACGCCTGGCCGGCACTCATCTGGATCCCAATCTGTTGAGGCGCGAGCTTTGCGGCTTTCGCGTAGGTGTCCGCTGAGTTCTGTTTCTCGCCCGCGAGTTCGTAGGTGTAGGCAAGATCGCCGAGCAGGTCCGTGTTCTGTCCGGGTGCGGCTTTCAGAGTATCGATAGCAGCTTTGTAATCACGTTCCTCACGATAGAAATTGGCAACGGCGCGGAAGACAGCGACGTTCTTCGGATCGCGCTTCCGAGCCATATCGAGCATCTGCTTGGCCTTCGCCGGTTGCTTGGTCTTCGTATAAGCGATGGCCAACAGCAGTTCGGCATGGGCGCTGGGCTTCATTGCTTCCGCACGCTGTAGCATGCGGGTGCCGTTCTCTATGTCACCTGTTTGAAGAAACAGTTCGCCGGCAACCAAGAGGTCGTTCTGTTTCGGGTTGCGGCTGTTCACGAGTTGCAAAAGGATGCGCTTGGCATCGCTGGTGCGGCCCATCTTGACGTACGTCTGCGCCATGCCGGAAAGACCTTCGGAGTTTCCGGGTTCGGCCTTCAGGCCACGCTGATATGCGTTCAATGAGTTTTGCAAACGGCTGGCAAGGCGTGACGTGTATCCGAGCAGGAACCAGAGCTTGGGGTTTTGCGGAGCGGCCTTCACGGCGCGCTCGGCAAAATCGGCAGCCTGGGCGTTGTTGCCGCGGCGCAGGGAATCTTCGGCGGCGCGCGCAAGGCGACCCACTTCAATCGAGCTTCCCCAGCCGAGCCCGGTACTGGGCGTACTGGCCCGCGGCTGCGCTCCCTTCTTCTTGGGAGCCTGCTGCTGAGGCTGGTCTCCGCCAATTTGAAATTCTTGCGCGAGCACCGGCAGCGCAATCAATGCACAGCTCAGGGAACAAATTCTTATAAGCGTCTTGCTCTTATTCACGGGACCACTCAGATCTGCAATTTGTGGCAGCACACCACTCGCAAGCTGGATACCACTGTTCCGATGCTGTTTTGGGTGCATTTAGCTGGCTGGCTGCTGTGACTTCGTTCTAAGTTCCGCGATGCGGTACTCGCGTTCTCAGTGTGGCCATGAAAATACTCACGAGCAGAGAGAATCCAGCAGCTCGTATTCAGCAACTACGGATTTCCACACAGATAACCCAATCCAGCCGCACGGAATCAAAACTGCTGCGGACAATGCAGCGGAGGATTTCTTGAACACCCAGTCCCGAACGTTGACCTCCGGCCGTGCGATTCCACTCACAGCAATCATCTTGCTGGCCCTGGCGGTTCACGGGCCTCTCTTGCTGATGCAGTTGCCGGCCAATTCATACGACGCGAACACGCACATCTTTTTCTCGTCGCATTACGCGAACCACTGGTTCTCGCCGTGGAACGAGAAGTGGTACGGAGGTTTCTCGCAAACGACGTACCCGCCGCTGGTGCACCAGTGGATCGCGTTGTTCTCGCATGTGCTCGGCTTGCAGCTCGCCTACATGGCGGTGCAGCTCATCGTGATCCTGTTGCTGCCGGTAGGCATGTACCGTTACGCACGTTTGTGGGTAGATGAACGCCAGGCGAGTTACGCGGCGATAGGGAGCGTGTTCCTGGGCTCGCTGGCGATGATTGCCTACCAGTCAGGCCAGTTGCCGACAACAATGGCAGCCATGCTGGTGTTGAACGCGCTGCCCTATTTTTATGATTGGTCAAGAAGAGGCAGCTTCGGCGCATTGATCAAGGGCTTGACGTTGACAGTCACGGCCGCGGCGGCGCACCACGTGACGTTGATTTTCGGTTCGGCTTTCTTTGCGTTGCCCGTGCTCTGGCTGGCATTCATGGATCGCCGCGAGAATAACGCCTCCATTTTTGGCGTGGTCACTCGTGCTGCTATCTTCGCAGTCCTTTCCGGCGTTGCGATTGCGATCGTCCTGCTGCCGTATTTCATGCAACTGGTCCAGAACCCTATCACGCAGCTTCCTATTCCGCATGGTAGCCGTGACAACTTCATCCTGAACACGTTCAGCGGGATGAACTTCTTCGTAGTACCAATGGGCGCGCTGCTGCTGGCAATCCCGTACATCCTTATAAAAGGAGCTTCGGAGCACCGCCTGAGGCCGCTGATGTTGGGATGGTACGTCACGGCACTTATTGGACTGGGAGGCACAACGCCGGTAGGAAGGATCCTGTTCCGCCGCGCTTTCGAGGTGTTGACGTTCGAGCGCTTCACTTTTTGGGCGACGCTGATGGCGATGCCGATCGTTGCAATCCTGATGGTGAAGATTGTCGATCGATTCCATACCAAAGGCGTTGTGGGACTGGCCGTTGCCGCCGTCCTGACTTTCTCGTCAGCGCTGTCGTGGATGTTCTTCAATCCGACGCAAGCTTCACCGTTCAGCACGAAAGAAGTCGTCGAGTTCCTCAATCGCGACGATCACAGCAAGTTTCGCTACCTGGTGCTCGGCTTCGGCAATAAGCTTGCGCAGGTTTCAACGTATGCCAACGCGGGTACGGTAGATGGCGATTACAACTCCGCGCGCATGTTGCCTGAACTTACGAACTACGGCGTGGCTCAGTTAAACAGTTCCAAGTTCTACGGGGCTTCCGGCATGGAAGCGCTGCGTTCGATGTTGAAGCATGCCGATCAGTACGGGCTCAAGTACATATTCGTCCGTGACCGTTACTACGAGCCGCTGCTCGCGTTCGCCGGGTGGCGCAAGAGTGAAACTTACGATAATGGCAACGTGACACTGTGGACAAACGATGCCGTGCCGCCTGCGAAGAAGATTGAGTTCGCGCACCTGATGCCCACTCCTTTCGAGGGTCTGTTGTGGGGACTGTTGCCGGTAGGGTGCAGCCTGCTGGCCATCTTCAGCGTGATCCTGCTGCCGGAGCGCCGGTACGTGGCGGAACACATAGAGTTCCCGTCATCGGCGCCAGCGCATGAACACGTAGTGCTTCGGGAGGCAAAGTAATGGGTCGCGTTCTCGCAATCGTTCTTGCAGTGCTCGCCGTGGTTCTGATCGGCACCGCAACCGTTCGTACCGATACGCCATCAACCTCCGCCAACTCTCCCGAGGCCGCCGTGCAGTCGCTGCTCGACAACGCCAAAGCGCGTAACTGGGAGGGCGCTTATCAACTCGTCGCGAAGCAGAGCAATGCGGAGAGAAACGATTTCGTCCGTGATCTTGCTGGGCGAGATGGCTCGCTGCGGACCTATTCATCGTTACAGAGCTACGACACCAAGGTCCTGCGCGAAACTGACAGTGACGCCATGGTCCGTACCAACATTCAGTGGTCGACTGCTGTTGGGGCGTTCTACGACACAAAAGATCTGAAGGTCGTGCGCGAAGACAACATCTGGCGCGTGGTGTGGCCGTTGGAGAAGCAGGCAAAGGTTCCGCCGCAGGTGATCCCTGTCAACTATTTGCGCTGGGACATCGTGCAGCGCGGCTCCGATGACGATTGGGGAGCGCAGAACGTGGAAGCTCCGCGAGTTCGCATCGTGTCGATGAACGCCATCGAGCGCGACAATTCCGTGATCATTATGGGCGAGTTGGTCAATGAAGACACCGTGCCCGGGTTCGTCACCGTTGGGGCAACGCTGGTGGGCAAAGACGGCAACCCGCTCGCGCAGGAATCGAGCTTCGACAAGATTTCGCACACGGTGCTTCCAAAAGAAGTCTCACCATTCCGCGTGGACTTCCCAAAACAAAAGCTCGCCAATGTGAAGTCGGTGCGCATGCAGCCAAACGCGCTGCTCGTTCCTGCGTCCGCCGACCCTACGATCGGAGTTCTGCATCAACGCATCGAGACGAACGCCGCGGGTAAGAAAGTCTTGCGCGGGGAACTCGTTAACCAGAGCGGGCAGATTGTGAACATCCCACACGTGCTGGCGACGTTTTACGACAACGCCGGCAAGGTGATCTGGGTCAACGATGGATACGTGGATAAAGCTCTCCAGCCGCAGACGCCGGTGCCGTTTGCCGTGGATCTGCGTGACGACATCGCGCCCAACGTGCAGAGCTACCGCGTGAGCGTGAACGAGTACTCGATGAACCGCCAGTAGGCCCTATGAAGAAACTATTCTGGTACGTCCTGTTGAGCATTGTCTGCTGGTATGCAGCGTCGACCGTGCAAGCGGCGGAGTTGAAAGTTCCCGCAACCGTGCCCGCGGGACAGGAACTAAAGATCGCGTCGTCCGGGTCCGGAACGCTGTACTTGTTCGGCCCAGCGTCAGCGACTAAGCGTAACGTCTCTGCCGGTGAGGTCACGCTCACGGCCGACGAACTGAAGCACGCCGGCCGCTACACAGTGGTCATCGGTGAAGACCGAGGGTCCTTCTTTGTGACCGCAGCTAAGCCCGAGTCATTGGCATTCATTGCGCGTCCTTCACGGGTGCCCACTGCGCGTCCGGACGTCATCAGCGGTACGGTCTTCGTGTTCGACAAGAACCAGAACCTGGTGATTTCACCCACGCCAGTCAAATTCGACATCGCAGTCGAAGGCAACAACAATTCACGCACGGTCCAGTCGAAGAGCGGCGTCGCCTGGGTAAAGCTTCCGTCTTCTTCGCGGGCGGGAGCAGCGCAGTTCACCGCGTCTCTCGCCGGTAACGAAGTCCGCCGCGTGGTGCAACTCACCGCTTCAGACCCTTGCAACATCAGCATGAAGGCTTCGCCGTCGCAAAACGGAATACTGGTTGAAACGGCCCCGATTCGCGACTGCTCGGGAAATCCCGTCCCCGACGGAACCATCGTGACCTTTTCGTCGGTAGATTCGAAAGGCAAGTCCACCGTGGACGCCCGCATCAAGAAGGGAATCGCACGCGCTGAGCTGCCGGCGTCGAACAACGCGCTGATCTCTGTCGCGTCGGGAGTCGTCGTAGGAAACGAGATCCGCTGGGGAGGCGCACGATGATCCGAAAGACATTCCTCCTCGCCACCCTAAGCATGGCGCTTCAAACGTTTGCCGCCGATGCCGGCACCAGCAAGCTCAGCTTCGCCAACGCTGCACCTCGCGAGGTTGAAGATACGACCCAGCAGGCCGTGGCGCGAGATTACTCCGCTGCATGGAAGTCGCTCTCGCAGGCGCTCGAACAGAACCGGGCCGACCTGCTTAACGCCAACTTTGTTGGGGTAGCGCGCGAAAAATTCGGCCAGGCCATCGCCGACCAGCAGAAGAACGGGTTGCGCCGCCGTTACATCGATCGCGGACACAACGCGCAGGTCATCTTCTATTCAGTGGACGGTTCTTCCATGCAGATCCGCGATGCTGCACAGTTCGAGATCCAACTGCTCGACGGCGATAAGGTCGTCAGCTCTGAGACGGCGACCATCAACTACATCGCGTTGCTTACCCCTGCCGAAAACAGCTGGCGGGTACGCGTGCTGGAAGCCGTTTTACAGTAAACATTGCAGTTACAAAACTTTACAGGCGCTCTGGCACAGAGCGCCTTGTACTTTCGATAGTAACCACTGGGCGTTGCAATCGTCTAAAAGCTCAGAAAGCAGCTAAAATAACTCAGACTCCCCGGATGGCGGTTGAGCATCAAAAGTAACGGCTGGTCCTTCTTCATGAACCTGATAATTCGGTCGTGCGCCCTTGTCTTCCTCGCCGGTGCCCTTACTCTGGCCGCCCAGGAGTCCCCCAAAACGCAACCCGTCCAACCTGAGGCGAAGCCACCCGCTGGACAGACGGATACGCCGGCAAAGCAACCGGCGACTCCTGCGAAGCAGGATGCCTCCGCTGCTGCGAAGCCCTATGCGGCGAAACAGCCGGACCGTTCGGCTGCGTATTATCACTACGCGCTCGCGCACATGTACGAGGAGCTGGTGGCGATGTACGGTCGCAGCGAGTATGCGACCAAGGCCATCGACGAATACCGCCTGGCCATTGAGGCCGACCCGACGTCTCCTTACCTGAACTCGGGACTGGCGGAGCTCTACGCGAAAACAGGACGCATCCGTGACGCCGTGGTTGAGGCGCAGGACATCCTGAAGAAGGATCCGAGCAACATCGACGCGCGCCGCCTGCTCGGCCGCATTTATCTTCGCTCGCTGGGCGATCTGCAATCCGGCACGCAATCTCAGAACGTGTTGAAACTTGCCATCGGGCAGTACGAGCAGATCGTGAAGCTCGATCCCAAGAGCGTTGAAGACCTGCTGTTGCTTGGGCGCCTGTATCGCCTGAACAATGAGCTGCTCAAGGCTGAACAGCAGTTCAAGAAAGCGGTTGAGATCCAGCCGGACTCCGAAGAAGCCGTGACCATGCTCGCGTACCTCTACAACGAAGAGGGAGATTCGGCACGCGCGCAACAGGTCCTTACCGCGGTTCCCGAAGGACGCCGATCCGCGAAATTGTTTTCCGCACTCGGGCTGACCTACGAACAGCAGAAGGACTACAAGAAAGCTATTGACGCCTATAAGAAGGCGATGGAACTCGACCGCGACAACCTCGACGCGGTACGCGGCCTGGCGCAGAACCTGATGAATGACAATCAGACCGAGGCTGCGCTGGAGCAGTACCAGGCGATTGTCGAAGCTGATCCGCAGGATGCTCAGACATATCTACGCATCGCAGAGATATATCGTCGCGACGGGAAGTTCGACCAGGCGCTTGCGTCATTGAAGAAGGCGGAAACAATCCTGCCGGATTCGCAGGAGATTCCGTACAGCATCGCTGTAATCTACGAGGCGCAAGGCAAGTACGACGAAGCCGTACAGCTTTTGCAACAGTTGATTCAGAAGAGCGAAAAGCCTTCCGGCGAATACACGGCCAGTGAGAAGAACAATCGCTCCGTATTCATCGAGCGCCTGGGATCGACCTACCGCGAGCAGAACAAGACGCAGTTATCGGTAGATACCTTCCGCAAGCTCATTACGATGGGCGATGAGACTGCGACGCGTGCGTATCAGCAGATCATCGAAACCTATCGTGATGCCAAGATGTGGCCTGAAGCGACAGCCGCCGCGAAGGAAGGCAGCGAGAAGTTTCCAAACGATCGCGACCTGAAGACCGTTTATGCCGCGCAACTGGCTGATATGGGCCAGGCCGAAAAAGGCCTGCAAATGGTCAATGCGCAAATTACGGGCAAGAATCCAACTGAAGACCGGCAGGCGTATTTAACTTTGGCGCAGATGTACAGCCGTCTGAAACGCTGGAAAGATGCCGAAGATGCAATCATGCAGGCGGACAAGCTTTCGACAAAGCCGGAGGATAAGGATTACACCAGCTTTGTCGCCGGCTCAATTTACGAGCGCCAGAAGAAGTATGACCAGGCGGAGGAGATGTTCCGCAAGGTACTTGCCAGTGATCCCAAGAACGCTATGGCGCTGAACTATCTTGGCTACATGCTGGCGGACCGCGGCACGCGACTTGATGAAGCCCTCGGCCTCATCCGGCGCGCGGTGGCACTCGATCCGCAGAGCGGCGCCTATCTTGATTCGCTCGGGTGGGCATATTTTAAAATGGGCAATTACGAGCTTGCGGAAGAGAACTTGCGCAAGGCCATAGAACGCACCAGCAATGATCCAACGGTTCACGACCACCTCGGCGACCTGTATCAAAAGACAGGACGACTGAAACTCGCCGTCACTCAGTACGAGCGTTCACTGGCTGAGTGGAACAAGACCATCGCAGCCGAGCAGGAACCGGATGAAATGGCAAAGCTTCAGAAGAAACTCGACAGCACGAAAGTGAAGCTGGCGAATATGCAGAAGCAGCAGTAGTTAGCATTTAGCACTTAGCATTTAGCACTTAGCATTTAGCACTTAGCACTTAGCATTTAGCCCTTAGGCGCCTGCGTTCAATGCAGGCGTTTTGGTTTTCATGCCGAGCATAGCGAGGCATCCCTATCGTCACCCGCAGCCTGTCATGACTAAATGCTGAATGCTAACTGCTAAGTGCTAAGATTTTGCAATGCCCGCGACCTACGCCGTCCCAGTCGAGCAATCGCGCGGACGCCGTTACCCCGAGCCTGCTCATCCCTACCGCAACGATTTTCAGCGTGACCGCGATCGCATCATTCATGCGCGCGCGTTTCGCAGGCTCGAAAACAAAACGCAGGTCTTCACCAAGCGGTTGAGCGATCACTTTCGCACGCGACTTACGCACACCATCGAAGTCGCGCAAATCTCCCGCACCATAGCGGCCGCACTGGATCTGAATGTCGATCTGGTTGAAGCGCTCGCGCTGGTGCATGACATCGGGCATCCTCCATTTGGCCATGCGGGAGAAAAGGCGCTCGACGCCTGCATGCGCGAACACGGCTCAGTGTTTGACCACAACCTGCACGCACTTCGCATCGTGGAGCATTTCGAACAGCGCTACGCCGATTTTCCTGGACTGAACCTGACATTCGAAGTCCGGGAGGGGATCATCAAGCACTCGCGCGATTACGGCGCTGCCGAGCATCCCGAACTCGCGGAATACCTGCTCGACCAGCGGCCTCCCATTGAAGCGCAGTTGATCGATTTGACTGACGAGATCGGATACAACACTGCCGACCTGGACGACGGTTACGAAGCGAAGTTGTTGAAGTTGCCGAAAATGCGGGAGCAGGTACGCATCTTTGAGCGCTTTTACCGCGACGCCGACGCGCAGCATCCTCAAGCTTCCGAAAAGCTGAAGTTCAACGAGGCACTCAAGCGCATGCTCGACCTGATGGTGACCGACCTTATTGAAAGCACTCGCGTGAACGTGGAGCGCGCGTTTGCTAATACCCTTGACGACGTGAGGACCTTCCCATCGCGGCTGGCTGCGTTCAGCCCGGAAGTCGAGGACATGCGCCGCGAAGCGAAACAATTCCTCTACGACAACCTTTACTACAGTTCTCCGCTGCGGCCCGAGAAGCTGGACGCGGACCGCGTGATCACCGGCCTCTTCCAGTTCTGGATGAAGAATCCCGACACCCTGCCGCCGAGCTATCAGGAGCAGGCGAACCTTGAGCCGCTACATAGAGTCATCTGTGACTACATCGCGGGAATGACCGACAACTATGTGCTGGAACAATACAAACGACTACTCAAGAAGTAGGGCAGCGAAGAATATGTTTTTTACCTTTCAGATAATTGGGCTTTCAGCACGTCTTGGAGATACTGAGCCAATACAGAAACGTCCAGATTGCCTTCGTCCCAAGCACGATCGGCTGCTTGAAGGGCGGCGTAGTACGGTTCGCGATTCTCTCGAATGCGCTCAGGTACTATTTTCTTACCCGGAAGTAAGGCACCATACTTTAAACAGATCAGATAGTAGCACGCTGCCCTTGCTGTTCGCCCATTCCCCTCAACGAACGGATGAATCCAGTTTAAACGCCAGAGAGCGTAGGCTGCGAGCACAGTGGGATGATCGGACAGCGTCCAATTCTCATGGATTATTGAGAAGAATCTGTCCATCAGATTGGGGACTTCTTTGAAATGCGGAGGAACATGATTACCCACTAGAATCGGATCCTCGCGGTAACGCCCTCCAAATTGGGCGATGTTTGCCACGGCAGCGTAGTTCAGTGCCCACAGCGTGTACTTGTCGAAAGCTTCAATCCCCTTAGACAAGCCAATCTCGATGCAGTTTGAGAGGAGATCATATTGGCGCAGCAGATTCTGCTCTTGAACTCTGGCGAACAGGGCGGGGTCGTCTTTCTCTCTGACGGACATTCGGTTTCTTGTATAAACTCTGTGTGGTGCTTCTGTGAAGTGGCTCGCGGGGGGGTGTGCGAGCCTTATGCGCGCAAGCTGATGTGTTCTGAAGCGCGCCGTACACTGTCTTTTGTGATGTTCTCCGCGTTTGCAGGTGCATTGCCGAATGCAAAACTGATTCTCTGCTCGCGAAGTTCATCTTCGGTGATCATAATCTGGCGAGACGCTCTCAACATTTCTTGCAGTTCAGGGTCGGTCTTCAGTTCACCAAAGAATTGTTTCCTGTCTGCCATGCATTTATTCCTTTTGCTGTGCTGACGGGTTAGGTTAAACGACTATTTTCTATTGTGAGATATTAACGTGCTGTCTAGGGTTGTCAACGATTTTACAGCAAGCAACTGTGGATTACTTGGTTGCGGCCATAACAGCGGCTGAGCCCAATAGACGATCACCCACGGCTGCTCCATTTCATTGACCCAACATTCCCCCGCCAATTAGGATGAATCGGTTTCTTTACACCCGCTGCGCACCCCGTTAGACTAAATGGTTTGTTTGCACTGCGGGGAAGCACTAGTACACGAATCCGGCGCGGCAAAGGCCGTGCCGAACAAGGAGCGAGATTTCAAGATGGCCGCCGTTGAAGAAAAAGTGAAACAGATTATCGTCGAGCAGCTCGGTGTGGATGAGGGCGAAGTCACGTCCAATGCCTCGTTTGTTGA
>Ga0307410_10000751_pt1 | contig 13569 bp, 12 predicted proteins | sample 322Ometagenome_3_FD_203707 | JGI IMG/M metagenome (GOLD analysis project Ga0307410, IMG submission 203707) | Maize rhizosphere microbial communities from greenhouse at UC Davis, California, United States - 322HYB-O-3 | ecosystem: Host-associated > Plants > Roots > Rhizosphere > Soil | place... | reverse complement strand
CGAAAAAACCCATTGTTGCGCCATATTCCGGGGCCATGTTCCCTATAGTGGCCCGATCAGTTGCGTTCAGCGCCGCCGTCCCTTCGCCGAAAAACTCGACGAATTTACCCACCACCTTCGCCTTGCGCAGCATTTCTGTTATGCGAAGCACAAGGTCAGTTGCGGTCGCCCCTTGGGGCAACTCACCGGAAAGGTGCACGCCAACAACATCCGGCGTCAGAAAGTAAACCGGCTGTCCGAGCATCCCTGCTTCCGCTTCGATACCACCGACTCCCCAGCCGACGATCCCGAGACCGTTGATCATCGTCGTGTGCGAATCCGTTCCAACCAGCGAATCGGGGAAATAGACCCCTCCTCGTTCAAACACACCCTTTGCGAGATATTCAAGATTGACTTGGTGAACAATACCTATTCCCGGTGGGATAACGCTGAATCCGTTAAAAGCCTGGGTTCCCCATTTCAAAAACCTGTAACGCTGCTCGTTTCGCCGGAACTCGATCTCCATGTTCCGCTGGTAGGCTGCCTCGCTTCCCGCATAATCCACCTGAACCGAGTGGTCGATCACAAGATCGACAGGCACGAGAGGTTCGATCACGCTCGAGTCCTTCCCCATCCGTTCGACCGCCGATCGCATCGCTGCAAGGTCAACCAAAAGTGGCACTCCAGTAAAATCCTGCAAGATTACGCGGGCCACTACGAACGGAATCTCTTCGCTTCGTTCCTCCTCGGCCTTCCAGGCGGCCAAGGCTCGCACATTCGACTCACTGACCTTCTTACCCTCGTCGAAATTACGCAAAACGGATTCCAGAACGATTCGGATCGAAACGGGCAGACGGGAAATGTTTCCTAGGCCCTCCTTCTCTAGCTGCGGTAGAGAGTAGAAAGTACCTTCGGCCCCGGAACCGGTTTCAAACGATTGCCGCGTGTTAAACAGATTGTGTCCCATAGAGGTTAGCAGTCCGGCGCGACCGCCGAAACATCTAGTTTAGAAAGGCAGATAAAAGAAAGCAAGGATGATCACGATCGCTAAAGCCCTTAAAAATAAGAAGATTCGCCGTTCTTTCCGGTCTGGACGTCCGCAAGCCAGTTTAACCATCTGTACTTAAGTGTCTTCGGAGCGATGAACTCTGAGATACCCGTCGTCGTGTGTTCCGGCCTGCCGGGAATCGAAAGAGTTACCTCGCTTAAAAACCGAAGAAAGTAAAAACTCGAATCGATCACGTCGATCGGTCGCACAGTTAACCGAATGTTGTCTTCGGCAACAAGTTGTAGGCTCGACGGATATCGAATTCCCAGCTTGTCGCGCACGTAACTTTGTTCTTCGAACGTCACATCGCGAAACTGCATTTTGCCGTCTGTGACAAGTATTAGCCTGGTATTAACATCTGGCCCTACTGTCTCCCGAAACCGGTAAAATACCGCCGTGCAGTCGGCAAAATGAGCCCTTCCCCAATGCCAGTCTTTCACTGTTTTCGCCAGCCAGCGGTTGTCCATATTGTGGTCGTGATAGCCGGTGCCTCTGAAGTGAACGGAATCGCGTTCATCGCCGCCCCGTCCCAAAACCGTTATCCTGCCGGAAACATCTGATCGGGGTGCCACCATGTTCCAGCAATGTCGGCTCCCTTCTACGCAAAACTCGGCACCGGAAAGGTCCGCCTCGACGGACAGCCATTCCAGTTCCGCCCTTAGTTTTCGCCCGCCGCCTAACTGAGCTTCAACCGTGACAAAAAATCCGGAACCATAGTCCGCCGATTCCATTTTGAATCCCGATTCGCCGATACGGCACTCTGGATTTGTCTCACTGCCATGAAAATCGGAAGAATGGTACTCCGTTGTCGCCTTATATACTGCCCTGCCATCCCGAAAATATGTAAAGGACACAGCCGGGCAGCGTTCATTTCCCGTGATCTTGAGCGACTCCCGGTTGTATCTGGGCGAGTAAATGAAGTTATCGAGAAATACTATTATTATCGCTTCGCGTCCGTCGTCGGAAAGTGCGTCGAAGTACCACCATTCGTACGACTTGTCGTCCTTCTGGGGATGCCACACATCGGCCTTTACGCTGGATGAGAACGTAAAATTGTCCGCTGTGATCGCTGGCATAATTATCTTGGTTGATTTGGGAATTCCGCAGAAAGAATCGCAGAATCGCACAATTTTGGCAAACTTTTCTCGGTCCGGCGAATCTTTATGCGTTGTAAAGCTCTTCCCGTCATACTGTTAACGACTAGGAGAAAAAATGAAAAAAGGGACAAGGATCTTTTTGATGGGTGTTGCTTTGTTCACGGCTGCGTTCGCCGCGGGCTGCCCGGAGCGTACCAGTATCGCAGACATATCGGCCAACCCGTCCAGGTATTCCACCAAGGATGTCGCGGTCGCCGGAACAGTGCAGGACAGTTACGGAGTCTCGATCCCGGGTACGCCGATACGGGGCGGGGCTTATAAGATCGATGATGGGACGGGTTCGATCTGGGTACTTACCGAAGACGCTGTGCCGACGAAGGGGACGCAGATCGGCGTGAGAGGAAGGATCGGCAGCGGGGTGAACTGGAAGGGCAGAAATTACGGCCTCGGGATGTACGAGAAGGATCGCCGCTTGGCGAAACGCTGATTCCGACGGTTACCAAACTTTGCGGGCAGCAAGCTAAAATGTTTGCTGCCCATTTTTATGCGTATTCTACTTGATATTTTCAACTCGTCATTCGAGGGCGTCTCACGCCGTTCGCGGGAACTACTTCAAATAACGACAGACCGTGACCTTTTTCAAAAGCCGAGGGAATTGCCCCAGACCTTCGCGATGTTCAGCATGGGTGAGTACATCCTTAGGTCGGCGGCGGCCGTCGAACAGACCTTCGGCGGCATCACACGTCGGCTTTGGGATGATCCCTTTGAATGGACCTTGCCGGAAAAACTAAGCTCCGTCGCGCTCGTTTCCGAATACCTGGCCGAGGTGGACGCTGCCCGCGTTTCCGGATTCTCTTTCCTGTCGGATGACGACTCGCTGCGCAAAACACTGCCCGCTCCAATAAAGATCCAACCCATCGCGGAAGTGTTGACGGACACACTTCTACGGGCTGAACACTTTCAGGGGAGGGCCTACGCGATTCATCAAATGTTGTCTGACGAAAAACTCCCAAAGGTGTAGATAAATTGCATAGTGAACTTTTTCGTGTAAAAATTCGTTTTTGATTTCGGTTCCGGCGATGCCTCGCCTTCTTCGGAGTTTATTCAATGCACTGTCCCCGTTGCGGCCAACAGCAAATTTCCGATGAGACCAAGTTCTGCTCCAGGTGTGGCTTTCAGCTCGGCCTAATCGGCGAGATCTTGCAGAACAACGGGACGCATCCGCTACTCGCTGATCTTTATAACAAGAACCAGGGCCTGTTCACGCGCCGAAACGGTGTAGTGTTCAGCCTATTTTGGTTTCTCTTCTTTTTGTTCATCATGACCCCTGTTTGGGCGATCGCCGATGTTGAGGAACTCGCCGGGATATCAGCGATCCTTGGAATTTTCGGTGGGTTGATACTAATGATCGGCTCGTTGGTGTTTTTGAAAAGGCCTAACGCGATGCCCCCCTATATGAACGAAGGCTTAAAGCAGGCGGCTCCGGCGGGATTATACGGCAATCCAACACGGCAGCAAGCACTCCCGCCGCAACAGTCGCAGACTGCAGAAAGCTACATGGCTCCGCAAGGGGACTGGCGCACGCCGGATACCGGCGAGTTCGCGATTCCCGGGAGCGTGACCGAGACGACTACCAAACTACTCAAGAAGAACGAATAGTATGCACTGCCCGAAATGCGGCCAACAACAGATCTCAGAAGAAACTCGATTCTGTTCGCGGTGCGGCTTTCTGTTGACCGGCATCGCCCAGGTGATATCAAATGAAGGCGCGATCCCCTCGGCAAACAGCGCATTTTTTGCGGCCGATTCGCCGAGACGCAGAGGGGTAAAGCAAGGCGCGTTCGTTTTCCTGCTTTCGTTCCTGATCGTCCCGCTCGCGGCCATCCTGGCTCTCGCTTTGCGAATGGAAGAACCGTTTTTGCCTGCATTGTCCGCAATTATTCTCACTGTGGGAGGGCTTCTGAGGATAGTTTATGCCCTTATGTTTGAATCGGGGAATCCGGGCGGGAAAACTCTCGAGGAGAACGTATTTGCGGCGTCACAGGGCCTAATCTCAAATAAAAAACAAGTGGGCGAGTTACCGCCGGCCCAATCCATCCCCGTCAATTCCTATGCACCGCCAGCCAGCGGTAACTGGCGTGAAACCAACGATCTCGCGACGCCGGGAAGCGTTACCGACAGCACCACCAAATTGCTGACAAAAGAAGAGGAACGTCAATAACCCACAGCCATGCCGTCACTACGTGAATCGATCGCCCCGAGCCGAACTCCGTCCTTATCGATCATTATTCCTGTAGCCGACGCGATATTACCGGGCTTTTCGGCGAATTTATGCCCGAAACTCGACAGTATCTTCCTCGTATCGGGCGAAAGCCCGTAAGGCTCGTAATTCAACTCGTCGGGAAGCCATTGCTGATGGATTCGTGGGGCATCGATCGCCTGTTGTATGTTCATGTCGTGATCGATCACGTTGATCACCGACTGCATAACGGCCGAGATGATCCGCGGCCCACCACGGGCCCCAAGAGCGAACCATACGGTACCGTCTTTTTTCATCACGATCGTCGGGGTCATTGAAGAAAGCGGCCGTTTCCCTCCCTCGACCTTATTTCTTTCCCCCTGCACCAACCCGAACAGATTCGGTTGGCCCGGCCTCGCGGCGAAGTCGTCCATCTCGTCGTTCATCAATACGCCCGTTCCCTTGATCGTCACCCGCGAACCGTAAAGATCATTGATCGTATAGGTATTTGTAACCACGTTGCCGTCGGCGTCGACAACGGTGTAATGGGTCGTCTCGGTCCCTTCGCTTGATTCCGCAAGGCTTCCGTACTTAACATCTTTGCTCGCTGATGCTTTTTCAAGATCGATTGTCGAACGACGCTTTTCGGCGTATTTCTTGTCCACCAGCCTCGCAACCGGCACGTCTGCGAAATCGGGGTCCGCCATGTATTCCGCGCGATCTGCAAATGCCCTCCTCATCGCTTCCGCAAGAACGTGATATTTTGCCGATGACCCATGCCCCATTCCGCGAACGTCGAATGCTTCGAGCATGTTCAAAACCTGGAGCATCACGATGCCCCCGGAACTCGGCGGCGGCATCGTGATGATCTCGTGGCCGCGATATGTTCCGCGAAGGGGGGTACGCTCCTTAGCGGAATAATTCTTGAGGTCTTCCAGGGTGATCAACCCGTTATTCGCCTTCATATCGTCGGCGATCAATTCGGCCGTTTTGCCTGTATAAAAATCCTTCGCGCCTTCCCGGCTTATCCGGCCAAGGGTCTCGGCCAATTCGGGCTGCTTGAAAAGCTCGCCCTCGTCGTAATATTTGCCGTCACGAAGGAATATTCGATTGCTTTCTGGGAACTTTGCGAGCCATTCTCTATAAACATACAGAAGCGTCGCAAGCCGATTGGTGAGAACATAGCCGTCGAGAGCTATTCTTCGCGAAGGCTCCACCAGGTCGCTCCACTTGACTTTGCCCGACCCGTATTTCTTGAATGCATACTCAAAGCCAGCGAGAGTTCCGGGGACGCCGGAGGCTCGGTACCCAACTGTCGAACCGCCTTCACCTCTTATCAACCCACCTTTTGCGTCAACAAAAATGTCGCGGCCCGCCGCCTTAGGCGCCACTTCCCTGTAATCAATCGCCGTTGTGCGTCCATCTTTGAACCGCACGAGCATGAATCCCCCGCCCCCCAGATTCCCCGCTTCCGGGTAAACAACCGCCAGCGCGATCCCGACGGCGATCGCCGCATCCACAGCGTTCCCACCCTTTTTTAGCACCTCGACACCGATCTTCGACGCCAGTTCATGCTGGGACGCGACCATCGCGCTTTTGCCCCGGACAGGATCAGGCGAGGCGGCGCTGGCCCCCGAAGGGACAGATGCACAAACGATCGCAAATAAAAGTGTTAAGCTGATCCTCGCGCGGGCGAACTTCAATTTCATAGCCACAAATTTACCAGATTTTTTGTCTATTCATTAATTGTCTTGCCTCTGATCAGCCTTCCCGCGACCTTCTTCCATATTCATTTGAAAACCGTTATATTCAAGTTTCACCCGAAATAAGCGGTATCCCGGCGTGAATTTCAGTTTCGATGACCGAAGGCGACAGTAGAATCAATGGATTTGACGCGGTTCTCACCAGGAAAGCTGGTTGGAAGGTTAGAGCGGTTTCGCATCCGTTCGCGTCGAAGCCTGTCTGAATACCGCCTTTACGCCTACCTCGCTGTGCTTGGCCCCGGCATAATTGCAGCAAACTCCGGCAACGATGCGAGCGGAATTGCGACCTATTCGACGGCAGGGGCCGCGTATGGATACAGCTTGCTCTGGGTCTTTATCCCTATGACGATAGCCTTGGTCGTTGTCCAGGAAATGTGCGTTCGAATGGGCGTGGTCACCGGCCAGGGATTAGCCGATCTCATTCGCGAACAATTCGGGGTTCGCTGGACGGCACTTGTCATGCTTGCCCTACTGATCGCGAATACAGGCGTGATCATCTCGGAATTCGTCGGTATCGCTCAGGCATCCGAACTCTTCGGCGTTCCGCGATACTTTGCTATTCCACTCGCGACATTTCTGATCTGGTGGCTAGTTGTTAAAGGTACGGCCAAGAGCGTCGAGCGTGTCTTTCTTGGGATGTCGCTGGTGTTTTTCTGCTATTTGATCTCTGCGGTCCTCGCGAAACCCGACTGGGGCCAGGTCAGCGCAGGGTTCGTCAGGCCGAATGTCAGCGGCGACACCGTCTACATCTTCACCCTGGTCGCGCTGATCGGTACGACGATCACGCCGTTCATGCAGGTGTATGTGCAGTCCGCGGTGGTGGAAAAACGGATGGACGAAGAGGAACTCCCGTTGGCCAGGGCGGACGTCGTCGTGGGAACGCTCTTCGCATGCATGATCTCTGCGTTTATCGTGATATGCACCGCCGCGACGCTTCACACGGCCGGGATCTACGAAATCGATTCCGCGGCGACCGCCGCTGATTCATTAACGCCGATCGCGGGCGAATACGCAAAATACCTTTTCGCCGTCGGGCTGCTCGGTGCAGCGATGCTTGCAATGGGGGTATTGCCGCTGGCCACCGCCTACTCGTTGACCGAGGCCCTCGGTTTTGAGAAAGGAGTATCCCGATCGTTCCGCGAAGCCCCGATATTTCTGAGCATATTCACTACGCTGATCGCGGTAGGTGCGATCGTTGCGATGGTCCCGGGCATTCCTCAGATCCCGCTTCTGCTTGTCACCCAATGTATCAATGGACTTTTATTGCCTGTGATCCTGATCGCGATAGTTAAGCTGGCGAGCAACGGCGAAATAATGGGCAAGCATAAGAATACTACCGGCTTTAATGTTGTCGCTTGGGGAATAACGGTCGCGGTCTCTTCGCTATCGCTTCTATTGATTGGCAAGTCAATTGTTGATATGTTCTAGCTCCATACCTTATGGCGGCAGCCGAATTTTACAAAAAAGCAGCCTACTTTCTTATAGTTGCCGGCTCCATCCTTTTGGCGCTTGTTCTGATCTCGCTGTTCGAAGAAGTGGGACATAACTATCTCATCGCCAACTTCCCTTTCGAGATCGACGTCAGAGGTCATCTGGTAGCTAAGTCCGGAAACGAAGCACCGGACATGATGACCTCCACCGCGATCTCCCTCGTCGAGAATATTCTCCGCATAGTAAAGATCGTACTTTGGATGGCCTTCGTGGTGGTCATCGTACGTCTTTTCATACGCTTTTTGTTCGAAACGGTTTTGCGTTCGGCGGCGCAGTCCGAGATCACATCCCTCGGCCGCACCGTTTTCTCGATCGTTATTTATATCGTCGCGTTTTTCATTATTTTTCAGTCGCAATACCCGCAGATCGAATTGGCACCGCTCTTCACCGGGTCCGCGATCCTCGGTATCGTCGTGGGGCTTGCATTACAGGATACACTCGGAAATCTGTTCGCCGGTCTTGCGCTGCAGGTGGATCAGCCGTTCCAGGTTGGCGATGTAATCTTGATCTCTAATCGCGGGCAGGGCGTCGTCGAGAGCGTCTCGTGGAGGGGGGTGCGAATCCGCACGTTTCAAAACAAATTATTAGTTATCAGTAACGCCGTGCTCGGAAAGGAGACGATCGAGGTCTCCCCACAAGGCAATCTGAACGCGAGGATAGTTGCTTTCAATACGGTCTATTCCGCTTCGCCTGCCAAGACGGCACATATCATACGGGACGCCGTGCGTCAGGTTGAGAACGTTTCCCAGAAGATCCGCCCGATTGTCCGGATCTCCGGTCTGGGCGATCACGCCCTGGACTGGGAAATTAAATACTGGCCGGAAAATTACGCGAAGTTTAACGACACCGATGCGCTGATCCGTCAACGAGTATGGTACGCGTTTCAACGGGAAGGTATATCGTTCGCGTTCCCGACACGGACCGTTTATATGGAGAGCCAGCCTCCTGCCGCTTCTCCGGAAGAACTTGCTTCGTCCGCGTCAGAGTATTTAGAATCCGTCCCGATCTTTGCTCCGCTGGCTGACGAAGAGATCGCCCAGCTCGCTAGGTCCTCCACCCGACGCGTCTTCGCGCCCGGCGAGGCGATCGTCAGGAAAGGGCAGGAAGGCGGATCTATGTTTGTGATCATTCGCGGCTCGGTTAAGGTACAGCTACCTGACGGGCTCGGTGCGCGGACGATCAATCAACTCGGCCCGAACGAGTTCTTCGGTGAGATGAGCCTGCTCACCGGCGAACCGAGAACGGCGAACGTGATCGCGGATGAGGAAACCGATGTGATGCAGATCCGGAAATCGGCCATCAAGCCGCTTTTCGAAGCCAATCCCGAATTGATGGAATCGATTTGCGGGATCGTCGAGGAACGAAGAAAACTACTGACTCAGCAGAAGCTGGAGCAAACGATGCGGCCGTCGAAACCGGAATCCGGGGTGATGAGTTCGATCCGAAAATTTTTCGGGCTTGGTAACTTCGACTAGCCTATATTGCGATCGTAGATATCGTGGAGGACGTCAGTGATCGGCTGGCGGTTTGCGTACTCCTCTTCCTTCGACCCTTTTTTTCCTTTCTTCTTTTGGCCGTTAGAATCCAGGTTGGCAGGCTGAGAAAATGCTGCCTCGATCGTAGCCGGCATCGGAGCATCCGCCGCGGAATGATGGTCTTGCTGGGGGCTCGGCTCAGCGTGCTGCCCGGGGGCCTTTAGTGCATTACCGTCAACGTGAAACGGTTCGACCGTCGCGAAGGCGGTCCTGCTAGCTTCCAACAACGATTTTCCGCGCACTTTCCGGGCCCGCTCCAAGGCGCGAACAGCGGCCGAAGTCAACGGGGCGTCCGCCGGTTCCCGCTCGATCTTTCGAAGGATCTTCACGTAATTGCGGAGTTCCGCGGTTGGGTACACGTAAGCAAGTTCGTCGGTCGCCGCGCTTTCGACGACCGGTGCAAGATGGGCGACGGCAGCTTTATGGTCGCCGAATTTGTTATAGAGAGCACCCAGCGTGAACCGCACCAGCGGCGGGGCGGCGCTCATTCTGTGAACGATTTCCTCGCCCCGATTGATGGTTTCTTGTATTTCGAAACCGTACCAGCGGCGGTCGTCGTCACGCAGTATCTCGTTGGCGGAAAGGTAGAACTCGAAAATCTCGCGCGTCTCGTTCCTCGGCCCCGTTGAGAACATCCGGATGACGAAATACGCGAATATCCCGAAAAAGAAGATCACAAAAACCGGTATGTTCGTGACGACCAGCATCGACGCGATAACCACAAGAGCGAGGGCGTACTGGCCTTTCTCCTTAATCGACGATGGGAGCCTCTTCTGCAAACCGGTTTCGCTCAACCTTCCTACGCTCCTTTTTCAGTTTCGCCCGTTTTCTCACCGGAAGCCGATTCTTCCGGCTTGTGCCCATTGCTTCGATGTTCTTCCGGCCTCGCAGCTTCTTTCTTTTCTTTTTCGAGTTTAAAGCCGAAACCGGCCATTAGATCCATGATCTTGTCCGCAACGGTGTAAGGCGAGTTGGCCACGTAACTCAATGTTTCCGAAAGCGCCATAGCCTCCAGCCGAATGAGTTCCGACATTTTCTTATCCAGCGGCAGATCCTCAAACCGCTTTCTATACTCTTCGTATTGATCCTTTTCTTCTGCAGCGGCTTTCTTTTCTTTTGTCATTACCACAATTTCCCCCGTCCGCTCGATCTTAGCATGGCACGCGAGTCGCCAATTCGCGTTCAGGCCCGCACTTTCGATGAACTCATTTTCGGCATTGGTGGGCACAGAAAGCAGCGAAGACCCCTCCCGGATCTCGATCTCGCAAAAATGTTCATTCGCGCCGGGAACGCATTCGCCCTCGAACCTAACACCGAAACGCTTCGCTGCGTCGCCGAGATAACTGCCTACCGCGACCAGCCCCTCCGCACCCTCACGTTCAAATCTAACTTCCGCGTCATTCATAGATTCTTCAACTGCCCACAACACTCCGGACCCGCACGCGCGGTTGAGCGCCGGACGGAGCCTGGCTGGACTCCGAAAACTTTTTCTGGCACTCAGAACATTGTCCCCACATCCGCAGGCTATGATGCGAAAGACGGAATCCCAATTTGTCCGCCATTTCATCCTGAAGAGTTTCGATCTCTGGCGATACAAATTCGATGACCTTTCCGCAGTCCGTGCAAATCATGTGATCGTGGTGATCGTGCTTGAAATGATGCTCGTAATAGGTCTTGTTGTCCCCAAAGCGCACCTCGCGGGCGAGTCCGGCTTCAGTTAAAAGCTTAAGCGTTCGGTAAACGGTAGTGTGCCCGACAGACGGATCCTGCTTCTGAACAAGCCAATACAAATCTTCGCTTGTGAGATGGTCTTCCTTGCGAAGAAAGATCTCGAGTATAAGATCGCGCTGTGCGGTCCGCCGGAGGCCAGCCTTCTGAATATGTTCGAGAAAGATCTCTTTTTCTTCCGCAAACTCTTCCTTTTTCTTCGCCATCGTGAGTCTAGTCTAACACTCGGTTTTCCGTTTCGCCATAGATATTGCCTCCTCCAGACCGCTCCGATCCACGTTCGTCGCGGACCCTGATTCTGCGATTCGAACTGATCTTTCAGCAAGCTCCAAATACACCCTCCGAGTACCTTCATCCACCTCTCCTTCAAAGGCCTGAATATGGCTGCGGAATGCTTCGATATCGCCGCGTACGAAAGGGCCCGTAAGTGCATCCGCCGGCATTTGCAATCGAAGATTTGCCACTGTGCTTTCCAGGAGCGGAAACAGAATGGCCTTCGCCTCCGAAGGTTCGAGACCGCACCTCGCCAGCGTCTCGATTGCCGCGTCAAACAGTGCGGTTATATGCCCGCTCGCCATCACGGCCGCCGCGTGATAGAGCGGCTTGAGTCTGCTCTCAATGGTGAATGAATTTCCCTTTAACAATTTGACGAGTTCCTCGGCGACGGAAACTGCCTCGATATCCCCCTCTACGCAAAAGTATGCGTTCGGCAGGCGGTCTGCCCCCAACACCGCATCGCTGATCGACACCAACGGATGCAACGACCCGACCGCGACTCCGCGATCACGAAGACTTTCCAAAACCTCGGAAGACAATGATCCACTCAAATGAAGGACGATCCGGGGAAGGCTCGCCAAGCGGGAAAGATTCTCTGCGAGCGGACGGAGCAGTTGGTCCTGGGTGGCAATCAGAAGGACGTCTGAGTCGATCGAATCGACTTCTGCAACGGCGATAATGTTAGCCGGCAACTTTGCGACTTCCGGCCTGGGGAGAGTTGAATGATATATAAGTTGATCGAGTCTGCAACCGGCCCGGTCTATCGCAATGGCAAGCGCGCCGCCAAGACGCCCGAGACCGATTATTGAGATCGAATGCACGAGGTTAAAATACAGACACTGCGAAGCAAAATCAAAGCGGACCCGTCTTGGGTCAGGTGGCTGTGAGTGCGGCGTCCTCGAAGGGATCGGTTGGGCTGCCAGAAACACCGGAACTGTGGACAGGCTTACTATTCCCTCCATTGCCCGCTGCACTCTGCAACAATTCAGCAACGCGCAGAGCCTGAATATGAGCACCTGTCCACACTGCCGGGTATTTACCACGTTCGAGAAACTCAGCTACTTCCATTAAAGCAGCGTTCAGATTACCGTGGCGAGGATCCTGCACGGCTTGCTCCAGCCGGCCTGCAACCGAACTTAACCGCAACCGAACTTCCGAAAGTATTGCGTTATTCGCTTTCTTAATCAACGACTGAAGTTCTTCAACTGCTGCTTCCCAAGCGGCATGTTCTGCCAGGTCGTAACCGCAGGTGCATTCGCCGAACTCAATGAGGGTCTCTTCTGCATTTGCTTCGCATCCGAGCTTTTTCACTTTGTTATTTGCGTCAAGAACGTCGTTGATCACTCCAGATCCGGGCGAGAAAACCGACAGTGTATCGAACATCCACCATTCGTCACTTTTGAAAAATTCTTCAGCTCTAGACTGCAACTCAGGCGACCGCATCACCGAATCGTGCCTGGTCAAATAATATTGGCAGTATTCCCGTTGAAATTTGGAAAATGCGTACCCTGCATTCCGTCGGCTTTCGTCGCTCGGGTGCGACTCGAAGGCGACCGCCGCCGAAAGTACTGATTCTCGAAGAGATTCGATCGCCGGATCGTCGGTCGCGCAGGAGGTTAAAACATACTGTCGCATCTTGCGTCCGCTCTCGTAACCGTCCAGAAATATTTGCACGATTTCGAGCTCCAAGGTCGCACGCTTAAAATTCTCCTGATCATCGAGGAACAACTCAGACACTCTTCCCAAAGATTCATCAACTGTTATCTGATTGTCGAGGAATTTACGAACGAGCGCCGCCGAAGCTCCAAGCGTTTTTGACGCGCGTACCACCGAACGCCACACCGCCGTATTAAGGCATTCTTCCGGAACACTGTTGAACCGCGAAAGGATCCCCAAGAAGTCCCATTCGGCCAACCATCTCCCGAGGCTTTGGTTGAGCCGTTCAAGATCGGCCTCGCTTGAAATGTCCTTTAGATCATTATCTCCAGTCAGAAGTGCGGCCCACTTGGCCAATTTTGTGCCAGAATGCGAGGATTCTTTGGGACGCGCCAGACCTACGACGTCGTCCCAGATCATTTTCAAGTCCAGCGAACGCTGATTGATCCTGTCACCCTTCGACGTGACGAACTCCAGCATCCGCTGCGAGACCATCGCCGCCAGAATAAGCTGCTGGGCCTCGCGAACGAGCCCGTACGGGGGTCTCCCCAACTCCTTGAACACGGTATCCAACTCGGCCGGTTCGCTACCCTTTTCATCGATCAACTTATCGATCGTCTTCACGAACTCAAGCGATAAAAGCTGTTCACGAACGGCAGGGTAGTAAACGCCATCTGACAGTTTCACCAGGCCTAATGGCAAGGCGAAGGTCTGGGCTAGCTGCTGTACTTCTCCAAGCTTTTGGCGTGACCCACTA
>Ga0307410_10000750_pt1 | contig 13579 bp, 8 predicted proteins | sample 322Ometagenome_3_FD_203707 | JGI IMG/M metagenome (GOLD analysis project Ga0307410, IMG submission 203707) | Maize rhizosphere microbial communities from greenhouse at UC Davis, California, United States - 322HYB-O-3 | ecosystem: Host-associated > Plants > Roots > Rhizosphere > Soil | place... | reverse complement strand
GGCACCACCGCGCGCGGCAGCGGCCGCCTTTCGAGGCCTTCGGCGACCGCGAAGACCTGACGGTACAACTCGGTGCGCTCGAAGTCGTCCGATCCGCCCTGCTCGAGCGCGCGCCGCACCGCACTCCCGTTGATGCCGACGCGCGCGGCGACGACGCGCGTCGCCAGCTCGGTCTCGCCGGCGCCTCTCGAGCCGGCGTCCTTGATGCGGACCAGGTCGCCGTCGAGCGCAAGCGGGATGCCCGAGGCGACGCTGACCGCGTTCTGGAAGCCGGCGTTGCGGCTCGCGTAGTGCCCGGCGTTGAAGTCGGCGAATCGATACAGCGGCTTGTCGTAGCGCGCCGGGTAGTCGAGCAGGTGCGCGATGCCGAAGTACATGCCGCCGCGGCGCGTGAAGATCTCGCGCCGGATCGACGAGCCGTCCATCGGATACGGGTACGGCTTCGCCGAAGCATGCTTCTCGGCATAGGCGATGCTCACCTGCATCGGCCCGGCGGTGTGGACCGGGTTGTAGCCGGCGAACAGGCGCTTTCCCATCGGCACCATGTCGATGAAGTCCTCGAACGCGCGGCTGAGGTCCTGCTCGGTCTTCGCCGCATCGATGCGTTCCGCATAGCTCTTGCCGTTCGGCGACGAGAGCTGGAGCGCGCCGCGCACCAGGAGCATCGGCACGCCGGCGCGGTCGGCCTGGCGCTCGATCTCCTTCCACGCCAAGGCGCCGAGACCGGGCACGGACGGATCGACACGCAAGCCCGATTCCTGTTCGGCAACCGCAATGGCGGCGCAGAAGTTCTCGGCCGTCGCCGGGATCCGCAGCGACGCGAATGCGGCATAGATGTCGACCGCCCAGCCGTTGCGATCCGCCGTGTTGGACGGCAACGCCCGCACGATCAGCGCGCGCGCTTCCGACGGCCGCAGCTCGACGACTTCGGGCGCGGGCTCGCGGCTCGCGCAGCCGGCGACGAGCGCTGCCAGCACCACGCTCCAGAGGCCGGCACTCCGCTTGCCAATCGAGGTGATGCCAGGATGGCGGATGACGCCGTGGCGATGCGGCGTCACGTCCGCCCGTTCACTTCGCGAAGACAAGGACCCATTCCATGCACGACTCGTTGCTAGACCGCCTGAAGCGTTTCGACGACGCGCGAGCGAGCCTTCCGGCAGAGCACTGGTTGACATTCGGCGCGGCGATCTGGTTGCTGACCCGCCCGTCGCCGTCCCCGCTCGCGCGCATGCTGTCCGTGGCGGCGGGACTCGCGCTCGTCTATCGGGCCGCGAGCGGCCGCGACGGGCTGGCGCGATTGTGGAACAGGAATGCGCTGACCCGTACCGGACGCCGTGCATCCGGCCGGTACATCGACAGCATGGAACCCTACAGCAAGCGGGTCCGCGTGTCGGCGATCTCGGAGCCGATCGGCAGCACCGCGCTGATGCGGTAGTCGGGCCGCGGCGCCGGCGCTTCCGGCGCGGCCCGGAACGTCAGCGGCGGCAGGTCGCCCGCGTCGGCGTCGTCGGGCTCGTCGCCGTAGCGATCGATCCAATCCGAAAGACTGATCAAAGCCATGCGCCCACTGTAGGGAGGCGCCTTGAATCCCGGTGTCGGACAACACGCCATTCCTCGATCGGAGGCCCGCCGTGCCGGCCTTAGAGTGCTGCCGATGGCATTGACCCGCAACGACCTCGACACGATCGAGCGCACCACGCTCTCGCACTACAACCATCGCGCCGAGGCATTCGAGGCCGGCACGCGCGACCACGACGTCGGGCAGAACATCGACGCGCTGCTGCGCCACATCGACGCGACGCCGCCGTTCGACATCCTCGATTTCGGCTGCGGCCCGGGCCGCGACCTCGCGCGCTTCGTCGCCCTCGGCCACCGGCCTGTCGGCCTGGACGGCGCGCAAGCCTTCGTGCGGATGGCGCGGGCGGCGACCGGCTGCGAGGTCTGGCACCAGCACTTCCTCGCGCTCGACCTGCCGGCCGGGCGCTTCGACGGCGTGTACGCGAACGCGGCGCTGTTCCACGTGCCGGCGCAGGAGCTCCAGCGCGTGCTCGGCGAACTGCATGCGACGCTGAAGCCGCGCGGCGTGCTGTTCAGTTCGAACCCGCGCGGATCGAACGAGGAAGGCTGGAAGGGCGAACGCTACGGCTCGTTCCACGACCTGGCGCAATGGCGCCGCCATCTCGAAGCGGCCGGCTTCGCCGAGCTCGAGCACTACTTCCGCCCGGCCGGACTGCCGCTCGACCAGCAACCCTGGCTGGCGAGCGTCTGGCGGCGCGTCGGGTAGCGGCGGCAGCGGCTGATCCGCCCCGCCGCATCACGTCGAATCGGCACGCGCCGACGCTGTGCCCGATCGTGCGATCGGTCGACCGAGCAGTCGGATCAGTCGGTCTCCGGCGCCCGATGCTGCGAGACGAGTTGCTGCTGCACCGAAGGCGGCACAGCCTCGTAGTGGCTCAGCGCGAGCGTGTAGCGGCCCTGCCCGCCGGTCATCGCATTCAGGCGCAGCTGGTAGCTCGACAGCTCGGCGAGCGGCGCCTGGCCAAGCACGAACAAGGTGCCCGGCGTCGCCGCGCGCGTCCCGTTGACCTGTCCGCGGCGCGACGACAGGTCGCCGGTGATGTCGCCGATGTTCGCCTCCGGCGCGGTGATCTCGACGTTGACGATCGGCTCGAGCACGATCGGCCGCGCCTTCTGCACCGCGTCGATGAAGGCCTTGCGGCCGGCCGTGATGAACGCGATCTCCTTGCTGTCGACGCTGTGGTGCTTGCCGTCGTACACCGTGACGCGCACGTCGGTCAGTGCATGACCGGCGATCACGCCGGACGCCATCGCCTGGCGCACGCCCTTCTCGACCGCCGGAATGTAGACGCCCGGGATCGTGCCGCCCTTGACCTGGTCGATGAACTCGAACCCGCCGTCCTTGCCGGTGCCACGCGGCAGCGGCTCGACACGCAGATAGACCTCGCCGAACTGACCGGCCCCGCCGGTCTGCTTCTTGTGGCGGTGATGGCCTTCGGCCGGCGCGGTGATCGTCTCGCGGTAGGCGATGCGCGGCGGCCGCGTCGCGACCTCGCAGCGATGCACTTCGGACAGGCGATCGAGCAAGGTCCGCAGGTGCAGCTCGCCGAGCCCGTAGACGACGGTCTCGTTGGTCGCGGCGACGTGCTCGACGCGCAGGCAGGGGTCCTCGTCGACCAGCTTCTGCACGATGTCCCAGAGCCGCTGCTCGTCGCCGCGCCGCTTCGGCTCGATCGCGATGCCGTGCACCGGCACCGGGAAGTCGAGCGGCTTCAGGTGGATGTGATCGTCCTCGGCGGCATCGTGCAGGACGGCGTCGAAGTGCATCTCGTCGATCTTCGCGACCGCGCAGATGTCGCCCGGCCCGCCGCTGACCACCTCGACGTGCTCCTTGCCCTGCAGCATCAGCAGGTGGCCGACCTTGAAGGGCTTGCGGCCGTCGCCGATGTAGAGCTGGCTGTTGCGCGTCACCGTGCCCTGGTGGATGCGGAAGATGCCCATCTTGCCGACGTACGGGTCCTGCGTGACCTTGAAGACGTGGGCGAGGACGTGGCGCGACGGGTCGGGTTCGGCGCGCAGCGGCTGCGCGCCTTCGCCCTCGCCCTTCAGGAACGCCGGCGGATTGCCTTCGGTCGGATTCGGCAGCAGGCGCACGATGACGTCGAGCAGCTCGGCGACGCCGGCGCCGTTGCGCGCGCTGACGAAGCAGACCGGGATCAGGTGGCCCTCGCGCAGCGCCTGCTCGAGCGGCGCGTGCAGCTCGCGCGGGTCGACGTCGCCCTCGTTCAGGTAGCGCTCGACGAAGTCCGGATCGACCTCGACGACCTGCTCGACCAGTGCGCGATGCGCCGCGTCGACACTGCCGAAGTCGGGCTCGAGCCCGGCGGGCGCGCTGGCGTTGAAGAAGCAGTCGACGACTTTCGTGCCGCCGGCGACCGGCAGGTTCAGTGGCAGGCACTCGCGCCCGAACGCGGCCTGGATGTCGGCGAGCACCGCCTCGAGATCGACGTCCTGCGCATCGATCTTGTTGACGATGACCATGCGGTCGAGGCCGCGCTCGCGCGCCCAGTCCATCATCCGCGCGCTCATCATCTCGATGCCGGTCGCCGCGTTGACGACGATCGCCGCGGTCTCGACCGCCTCGAGCGCGGTCATCGACTGGCCGAGGAAGTCGGGATAGCCGGGCGTGTCGATCAGGTGGATGCGAACGTCGTCGTGCATCAGGTGCATCAACGCCGAATTCAGCGAGTGCTGGACCCGGCGCTCCATCGGGTCGAAGTCGGCCACGGTGGTGCCGCGCTCCAAACTGCCCGGGGCCCCGATCGCGCCGGCCTTCCACAGCAGGGCTTCGGCGAGGCTGGTCTTGCCCGATGCCGCCTGGCCGACCAGGGCCAGCGTCCGGATGGCGGATGTCATATCGGGCTCGTTCGAAGTCAAGTCGGTCTCCTCGTTCGACGAGCCGCCGCGCCGCAGAGCGCGGGGCTCTGCGGCCAAGGGTAAGGGATGGCGATGGGCGCTACAAGGGGTACGGCCCGCAGGGACCCGCCCTCGATCAAGCCTCCGGCTTCGCGATCGGCTCGGGGCTTCGCTCGCTGTCGACTGATGCAGACAACGGCGAAGCATCGCTGACGGCCGCCCAGGTCACCGGAGGTCCCTCCCCGTCCGGGCCGGGATCGACGGCGCGCCAGTGCAACGCCGTCTCGTCGAGGCCGATGGCTCGCGCCGCGGCGCCGCTGACGATCCAGCGCGCCCGGTGCCCCAGCGCCTCGTGCTGCAGGCGGTCGACCGCATCGACGGCCGGACCGATCGCCGAGACACGGCGCGCGCCGCGCGGCCCGAGCGTGCCGACGACGACGCTGCCGACATGCACGCCGACCGCGAACACCGCGTCGACCCGCAGGTCGTGCTCGAGGCGGCTCTCGAGCGCGGCCGCGCGCTCGGCGATTCGGCGCGCCGTCGCGTGGGCCCGCTCGGCCGCTTCGGCCAGGTCCCCGCCGAGGCCGTAGAGTGCGAGCGCGCGGTCGCCGCTGCGCTGGCAGACGACGCCGTGCGATGCGTCGATCGCTTCGCCGAGGAGGGTGTCGAAACGATCGAGCGCGAAGATCGTGTCGTGCGCCGACACGCCGCAGGCGCTCGCGATCGGATGGATGCGGACCGCGAAGAACAGCAGCGCGACCTCGCGCTCGGTGGTCGGCCGGCGCACCGGCTCGGCACGCCAGCGCGAGGTCGGCACCGCCAGCACCAGCTCGATCGCGATGTCGCCGGTCGGCCGCAGCTGGCAGGCCAGGCGCTCCGACCGCGGCGCGTCGATGCGCGCGAGCGTGCGCGCCTCGTCGGCCTGCGGCGGCGGGCAGTACGCCTCGCCGTCGAGCACGCGCACGCGGCAGGTGGTGCAGCGCGCACGGCCGCCGCACATCGACTGGTGCGCGATGCCGTGGCTGCGGCTCGCCTCGAGCACGGTCCAGCCGCGCGGCACGACGACGTTGCGGTCCGGGTAGCGGATGCGCACCACCGCCTTGCGCCGACGCTCGTCGAGGCTGCGGACGATGCGCAGCGCCGCGACGAGCGCGATCGCGGCGAGGTAGGCATCGAGCGCGTTGTCGCGCATCGCGCCGAGGTCGCGTCCCTGGGCCTCGGTCGGCCGGGCGACTGCCGACGTCGACGCGCGCTCGGGCGCCGTGAGCTCGCGTCCCATCGTCACGAAGCCGAGGGCGGCGAGCACCGGCAGCAGCAGCGCCGCGCCGAACAACGGAAAGCGCAGCTGCTGCCAGCCGCGCCGATTGCCGAACGCGAAGCGCAGGCCGAGACAGCCGTGCACCCAGCCCGGCGCCAGCAACCCGAGCGCGAGGCTCTGTCCGCCCGCGGCCCAGATGTTGGCCGCGACGCGCGCGTACTCCGCCGGCAGGCCGAAGCGGTCGTGCGCATACCGCGTGCCGACGAAATGGCCGATCAGCGCGAGCGGCATCAGGAGCCCGAGCGCGATGCGGAGCGCCTGCACCGGCGGCATCCGCAACGTGCGGCGCTCGTAGAGCGCGAACAGCGCGAGGCCGACGTGCACCGCCGCCGCGCCGTACAGCAGCACCGTGCCGGGCAGGCTGTGCCAGACGAGGACGGTCACGCGCAGCGCCGCTTCCGCCGTCTCGAGCGACACCAGCCCGAGCGCGTGGCAGATCAGGTGCAGCGTGACGTACGTGAACAGCACCAGCCCCGAGGCGAGGCGCAGGTCACGTCGGCTTGGCGCAGGCACCGGGGGCGATCGTGGGCTAGCGCCGGGACGGATCGAGATCGGTGGCCGGCTCGAGCAGACAGCGGCGGCGCAACGCCTCGACCAGGATCAGCGCCGCTTCCAAGGTGAACGCATCGGCCTGCAGCCGCGCGATCAGGTCGGCCGGCGCGAGCGCCTCGAAGCGATCGACCTCGCCATCGCGGTTGACCGGTTCGAAGCCGTGCGGCACGACCGCTTCGAAGATCTCGATGTGCTCGACCATGTAGCCGTCGCTGACCGGCCGGCGGATCGTGATGCGGCCGGCCGGCGTCACCGCCTCGAGCGCATCGACGGCGAGGCCGGCCTCTTCCTCGGTCTCGCGCGCCAGGGTCGCGGCGATCGACTCGCCGGCCGTCACCAGGCCGCCCATCGTCGTGTCCCAGAGGCCCGGATCGGTCGACTTGTCGTGCGCGCGCTGCTGCACCCAGAGCGCGCCGTCGGGCGTCCAGCCGACGAGGTGGACCGCGTGGGTGGTGATGCCGAGCGGCCGCACCGCGGCGCGCTCGATCGACGCCAGCCGTTCGCCGCGCAGATCGGTGACGGCGAGCAGCTCGTTGCGCCAGCGGCTGCCGAGGCGGTTGTCGTCCAGCCAGCGCGCGAGGCGGGCCAGCGATTCGTCAGCCGGTTCGGCGATTCGCCAGCCACCGCCGATCGCATGCATCGGCAGGCCGGCGGCAGCGATCGTGCGCGCCAGCTGCGGTTCGATCGAGCCGATCAGCGCGACGCCGTTGGCGCCGATCGCGAGCGGCTCGCGTGGCCGCTGCGGCGGCTGGTTCGCGCGCGCGTGCAGCGCAGCGATCCAGCTCGGCGTGCCGCCTCTTGGGTCATTCCGATCACTCTCCGCAGGTGTCGTCGACATCGGCTCACGCGCTCGGTTCGGCCTTGGCCAGCAGCTCCAGCAGCCCGGCCTCGTCGAGGACCGTCGTGCCGAGCTCCTGCGCCTTCGCGAGCTTGCTGCCCGCCTCGCTCCCCGCGACGACGTAGTCGGTCTTCTTCGATACCGAGCCGCTGACCTTGGCGCCGGCCGACTCGATCATTGCCTTCGCCTCGTCGCGCGTCAGCACCGGCAAGGTGCCGGTCAGCACGAACGTCTTGCCGGCGAGCGGCCCGGCGGCCGGCTTCGCGACCGCGGCACCCGGCTCTTCCGGCCACGTCACGCCGACGCCGCGCAGCTGCTCGACGACCTCGCGGTTGTGCGGCTGGTCGAAGAAGGTGCGCACGCTCTGCGCGACGATCGGGCCGACGTCGGGAACTTCGAGCAGCGCGTCGAGCGGTGCATCCATCAGCCGGTCGAGCGCGCCGAAGTGCTGCGCCAGATCCTTCGCGGTGGTTTCGCCGACATGGCGGATGCCGAGCCCATACAGGAAGCGCGCCAGCGTCGTCCGCTTGCTGCGCTCGAGACGCTCGAGCAGGTTCGCGGCGCTCTTCTCGCCGTAGCGTTCGAGGGCGATCAGCTGCGCGAGGTCGAGCTTGTAGAAGTCGGGCAACGTGCGCACGGTGCCCGAGTCGACGAGCTGGTCGACGAGTCGTTCGCCGAGCCCCTCGATGTCGAGCGCGCGGCGCTGCGCGAAGTGCAGGATCGCCTGCTTGCGCTGGGCCGGGCAGAACAGGCCGCCCGAGCAGCGCCAGTCGACCTCGCCTTCCTCGCGCGTGATCGCGCTGGCGCAGATCGGACACTTGCCCGAAAGGCGCGCATACAGGTCGAACGGCGCCGACGCCTCGGCCGGCCGGCGCTCGAGGACGATCCCGACCACCTCCGGGATCACGTCGCCCGCGCGTCGCACGATCACGGTGTCGCCGATCCGCACGTCCTTGCGGCGCACTTCCTCGTCGTTGTGCAGCGTCGCGTTGCTGACCGTCGTGCCGCCGACGAACACCGGCTCGAGCTTCGCGACCGGCGTCAGCTTGCCGGTGCGGCCGACCTGCACGTCGATGTCGCGCACCTTCGTGAGCTGCTCCTGCGCCGGGTACTTGTGGGCGACCGCCCAGCGCGGCTCGCGCGAGACGAAGCCGAGGCGCTGCTGCAGCGCGCGCGCATTGACCTTGTAGACAACGCCGTCGATGTCGAACGCAAAGCTGTCGCGCTTCGCACCGACTCGGGCGTGAAATTCGGCGAGCCCGTCCGCTCCTTCGACGACGGCACGCTCCGGCGAGACCGGCAACCCCATGCCGGCGATCGCGTCGAGCAGCGCGCTCTGCGTCGGCGGGATCTCCCAGCCCTGCACGTCGCCGAGGCCGTATGCGAAGAAGCTGAGCGGCCGGCGCGCCGCGATCGCCGGGTCGAGCTGGCGGATCGCGCCGGCCGCGGCATTGCGCGGATTCACGAACGTCTTCTCGTTCTTCGCGCCGGCTGCGATCAGCGCGCGCTGGCGCTCATTGAGCGCCTCGAACTCGTCACGCCGGATGTAGACCTCGCCGCGCACCTCGAGGACGGCGGGCGGCACTGCGGCATCGCCTTCTTCGCGAGGACGCGCCTTCGCCTTCGCGCTGCCGCGATCGGCTGACGAGGCACCGGTGCGCGGCGGCCAGTGCAGGCGCAGCGGCACCTGACGCATCGTGCGCACGTTCTGCGTGACGTCCTCCCCGGTCTCGCCATCGCCGCGTGTCGCCGCCTGCACCAGCACGCCGGCCTCGTAGCGCAGGTTGATCGCGAGGCCGTCGAACTTCAGCTCGGCGGCGTACTCGACCGGCGCGTCCTCGTCGCCCAGCTGCAGCTCCCGGCGCACGCGGGCATCGAAGGTCGCCGCGCCGCTCGCCTGCGTGTCGGTCTCGGTGCGGATGCTGAGCATCGGCACCGTGTGGCGCACCGGCTGGAAGCCGGGCAGCACCTTGCCGATCACGCGCTGGGTCGGCGAGTCGGGGGTCAACAGGTCCGGATGCGCGGCCTCGATCGCCTGCAGCTCCTGGAACAGCTTGTCGTACTCGGCGTCCGGGATCTGCGGCTCGTCATGGACGTAGTACGCCTCGGCATGCCGATGCAGCTCGGCGCGCAACGCCGCGGCGCGCTCCGCCGGCCCCACGCTGCGGGCCGCGGGAGAAGGCTTCACCGAACCTGCCCCGCCACGCCGCGCCGCACGCCGCTCAACTGAACAGGCGCCGCGCCGCCGCCGAACCGGCCGCGAGGTCGCGCGCCGCGAGCGCGTCGTAGAGCTGGCCGAGCTGGGCGCCGATCGCCGCGAAGCCGTCGGCATCGAGCGGGCGTCCGTTGTCGTCGACGACATCGGCATCCATGCCGAGCGCGAGCGCCTGCGCCGAGGCCTGCCAGGCTGCGAACGGCTCGGCCGTGCGGTCGGTCTGCGGCACATCGAAGCTCAGCGTGACGACACGGACCGCGGCCACATCGGGCTCGTCGGACAGCGCCGCCTGCGCATCGAAGGTCAGGGTCAGGACCGGCGGCCCGCCCTCGTCCGCGGCCGGATAGACCAGGCGGCCCGCCACCAGGCCGGGTACGAAACCGTGCCGGCGCGCATGCTCCTGGATGTAGCCGACGCTCCACGCCGCCGCGCGCGCCCGCAGGTTGACCGCGAGCTGCGCATCGTGCTGGCCCGCGAACGCATCGAGCTCCTTCGCGCGCGCCATCGCCTCGAGCATGTCGGGAATGTCGGGCAGCGCCGAAGTGCCTTCGGCGAACGCCTGGACGCGCTGGACGAATTCGGAATACTCGATCTCGTTCAGTGCGCCGGTCCGGTTCGCGAGCTGCACGCCGGCCTGGAACTCGCTGTAGCGGCCGCCGAGGGCCGGCGTTTCCCACTCGCCGCTCTCGACGTCCAGTCCTTCGATCATGAAGACCTTGCTGCCGACCCGCCGCGTCGCCGGCAGGTGCGGCTGCACCATCTCGCCGCTGACCGGCGCCTCGAGCGACAGGGTCGCCAGCGCATCGATCAGCGCGTCGAGGCGCGCGGCGAGCTTCCGCGTCGGACGCAGCGCCGGCAGGTCGGGGCCGGCGGGTGCCGGGTCGTCGACGAGGGTCGGCTCGGCGAGCACCGGTTCGCGCGGCTCCTCGCGCGGCGAAGGCTGGCTGGCCCGCTTCGGACCGGCGTTGCGCGCCGACCAGGCGCCGTGCGCGATCACGCCGGCCAGCACGACGCCGCCGAGCGAAGCGAGCGCGATCGCCAGGTCGTTCATCGGCCGCCTCCGCCCGCGACCGTCACGCCGCCTCCGCGAGGCTGATCGCAGCCGGCATGTCGACCGTGACGATGCGCGAGACGCCCTGCTCCTGCATCGTCACGCCGATCAGCTGCTCGGCCATTTCCATCGCGATCTTGTTGTGGCTGATGAACAGGAACTGCGTTCCGGTCGCCATCTGCTTCACGAGGTTCGAGTAGCGCTCGGTGTTGGCGTCGTCGAGCGGCGCATCGACCTCGTCGAGGAGGCAGAACGGCGCCGGGTTCAGCTGGAAGATCGCGAACACCAGCGCGATCGCGGTCAGCGCCTTCTCGCCGCCGGACAGCAGGTGGATCGTGCTGTTCTTCTTGCCCGGCGGCTGCGCCATCACCTGCACGCCGGCATCGAGGATCTCGTCACCGGTCATCACGAGGCGCGCATTGCCGCCGCCGAACAGGCTCGGGAACATCCGGCCGAAGTGCTCGTTGACCTGGTCGAAGGTCGTCGCCAGCAGCTCGCGCGTCTCGAGGTCGATCTTGCGGATCGCGTTCTCGAGCGTCGACATCGCCTCGGCGAGGTCGGCGTTCTGGGCGTCGAGGAAAGCCTTGCGCTCGCGCGCCTGGCCGAGCTCCTCGAGCGCCGCGAGGTTGACCGCACCGAGCGCGCTGATCTCCTGGTTCAGGCGGTCGATCTCGCCCTGCAGGCCGGACAGCTTGACCGGCCCCGCCGCGATGCTCGCCGCGATCGCCTCGAGATCTGCCGCCGCTTCGCGCAACTGGTCCATGTACTGCTGGCCGCCCAGCTGCGCGGCCTGCTCCTCGAGCTGCAGCTTCGTGATGCGCTCGCGCAGCGGGTCGAGGCTCTGCTCGTGCACCATCCGCTGCTCGTCGGCGCTGCGCAGCTTCGCACTGAGGTCGTCGTAGGTGCTGCGCCGCGCGCCGAGCGTCGCCTCGCGCTCGAGCCGGACGGCCAGCATCTGCTGCAGGCCGGCCTGTGCGGTGTCGTCGGTCAGGCTGGCGAGCTCTTCGTGCAGCGCCGCGTCGCTGCGCGCGTTCGCGGCGATCTGCTCGGCGGCGGTCGCTTCGGCGCGCTCGAGCTCGGCGCGCCGCGATGCCAGCGTGCGCAACGCGAAGCGCGCTTCGTCGGCGACGCGTTCGAGCTCGCGCAGCTTCTGGCGCGCGTCGCCGAGCGATTGCTCGGCGCGGCCTTGCGCCTCCTCGAGCTCGGCATGGCGCTCCTGCGCCGCGCCGAGCCGCCCGTCGAGCTCCTCGAAGCGCTGCTCCTCGGCCGCGCGGCGACGCGCCAGCTCGCCGAGCTGTCCGTCGAGCGTCGCGAGCTCCGCCGTCAGCTGCTCGCGCCGCAGGCCCGTCTGCTCGGCCTGCTGCGACAGGCGCAGGAGCTCGACCTGCAGCTGGTGCGCGCGCGACTGCGCATCGGCGGCCTCGCGGCGCGCGGCCGCGATGCGCTGCGACGCGTCGGTGTAGGCCGCCTCCGAGCGAACCAGCGCACCGCGCGCCTCGTCGGCGATCACCGCCTGTGCGCGCGCCTGGCGGTCGAGGTTCTCGATCTCCTGCGCGCGGGCCAGCAGTCCGGCCTGCTCGGTGTCGGGCGCGTAGAAGCTGACCGCGTACTGGCTGACCGCGTGCCCCTCGCGCGTCATGATGATCTCGCCGTGCGTCAGGTTGGAGCGCGCCGCGAGCGCGGCGTCGAGGTCGGTTGCGGTGTAGACGCCTTCGAGCCAGTCGTTCAGCAGCGCCTCGAGGCCGGCGTCGCCGAGGCGCAGCAGATCGGTCAGGCGCGGCAGCGTGCGGTGCGTGTTGACGATCGCGCCGGACGGCGGCGTGTAGAACGCGAGGCGCACCGGCGGCGCATCGGCGGCGAACGCCTGCACGGTCTCGAGCCGGCCCACCTGCAAGGCGCCGATGCGCTCGCGCAAGGCCGCTTCCAGCGCCGCTTCCCAACCCGGCTCGATGTGCAGGCGAGTCCACAGGCCCTGCAGCGAATCGAGGCCGTGGCGCGCGAGCCATGGCTTCAGCTTGCCCTCTACCTGCACCTTTTCCTGCAACGCGCGCTGGGCCGCGAGGCGCGCGCCGAGCTCGGTCTGCCGACCCGTCTCGGCGTTGACGCGAGCCTGGCTGGCGCGCCGTGCCTCGTCGAGCGCGGCGACCTCGTCGCCGAGGCGCGCGACGCTTGCCTCGGCGGCGCTCTTGCCCGCACCGGCCGCGTCGAAACGCTGACGCAGGTCGGCGAGATGCGCGAGATCCGGTTCGGCGAGCTGCTTCGATTCAGTGTCGAGGCGATCGCGTCGAGCCTGGAGCTGGCGTCGCTGCTCCTCGGTACTACGGCCTTCGGCTGCGAGGACCTGGATCTCCTGCTGCACGCTTGCCACCGCGCTGCGCTGCGTGCCGACGTCGCCCTGTGCCTGGCGCAGCGCCGCTTCGAGGCCGGGCAACGACGCGCTGAACGCGTCGACCTGCTGCGCGGTGCCGGTCGCGTGGGCCTCGGCCACCGTCGTCTGGCCGTCGATCGAGGCCAGCTCGGTGTGCGCCTGGCCCTGCCGCTCGGTCCACTGCGCGGTCTGCGCGGTCAGCTCGGCGAGGCGCTGCTGGACCCGTTGACGCCCGTCGGCGACGTAGCGGATGCGCTCCTCGAGCCGGCTCACCTCGAGCGCGGCTTCCGACAGCGCGCCCTGCGCGGCATGCAACTCGTCGCCGGCCGCGTAGTGCGACTGGCGCAGCGCCTCGAGCTCGGCCTCGGCGGCACGCAACTCGGCGGTGCGCGCTTCGAGCCGGTTCACCGCATCGGACACTGCCGCCTTCGCCCGCTCTTCCTCGCGCGCGGCATCGCGGTGCTTCAGGAAGCGCAGCTGGTTCAGCTTCAGCTCGGCCTGCTGCTGCAGCTCGCGATACTGGCCGGCGACCACCGCCTGCGACTCGAGCTTGTCGAGGTTCGCGTTCAGCTCGCGCAGGATGTCCTCGACGCGTGTCAGGTTCTCGCGCGTGTCCTTCAGGCGCGTCTCGGTCTCGCGCCGGCGCTCCTTGTATTTCGAGACGCCGGCCGCTTCCTCGAGGAAGAGACGCAGCTCTTCCGGCTTGCTCTCGATGATCCGCGAGATCGTGCCCTGGCCGATGATCGCGTAGGCGCGCGGGCCGAGGCCGGTGCCGAGAAAGACGTCTTGCACGTCGCGCCGCC
>Ga0307410_10000748_pt1 | contig 13612 bp, 8 predicted proteins | sample 322Ometagenome_3_FD_203707 | JGI IMG/M metagenome (GOLD analysis project Ga0307410, IMG submission 203707) | Maize rhizosphere microbial communities from greenhouse at UC Davis, California, United States - 322HYB-O-3 | ecosystem: Host-associated > Plants > Roots > Rhizosphere > Soil | place... | reverse complement strand
GCGCCAGGGCCGTCCGGTGCGCGGGCGCACCACACAGCGCCCCGACTTCGCACGCGGCGGCGAACAGCGAGGCGGTCTTGGCGTGATTCAGCGCGTAGTAATCGTCTTCGGTGAACCCCAGTTTGTCGACCGCCGCGAGTTGGCGCATCTCGCCGAGCGTCATCGCGTTCGACGCCTCGGTGAGCACGCGCAGCGACTCGATGTCCCCGCTCCGTACCATCTCGCGGAGCGCACGCGCGTACAGGTAGTCGCCCATGATGACGCTCACTTGGTGGCTGTACAAGGCATTGATCGTAGGCATGCCGCGGCGCATGGCCGAATGGTCGACCGAGTCGTCGTGCACGAGCGTGGCCACGTGAATCAGCTCGACGACCGCCGCCAGCGTGGTCGCCCGCGCGTCGGGCCGCTCCTCAGCCGCGTTCGCCAGCAGGAGCAGCGTCGGGCGGAAGAGCTTCCCCTTCATCGCCATCAGGTGGTGGTTCACGTCGTCGATCAGCGGGCAGTCGTCGGCGACGATTCGCCAGATCTCGTCGGCCACCCTGGCCAGCGCGTCGCGCACCGGGAGCTGGATGTCCGCCAGGGCCGAACTGACGCCGGATCGGGCGCGGAAGGTCATGCTCATCGAACCGCCTTGTCGAGGGCGTTCAGTCGGTCGGCGACATCCCGGAACTGGATGTCGACCGCGAACACGCGCTGGTAATAGCCGGCGGCGTCGTCACGCCGTTGCAGCGCCTCCGACGCGTAGCCGAGCAGGTACAGGACGCCGACGAGCTGGTCGTCGGCCACGCCCGGCTCGCTCAGGGCGCGCTGAAGAATCGTCAGCGCGACGGAGAGCTGCTGCTTCTCCATGAAGCACTGGCCGAGCGCTTCGTACGTGCGCACCCGCCGGCCCGGCGCGCGCAACGCCTTCTGGAATTCGGCGATCGCTTCGTCCAGCAGTCCCATCTCCTTGAAGGCGACGCCGAGGTCGTAGTGACTCTCGTGGTCGTCTTCATCTACGTTCTCGGCTACCCCCTGCTTGAACTTGCGAAGCATGTCGTCGAAGTCGGCCTGCTCGTCGCCGGACGGTGCCTGCTCGTCGATCACCATCCGCGTCGACTTCGGCCGCTCGTCAGCCCGCAGCCAGTCGCCGAGGTTCACGCGGTCCTCGTCGGCCGCCGTGGCCGGTGGCGGACGCACACCGACCGGGCGGTCGGGGCTGGCCGCTCTCGCTGGAGCGGCGGCAGGCGCCGACGCGCGCGGTGCACTCGCCGTCTCGCGCGTCGCTGCCGACCGCGGCGCCGGGCCGGCGGCAGGCCCCGGGAAGGCGCCCAGGGCCGCGCGGGCCCGGCGATCCTCGGGCGCGAGCTCGAGCACCCGCTTATACACCGCGCGGGCCTTCTCGGTCTGCCCCGTACGAAATAGCGCGTCCGCGAGCGCCAGGTACGCCTCGCACAGGCGGCTCTTGTCGCCGGCCCGGAAGGCGTACTCCACGCACTTCTGGTGGTGCCGTACGGAATTGGGCTCGATGTGGATGATCTCCTCGGCGACGCTGCGCGCCTCGTCAAGGTCGTCGGCCCTCTCGTATGCGGTCATCGCGAGGTCCAGCTCGCGGAGCCCGGCCTCGCGGTCCCCATTTTCGAGCAACGCCTCCGCCAGCTGTCGACGCGGCGCGCCGACGTCGTGGTCGCGCTCGACCGCGGCACGAAGGTCGTCGAGCGTGGGGCCGGAACGGCTCGCCCGCTCGTGGCCCCCGAGCGGCGCGGTTGCGGCCAGTGCATCCGTCGGCCCCCCAGGCGCGCGGGTCTCCGCCGGGAAGCGGGGGGCCGCGGCCTGCGGCAGCCACGCGGCCCCGCCAACGACATCCTCGGCCGGTTGGTCCGGCTGGGCCGGCTCATGCGTTCGAGCCGGTCCGACATCGGGCTCGCTGATGAGCGGCAAGTCGATCAGGTTGCCGGCCCCCGTCGTGGTCGATGCCTCACCGTCGGGCTGCGCGGCTCCGCCCACGCGGCCGTCCCATCGCTGCGGCTCGAACGCAGCGAACTCGCCAGGCAGCGGCGACGCCGCGGCGCCGGACGCACCCGCGGGCGCGGCGTCCGGAGTGGCACGGCCCCCATCGAAGTCGCCGGCGACGTCCAGGAATGGGAGTTCCCGGGAGGGTTCGTCGGGCGCATCGCCGCCAGGCGCCTCGTAGGGCACCGGTTCCAGAAATGCGCCGTGCAGCTCTGGCAGCGCTTCGACGTCGGTCGGTGAGCGAAGCGAGGCGTCCAAAGGCCCGCCGGGCATGCCGAGCATGCCGGGCGATTCGGCGCCGTGGAGCGCAGCTGCCGATCCTCCCACGGCAAAGTCGCTCGCCAGCATCAAGTCGAGCGGTCCCGAGGCGGTGGCGGCGAGCGAGAGTTGATCGAGCGGCGGGAGCTCGCCCGGCAGCACGAGGTCGTGCGTCGGGGTCGGCAGGTGCGACTGCGCGAGGTTCCCCAGCTGAAGCGACCCGAACTCGCTCACGCTGAGCGGACCGGCGGCCTCGCCGAGTCCGGCAAGCGTGTCGCCGCTCGCGTGGGAGGTCGCGTCGAGCGACAGCCCGTGGGCGCCGGGCGGCTCGAGCGGTGGCATAACGCCGAACCCTGAGCCCGCTCCACCGAGCGCGTCGGCGTTGCCCGTCATGTCGAGAATTGCCGGCGCTGCGGGCGCGCCCTCGATCGGCTCGGGCGCGTCCTGACCGTCGAACCCGTCGGACATGCGCGCGGGGAGCGAATCGACGCCCGATGGAGCGGGTGCTGTGGGCGGCGCCGCGCGCCGGTCGTCGGGCTCCGGGCCAGCTCCAACCGATTGGGTCGCGCTCGGGGTCTCGGCGTTGCGCTGGGCGTCCGGCTCGTCGTCATAGGAGACGTCGAGGAACACGAGCTCCTGGGCGTTCTGACGCAGCGGCGTCAGCACGGGGTTCGGCTCGGCGGTCGGGTCGATGGCCTTCATCCGGTCCAACGTCTGGCGCGACTCGTCCGATCGCCCCTCCTCCTGGAACTTCTCGTACAGCCGCTGCAGCTGCTCGACGGCCTCGTCCTTCCGGTCGGCCTTCGTGAGCTGCTCGGCGAGCATGGTACGGATGTCGTCCTGGTCCGGGCAGAGGTCGGCGAACTCGCGCAAGGCGCGGAACGCCTCGTCCATCTGGCCCGCGCGCCGCATGCGGTCGGCGTACTCCAGGAAATTCTGCTTCGCGTCGCTCGTGAAGCCCTTCTGCGCGCTGATCTTTCCGAGCTTGTAGTACACGACGCTGCGACCCGGGGCGTGGCGCAGGATTTTGTTGCAGAGCGCGATGGCGTTGTTGAAGAAGCCGCTCTCGGCGTAGCGGTCCACCGCCTTCTCGTAGTACGTCAGGGCTTCGGACGTCTTGCCCTCGCGCAAAAAGAGGTCGCCGACTCGGTTGTACAGGGCGACCTCGACCTCCTCCTCCCGACGCGCGGCCCCTTCGAGCATCTGGACGTACACCGCGAGCGCCTTGTCGAACTGTCGCTTCTGCTCGAATTCGGCTGCCTTCTTCTTCAGTTTCGCAACGTTGGACATCAGCGCGTAGTGGACCTCTGGAGGGGAGCGGCGCGACGCGGCGCTGCGCGGAGCGGTCGCGTTAACTTAGCCGTAACTCATACTGGTGACAAGTTTTGCCGCGCACCCACGAGCCGCGGCACCGACGGTCGCCGTACCAGTATGGCAGCTCGCGTACGTCGTCGGCCTCGAACAGCGCCAAGTCGGCCGAGAAGCCGGGGGCGAGTTGCCCCACGCTTCCCGCGAGGTTGAGCGCGGCGGCGCCGTTGACGGTCGCGCCGAGCAGTGCCTCCGCGACGCTCATGCGAAGCTGACTCACCGCGTGCGTGAGCACGAGTGGAAAGTTGACGGTCGGCGAGGTGCCCGGGTTGAAGTCCGACGCCAGCGCGACCGCCGCTCCCGCGTCGAGCAGCGCCCGCGCCGGCGCCTGCCGCGCCTTGCCGAGGAACAACATCGTGCCCGGCAGCAGCGTGGCGACGGTGTTCGATGCGGCGAGCGTCGAGACGCCGGCGTCGGAGACCGCCGCGAGGTGGTCGGCCGACGCGGCGCCCAACTCTGCCGCCAGCTCCGCGCCCCCGCCGGCAGAGAGCTCGTCGGCGTGGAGCTTGAGGGCGAGACCCGCGCGGCGGCTGGCCGCCAGGACCGCGCGGGCTTCGTCCACAGTAAAGACGCCCGGCTCACAGAAAACGTCAGCAAAACCGGCCAGCCGCTCCGCCGCCACCTGCGGGAGCATCTCCTCGACCAGGAGGCGCAGATACGCCTCGCGCGCCGCGCCCGATCCGCGGTACTCGTGGGGGATCTCGTGGGCGCCGAGCCAGGTGGGCACCAGGCGCAGAGGGAGCTCGGCGGCGAGGCGCCTCACGACCCGCAGTGACTTGAGCTCGTCGGGAACCGTGAGGCCGTAGCCCGACTTGACCTCGACCGTCGTGGTGCCGTACGAGGCCAGCCGGCGCAGGCGCGCCACCGCGAGCGCGAACAGCTCCTCCTCGCCGCGGGCGCGGAGGTCGCGCACCGAGGCGTGAATGCCGCCGCCACGCCGGGCGATCTCCATGTAATCGAGCCCGCCGGCCCGGAGCTCCTGCTCGTCGTAGCGGGCGCGCCCAAAGACCGCGTGCGTGTGCGAGTCCACGAGGCCCGGGGTCAGCACGCCCCCGCGGCAGTCTACTCGCTCGGCGCCGACGAACTCCCGCTCCAGCACGCGCTGGTCGCCCACGGCGGCGATGGTCTCCCCACGGACCGCGACGGCCGCGCCGCTGAGAACGCCCGCGTCCCGCATCTCGTGCCCGCGCCGCGCCCGCGCCGGACCCGCACACGTGACTACCTGCGACGCATTGACGAACAACAGGGACGAGGGGCGGGGGACGCGGGCCGCGGACTCCCGTTCGTCGTTCCTCCTCCTTCGTCCTTGCCCTGTCGTGCCGTGTCCCGCGTCCTGGCGCCTCACGCCATCACGTCGCGCACGCGGGACAGACGCAAGGGCGCCTGGGCCTCGCCGCGGCATGCGTAGTAGCAGGCGTTGCAGGCGATCGGCTCGTAGCGCTTGTACTCTGACCAATGCGCGTCGGGCGGGAAATCCGGGCAGCGCCGTACGCGGCCCACCGGGTCGATGTGCACGGTGCTGATGCCACTCCGGCACGGCTCCGTCATCGCCCCGCGAACGTAGCGCGGGATCTGCTCGAGGTAATAGTCCGAGCTGGTGATGACGCCGCGGCGTCGGCGCTTGTACGTCAGGAGCTGCTCGACCAGGGCGTCCACGCGCGCGAAATGGTCGGGCCCGAGCAGATGCGCGCGGTTGCCGTTCTTGAGGTCCGTGTAGACGCTGAGGTTCACACCGCAACCGAGCTCCTCGGCGCGCCGGACGATCGGCAGGATCTGATCGAGGTTGTCGGCCTTGATCACCGTGTTGAACCGCACGTTGTCGACGCCCAACTCGCGCATCCGGGGGAGCGCCGCGAAGATCCGGGCGGTGAGCCCGGGGATGCCCCGCGCGTCGTCGTGGCGGCCATCCAGGTAGTCGAGCGAGATGTTGAACTGGTGGATGCCCGCGTCCCAGAGCGACTTCGCCCGCTCCGGCGTAAGCATCGCGCCGTGGGTGATCACGCTCACGTACTTCACGCGGGTCGCCGCCGATACGGCGGCGACGAGGTCCTCGAGGTCGCGACGGAGCGTCGGCTCGCCGCCGGTGAAGACCATCATCACCGGGTTGAAGAACCGCGCCGCGTCCGCGAAGCTCTTGAGCTCGTGCGCCTTGGCCCCGGGGTCCGTCTTCCAGTAGTCGCAGAAGGAGCACCGCGCGTTGCAGCGCAGCGTCACTTCAAAGGACACGAGCACCGGGCGCCGCCGCGCGCGCAGGTACGCGTACTTGGCGACGAAGACCGGCACGTCCCAGGGCTTGAAGCGGGCGGAGAGCATGAGAAGCACGGGTCGAGGGTTTAGGGTCTCGGGTCGAGGCTCCGGGGGCGCCGAGGAGCACTCCAGACCCTAGACCCTCGACCCCAGACCCTCAGATCACAGCATCGGGAGCTTGATCCCGTGCCGCCGCGCAGTCTCGAGCGCGGTCTCGTAGCCCGCGTCGGCGTGGCGGGCGACGCCCAGTCCGGGGTCGTTGGTCAGCACGCACTCCAGCCGCAGGCGCATCTCCGGCGTGCCGTCGGCGACGATCACCTGCCCCGCGTGCAGCGAGTTGCCGATCCCGACACCTCCGCCGTGGTGGAAGGAGACCCACGACGCCCCGCTGGCGACGTTCAGCAGCGCGTTGAGGATCGGCCAGTCGGCGATCGCATCGCTGCCGTCGAGCATCCCCTCGGTCTCGCGGAAGGGCGAGGCGACGCTGCCGGTGTCGAGATGGTCGCGGCCGATGGCGATCGGCGCCGACAGCTCGCCGCGCGCGACGAGGTCGTTCAGCGCGACCCCGAATTTCGCCCGCGCGCCCTGCCCCAGCCAGCAGATCCGCGCGGGCAGTCCCTGGAAGTGCACCTTCTCGCGAGCCAGCGTGATCCAGCGGCGGAGCTGCGCGTCGTCGGGGAAGAGCTCGAGCACCAGCTCGTCGGTGCGGTGGATGTCACGGGGGTCGCCCGACAGCGCCACCCAGCGGAACGGCCCCTTTCCCTCGCAGAAGAGGGGACGCACGTACTCGGGCATGAATCCCGGAATCGCGAACGCGTCGGCCACGCCCGCGTCGTGCGCGACCGTTCGAATGTTGTTGCCGTAGTCGAAGGTCACGGCACCCGCCCGCAAGAAGGCGAGCATGGCGCGCACGTGCTCCACGATCGACGCCGTGGCCCGCGCGACGTACTCGGTCGGCGAGGCCTGGCGCAGCTCCGCGGCGTGGGCCGGGCTCAGGCCGGCGGGGACGTAGCCGTTCAACGTGTCGTGCGCACTCGTCTGGTCGGTGACGACGTCGGGGGCGAAGCCGCGGCGGACGAGCTCGGGGAGCACCTCGGCCGCGTTCCCGACGAGTCCCACGGAGAGCGGGCGCCGTTCCTCACGCGCCGCGAGCACAAGTCGGAGCGCTTCGTCGACGGCGTGGGCCTTGGCGTCGCAATACCCGGTCGCGAGCCGCTTGTCGATGCGCGACTCGTCCACCTCCACGGCGAGCACCGCCGCGCCGTGCATGGTCGCGGCCAGCGGCTGGGCACCACCCATCCCCCCGAGGCCCGCCGTCAGTACGACTCGGCCGGCGAGCGAGCCGCCGAAGTGTCGCCGCGCGACCGCGCCGAACGTCTCGTACGTGCCCTGCAGGATGCCTTGCGAGCCGATGTAGATCCACGATCCGGCGGTCATCTGCCCGTACATCGTCAGGCCGGCGCGCTCCAGCGCCCGGAAGGTATCCCAGGTCGCCCAGCGTCCCACCAGGTTGCTGTTGGCGATGAGCACGCGCGGAGCCCCGGCGTGGGTCCGGAACACGGCCACCGGCTTGCCGCTCTGAACGAGTAGCGTCTCGTCGTGCTCGAGCGCCCGCAGCGAACTGACGATCGCGTCGAACGCCGCCCAGTTGCGCGCCGCCTTGCCGGTGCCGCCGTACACGACGAGGTCGTCGGGGCGCTCGGCGACGTCCGGGTCGAGGTTGTTCATCAACATCCGCAGCGCCGCCTCCTGCTGCCACCCCTTGCAGGAGATGGCCGGTCCGCGCGGCGCCGTGACGCGACGCGGGCCGGAGGGCGCCGGGTGTGCGGGGGCGCCGGCGGCGGTCCTGTCGGGTAGCGCGGTGGGTGCGCTCATGGCTCCACCTCCGTGTCGGTGTACGCGAATCGGCCGGCGGCGACTGCGGCGGCGAGCGCGACGATGTCGTCACTGAGGACCCGGTCGCGGTCGAGCGGGGCCACGATCTCGCGCACCGCCGCGTGGGCGCGCGCGACGCCGCGGCCCGGCCGGAGCGGGGCGCGGCAGTCGAGTCCCTGCGCCGCGCACATCAGCTCGATGGCCAGCACGTGCTGCACGTTGGCCACGATGCGACGGAGCTTCCACGCGGCGCCCATCGCCATGGGGACCACGTCCTCCTTGTTCCCGTCGGTCGGGATCGTGTCCACGCTCGCTGGGTGCGACAACACCTTGCACTCGCTCGCCAGCGAGGCGGCGGTCACCTGCGCCATCATGAAGCCGGAGTTCACGCCGGCCTCGCGCGTGAGGAAGGGCGGGAGACCCTGGTTCAGGTCCGGGTGGACCAGTCGGTCGATCCGCCGCTCGGCGATCGTGGCCAGATTGGTGAGCGCGATCGCGAGCACGTCGAGCGCCATCGCGCCGGCCTGCCCGTGGAAGTTCCCGCCGCTCAACAACTCCCCGGTCTCGAAGACGAGCGGGTTGTCGGTCGCGGCGTTCAGCTCGCGCGAGATCAGGCCCTCGGCGAAGCGGATGGCGTCGAGGGCGGGCCCGTGCACCTGCGGCATGCAGCGCAGGCCGTAGGCGTCCTGCACGCGCGGGTCCCCGTGCCGGTGCGACTCGCGGATCTCACTGTCGGCCAGGAGGGCGCGGAGCAGCGCCGCGCTCTCGCGCTGGCCCGACTGGCCACGGGCGTCGTGGATCCGGGCGTCGAACGCCACCGGCGTGCCCATCAGGGCCTCGAGCGACGCCGCGCCGGCGACGTGCGCCGTCCGCCACAGGTGCCGTACGTCCACCAGCGCCAGTGCCGCCACCGCCGTGTGCGCCTGCGTCCCGTTGATGAGGGTGATCCCCTCCTTGGCGCCGAGCGTCACCGGCACCAGGCCGCAGGCGGCGAGCAGCTCGCCGGCCGGCCCCGCACGGCCGTCGCGTCGCAGGGTTCCCTCGCCGATGATCGCCAGCGCGAGGTGGGCGAGCGGCGCCAGGTCGCCGCTCGCGCCCACGCTCCCCTGCTCCGGGACCGGCGGGTGCAGCCCGGCGTTGAGCATCGCGCAGAGCAGGTCGGCGATCTCGGGGCGCGCGCCCGAGTATCCCTTGGCGAGCACGTTGGCGCGCAGCAGCATCATGGCCCGCACCTCGCGCTCGGGCAGCAGCGGTCCGACACCGGCCGCGTGGCTGCGCACCAGGTTCACCTGCAGCTCGGCGAGTCTGTCCGGCGGGATCGAGACCTCCGAGAGCTTCCCGAAGCCCGTCGTCACGCCGTACACCGCGGCGCCGCTCTTCACCACGTCGTCCACCACGGCGCGCGTGCGCAGCATCCGCGCGCGCGCGCCGTCGGCGAGCGAGGCCTCGGCGCGCTCCACCGCTACGGCGTAGACGTCCTCGATCGAGAGCGACTCGCCGTCGAGGATCACGGGCGAGGCGGGCGGCGTGCTGCGGGCCGCCGTCGCGCTACCGGCAGGGATCGAGGTCAGAAGCTGCTACCCGTCCGGCGACCGAGGCTCCGCCGATCGTAGTTGAATTTCAGGTCCGGCTGCGCGTTCAGGGAGATGAAGAACGTGAAGGCGAACGCGCCGTTCGGGGCCTGCGTGAACGAGAAGATGGCCCGCCAGTCGTGCAGCTCCCGCTGCAGCGTGACCACGTGGCTGGCGAACTCCTTCTGCCGCACGTCGTAGGACGTCGACCACTGCGCCGCCCACTTCGGCGTGATGTTGAAGCTCGTCTGGGCCCCGATCGTGGTCTGGGGCGGGCTGCGGTAAATCGGTCCGCCGCGGGTGGTCTGGTTGGCGAAGCTGTTGTCGGTCCCCGGGGTGATCCCGGTGATCGACGGGAACTGGCCCGGATTGCTCACGCACTGGTCGTAGATGCCGGGGATCACCGACTCCCGGAGCGCGGCGCAGAGCTGCTCCGGGGAGTACGCCAACACGTTGTTGCCCGTTACCGGGCGCTGGCGCGTCGAGCTCAGCGTCAGCGACGCCTGGAATCCCTCCCCGGTGGGCACGTTGAATTGCGCGTTCCGGGATTCGCTGCCGGCCACCGGCTGCGAGGCGACCTGCTGGGCGAACTGCGAGTCGTCGTCCGGCGCCGTCGTCGACGTAGTCGTTTTCACGTCGCCGGGCTCGTCGAGCGGCACGGGCCGGCCGAACACGCGGCCGATCAACGCGAAGATGCCCGAGCGACGATTGATGGAGAAGCTCGCGCTCACCGACTCACGATACGGCTTGAAGACGGCGGTGTCGCTCCGCGTGTCCCCCTGGAAGAGCGAGTAGCCGCTCTGGAAGCTGAAGCCGGGCAGCAGGTCCGAGCTGAGCGAGTAATTGAAGCGGTCCGTCTCCAGCCCCTGCCACCACTCGACCGACGCCGTGTCCCCCCCTAACCGGCGCCGGATTTCGGCCAGCCGCTCGAAGTTGTAGGTGAACCCCGAGGGGTTGATCGACAGCAGCCGCACCTTGCGCCCGCCCTCGGGCGCGGTGTCGCTCTCCGAGCGCAGCTTCGCCTCGATGTTCTGCACCAGCGTGAGCGAGAGCGCGTTCTGGCCGATATTCCCCAGGTAGTTGCCGCGGAACTCGCCGCGGGCGGCGAGGAACTCGTCGTTGACCTTGGCCTCGGGCGCGTAGCTGTACGAGAGCGACGGCGTGATCGAGTGGCGGAGGCGCGAGATCGGGCCGAGGCCGGGGAACAGGCCGAAAAACGTCGGCGAGGTGGAGAGCGCGTACTGCAGCCGCTTCCGCTGCTGCACGAACTTCTCCCCCGTGCGCTCCGTGCGAATGACGTACGGCGCGCTCTGATCGACGTTCACGATCTGCACGCTCGGCGTCAGGTTCCACGTTCCCTGGAACAGGCTCGGCAAGTCGATGCCGGTCTGCCAGTCCATGCCCGTCTGGTAGGTCCGCGCGAAGACGCGCTGCGACCGGAGCGTGTCCGTGCCGCCACCCGGCAACGAGACCACGGACTCGACGACCCGCGTCTCCGGGAAGTCGTTCTCCGCGTCCTGGTAGCTGAACGAGTTCCGCCAGTTGAAGCCGAATATCTTGATCGGCGTGTCGAACCGCGCGCTCGTGTTCCGCTGCCCGCGCTTCAAGCGGACGCTGTCGATGCCGCCGTCGGTCCGCGGGACGTACCGGAAGGCCGAGGCGCCGAGCTGGTCGATGTCGCGGCTCTCCGCGTTGTTCAGTGAAAACGTCGGCGTCCACGTCAGCCACTGGCCCGCGTTGATCGGCTGGGTGGAGACGCTCAGGTTGGGCAGCTCCTGGTCCACCTGGTCGCGCCCAGGGTACTGCTTGCGCGAGCCGCCCAAGCTGAACGACGCCGGCCCGATCTGCTGCTGCAGGTTGAGGCGCGACTGGACGGTCGCCAGCGCCTGGTACGGGTTGATGATGTTCGCGCGGTACACCTGCGTGCTGGTGACGTAGTTCACGTCGGCCGTCAGGTGGCTCCGCTGCGAGAAGTCCTGCTGGTGCGCCCACGACGCCGAGGTGTTGGTGGCGCCGTTCCGGAGCTGAAGGTACGACGCCGCCAGCCGCCCAGTCATGAACCGGTCGAGCCACCGGTATCGCCACTCGCCGTTGTAGCGCATGAACCCGCGGTCGTCCGGATTCTGCGGATCGGGGCGTGCGTCGCTCCGCCAATCCAGGGCGAGCTGGGCATCCATGTAGTCGCTGATCGCCCAGTAGTAGCCGAGGTTCTCGAAGTGGCGCCGGTAGGTGGGGCTCGTCCGGAACAGCTCACTCACCCCGAAGCGCGGCGTCAACATGCCGCTGCGGCGCCCGGAGCGGAGGTCCTGGAAGACGAACGGCAGCCACATCACCGGGACGTCGTAGATGTAGAGCACGGCCGGCCGCGACACGAGCACGCGGTTGCGAACGAGCTTGATCTCGCGCGACTCGAAGTGGTAGTGCGGCACCGTGTCGGTGCAGCTCGTGACGCTGCCCCCACGCGCGTAGAACGCGGCGTTGTCCGTGGACCCGCTGTCGGTGACGAAGGCGGCGTTCTCCCCCTCCACTACCCACGTCTGGCCGCCGTTCGGCATCGAGGTGCGGACGTTTCGCACCGCGCCGCGCCGCTCGCCGATGTTGTACACGAGGTGGCCGTACGATACGAGGTCGTCCGAGCCGCGCGACGGATCGCGGAGCACGTTGGTGTCACCCTGCGCGCGGACGACCTGCGTCGAGTCGTTGTAGAGGATCGTGTCGCTGACCAGCACGGTCTGGGCGCGGCCCACGGCCGCCCGCCCTTCGCCGCCCACGAGATAGATGGTGCGGTTCTCCGCGTCGAACGTCGCGCGCGCGCCCTGGTAGCGGGTCACGCTGTAGCCCGGTCGGTCGAGCAGCTCCTGCATGGCGGAATCGGGTTCCGCCCACTCCACGAGTGGGGCGCGCCCCGTGTCGGCGCCGGCCGGCGCGTCGGGCCCGAGGTCGCGCGCCGCCGAGTCGGCCGGCGTTCCCGCCGGCGGCCGCGTCGTGCCGGGCTTCGCGGCGGGGCGTCGGAGAGTGTCCGGTCTCACCGCGGGGAGCCGCGGCCGCGTCGGCACGGGCCGCTGCGCGGTGCCCGCCGCCGGGAGCGCGGCGAGCAACAGCGCGGCGAGCAACAGCGCGGCGAGCGCGCACCCGCGGGCGAGCGCGCGCGTCACGCGGGGGCCCCGTATTCCTCGGTGTTCGCGAGCGCCTCGCGCCGCTGCCGACGGCGGTACACCATGGACGAGAGCACGATGCTCAGCTCGTAGAGTCCGTAGAGCGGGACGATCAGCATCAGCGTCGAGGTGATCAGGTCGCCGGGCGTGATGAGCGCCGAGCCGAGCGCGCAGAGCACGAACGCGTGGCGCCGGTAATGGCGGAGAAACGCCGGCGTGACGATGCCGAGGGCCGTCAGCGCGACGAGCGCGATCGGCAGCTCGAAGACGACGCCGAAGGTCAGGCACATGCTGAGCGCGAAGTCGAAGTAGGCCGCCACGGTGATCATGGCCTCCAGCGACTCGCCCCCGAATCCGGTGAGGAACCGGAGCGTGAAGGGGAGCGCGTAGAAGTACGCCACGCTCGCGCCGCCCAAAAAGAGAAGGGTCGCCCCGAAGAGGACCGGCACCACGACCCGCTTCTCGTGCTGATACAGCGCGGGCGACAGGAACGCCCACACCTGGTAGATGATGACAGGCAGCGCCAGCACGACGCCGAGCGCGAACGACGTGGTCATCACGATCCGGAAGGGGTCGCCCGGGTTCGTGTATACCAGCTTCCGGCCGTTCAGGTACGGAAGGATCGGCTGCTCGAGGATGCCGATCACGTTCCCCTTCATCACGAGCACGAACCCGATGGCGAAGGCCACGGCCAGGGCCAGCAGCGACCAGACGATGCGCCACCGCAACTCCTCGAGGTGGTCGAGGAAGGGCATTTCGGCGGCGGGCTTGGTCATCGCCGGCCCTCGCACCTTACCGGAGAGAGCGCAGCCGGTCCCGCGCCAGCTCGGCCTCGTCGGAGCGTGGGTACTTTTGCACGATGGTGCCGAGCGTCTGCCGCGCCTGCGCCAGACGGCCGGCGCGCTGCAGCGACAGGGCGTACTTGAACAGCGCCGTCGGCGCCCGCGGCGAGTCGGGGTACCGCTCCGCCACCGCCGCGTAGGCGGAGTCGGCGGCGGTCATGTTCCGCTCGGCGGCGTACGATTCGGCGATGTAGAATTGCGCCTCGGGCGCCAGATCCGACGTCGGGTAGCGCCGCACCAAGTCTTCGAAGCCGGCGCGCGCCGCGCCGGCGCTTCCCCGACGGAGCTGGTCGAGCGAGAGCTA
>Ga0307410_10000745_pt1 | contig 13630 bp, 12 predicted proteins | sample 322Ometagenome_3_FD_203707 | JGI IMG/M metagenome (GOLD analysis project Ga0307410, IMG submission 203707) | Maize rhizosphere microbial communities from greenhouse at UC Davis, California, United States - 322HYB-O-3 | ecosystem: Host-associated > Plants > Roots > Rhizosphere > Soil | place... | reverse complement strand
GAAATAGATGGCGACGGGGAAAAAGCGGGAGGGCGAGAGCGAATCGATAGCGGCGATATTCGCGGCCATTATCGGCAACGTTCTGATCGCCGTCACCAAGTTCACGGCCGCCTTCTTCACCGGTAGTTCGGCCATGCTCTCGGAGGGCATCCACTCGGTCGTCGACACGGGCAACGGTGTGCTGATGCTCGTCGGCATTCGCAGCAGCAAAAAACCGCCCGACGACGAGCACCCATTCGGACACGGCCGCGAGCTCTATTTCTGGTCGCTCCTGGTCGCCTTCAGCATCTTCGCCGTCGGCGGGGGCGTTTCCGTTTACGAGGGCGTCACGCATCTGCTGCACCCCGAGCCGATACAGAACGCGGTTTGGAATTACGGCGTGCTGGGGGCGTCGCTGGTCTTCGAGGGGATAACCTGGCTATTCGGATGGCGGGCCTTCGCCAAGGTTCGCCGCGGCCGCTCGATCGTGGAAGCGATGCACGTAAGTAAGGACCCGACCAGCTTCACGGTCGTGTTGGAGGATTCCGCCGCGATCGCGGGGCTGTTGGTGGCATTCGTCGGTGTGGTGCTGGGTCACGAGTTCAACATGCCTTTCTTCGACGGGTTCGCATCGATCCTGATCGGTCTGCTGCTGTGTTTGGTGGCCCTATTCCTCGGTGCCGAATCGAAAAGTCTTTTGATCGGCGAGGCGGTGGACAAGGAAACGCTCAGGGACATCAGGGCCATCGCCGAGGCCGAGCCGAAGGTCGAGCGAGCGCTCAAGATCCTCACCATCTACATCGGGCCCGACGACGTCGCCGCGACCCTGGAGCTCAAATTCATGCAGGACATCTCGGCCGTCGAACTACGCCACGCGGTCCGCCGCATCGAGCTCGCGATCCGCGAAAAATACCCACGCGTCAAGCGCGTTTATTACGAGGCCGAGTCGCTTTCCGAACACGAGCTGCGTTCGGCCAGGGCAAAGGCCTGAACCTACTAAAACGACGCGTGAAGCTTCTGCACGGCGCGTCTTAGATCGCCGACCACATCCTTCTCAGGCGGTGAGCCGCCCGCCACAATGACATTCGTGTTGAAGACCATGATCGACGCCGTCCGCCGCTGCGGATTAAAATCGATGTAGCTGATAAATCCGTTCTGGTCGCCCCCGTGACCGAGCAGCGTGCCCTGCGGCGTGCGGTTCAGAAAGAAGATGAGCCCGACGTCGGTCGTGAACCCGCGATTGCCGTTCGCGTCCACGTCGGTCTTCAGTTGCGGCTGCCACATTTCCTCCAGCGACGATCGTTTTAGTACCGCGTCGTATACGTCACGTTTGCCCGGGTCGCCGACCAGGAAATTCAGATACTTGATCATGTCGGGCAGCGGCGAATTTAGCCCGCTGTTCGAGACCGTGATGCCGGTGTTCGCGTCGAAGCGGCCCTCGGTGCGTTTGCCGTTTTCGATGTAATACGAACGCGAACGGTATTTGAGCAGGTGATAAGGTGTCGCGTCGAAATAGGTGCGGTGCATCTCGAGCGGCTTGAAAATGTTCTTGTCGATGTAAACTTCGTAGTCGTCTCCGGACAGCTTTTCGATGATCTTTCCGAGGAAAATGACGGCCGGGTTCGAGTAGCTGAATTTGCTGCCTGGTTTGAACAAGATCTCGGTGAAAGGGAACATCGCGACCAACTGCGAATATTCCGTCGGTTCGAATGGCTCCCAATCCTTTCCCTGGTCCCACGGCCACGTCGGGTTGCGGAAACCGGCCGAATGCGTCATCAAATGACGGATCGTTATCTCGTCCATCGACCCGTACGCGTTGTGAACCGCTCGCAGCTCGGGCAAGTATTTCGTCACCGGATCTTCAAGCTTCAGAAGTCCGCGATCGCGAAGCTGCATGATCGCGATCCCCGTGAAAGGCTTCGTGTTCGACGCCCAGTGGTAGATCGTGTTCTCGTCGACGGGCTGGTTTTTCGCCAAGTTCGCCGAGCCGTAATACTCGCTCGCCAAAACCTTGTTGTCCTTCAGAAAAACAAAGCTCCCGCCGACAATTCCGGTCTCTTTCAGGCCGCCGCGAAATGCCGCGGCGAAGTCTAAAAGGTCTTTTTTCTGTGACAGTTGCGGATGCGCGCAAACGGCGAAGAAGAAGAGCACCAGAGAGGCCGCGAGTGTCCTTTTCATGCCGAGCATATTAGCCTATTATGCTCGGCGGTTCAGCCCTTTGCCTCGGATGCGTCGCCTGCACATCGTATTCGGCCTCCTGCTTTTCGTGACATTCGCGATCACGGGCCGTTTTATGCGCTCCGATTTCCCCGACAAGGACGAAATAGACCAGGGATTCCGGCTGCTGATGCGGTCGCGACACATCTACATTCTGTTTTCGTCGCTCATCCATCTCGGGATCGGCACATACCTGCGAACGAAAACAGCAAAGCTGAGAGCGGCGTTCCAATTCGCCGGATCAGCTTTGCTGTTTTTATCGAGCGGCCTCCTTGTCTGGGCCTTCTTCGCGGAAACCTACCAGTTTCACGCCTTTTCCGACATCAGCCGATACGGCATCTACGCGTCGTTCGCCGGTGTGGCCGCGCACCTCGTCGGCGGGCTCGCCCCGGATCAGCAACCCGACGGCAGCGTCAGGGACGGCGTCCACGTCGACGAGTCGTAGAAGCAGAACGTCTGGGTCTCGACGATCTCGCCGGTAAATCCGCCCGCCGGCTTTTTCAAAAGTACCGACGACGAGTTCGTGAACGACGCACCGTCCCAATCGACCCACAGCGAGGCCGGGGCCGCGGTCGGATTGTGCTTTACCACCAGTCCGCGGCCCAGCCCGACGTCGTGAATAGCGAACCAGGCCGTTTCTTCCGAACTGGCGTTCCAGTCCGTGAACTCGCAACCGAGCGGGCACGTGCCGCCGCCGACATTTCGAGTGACCAGCGCGGTCCCGGCCGCGTTCGGGTAGATCACCTGGCCGAACTGCGTGATCGTGTACAGCCGCGGGATGTAGGGCCGGACGTCCTGGTCGAACGCGGTCTCGAACGACAGCGTCCGCGTCACGCGCATCTTGTTCTGGGCCACGCCGCCGGGCCAGAACTTGTAAAGCGTGGTCACGCCGACGTTCGCCGACGGCACGCATCCGGTCGAGGTCGAGTTGATCACGACCTTACTGTCGGGCCCTTTCATCCGGGCCCCGGTCATGCCCGCCCCGACGAGCACCTTGCCGCCGAGGTTCGGGTCGGGCGGCGCCCAACTGTTCCCGAAATACTCCAAAAGCCCATTCACGCACGGGTCACCACTGAAAGTGGCACTGCGGGTCAAATTCGACTCCGAACCGGTCAGCCCGGCTGGGTTCCAGTAGATCGCGTCGATCCGTTCGGGATCGGTCACGTTGAAGACGACCTTCAAGTTCTGGCTCGTCGCCGACGTCTCATCGATCGTGACACCCTGTGCCATCGAGGTCGCGGGCAGTGTCGCGCCCGCGACGGCCAGCATCAAAGTCCAAAACAGTTTATTTTTAATCGTGTTACGTTTCAGATAGAGCATTTAGCACCCTCCTTTCGCTAATATGGAGCAAGTTTCGACGGTCCGTCGAGCGTACCGTAGACGCGCAGGTCGGTTCCCCGCTTAGGGGGAAATACGGATTTCTCTAGCGAGCGCGGCCATTTTGGTCCCGGTGCGTCAGCGTTGTCAATAAAAATGTATCAGGTCCAGTGATAAGCGGAAATACGATCGGTAGCGGGTGCAGTTGACCACGGCTCGCTCGCTGCCGGTCGTATTTCGGCCGGGTGCGTCATATAATGTTCATTTCCTGTATGAGCGTTTACGACGAGCTTTCGGATTCACAACAGTTCGCCTGCCGGGTGATCGCGGACCATGCGCGTTCGACCGCGTTCGCGATCGCGGACGGCATTTTGCCCGGCAACGAGGGCCGCAATTACGTCCTGCGCAAGATCATGCGCCGTGCGATCTACCACGGCCGCGAGCATTTGGGATTCAAGGAGGCGTTCTTCTACCAAGTCTGCGATTTCGTCGTCCACCGGATGCACCAGGCCTTCCCCGAGCTCGAAGCGCAGCAGGAATTCATCGGCAAGATGGTTCGGCTGGAGGAGGAGAGGTTCGCGAACACGCTCACGGTCGGTCTAGGCAAGCTCGACGAGATGAAGATCTTGAAGGACACGCCGCACGACGACCTTTTCACCAACGTCGCGAAGCTCTACGACACGTACGGCACACCGCGCGACCTGATCCGCGTCTATCTCGAAGAAAGAGGCCTGATTTTCGAGGAAGAAGAGTTCAACAACAATTTCGAGGCCGCTCTTCAGGCGCTGCAAAAACAATCGGGCGTCGGGCACACGGAACGGAAGGCGCAGGTCAGCCCTGTTTACGGTGAACTCCTCGAAAAGATAAGCGCCAACAAGTTCCACGGCTACGACACCACGCAGATCGAGGGCGCGACCGTCGCCTCGATCCTCGACGGCGAGGAGCCGATCGACTGTTTGAGAGAAGGCCAGCAGGGCAGCGTCATCCTCAACGAGACGCCTTTCTACGCCGAATCGGGCGGGCAGGTCGGCGACACGGGCAAGATCGTCTCCGGCAACGCAAGCCTGAAGGTTTCCGACACTTATTCGCCGCTTCAGGGATTGATAATCCATAAAGTGACGGTCGAGAAAGGCACCATAAAGATCGGCGACGAGGTCGTCGCGACCGTCGACGCCGAAAAGCGTGATGCGACCCGTCGCAACCACACCGCGACGCATCTCGTACACGCCGCGCTCAGGGAGATCCTCGGTTCGCACGTCAAACAGGCCGGCTCGGTCGTCGCGCCGAATTATCTGCGGTTCGACTTCACGCATTACCAGCCGATGACGGCCGACGAAACGCGGCAGATCGAAGACCTCGTCAACCGGTACATTCTCGAAAACCAACCCGTCAACACGACGAAAATGGCGATCGAGGAAGCGATGAAGAGCGGCGCCGTCGCCCTTTTCGGCGAGAAGTACGGTTCCGACGTGCGCGTGCTGAGCGTCGGCGAGGGTACATTCTCCAAAGAGCTGTGCGGCGGCACGCACGTGCGAGCGACCGGCGACATCGGCAGCTTCAAGATCACATCGGACGAGGCGATCGCCTCGGGCGTCCGGCGCATTCGGGCGATCACCGGGTTCGACGCTTTTGAAAGATTTCGCGAGGATGAGCGACTCATCGACCGGAGCCTGTCCGCTCTCAAAACCCAACGGGACCAGCTTCCAAACGCCATCGAGCGGCTGCAGGACGAGCTCAAACGCACCCGTCGCGAGATCGAGGACCTAAAGCTCAAGATCGCGACCGGGGCGGTCGGCGCCGCGTCCGCCGCGAACGGCGACGAGGCCCGCGACGTCGCGGGCGTCAAGGTACTCGCGAAAACCGTCGAGGGCCTCGACGCAAACGCTACGCGGCAGCTTTCCGACACGCTGCTCGCCCGCCTCAGATCCGGCGTCGTCGTGCTCGGACGCGAAACGGACGGAAAGGTCGGCATCATCGTCCGCGTCTCCGACGACCTCACCGACCGCGTCAAGGCCGGCAGCGTCATCAAAGAGATCGCGCCGTTGGTCGGCGGAAAAGGCGGCGGCAAACCCGACATGGCCGAGGGCGGCGGCACGGAGCCGGAGAAACTTCCCGAAGCGATAAATGCCAGCTACGAGGTCATCGAAAAAATGCTCAGCAGCTAGCACGACGGTGCCCGCGCCAGCGGGCGATCTTGGTTTTTTAACTAACCCCGACTCCCGCCGGATCTGGAGGAAACATGCCAACCGAGCAATTAATGAAGATATGGGGAGACGGTATCGGCGGGATCAATCTCTCGCACACGGTCGGCGGCGGCCGACATAATACTGTGGGCGATGTGATGCTTATTCAAGCCCTGCTCAATTTCATAGCGGAAGCCGAAGGCAGTGTCGAGAAAATCGGCGTCCGCTCGACGGACGAATTGCCGAATGTTGACGGCAACTGGGATTCGTTCTTTTACAACTCCGTTACCGCCTTCAAGCGAAAAAACGCTCATATACTTTTGTCCTCCGGCGGCGAGCCGTTCGACCATGTTTATCCCGTAAGCAGGGATTACGAGATCGTCGACGACGACAAATGGCCGACCATCATGCTTCTGAATCAGTATGCCACCGACGCGACCGGGATCATGCGGAACAGGGAGATCGAGAACTCGAGCAAGGACCCCGGATTTCCGTATCCGACGAGCATGTTGATCATGTTTCCCGAGCTGCGGCAGCATCTTATCTGAATTTCACGACATAACGGCTGCGCTAATGAGACGGAAGCTCGTCCGGGGCTGCCGGTGACCCTTAAATTGGTTCGCTAGATGAGTTAATTCGTTGTCTTGATCGCCAATTTCCGCCGGCACTCCGCGGTTTCGACCCCGAGGTATGGCACGTTACACTCGAAACCTCCTGGGGCCGACTGTATCAGCGACGAGTCATAGACAGCGTCCTTGTACTGGCAAGTAACCGTTCGACCGCCGGCGCTTATTTCGGTCACCGCTACTTTCCTCGCCGTTTGGTCGAACCAGCCGTTCGGTACATTAAGGATCCCCACGGTTACCGACCTCGGGCATGCGATGGTTATCGCGTTTTGTTGCAAGTTGTTCGTCCGCCCGCCGGCCTGCCTTACCGGTTGGGCAGGTGCAGTTCCTATCGTCCCAGTGCTCTCGCTCGTCGTAGCTGCGGAATGTGCGACCGGGCGCGGCCTGTTGTCGGATAGTTTGACATTAGGACTTGTGCCGCCCGTCGGTGACCCGCCCGAGCCCTTGACCGCGCCGCCGACCGAAAGGCTGTAATCTTCGAGATTGCTGTCTAGCGTCAACTTCAGTCTGACCGTCTGCTTTTTCGCGAGACTGAAGCTCTTCACCTGCTGCGACGTCCCGGTGCTGCTCGCGGCGTCCATGTTGAGGGTCGCCACCGTGTCGCCCCCGGCGTTGGTCACCTCCAGCCGCGCGAAGGTGGAATACTGTTTCGCCGACAGCCTTACTGTGACCGACACCTCGCCCGGGCCGCCGGTCACGTTGAAATAGAAATCGGTCTCCTGGCTCGGCCCTTTGCCGCTGTAAGCGGACGTCAACGGGGTCGGGGTCGCCGGGCTTGTCGACTGCGCGGCCGCAACCGCGCAAAAGAGCGCTCCTGTCGCCAATATCAGGCCTGTGTACGATCTAACCGTAAACTGACTGGGTCTTTCCATTTTTTTCCTCATTTCGAACACTCTCCAATCCATATATTTGTTTTCGTTCGGTTAATTAAAACGCGAGAGATGTTAAACGTTGACCAACACATCCTGCACGCTTTTTGAAGCGAGTTCGGACTGAAGCTCGGGTGCAAAATCCATTATTATCGGGTGGTCCTCGAGGTGGCCGTGAAACTGTTTGCCGTTGCCGTGCAGTCTAAAGTGTTGGTTCAGCAGATGGATAGTGTAGTTCTGGCCGTTGAAATTCGTAAGCCGGTTCGCTACACTGACCAGCCCGTCGACGCGAACGTTCCTGTTATTTTGAAATGCCTTGATTGCCGCGATCGTTTGGGCCCCGCAAAGGCCGTCGATCCGGATGATCGGAGAACCGTTGCTGGTTGGAGGGACTGCGACGCCGAACAATTCGGGATGACTGAAGAAGAATGATTGGAGGAAAAACTGGATCAATTGCACGTCTGCCCGTCTTTGATTGTTTCCATAACGGCCCACGGTGATCTCGTTCAACGTAAATACACCGAGGTCTTCATCTTCGGAGCTGACTTCGCTCATCAATTCTTTTCTCGCCATAATTTAACTCTCCTAGTTTCTTTGGGGCTATCCCCTGATATCGCCATTGGGCTGGCGTGGCAAAACTATGAGCCGTTTCAGCTGTTAATATCCTTTACAATCCATTGAATTTCGCGTAATCGTTGGTTTAGTTTTTCTTTACGTTTTCTTTATTTGCCGCCTGAAGTCGAAAAATTGGAGGTATGACCGTTAGTGCCCGTCCCTCACGGTAACTATCAATTTGGCGAATTCCGGCTCTATCCGGAAGAAAAGGTCCTGTTTCGCGGTGACCGGGTCGTCGAAGTCACGCCGAAGGCAGTTGACGTCTTATCAGCTCTCGTCGAAAACGCCGGCGAGATCGTCTCGAAAGAGGATATTATCCGCCGCGTCTGGCCCGATTCTTTCGTCGAAGAGGCAAACCTCTCGCACCACATATTCAAACTTCGAAAGGCCCTGGACGACGGTGATGGTCGAAAGGTGATCGAAACTGTGCCAAAACGCGGATATCGATTTGTCGCCCAGCTCCGACCGGTTTCACCGCCGATCGGATTTGAAAACCCGACGCGAAAAAGACAACGCCTGCCCGTCGCGATCGCCGTGGGGGTGTTATCGGTACTTTTCCTTGCGGGTGGCTGGTTCGTTTATTCGCGACGAGCCCCGACAGCACCCGCCGCCGTGGCGATCCGTTCGATCGCCGTGATGCCGTTCGCAAATGAGAGCGGCAGTGACGCGGTCGAGTATCTTTCGGACGGGATGACCGAAACCCTCATAAACAGCTTGTCCGAGGTGCCGACGCTCAGCGTGAAGTCGCGTTCGGCGGTCTTCAAGTACAAGGGCCGCGACGTCGCCGTTCCGACCCTCGGCTCGGAACTGGGGGTGCAGGCGATACTGTATGGCCGCCTCACGCTGAGGGACGACGATCTTACCTTGTTCTTGTCGCTGATCGAGCCTCGAACGGAAAATCAGATCTGGGGCAAGCAGTACGTTCGCAAGCTTTCGGATCTGGTCGACCTCCAAAATGAGATCGGTGGCGACGTGGCAAAAAGCCTCGAAGCGCGTTTGACCGCGACGTCCGAGGAGAGGCTCAGTAAGAACTACTCCAAAAAAGGCGAGGCGTACCGGCTGTATTTGCTCGGGGACTATTATTGGGCAAAGTTTACAAAAGAGAATTTTTTGAAGGCGAAAAAGTATTTCGAGGAGGCCATCGCGATTGACCCAAACTACGCTCTCGCTTACACCGGCGTCGCCAATACCTACTCGGTACTCGGCGTTAACGGGCATATTCCCGTAGCCGAAGCCCGTGCAAATTCGGGTGCGGCAGCCGAGCGGGCGATCCAGCTCGCCCCTGACCTTGCAGAAGCCCACCTCGCGCTCGGCGCGTACAAGTTGTTTTTCGAATGGGACCTCGATGCTGCGGAAAACGATTTCAAACACTCGATGGACCTGGATCCCGATTATGCCGTTGCCCACGAGTTGATGGCTTACGTGCTTCGGGCCCGCGGCCGCCACGAGGAAGCCGTCACTGAAGCGAAACGCGCAAACGAGCTTGACCCGCTCAACCTCTTAATTCTTGGCGACATCGGCACCTGTTATCGTTTTGGGGGGCAGCTGCAGAACTCGATCGATGTACAGAACCGACTGATCGATATGGATCCGAATTTTGCAGACGTGCATTTCGAGATCGCCCTCGCCTATGCTCAGGCTGGAGACCATGAAATTGCACTGCGGGAGATTATGAAGGGTTTGGAGCTTGCAGGGGACAACACCCACATGAAGGCCGGCCTCGGGGTCGTGTACGCTCGTGCTGGAAGGAATGCGAGCGCCGAAAAAGTGATCGACGACCTTCTCGCGGGATCGAACGTCCGTTACGTGTCCCCGATGGATATAGCATTGATCTATTCGGCTCTGAATGACCGAGACAATGCCTTCATTTGGCTGGAGAAGGCGTATGCGGAGGGCTCGCCGTGGCTCTTCGAGTTGAACGTCACCCCGGAATTCGATGCCATACGCGCGGACCCGAGGTTTAATGGTCTGCTGAATCGAATGGGATTAAAAAAGGACCGTGAAGACGGCGGGAGCAACACAAGCTTTCGTTCAAAGAGTACAGCCCATGTGCGGAATGTTCGAGCGTGAACCGGAATGTGCGGGTAAGGACCCAAATGAAAAGAGGTTCCGGATTCGGGACCTCTTTTGGCAAATAATATTTGAATTTAGAAATACCCGTCAGGCAGACGCGGAGGCCCGAGACGGGGCCATCGACACCGACGAGTCTTCGGCGTGTTCCTTCTCTTCCGCCGGCCCATTCCGCATCGTGACCAGCACGACCGACGAGACCACGAAACCGGCCCCGATCATCATCTGGCCGGTCAGCGTTTCGCCGGCGATCAGCCACCCGAGGACGACCGCGATGACCGGGTTGACGTATGCGTAGGTCGCGACCGTCGACGGCTGAGCGTTTTTGAGCAGCCAACTGTACGCCGTGAAGCCGATCAAGGATCCGACCACCACAAGGTAAACCAACGCGAACCACGAATTGGTCGAAACGCTCGATATCGAGAATGTCGACCATTCACCCTTTGGCACGCTTGCCAGCATCAGCACCGCTCCGCCCGAGAGCATTTGCATCCCGGCCGTCAAAAGCGAGGACCTTGGCGTCTGCGCGCGGAGGCCGTAGATCGACCCGGCCGCCCAGGAAAGGGCGGCTAGAATGATCGCCACGGTCGCCGCGATCTGATAGTAAGCGCCAGCCCCTCCGTGGCCCGCGCCCTGCCCGACGACGAGCAGCGCCACCCCGACGAACCCGAGTATGAGCCCCAACACCACCGGCCTGCTCGGCTTTCCGCCGCTGAGCCAGAGCCAGCTCAAGATCACGATCCAGAACGGCTCGGTCGCGACCAGTAGGGCCGCCAGGCTTGATGAGATGTATTTCTCCGCGAACACGACGCCGCCGTTGCCGCCCAACAAAAGAAGTGTCCCGACGATCAAACTCGTTCGCCAATGTTTCCAGGTCGGCCGCTCGTAATCTTTAGATATAAGTGCCAATAAATACAGCACGCCGCCCGCAAACATAAAACGCGAACCCGCCATGATGAACGGCGGCATCGTCTCGATCGCGTACTTGATGGCCAAATACGTCGACCCCCAAAAAATGTAAACGGCCGCGAAGGCCGCGATCAGGAGGGCCAGCTTTCGCCCGTCCCGCTTGTGTACCGCCTGCAACATTTCATTTACCCCTTACTTTCCGTTTCACGTCCTCCGCGGGTTCGTCCCCGAATTCGATCGGCAGGGCCCTCCCTTCTTTAAACGTTTTCAGCACGACGGTCGTCCGCGTCGATTCGACATTGCGGACCGCCTTCAGCCTTTCCCGCAGCAGGCAGCCGAGCGATTCGGTGTCCTGCGTGCGGACCTTGATGTAAAAACAGTCGTCGCCGGCAACCTCGTGCACCTCCTGCACCTCGGGGATCGCCGCGAGTTCCTCACCGACGCCCGCCCCGCACTCACTCGTCCTGACCGCGATGACCGCCGTCAGCCCATAGCCGAGGGCCTTTGGGTCGATGTCGGCCGAGTATCCGCGAATGACGCCCCGCTCCTCGAGCTTCCTTACCCGCTCGAGAACGGCGGACGGAGCCAGCTCGACCTGCCGAGCGATCTCGGCGTTCGAGATTCGGGCATCTTGCTGAAGAATATTCAGAATCTCCTTATCAACAACGTCAATCATTCGTTACTTCACCTCCAAAAGAGAATAATCCTCTGTAGAAACGTTGTCAAGAGAAATTATTGCCACAACACGGGTGTTCCGGTGCTTCACATATTTGGATATTTCATTAGCATGCTAATTGTTTTGTTTTAACGAGCGTGCCGCAATATTGGCACCGCGGCGCGGTCGGGAGTATCATCACCGCATGAGTGCGGTGATGAAGGTCGAGACCGGTCGCGAGCAGTTGATCTCTTATAACCCCGCCACGGGGTCCGAGGTCGGCCGCGTCCCGCAGACCTCGATCGAGGACATCCGGGCCGCGGTCGACAGGTCGCGTGAAGCCTTCCAAACATGGCGGTCGACCACGTTCGCCGCTCGCCGGGCCGTGATCATGAAGGCCCGAGATGTGATCCTTGCGCAGGTCGACGAGATCGCCCATTTGATCTCCGCCGAGTCGGGCAAGCCGTTCGGCGAGGCGATCGCGATGGAGATCGCGCCCGTGCTCGATCTGATGCAGTTTTTCGCCCGCAACGCGGAAAAGATGCTGAAGCCGAAACGCCGAGGCATCGGCCTGTATTCGACCCTCGGGCGAACGTCGAAGATCGTCTATCAGCCGCTCGGTGTGATCGGGATCATCCCGGCGTGGAATTATCCGTTCTCGATCCCACTCGGCGCGGCGGCGATGGCGTTGATGGCGGGGAACACGGTCGTGATCAAGCCGTCAGAGCTGACGCCGCTGGTCGGCGTCACGATCGGCGACATATTCGAAAAGGCCGGCGCGCCGAAAAACGTCGTGCAGGTCGTAACCGGCAACGGGCGGGCGGGAGCAGCGCTCGTCGATGCCGGGCCTGACAAGATAATATTCACAGGCTCGGTCGCGACCGGGAAGAAAATCGCGGAGGCCGCGGCAAAGAACCTCACCCCGGTCGTCCTCGAGCTCGGCGGCAAAGACCCAATGATCGTATTCGCCGACGCGAACCTCAACCTCGCCGCCGACGCCGCAGTCTGGGGAGCATTTTGCAATTCCGGGCAATCGTGTTCGTCCGTCGAGCGGCTTTATGTCGAGGAACCGGTCGCCGAGAAATTTGCGGCGATGGTCGTCGAGAAAACGAAAAGGCTGAAACAAGGTCCCGGCGACCGCGAAGACGTATCCGTAGGGGCGATGTCGTCTGAGCGGCAGTTGAATATCGTCGAGGAACACGTAGAAGATTTCCGGCGTGAAGGTGCGAAGATTCTAACGGGCGGCAAGCGTACAACCGTTCAGAGTCCAAGCTTCAGCATGCCGCCGCTGCTGTCTCAGGATGATGGGCACCCTCAGCAAGGTGAAGCTTGGACTCCGAACCCGGGACTTTTCTACGAGCCGACGGTCATCTTCGGTGTCCGCAACGATATGCGGGCTATGCAAGAAGAGACCTTCGGTCCGACGCTCCCGATCGCGACATTTAAGACCGAAGACGAAGCGGTCGAGCTCGCTAACGATTCCGAATTCGGCCTGACGGCCAGCGTCTGGACGCGCGACATAAGAAAAGGCGAGCGCGTCGCCAAGAGCATCGAGGCCGGCTCGGTCTGCGTCAACGAGGTGCTCTACACGCACGGGATCGGGCAGACCCCGTGGGGCGGTTTCAAAAATTCCGGCCGCGGCCGCACGCACGGCGTCGAGGGCCTGATGGAACTCGTCCAGCCGCAGCACATCCACGTCAACCGCCTGGCCATCCTTCCCAACGCCTGGTGGATGCCCTATTCGTCCACGGCCGTCGAAACCTTTCGCGGCTTTGCCAAACACTTCGCCAGCGGCTCGTTGCGCCGCACCGCGCTTCTCCTGCCTCAGCTCGCCCGCCGTGTCCGTGAATTACGAAAGAACAAGTAACGTACTTCGCCACCGAAACCTGGCGGCTGCGACGCCGTAAATAGTTTCTATGAAATTCGCAATAACTGGAAAGCTCCTCTCAACCTGCGTACTTTTGCTTGTGACCGTGAGCGTCGCGAGGGCCCAGGTGACGGTTATAAAGGCCGGTACACTGGTCGACCCCGATTCGGGTACCTCGACTTCAAACCAGGTCATCATCGTCGAAAGCCGCAAGATCAAAGCCATCGGACCGGGGCTAGCGGTGCCGGCGAACGCGGTGGTCATCGATCTTTCGAGGTCGGTCGTGATGCCCGGCCTTTTCGACGCCCACTCGCACCTCTGCT
>Ga0307410_10000744_pt1 | contig 13635 bp, 12 predicted proteins | sample 322Ometagenome_3_FD_203707 | JGI IMG/M metagenome (GOLD analysis project Ga0307410, IMG submission 203707) | Maize rhizosphere microbial communities from greenhouse at UC Davis, California, United States - 322HYB-O-3 | ecosystem: Host-associated > Plants > Roots > Rhizosphere > Soil | place... | reverse complement strand
TACTCGGCGCCGTCGACAAGTACATCGTTGAGAATGAGCCCTGGGCCGTCGCCGAAAAGCAGGATGAGGTCAGCCGCGCGCGTCTCGCCACCATTCTCTATACATCGGCCGAAGCATTGCGCATTGTCACGGCACTCTCGCATCCAGTGATCCCCGACTCCACTCGCCGCATCTGGGAGCAACTCGGTCTCGGCGACATCGCGCACCTGAAACTCAACGAACTCAAGTGGGGACAGCTCGCCGTCGGTACCAAGCTCGGCAAAGTTGAAGCGGTATTTCCCCGGGCTGACAAAGCCAGCATCGAGAGGATGCAACAAATGGAACAGGAACGTTCGGCCGTATCACAGGCTGCCCAGCAGGCAGCCGCTCCGGCCCAGGCCACGCAACAGGAACCCGCAGGAACCGGCGCGCAGGCAGGTCAACCCGCAACGCAGGCCGCCGCTGCGCCACAAACTCCTGCCGCGACTGGCGTACCTTCAACAATCACCATCGACGACTTCATGAAAGTCGACCTGCGTGTTGCACACGTGAAGCACGCCGAGAAGGTAAAGGGCGCAGACAAGCTGCTGCGCCTGGAAGTCGATCTCGGGAACGAAGTTCGCCAGATCGTCGCCGGAATCGCCAAGGCGTACGAACCCGAGAAGCTGATCGGCCGCCGCGTCGTGATCGTTGCCAACCTTGCGCCACGCAAGCTCCGCGGACTTGAATCGAACGGCATGATCCTCGCTGCATCACTGGGCGACGAAGGACTACCATCAGTCCTCAGCCCCGACCAGGACGTACCGCCAGGAACCAAGGTGAAGTAATTGTTCACCACGGAGGCACAGAGACACAGAGCTTTTTGAATTGGTTCCTCTGTGCCTCTGTGCCTCTGTGGTTAGAATGACGTGTATGTTCGTCGACTCCCACGCGCATCTCGAAGGACGAAAATACGACGCCGATCGCGCCGACGTTTTCGCCCGCGCGCGCGAAGCCGGAGTCGCCGCCATCCTCGCCATCGGCAACGGAGAAGGCCCGCGCGACGTCGACTGCGCGATTCAGCTCGCAGAACAACATGACAATGTCTGGGCAACGCTCGGAGTTCACCCCCACGAAGCCTCGCTCGTCACCGAACCCGACTACGCGCGAATGACCGAACTCGCGCGTCACCCACAAATCCTCGCCTGGGGAGAGATCGGCCTCGACTACCATTACGACCACTCTCCGCGCGACGTGCAGCAACAAGTCTTCATTCGCCAACTACAACTCGCACGCTCCGTAAAGCTTCCGGTGGTTCTCCACATCCGCCCGTCCGACAACTCCGAGAACGCATGGGACGACTGCTTCCGAATCCTCGCCGACCACTGGGACGATTCGGGTCTCGGAGGCATTCTGCATTGCTTCACCGGAACCGTCGAGCACGCGCGCAAGGGCCTCGACATTGGCTTCATCGTCTCATTCGCCGGGAACGTTACATATCCGAAGGCTCAGAACATCCGCGACGCTGCAAGGTTCGTTCCAGCCGATCGCATGCTGATCGAAACCGACTGTCCCTATCTCGCGCCGATTCCGCACCGCGGCAAGCGCAACGAGCCCGCATTTGTGCAACATACGGCACAGGCGATTGCCGATCTGCGCGGCACAGCAGTCGAGCAAATAGGCCAGCAAACCAGCGACAATTTCAACCGCTTTTTTGCACTTTACGAAAGGCACAAGTAGCCCTGTGCACCTGCGCAGACGTGCGCGATAATCTATCTACATGGCAGAGAACTCATTTGACATCGTAAGCAAGGTCGAATTGCAGGAAGTGACCAACGCCATTCAGCAGGCGTTGAAGGAAGTGCACACTCGCTACGACCTCAAAGATTCGAAATCGAGCATTGAGTTGGAAGGCAAAGAAGCTATCGTGCTATCGTCGGCGGACGAATACAAACTCAAGGCTGTCAACGACGTGCTCCAGGGAAAACTGGTGAAGCGCGGTGTTCCGCTGAAGGCGCTGAGCTACGGCAAGATCGAAGACGCCGCTGGTTCAACCGTTCGCCAGCGCATTACCATGCAGCAAGGCATTCCAACGGAAAAAGCGCGCGAGATCGTCAAAGCGATCAAGGACACCAAAAAGAAAGTGCAGGCCGCGATCCAGGGAGACCTGGTGCGCGTGAGCGGTAAAGACCGCGATACGCTGCAGGAAATCATGGCAGTGTTGCGCGGCCGCGATTTCGGCATCGACATGCAGTTTACGAACTATCGCTCTAACTGAAGAGGACGTTTGACCACACCGGCTATCAGCAACGCGAAGGAAATTTTCGACCTGTTGCACGACGACCTGGTCGCGATCGAGCGCGAGTTCGGCCGCGACACTGTTTCCGGCGTAACCGCGATCACCGAGATCGGTGAGTACCTTCGCGCCGGCGGAGGCAAGCGCATTCGTCCCGCGCTCCTGCTCCTGTCTTCGCGCCTCATGAACTATGAAGGTCGCGGCGCCATTCGCCTCGGCGCAGTCGTTGAGATCATCCACACTGCCACGCTCGTTCACGACGACATCATCGACGAAGCGCAAACGCGTCGCGGACGTCCCGCCGCCAATACCCAATGGGGCAACGCCAAGTGCGTGCTCGCTGGCGACTGGCTCTACATGCAGTCGTTCAAGATCGCCATCCAGGAGCGCAACCTTGCCATCCTCGACACGCTCATCGAACTTACGCAGCAGATGGTCGAAGGCGAACTGTTGCAGATGGAGAAACTCGGCAAGTCAATCACCGAGACTGAACACTTCGACCTTATCTTCCGCAAAACTGCCTGCCTCTTCTCCGTCTGCATGCGCCTCGGAGGCCTGCTCGGCAACGCTTCACCGGAGCAACTTGAAGCGCTCGGCAGTTACGGCCGCAACCTCGGCATGGCCTTCCAGGTCGTCGACGATGTGCTCGACCTCACCGCATCCGAAGAGGTTCTCGGCAAGCCCGTCGCCAGCGACTTGCGCGAAGGTAAAGCTACGTTCGCCGTCATCCACGCACTCCAGCGCTGCACACCGGAAGAGCGTGCCAAAATCGAGATCGTTCTCACCACGGGCAAGTTCAACGGAGTAACGCATGAAGAAGTGCTTGCAATCCTGAAGCGCTACGGTTCGCTTGAAGCAGCCTCCGCGCGTGCCAGCGAATATGCGGAAACGGCGCGCAAGGCGATCTGTTCCTTCCCGGATTCTGAAATCAAGCGTGCGCTGCTCTGGGTTCCACAGTTTGTCGTCGCACGCGAAAATTGATCGAAGTTTGCTGTTCTTCTTTTAGTGCAACTGCAATACGAAATTCATAACCAGAGAGAACAATGAGAAAGAAAGTCATAGCCGCAAACTGGAAGATGTACAAAACCGCTGCCGAGTCCCTCGATTTCATGTCCGCATTCTTGCCGCTCGTCACGGACCACACACGCGACGAGATCGTCATCTGTCCTACTTACATCAACATTCCTCCGGTGGTTGACGCCGCCCACGGCACCAGCGTTCTTGTCGGCGCGCAGAACATGTACTGGGAAAAAGAAGGCGCTTATACCGGCGAAATCTCTGCCGGCATGATCGTCGGCGCCGGATGCTCGCACGTCATCATCGGCCACTCCGAACGCCGCCAGTACTTCGCCGAAACCGACGACACTGTGAACCGCAAGCTCGAAGTCGCTCTCGAGCACGGACTCTCGCCGATCTGCTGCGTGGGCGAAGTCATTGAAGAACGCGAAGCCAACATCACCGAAGAAGTTTTGCGCCGCCAGTGTACGCGTGCCTTCCGCGGCATTTCCGCCAAGAAAGCCGCAAAACTCATCGTAGCTTATGAGCCAGTATGGGCGATCGGCACCGGCAAGACCGCCACACCGGAGATCGCAGAAGACGCGCACCTCATCATCCGCGGTGAAGCGGCGAAAGCTTTCGGAGACGACTTCGCCAACAACTTGCGGATCCTCTACGGCGGCAGCGTGAAACCCGACAACGCAAAATCCCTGATGTCCCAACCCGACATCGACGGAGCGCTCGTCGGCGGCGCCAGCCTGAAACCCGACAGCTTCGCGCAAATCGTGAAGTACTAGGATTTGCAATTGGTAATTTGTAATTTGTAATTTGTAAGTTGAAAACAAATTACAAATTACCAATTACCCAATTACCAATTCCCCCCGTACACAGCGCGTCGAGTCAAGTGCGCGCGAACACCCTCTGCTATAATTGACCTGCCTCGTTCTCGTAGAGTTATGCGGAAGTGGTGGAACTGGCAGACACACCATCTTGAGGGGGTGGCGCCGAAAGGCGTGGGGGTTCAAATCCCCCCTTCCGCACCATAGTTCCCCTGAGAATTTGAGAGCCATGGAAAGGCGCGCGAGACAACTTTTGCGCACTGTAGAGATTCAATGGTCATTCTTGTCACCGCGATTCACGTTATCGTTTGCTTGTTTTTGATCGGTGTTGTACTGCTCCAGAGCGGCAAGAGCGCCGACATCGCCGCCGCTTTCGGAGGCATGGGCTCACAGACCGCTTTTGGCCCCCGCGGCGCTGCCACCGTCCTGACCCGCGCCACCACCTGGGCTGCGATCATCTTCATGCTTACTTCGTTCACGCTGGCGATCGTCGCGTCGCGACGCAGTGGCAACACAGGAACCGGATCCGTTCTCTCCGGCGAGCCGACACAGACCCAGCAGAGTGCTCCGGCACAGCAAACCCCGGCACAGCAGAAGCCCGCTCCCGAGCCGCAGCCAGTGACGCCCAGCCGCTAGCTGCCGGCTTCTAACTAGTAGCTCTTAAGCCTCCAAAAACGGGGGCTTCGGTTTTGCTACCTCATTCCAGTTCATACCGGAGTCGTCATAGCGGACGTCTTGACCGCCACAGGCGCCTGAGCCTCGGCAAACTGTTTACTAGTTGATATCGGCAGTAGGGCTCCCTACCCCCTCCCCAAAATCTATTGTTTGCAGCAACTTACGATGAGCGTTCCCGCTAAAATCTTGCAGCAGTAAGGCTTAAATCTCAAAATCTTGAAAAGAAAGCTGCTAGCTGCTGGCTGCTAGCTTCTGGCTAAAACACACGAGGGACGGAGTTCTTTTGAACTCTGTCCCCTATTTTTAGGATAGCAAATTGGGTATGGGCAATGTGACACTTTCGCGAAAACTATATTTGGTTTGTTTGTCGAGGGTTGCGGGGAAATGTGGGACTTTGGTGGGGTTGACTGAAGAACTAGTCGCGGGTCGCGGGTCGCTAGTCAAAGTCAACGTCAACGGACTAACGCGGAGGGCGCTGAGGGAGTCGATTTGTCATGGTGTTGTCTCCTGCTTTGCCAGGAGCTAGGAGCTAGCAGCTATTTCACAATAAACGGATTCGTCTCGCGCTCCTGCCCAATGGTTGTCAGATCTCCGTGGCCGGGAATGACGATTGTGTCGTCCGGCAGTTGCATCAGCTGCCCGTGGAGCGAGTCGATGATCTTGTCGTAGGAACCGCCCGGCAAGTCAGTTCGGCCGATGCTTCCCGCGAACAACGTATCTCCGGCGATCAGCTTTTTCTCGGACGAGAAGTACAAGCAAACGCTGCCCTCGGTATGACCCGGCGTATGGATGACCGTGGCCTCGAGTGCGCCGGCCTTTACGACATCGCCTGAAGCCAGGCCCTGGTCAATACTGACGTTCTCCGGCGGGCGCATCCCGATCCACGCCGCCTGCACATCGAGCATCTTGAGCAACGCCTGGTCGTTCTGGTTGAGCAACACGGGAGCACCTGTTAGCCGCTTGAGCTTCATCGCGCCGCCCACGTGGTCGATGTGCGCGTGGGTGATCGCGATCTGCTTCACCGTCAAGCCATGCTTGGCGACGATGCGCATGATGTCATCGATGTCGTCGCCCGGATCGATGACGATAGCTTCGCGCGAGGTCTCGTCGCCCACGATGGAGCAATTACATTGCAGCGGACCAACAGCAAGGATCTCGTGAATCATTGTGGAGCAGTTCTCGGTTCTAAGTTCTCAGTTTAAATGCGGTCAGTTCTCAGTCTATTGCAATCGCAGAATTACGGAGCCCCAGGCGCCTTGGCCTGGGGAACATAAATAAGCCCCAGCGAATCTGCCGGGGCTAAGGAGGCAATCACGCAGGAAATACAGCTACGCAATTGCGTATGCGCGGTGTTTGACGCTGGCGTATCCCTGGGCCGCAAAGTAGATGGCGCGGTCGAAGAAGCGGTCGATTTGCCTGTGGGCTTCCAGCACGCCAAACAGCTCCACTTGCGCTTCGCTCATTGCCTGGTCACGCAGGAAGTCGCACAAGTTTTCTTTTGTAACAACGAGTGCCCAGTAAAGATCAGCGAACGGTACGCCCTGTTCAGCGCGGCGAACCCCGAGTGGACGGTACGTCGTGAGGACGTCGTACTCGGTCATGTCCAGCAGCCACGAAGCGAGATTGTGATAAACCTCGTAGGCGCGCTGTTGCAGTTCTTCGCGAGGCACAACGCTCAGGTTCGCGCACTTGGGTTCATGTTCCAGGCGGTTGATGAGACCATGGGCCAGTTTTTCGGAGTCGGATTCAATAAGGCGAACGAGTTTGAGGGCAAGCATGATTCCCTCCTCGCGGCCTGAGGTGGGTCGCTGAGGAGATTGTAATCCCAAACTCAGCTCTTGTTGCGGTGACGCGTGCATCACTTGCAGGTGAGCTAGCGAAAGAATCGGAGAACGCGATCGAGGCCTTCTCTAAAGCCGCGTTCTGGCGTAATCAGGCTGAGCACAAGATAACCATCGCGCGGGAAGTTGAAGAAGTGGCCGGGATGCGCGACAACAGAGATTTGTTCCAACAATGCAATCGCAAGTTCTTCGTCTGACCTGGTGATCGGCACGCGCAATGTTGCGTACCAACCACCTTCAACATCGAGACGCGAGCAGACATAATGCGCTGCGAGCTGCATGTCGAGCTCGCGAAGGTTCGCTGCGATCCGGGCATTGAGTTGCTTCTGCACGCCGTGACGCTGCTGTAGCAGCACCGGCAACGCAGACTGCACAGGCGCGTTGGGAGAAAGATATGTATCGGCGATGACCTCGATCCGGCTCAGGGCTTCGTCGGTTTGAGGTCCGCTGGTGACGATCCATGCCGATTTCATCTGCGGCAGGCCGGAGATCTTGGACAGACCGCTCAGCGCGAACGTCAGCACGCCACTGTTGCTGGCGAAACTGAATCGCTCGCTCGCGTCGTGCGAGTAGTCGAGAAACACTTCGTCGACGACAAGCGCAAGCTCGTGCGTTCGACAGATCTGGTTGAGCCGCTCGCGCTCTTTTTCCTTGATGTAAGAGCCTGTGGGATTGTTCGGATGCACGAGAAGAATCGCACGCGTGCGCGGCGTGATTGCCTGCTCGAGCGAGTGAAAGTCGATTTGCCATCCGTGATCGTAGATCAGCTCAAACGGCCGCAGCTTCACATCCTGGATATCGGCGAGAAACTCGAACAGCGGATAACTCGGTTGCGCGACCAGCACTTCGTCGTCCGGATCGCACAGCAGACGAAAGACGTAAGAGTAAGCCTCGCTGGTGGAGACCGTCAGGACGATGTGTTCAGGATCAATGTTCGTATTGCGCGCGCTGTAGTAGTCGGCAACAGCGTTGCGGGCAGCGAGCAATCCTTTCGCGGCAGGCTCGTAGTTCAACACCGCTGGAGAGGAAAGCGCTTCGCGGATCGTGCGCTCGTCATATTGAATTCCAGCTTCCGTAGGATTGGAAACGGTCAGATCGAGAAGCTCACGACCTGAGTTGCGCGCGCGCTCAAGTGCGAGTGAGAACGCATTCGGAGCCAAGTCCCAGGATGTCCGGCGTGAGAACACAGCACGAATGTAGCACGCCGGACGAACGGGATTACTTGGTTGCGCCCGCGCTTCCCTGCCCGCGAAGCCAGTTGGCGAGAACCGGAGACTGTTGCTGCTTCAGGTCAACGCAATACTGAATGCTCTCGACTGACTGCCGCATGCGCCTGGTTTCGGCCTGCGGCTGCTTGCTCAAGTACTGCTGAACATCGGCCAGGTTTGCAGCGTCGCACAGGCTACCGAGTCCGGAAGTGACCATGCCGAAGTCGTTCTCGCTGGCCTTCTTGTTGATCTCGTCAGTGTGCGCTTTGACGAAGTCCCACGCGAGCTTGCCTCCGACCGGATTCGCCATCACTTCACCGATGATGAAGAGGTCCTGGTTGCGGACTTCGGGAGTCAGCGCCCAGTCGAGCGTACGTTGCAGCAACGCTGGATCACGGAACTCTGTGAGCGAGTAGAACAGGTTGTAGTACTTGTCCACCGATTTAGTGTCGCGCAGCTCGGCGAGGTACTTGTCGTAGAGTTCGCCATTGCCCTTTACGGCAGCAACGTTCACCACCGCTTCCGCCAGCGAAGGTTCGACAGAGCCTTCGTCCTTCAGGTACGAATCGGTGAGACGTCGCGCTTCGGCGATAGCATTTTGATCGCCGCCAGCCAGGGCAAGCGCTCTCAACACTGTCGAGCGAAGCTCGTTGGTTGAGGAAGTATCGTTTGGCCGAGGCGCATAACCGAGCTCGTTCATCACGGGACTGAGCATGCTGCGCACCCACGATTCGAACTCGGGCCGATCGGAGTCGTTGAGCAGATAACGATGAATGTAGCGGTAACGGTAAGCGAGTTCGTAGACAACTGAAGGAGAGCGGTCGTCACGCAACTGCTCGGCAATGGAGAGGTAATCGGCAACCGAGCGCGCACCCGACCTGACAAGCGCCCACTCATTGTCGAGCAGCGACAGGCGCTCGGGTTCGCTGAGTGAACGTGCTGACGGTCGTTGCGACGCAACGCTATAGCGATAGAAACCGGAAGCATCTGCGTTCGCAGAAGCAATGTCAACGCACCCGTTCAATGTGGCGCTCTGCTTTGCCTGTGAAACCAGCTCACATTGCCTGGTGCCATCGGCCGTCTTGAAGCACACAGGCACTTGCCACACCTGGTCGGAAGGCGCGCTGAACTTCTGGCGATCGTAGAAATAACGTTGCTGGGTGAACTCTACGCGCGTCTTATCGCCTTCGCATTGTGCGTGAACGCTTACGTAAGGCATGCCTGGCTGACGAACATAACTGGCAAGGATCTTGTCGATCGGCTTGCCTGTTTCCTGCGCCATGATGGTCCAGAAGTCTTCTGCGCTCGCGTTGCCATACGCATACTTGTTCAGATAGGCGTTGATGCCCTTGCGGAATGTTTCTTCGCCGACGTAGTGCTCGATCATGCGGAGAACTGCAGCGGTCTTTTCGTAAGCGATGGCGTCGAACAATGCGTTGATGTCGTTGCGCGCTTCGGCCTGCTCCTGGATGGGACGCGTGTTGGCGAGCGAATCCGTATGCATCGCTTTCATGGAGTCCCGCGTGTTGTCCATTTCCACGAGCCAGTCAGGACGCCAACCTGCGACCGGCTTGGTTGCCATCCATGAGGCAAAGCCTTCGTTGAGCCAAATGTCGTCCCACCACTTCATAGTGACGAGATCGCCAAACCACTGGTGCGCGATTTCGTGCGCGATGACTTCGGCAATGAATTTCTTCTTCTCCTCCGTGCTGTTCTTATCGTCGACGAGAAGATATGTTTCGCGGTAAGTAATCAGGCCAGTGTTTTCCATTGCGCCCGCTTCAAAGTCGGGGATCGCAACCTGGTCGAGCTTTCCGAAGGGATACTTGATTCCGTAATACTCGTTCAGATATTTGACGATGTGCTTTGTCGCCTCGAGGCCGAAGTTCGTCAGGTGTTCTTTTCCGGGAGTGGAGCAAACGCTTAGAGGAATTCCGTCCTGCTCGCCTTCGGAGCACTTCCAGTCGCCAACAGCGAGAGCGACGAGGTAAGTGGACATCTTCGCAGTTGTCGCGAACTTCACCCGATGTTTGTTGGCGCCTTCGCGAGTGTCGCTGATCTGCTTCGCGTTCGAGAGGACCGAGTCGTCCTTGTCGACAACTGCGCTGATGTCGAACGTTGCTTTGTAGGCAGGCTCGTCAAACGATGGGAAAGCGCGACGCGCGTCGGTCGCTTCCATCTGGGTCACGGCGTACTTGCGACCATTGGCTTTGCTCAGGTAAAGACCGCGCAATTTCGAGTTCAGCGTGCCCGTATAGCGGATGGAGATTTTTGCAGGACCAGCCGGGACCTGTTTTGCCAGGTCGAGATCAGCGATTTCATCGCTCGCTCGAACTCTGACTTTTGCTGGTTGTGTTCTTCCAGCGGCCGTCACTTTCACGTCGTGGAAAACGAGGTCGACGGCGTTCAGCGTGATCGTCTTTGTCGGCTTAGCTAGCACGACATCGATGACTGTCTCGCCAGCGAACTTTTCGGTTGCGAAGTCCGGAGCAAAGGTGAGTTGGTAATGCGTGGGCTGGATGTCGCCGGAAAGACGCTGGGCGAATCCATTCGCGCAGAGGAAGAATAAAGCTACGGCTGAAACGACAACTTTTCGCATGTTGAATTTATGTGTACTCAAAACAATGCGCCCTCGGCGGATTGGGCCCGGGCGCTATTACTTAGACGCATCTATCGGCAAAACGTCTCATGCAAGTGTCCGTTTTGCATGGTTGCCACGCAATAGTTGGTGGCGAACCAGTATGCGATCTCTCGATAGTCTCTCACATCGAAGACGGCCGCGTCAGCGTCCTTGCCCGGTTCCAAAGATCCCTTACTTTGATGCAGACCGACGCTTGCCGCGCCGTTGATGGTTGCGGCTGTAATCGCTTCCGCAGGCGACATCTTCATTTGTGTACAAGCTAAAGACAGCACAAACGGCATGCTCAGTGTTGGCGACGTCCCTGGATTGTAGTCGGTGGCAAGCGCAACGGAAACGCCTGCGTTGATCAACTTCCGCGCTGGCGGATATTGATGCAATCCGAGGAAGTAATTCGCGCCCGGAACGAGCGTTGCGACTGTGTTGGATGATGCGAATTCAGGGATATCTTCATCGCTTACGTGGTCGAGATGATCGAGCGATGTTGGCTCAAGGTCAAGCAGCGGCTTGAGCGAGCACTGTGTGAGCTGGCAAACGTGTCCGCGCAAGTTCAGTTTGTAACGGCGTGCGGCTTCAAAGATGCGAAGGGTCTGCCCGGGGGTGAAGGCTCCCTTCTCGGTGAAGACGTCGATGAAGTCAGCCAGTCTGCGTTTTGCGACCGCGGGAATCATCTCCTCGCAAACCAGCGACACGTAATCATCGGGCTTGCTGCGGAACTCCGAAGGAACTACGTGCGCCCCGAGCAGCGTGGGGACAAGCGTCCCGGGCCAGCGGCGAGACGCCTCGCGTAGCGCCTCCAGCGACTTGATCTCAGCTTCGAGGCTAAGGCCGTAGCCGGACTTGGCTTCGACTGTCGTTGTGCCCTGGCGCGACATGGCCTCGAGCGCAGGGAGCGCATGCTGGGCCAGAGTTGAGCGCGATGCTTTACGCACGCCGTCGAGACTGGAGCGAATGCCTCCACCAGCTTCGGCGATCTGTTCGTAGGTCGCGCCCGCGATGCGCTTTTCGAAATCGATCAAGCGAGGCGAGGTGAAGAGTGGATGCGTGTGTGCATCGACGAAACCGGGGAGCACGACTTTGCCGCGACAGTCGAGATCGCGCAGCCGCTTGCGGTTCTTCCTGACCCATGGATGCGAGAGGAGCTCCTTCGTCGTGCCTACGGCGACAATCTTGCCGCCCACACAGAGGAGAGCGCCGTCGCGGATGATGCCCAGGTTGGACATTGCGGGTCCGCGACGTGGGCCAGTGGTGCCGCGCAATGTTAGGAGTTGTTCGGCGTTGACTAGGAGGAGAGGTTCTATTCCCACCCTATCGCTGCGCGATAAGGGTGGGGCATCCGAAATTCTGTTCTCTCCCACCCTATCGCTGCGCGATAAGGGTGGGGCATCCGAAATTCTGTTCTCTCCCACCCTATCGTTGCGCGATAAGGGTGGGGCATCCATAGCTCTTTTTTCCCCAGCTCGTTTCGGACTCACTCTCCCGCACCTTGCATCGGGATCTTGACTCCAGTTTTTTCCGCGAATCGCTTAGCTTCGTCGTAGCCGGCGTCAACGTGACGCATCACGCCAATGCCGGGATCGTTGGTCAGCACACGCTCGATACGCTTCGCCATGTGATCCGTACCGTCGGCGACGGTGACCTGCCCGGCATGCTGCGAATAACCGATGCCGACGCCTCCGCCATTGTGAATTGAGACCCATGACGCGCCACTTGCGGTATTAATCAATGCATTCAGAAGAGGCCAGTCAGCGATCGCGTCGCTGCCGTCTTTCATGGCTTCGGTTTCGCGGAATGGCGAGGCGACGGAACCGCAATCGAGGTGATCGCGTCCGATGACGACAGGCGCCTTGATCTTTCCCTTCTTCACCAGGTCATTGATGGCAAGACCGAACTGCGCGCGCTCTCCGTAACCGAGCCAGCAGATTCGCGATGGCAAGCCTTGGAACTTAATCCGCTTGCGCGCGAGGTTGATCCAGCGGCTGAGGATCTGGTTCTCAGGAAACATCTCGAGCACGAGATCGTCGGTTACGTGAATGTCCGCGGGCTCTCCGCTCAATGCCGCCCAGCGAAACGGGCCGCGGCCCTCGCAGAACAGTGGCCGAATGTAGGCGGGCACGAATCCCGGGAAATCGTACGCGTTCTTCACGCCGCGCTGAAAGGCGAACGTTCTGATGTTGTTGCCGTAGTCGAAGGTGACGGAGCCCATCTTCTGCAACGCGAGCATGCCTTCAACGTGCCGAGCCATCGAATCCATCGATCGTTCCCAATAAGCTTTGGGATGTATCCATTCAGCGGATCGTGGGCGGAGGTCTGGTCGGTCAAGATGTCAGGCACCACGCCGCGCTCGGCAAGTTCGGGGACTACGTCGGCGCAGTTGCCGATCAGGCCAACCGAGATGTTTTCCTTTTTGCGGATCGCGTTCTTCAGGATGCGCAGCGCTTCATCCAGCGTGTTGACCATGAAGTCGCAATAGCCGGTCTTCAGGCGTTTCTTGATGCGCTCCGGATCGACGTCAATTCCCAGGAAGCACGCGCCTGTCATGGTGGCGGCGAGGGGCTGGGCTCCACCCATGCCTCCCATGCCGCCGCTGACGATGAGCTTGCCTTCGAGTTCCCCGTTGAAGTGTTTTCTGCCCGCAGCGGCGAATGTTTCAAAGGTTCCCTGGATAATTCCTTGAGAGCCGATGTAGATCCACGAACCGGCCGTCATCTGGCCGTACATCATCAGTCCCGCGCGTTCGAGTTCGTTGAACTTCTCCCAGTTGGACCAGTGGCCGACGAGGTTGGAGTTGGCGATCAGGACGCGTGGAGCATATTCGTGTGTGCGCAGAATGCCGACGGGCTTGCCGGACTGCACGAGCAGCGTCTCATCATTGTCCATGGTGCGCAGCGAATTGATGATGGCGTGGTAGCACTCCCAACTGCGCGCGGCGCGTCCGGTGCCCCCGTACACAACCAGGTCGCGCGGACGCTCCGCAACTTGCTCGTCGAGATTGTTCATCAGCATGCGCATGGCAGCTTCCTGCTGCCAGCCTTTGCAGGAAAGCTCGGTGCCACGCGGCGCCTTCACAGGAACATAAGTGCTGCTCATCACTTCGGTATCAGTCGGCATACCACTCCCCAGGAGAACAGAAGATGTTAGTTCTTGGCGAGCGCATTGCCAAGGTACAGCAGTTAGCAGTTAG
>Ga0307410_10000743_pt1 | contig 13635 bp, 12 predicted proteins | sample 322Ometagenome_3_FD_203707 | JGI IMG/M metagenome (GOLD analysis project Ga0307410, IMG submission 203707) | Maize rhizosphere microbial communities from greenhouse at UC Davis, California, United States - 322HYB-O-3 | ecosystem: Host-associated > Plants > Roots > Rhizosphere > Soil | place... | reverse complement strand
CGCGACGACGATCGCCATTGTCGCGAGCTGGATCGTCACCGGCAGCTTCTCGGCGATGAGCGCGGTCACCGGCTTCTGCATGCGCAGCGATTCGCCGAGATCGCCCTGCAGCACGCCGCCGAGCCAATACAGGTAGCGCACCGGCAGCGGCTCGTCCAGGTGCAGCTTCGCGCGCAGGTGCGCGATGACCGTCGGATCGCGCTCCTCGCCGGCCAGCACCATCGCCGGGTCGCCTGGCAGCAACTGCTGGAGGCCGAACACCAGCATCGAGACGAACAGCAGCGTCGGCACGATCGTGGCGATGCGCCGGCCGAGGAAGGTCAGCATGGCGGCGCGCGCGACGTGCCCGCGAGCATCGCGAACGTCGTGTCTACTGGAAGCGCAATCCCTGCACGCGCACCAGCCCGTCCGGGATGGTGCGAAGCCCCGAGAGCCTGCCGGTGTGCGCCCACAGCCAGTTGCGGTGATACAGGTAGACGATCGGCCGGTCCTTCAGCGCATTCGCCGCCACCTGCTCGTAGAGCTTCGCGCGCGCCGGCAGCTCGCGCTCGGTGCGCGCGCGATTCAGGAGATCGTCCACCTCGGGCTTGCAATAGCCCGCGTAGTTGAGCGGCTGCTTGCACGCGTCGAAGCTGTAGATGTTGCCGTCCGGGTCGGCGCGCCCGCTCCACGCCAGCACGTAGGCTTCGAACTGTCCCTTGTCCGCCATGTCGAGGGAGGTGGCGAACTCGGTCGACTGGATCTTGATGTCGAAGCCCGCTTCCTTCGCCATCGACTGGACGACCTCGGCGATCTTCTGCGCGTCGCCGGTGGTCGCCGTCGTCAGCGTGAAGCTCGGATTCGGCACGCCCGCCTGCTGCAGCAGCTGCTTCGCGCGCGCGACATCGCGCTTCGGCACCGGAAGGCTCTTCGCGTAGAACGGGTTCGTCGGTGCGACCCATTGGTTGCCCGGCATGGCCTCGCCTTCCATCACCACCTGCACGATGCCGTCGCGGTCGAGCGAGAGCTCGAACGCCTCGCGCACGCGCGGATCGCGGCCGAGCGGGTTCTTCTGCGCGAGATCGCTCTTGCCGATGTTGATCGTGATGCCCTGGTAGCCGATCTCGGTGATCTTGGCGATCCGGAAGCGGCTGTCCGAGCGAAGCGATGGAACGTCCGACGCGGCCATGCGCTCGATGAAGTCGAGCTGGCCCGACTTGAGGTTGGCGAGGCGCACGGTCGGATCGACGATCGGCAGGTAGACGATGCGATCGAGATGGATCTGTGCCTTGTTCCAGTAGTTCGGATAGCGCTCGAGCACGATGCGATCCTGCGCGACGCGCTCGACGAACTGGAACGGGCCGGAGCAGACCGGCTTCGCGCCGAACTTGTCGCCGGCCGCCTGCGCCGCCTTCGGCGACACCATCATGCCGGCGCGGTCGGCGAGCTGCGCGAGCAACGGCGAGAACGGCGCCGCGAGATTGAGGCGGACGGTCATCGGATCGACGACGTCCACGCTCGACACCGGCGCGAGCTCGCCCCGCCGGTTCGATCCGGCCATCGTCTTGTGACGCTCGATGTTGTACTTGACCGCCGCGGCGTCGAGCTTCTCGCCGTCGTGGAACGTCACGTTCGGGCGCAGCTTCAGCGTGAGCGCCTTGCTGTCGGCCGACCATTCGTGGCCGGTGGCGAGCTGCGGCACGATCGCGAGCTTCTCGTCGACGTCGAACAGCTTGTCGCACAACGCGGAGAAGACGATGCGGCCGACGAACGTGCGCGCGAGCGTCGGATCGAGCACGTCCGGATCCTCGGCGAGTCCGATCCGCAATGTCTGCTGCGCGAACGACGGTGCGGCGAACAGCAGGGCGGTGAAAAACATGGCGACCGTGCGCGGCGACGCGACGACTCTCATGGCGGACCTCCGGTGGAAGACAGGCGAACAACGCTTGCGGCAGCGCGGGCCAGCATAGCATCGGCCCGGGCGATCACGCCGCCCTCGGCCGGAACGCGGCCTGCAGCCGTTCGAGGCGCGGATTGGACGACGACGCGCTCGCCGGCTGCGTCGGCAGCGTCGCCGCGATCTCGCGCCAGTAGTGACACGCCACGCGGCGCCCTTCCGCTTCGGCGAGCGGCGGCGCTTCGGCGGCGCAGCGCTCGCGCGCATACGGGCACCGCGTGCGGAAGCGGCAACCGGAGGGCGGCGCGGCGGGACTCGGGACGTCGCCCTGCAGCACGGCGCGCCGGCGCCGCAGCGCAGGGTCCGGCAGCGGGATCGACGCGAGCAACGCCTGCGTGTACGGATGCCGCGGGGCGTCGAACAGCGCGCGCTTGTCGGCGAGCTCGACGATCTGCCCGAGGTACATCACCGCGACGCGCGTCGCGATGTGCTTGACCACGGCGAGATCGTGCGCAATGAAAAGATAGGAGAGGCGAAAGCGCGCCTGCAGGTCGGCGAGCAGATTGACGACCTGCGCCTGGATCGAGACGTCGAGTGCCGAGACGGGCTCGTCGCAGACGATCAACGCCGGCTCGACGGCGAGCGCGCGCGCGATGCCGATGCGCTGCCGCTGCCCTCCGGAGAACTCGTGCGGATAGCGGCGAGCGTGCTCGGGCGCGAGCCCCACCAGCATGAGGAGCTCGGCCACACGCTCGCGCTCGCGGCCGCGCGCGAGGCCGTGCAGCGCGAGCGGCTCGGCGAGCGTCTGCTCGACGGTCATGCGCGGATTGAGCGACGCGAACGGATCCTGGAAGATGATCTGCAGCGACCGGCGATGGCGGCGCATCGCCGTTTCGCCGAGCGTCGCGAGGTCCTCGCCCTGGAACAGGACGCGCCCGCTGGTCGGCTTCAGCAGCCGGAGCACCAGCCGTCCGGTGGTCGACTTGCCGCAGCCCGACTCGCCCACCAGCGCCAGCGTCTCACCGGTGCCGAGGGTGAACGACACGCCGTCGACGGCGTGCACGCGTTCCCCCGACGCGCCGAACAGGCCGCGACGCAGCGGGAAATGCTTGACCAGCCGCTCGACGCGGAGCAGCGCGTCGCCGTTCGCGGCGTCGCGAGTCACGCGGCCACCTCGACGCCGGTGAGCGGAGCGCGCCAGCACGCCGCATCGTGGCCGGGGGCCTGCGGCGCCAGCGCCGGCTCTTCGCTGCGGCAGCGGGCGACCGCGAACGGACAGCGTGGATGGAAGCGGCAGCCGCGAACGGGCGCCAGCGGATTGGGCACCTGTCCTTCGATCGCCGCGAGACGCGGGCGCTCGCGATGCAGCTGCGGAATCGAGCCGAGCAATCCGATCGTGTACGGGTGCTGCGGCTCGGCGAACAGGCGCTCGACCGGAGCGCGCTCGACGATGCGACCCGCGTACATGACGACGACGTCGTCGGCGATCTCGGCGACCACGCCGAGATCGTGCGTGATGAGGATGATCGCCGTGCCCGTCTCCTCGCGCAGCGTGCGCATCAGGTCGAGGATCTGCGCCTGGATGGTCACGTCGAGCGCCGTCGTCGGCTCGTCGGCGATCAGGAGCTTCGGATCGCAGGCGAGCGCCATCGCGATCATCACCCGCTGCCGCATGCCGCCCGACAGTCGATGCGGATAGTCGTCGGCACGCTGTTCCGGTGACGGAATGCGCACGCGTCGCAGCATCTCGATCGCGAGCGCCCGTGCGCGGGTCGCGTCGGCGCGCCGGTGACGGCGCAGCACTTCGGCGATCTGCTCGCCGACGGTGAATGCCGGGTTGAGCGAGGTCATCGGCTCCTGGAAGATCATCGACATCCGGTCGCCGCGCAATTCGCGCATCTCGCGCTGCGTCAGCGACAGGAGGTCGCGGCCGTCGAACAGCACCTGGCCACCGGCAATGCGACCCGCGGGTCGTGGAACGAGTCCCATGATCGACAACGCCGTCACGCTCTTGCCCGAGCCCGATTCGCCGACGATGCCGAGCGTGCGGCCCGCCTCGACGGCGAAGCTGACGCCGTCGACCGCCGGGAGCTCGACGCCGTCGACGCGAAACGACGTGCGCAGGTCGCGCACCTCGAGCAACGCGCTCATCGGCCAGGCTCGCGGCGCGCGCGCTGCGCCTGGAAGCGCTCGATCGCCGCCTCGACCTCGGCGCGATCCGTGACGCCCCATGGCCGGTCGCGGCTGGGAAGACAGGCGAGCAGCGCCTGGTAGCGTTCGAAACTCTTCTCGTACAGCCGTCGCAGCTCGTCGATCGGCGCCTCGTGGTCGTCGACGCGGAGGTCGAGGAACGGATAGCGCTCGGTCGTGCAGACGAGCAGCGCGGCGGCCTGCTTGCCGCGCTTGTCGCCGCCGGCGGCCTCGCCCGCGGCCAGTGCGCGCAACAGCCGCTCGGCGAAGGGCATTGCCGCACTGGCCTCGTACACGCGCGCCGTTTCACTCACGACGTCGGGACCCGCCAGCATGTTGCCGGCGACCGAGTAGCGCGCGCCGACGCGATGGCCGCACCAGTCGACACACTTTGCGCCGGTGTAGGCGGCGCAACGCCCCGACGCGTCGACCAGGTGCAGCTGGCGGTGATCGCGGCCTTCGTCGGGCCCGGTCAGCGTCGCGATGACCTCCGCCGGTGACGTGCCCCGCGCGAGCAAGTCGAGCGCGGGGGCGGCGTAGTGGAGATTGACCAGCGCTTGCGTCGACAGCGCGCCCACGCCGCTTCGTGCGTACGGGCACAGCGCGCCGACGGCGAAAGCGCGGCTCGCGACGGCGACGCCCAGCGAACCATCGTCGTCGACGGCTACGATCGACCAGGTCATGAACGGATGGCGCGCAGCATTCGCCGGGAGAGCGGCGACCGGCTCGTTCGCCGCCCGCCCGATTCAATCACGGCGCATCGCGAGCGGCAAGCTCAGCGTCGCTGCGCGGCCTCGAGCATCTCGCGCGTCGCGCGGAGGCCGGATTCGAGCGCCCCCTGCATCCACGAGTGGGCGAGCGAGACGTGCTCGCCGGCGAAATGGATGCGCCGCTCGGGCGCCACGATCGCCGCCTGCAGGCGCGTGTGCTGCGACGGGTGGAAGAGCACGAAAGCGCCGCCGGCGAAGCGATGCTGGTCCCAGCTGAAGCTTGCCGTGTGCCGGATCATGGCCGGCGCGAGCACCTGCGGGTGGATGCGCGACAGGTGCCGCAGCGCTTCCGCGGCGCGCTCTCGGTGCGGCAGCATGCCGAGTCGGCGCGCCGGCTGGCCCCACGAATACGAGGCGAGCATCACCGCCGGCTGGCGCGACACGCGTGGGTCGCGTGCCTCGGCGTTGTCGGACGGGTAATAGGTGGAAACGATCGGCAGGTCGGAGAACGTGCCGCCACCGTAGATGCCGTCGTCGAGCTCCCAGAAGCGGCGCTGGGCGATGGCGAGCACTTTGGTCGCCGAATCGTACGAGATCTCGCGCACGGCGCGCGCCTTCGCCGGCGTCAAGGCCGGCTCGATATCGATGCGCGCGAGCACCGGACAGGGGACCGTGCACAACAGGAAGTCGCCTTCCGCACGTCGCAGCGCCCCGCCCTCCCGATAAATGGCCGCCGCCCGGCGCTCGTCCTGCGTGATCTTCACGACCTCGCATCCGAGCCGCGGTTTCGATCGGAGCCGGGCGACGAACGCCGTGGCGAGCGTGTCGGTGCCGCCGACGATCTCGTCGAAGCCCTGCGTCCAGACTTCGAGCAGCTCCTCGCGCAGCGACTCGGTGGCCGCGAACGGCAGCAGCGATTCCGAGCCGCTGGTCACCATGATGAGCTCGATCGCCTCGTCGGAGAGGCCCGCATCGCGGCACAGCTGGTGCAGCGACAGCCTGTCGAGCGCCGCGAAGCGCTCCGACGCCGGCGCGTCGGCGACGAGGTCGGCCTTCTCCGTCTCGCCGAGCGAGGCCATCGTCCGGCCGATCGCCGCGTTCCAGAAATCGTCGACGGTCTTGTTGCGCTCGTCATCACGCAGCGCGAAGCGCGGAAAGAGCCTGCCCACGTCGCGCACGCGTTCGCGCTGGCCGCGCACGAACAGCCACGCGTCCGGATTGGAATAGACGAACTTCGACAGGCGCAGCCCGAAGTCGTCGATGTAGCGGCGCGTGATCTCGTGACGCGTCGGCACCCGCATCGCACCGGCCTCGCCGTGCAGGCCGCCGTCGAAGCGCAGCGTTCGCACACGACCGCCGACGTGCCGTCGCTCGGCCTCGAGCAGCGTCACGCGGTGTCCGCGCTGCTCGAGCTCGTACGCCGCCACGAGGCCGGCCAGGCCTGCACCGACGACGACGACGTGGATCGGCGAGGCCGGATCAGGCGTCTGCGCGAGCAGGCGCAACGGCGCCGTGCCCATCGATGCACCGGCGAGCGCCGCCAGGCGGCGAACGAACTCGCGGCGCGAAAGCACTAAGCGTTGCTGCGGCACCCCGCTCTCCCCTCGCTCGTCGTCCGCGCCGTTTCGCGAGGCGTATGGTGCCGGCGCGCGCGCAAAAGCGCCAGCGACCGCGACGCGCCTTCAACGCGCGCGGCCCGGTTCGAACGACGTGCTCGCCGTTCGGCGAGTCGGGCAGCGCACGAGCGTTGCCTGCGCCAGGCCAGGCGGCCTACTGCGCGACGTCGATCGATCAGCCGACGCGCGCGCCGCTTTGGGTTGCTTCGGTCGGCGTTGCTTCGGTCGGCGTTGCTTCCGTCGGCGCCGCCTCGCGCGCCGTCCCGAGCCGGCCGCCGTCGATCGCCGGCGCCGCCGGCAGCCCGGTGACCGTCAGGATCTCCTGCTCGTCCAGCGTCTCGCGTTCGAGCAACGCCTCGACGAGCGCGTCGAGGGCCTTGCGATGCGCGGTCAGCAGGCGCTTCGCCTCTTCGTGGCTGTCCTCGAGGATGCGGCGCACCTCGGCGTCGATGATCTGCGCCGTCTGCTCGCTGAACGGCTTCGTGCCGCCACCGTACTGGCCGTAGCCTTCGGGGCCGGAGAGGTAGGGATTGTCGCGCGGTGCGAGCTGCACCATGCCGATGCGGTCGCTCATGCCCCAGCGCGTCACCATGCGTCGCGCGAGCGAGGTCGCCTGCTCGATGTCGTTCTCCGCGCCGGTCGTCTTCGTGCCGTAGACCACCTCCTCCGCCGCGCGCCCGCCCAGCATGCCCACGATGCGCGCGCGCAGGTACGCCTCCGGATAGTTGTAGCGATCGCTGTCCGGCCGCTGGTAGGTGACGCCCAGCGCCTGCCCGCGCGGCACGATCGTCACCCGGTGCACGGGATCGGCGCCCGGGACGACGAGCCCGAGGATCGCGTGCCCGCCTTCGTGATAGGCGATGCGTTCGCGATCGGCGCGCGTGAGCAGGATCGGGCGCTCGGGCCCCAGCACGATCTTCTCCAGCGCGTCGAGGAAATCGCGATGGCGCACGCGCTCCTGCGAGCGCCGCGCGGCGAGGAGCGCGGCCTCGTTGACGAGGTTGCGAAGCTCCGCGCCCGAGAAACCGGGCGTCGCCGACGCGAGCTCGGCGAGACTCACGTCGTCGCCGAGCGGAACGGCGCGCGTGTGCACCTGGAGGATCGCTTCGCGGCCCTTGCGATCCGGCAGGTTGACGACCACGCGCCGGTCGAAGCGGCCCGGACGCAACAGCGCCTTGTCGAGCACGTCGGGCTGGTTGGTCGCGGCCAGCACGATGATGCCCTCGCGACTCGAGAAGCCGTCCATCTCGGTGAGGATCTGGTTCAGCGTCTGCTCCTGCTCGGACGCGCCACCGATCGCCATCGGACCGCGCGCCCGGCCGATCGCATCGAGCTCGTCGATGAAGATGATCGCCGGCGCGTTCTCGCGCGCCTGCTTGAAGAGGTCGCGCACCCGCGCCGCGCCGACGCCGACGATCATCTCGACGAACTCCGCGGCGCTCATCGAGAAGAACGGCACGCCGGCCTCGCCCGCGACCGCCTTCGCGAGCAGCGTCTTGCCCGTCCCCGGCGCGCCCACGAGCAGGACGCCCTTCGGCGCGGCGCCACCGAGACGCGTGTATTTCGGCGGATCGCGCAGGAAGTCGACGATCTCGACCAGCTCGTTCTTCGCCTCGTCGATGCCGGCGACGTCGGCGAACGTCACCTTGGCGCCGCCTTCCTGGTCGTAGCGGCGCGCGCGGCTCTTGCCGATTCCGAGGAGCCCGCCCCCGAGGCCGCCGCCCTGCTGCGCACGCCGGAACATCCACACGTAGAACCCGATCAGCAACAACGCCGGCCCGAAGCCGAACAGGAGCGTCGTCAGCGGATCGGCGCCCTCGTTCGGCGGCTCGGCGCTGATCTCGACGTTGTGCGCGAGCAGGAACTGCTCGAGCCCCGGGTCGACGAACGCCGGCAGCGTCGTCGCGAACGTCGCCGACGTGCGCGGCGGCCCGCGTCGCGGTGCGCTGCGGTCCACGCCCTTGGTTTTCGGCGCCGGATCGGCATCGGCCGGCGGATAGGTGATCGGCGTGACGAAGCGGCCGTTCATCGTTTCGCCGCGGCTGTAGATCGACTTGACGTTCCCCTTCTGCACCTCTTCCTTGAACAGCGTATAGGGAACGACGAGCGGGGCTTCGGCGCCTGGCATCAGGTAGCGCGCGACCCAGAAGTTGAGGAGCAACGCCGCCGCGAACCAGAGCCAGGCGCGACGTGGCGGAATGCGCGGCGGCATCGCGTTGTCGGCTCCCCGGCTCGTCGCACGGTTGGCCGGCGCGCCCGGCGTTCGTTCGGATCCCTGGCCCCACAGTGGCATCGTCGTCTCCTTCCGCCGCGCGGCCCCGTCCTCGCGGCACGCGGCGGTCTGCCGCACAGCGTAACGCCATCCGCCGATCGGGCGCGTAGGGCAAAGCCTCACCGCTGCGTGCGACCGGCGCAGCAGCGCGTCGACCCCCGGGCGTTGCGACAAAGCCGTGGCGCCGACCGCCGGACGCCGTGCGCAGCGTTGGCTACTCGAAGAGGTAGCGGTGCACCGCGTCCTCGTCCCACTCCACGCCCGAGCCGGGCCGCTCGCCCACGATCGCGTGCCCATCGCGCATCGCGATCGGTTGCGCGAGGATCGGATCGAACCATTGCGCGTACCCACAACGGCACACCGGCGCGGCGACGCGCATCGATCATCCTCATGCACTGGCCGTGGTCGAGCGCCATCGGCTTCTCGTAGACGGGCTTGCCGGCGGCGGCGCAGCGCAGCACGTATTCGCAGTGCGTGTCGGGCACGCGACCGCGCGGTCGTTGCTAACGCGCGATGCGCATTGCCATCACCGCGCTGCCGACGATCAGCGCGGCGGCGAGCGCATGCGCGCCCGTCAGCGGACGCCCGGTGGCCAGCAAAAGCAGCAACGTCGAAGCCACCGGTGTCGCGTAAGCGATGACGCCGATGATGCGCGGATCACCCCGCTTCATCGCGAAATCCCAGAGATAGAACGCGGCGCCCATGGGTCCGAGACCGAGCGCGGCGAGCTTCCAGCCGTCGTGCTGGCGAAACACGGCGGGCGCCTCGAAAAGCGCGTGGCACGCGAGCGCGAGCACGCTGGACGCGAGGGCGAACGCACCGATCGCCCACGACGAGAACGCCGGCACGCGGCGGACGAGCAACGAATACCCGGCCCAGACGAGCGCCGATCCGGCAGCGAGTCCGAAGCCGAGCAACGCACCGGCGTCGCGGGCCCCGGGCGCGGTGCCGATGGCGAGCGACGCCCCGACGAGGCCCATCAGTGCCGCGACGACGTGCGCCGGTTTGAGCTTCCACCCGGGAAGCACGACCGGCGTCAGCACGACGATCAGTAGCGGCCACAGGTAGTTGACGAGGTTCGCTTCCACCGGCGGCGCGAGGCGCAGCGCGACGAACAGCAGCAGATGGAACCCGAACAGTCCGCCGACGCCGAGGGCGAACGTCGTGAACGGAACGCGCCACAGTTGCCAGCGCGCGATGCCGGGCACGCATCCGATCAAGAGCGCGATGCCGGTCAGCAGGAACGGCGGCAGGTGAGCCAGCGCGTGCCCGAGCGTGGCCAGTGTGCTCCACAACGCGATCGCCGCGAGCGCGGCGGCCAATGCCGTCGTCATCCGGTCGCGACGTGGGCACGAAGTTCGCGTGCGGTGATGCGCAAACCGGCCGTTACGGGTGCAAACGTCAAGCGCATCGACGTTGCAACCGTTGCAATCGTGCGCGCGCTCACGACAATGTCATGCCGGCGCGCCGCCGATCGGTTGCAGGGTAGCGTGGAAGGGGTTGTGTGTATGGTGGCAGCGGACTTGCTCGCTGCCACGCGGGGATGCAAGGGGAGAAGCAGCATGGCGGACGCGGCGTTCGGCGAGGATACGAGGATGCGTTTGGAGATGTTGCGGAGGCAGCTGCGGTTGCCTTCGCTCGACAGCGTCACCGTGCGGCAGTTGCGGGGCGCGATCGAATACCGGGGCCGTCGCGAAAGTCTCGTGGGATCGGGGGAAGTGCTTCCCGAATGGCTGCCGCCCGAGCGCCTGCCGGGGCAGCGGACGCGCGCCACGCTGCGCGCGCGCGACGGCGGGCGCGACGTGTTCGCGCGGCGCCTCGACGATGGCCGCTTCTGTGTGCTCGTGATCCAGACGCCGGTCGAACGGGCCGCCGAGGAATCCGCCGCGTTCGACCGCTTCATGCAGCGACTGCTGGGGCGCAAGCGCCGCTGATCGCGACGGCCGGCCTGCCGGCGTCCGCCACCGAGCCGTCGTGGCCGGCGTAAAGCAACGCGACATCGCGTTGCGGTTCAGCGGCGGGCCCGGCGCGCCGCGCGTGCGCTGGCAAGCGCGGACTCCGCCCGGCCGACGAGCATATCGACCGGCGTACGCTCGCTCGTCTCGGCGATTCCGATCGACAGCGTGAGCGGCTCCGCCGAGCCCTTCACGACGATCGGACGCCCGAGCAACTCGTTGGCGTCGGCGAAGGCGCCGCGCGACGCCGCCTCGATCCAGAGGAACGCATCGCCGTGCCAGCGCGCGGCAATGCCGTCATCGCCGGCCAGCCGGGCGAGCCGTGCCCCGATCGCCTTGAGGAGCGCGTCGCCGTGGCCCGGGCCGTGCGCTTCGTTGAACGCGGTGAAGCCGTCGACGTCGGCGACCACGGCGCGCACGACGCGGCCGCGCGCGCACTCGCGATCGATCAGCTGCTGCGCAAGTTCGCGGCCGGTGCGGCGGTTATGGAGGCCGGTGAGGTCGTCGCGCTCGCGGTCCCGGCTCGCCTGCGCCGCCTGGGTCTCGATACGCGCGACGAGACCCTGAACGCCGCGCAGCACCTGCGCCGCCGTGTCGTTGCCGGGCAGCTCGGCTCGCTCGAGCGGGCGGCCCAGCGCGAGGTCGTCGATGGCCCGCGTCGCCGTCTCCAGCGGAACCAGCAGGCGATCGAGCGCGCGCAGCATCGCGAGGCAAGCCGCCACGGCCAGCACGACGACCACGGCGAGCACGCCGAGGATGCTCAAGCGGCCCGCGCCCAGCACGAGCACGAGCACGAGCACGAGGGCCGGCAGCGCCGTGCCGGCCACGACGACGAACGCGAGCTTTGCGCGATACGTCGCCAGCGCGGGAAAGCTCGCCAGCAGTCGATAGAACGCGAGGCCGTCGCGCGGAGCGCTCGCGGCCACCGCGGCGGGGGCCACGAGCGGTTGCGGATCAGGGGTCGAGCGGATCGATCGGGTCATCGCGGCGGACGATGCTACCGGACGCGGGCAGCGAGCGCATGAACCATCGCCCAGCTCCCCAACCGAGCCACGCGCTTTTCGTCGTACGCCTGCCGCCTCGGCGTATGTCGTTCGGTGAGCTGTCAGCGCCGATCGGTCGGCGGATCATGCACCGGACGATGAATTCCCTCGCGCAGCCCGGTCCGCGACACTGGCTTTCGACGCAACCCGCGTCGCGAACAGGAGCGCGTCATGACCAAGCCGCTGAACACCGACCCCGCTGCCCAGACGCATGCCCGCATCGCCCGTGCCACGATCGCGGCGGTGTTCGTCGCCGGGCTCACGGCCCTGATCGTCGTGCCGCAGGGCGGCCAGTCGCCGTCCTTGCCGGGCTCGATCGGGGAAACGTCCGCCGTTTTCCTCCACGCGCCGGCAGCCGACCCGTCGCTGCCCTCGGCCGAAGCCGCGTTCGCCTCGCGACCCGCCGTCGACGAGCCATCCTCGCCGACGTTCTGATCGCGGGGGAACGGCGGTCCGGCACGAGGCGCGATCGCTCGCGCCGGCGCGTTTTTTTTCTTCGCTGGACCAGGCCGTCGCGCCGATCGCGGCGGCCTGGCGCTGTTCGGCGCGATCGGACCGGGCGATCAACCGAGATAGCGCTGTGCGGTGACGACCGCGGCCGTGCGGTTTCGCACTCCCAGCACGCGAAACACCGACAGCAGGTGCACTTTGACCGTACCCTCGGTGATGCCGAGCTCGCGGGCGATCTCCTTGTTCGACTGTCCTTTCGCGAGCAGTCGGATGACCTCGAGCTGCCGGTCGGTGAGCCCGCTGCCGTTGGCCGGTCCCGGCGCCGTCGGTGGAGCGGCGCGCAGCAGCCGCGTCGGTGCATAGACGCCGCCGGCGAGCATCAGCCGCACGGCGCTCACGATGATCACGGGCGCGTCGGTCTTCGGGATGTACCCGGCGACGCCGATGCGCAGCAGCTCGGCCGCCACGCCCGGCTCGTCCTCGCCGCTGACCACCGCGACGGGGATCTCGGGGATCCGCTCCCTCAGCGCGCGCACGCCGCCGACGGTTCCCACGCCGGGCATGTGAAGATCGAGCAGAACCAGGTCCAGGTCGGGATGCTCGCCAACCAGCGCGACCACGGCGGCGGCGTCACCGGCCTCGAGGAAGCGCGGCGCGGGCGAAAGCTCGGCCAATGCCGCGCGCAGCGCCGACCGCATGATCGGGTGATCGTCCGCGATCAGGATCGACGGGCCCCGCGCTGCGCGACCGGCATCCATGATGTTCTGCATTCGCTTCTTCGACCGGACGGCCCATTATAGGAACGGATCGGGGCATTTCTGAACGGGCGCGCGTCGCGAATATTCGCCTTGGCGACACGCGCGCGTGCGTGGCACACAGTCGCATGCGGCAGCGCCGCGGGTGAACCGGAGACAGACGGGCGTGAATGGACGGCGTAGCGGTTTCCGGCGTGAACTGTCGACGCATGCAGCCGCCGCGCTCGCGATCGCCGGCGCCGCGCTGCTCGCCCTGGTGTTCGCACAGTTCGCGCCGGTGGCCACGTCGTCGACGGCGCCGGCCGCCGAGCCCGTGCGTCGCCTGAGCGAGGGTCGATTCATCGTCGGGGCGGCGAAGCCCGTCGGCGGCGACGGCAGGCCGCAATCGCTGCCGCACGACTGGTCGGTCACCGACGCCGAGCTCAAGGGCGATGCCTGGTACGCGCTCCCCGTCGCGTTCCCCGCCGTGCCGCGTGCGCTGCAGGCGCTGTACCTGACCGCCATCACGTCGCCGGCCGAGGTGTACGTGAATGGCGAGCTGGTCGGCGCGACGGGGCCGCTGGACGGAAGGCGCCCGCGCAGCTACGAGCAATCGCAGCTGTATTCGCTCCCCGGCGACGTGCTTCGGGCGGGCGACAACCTGGTGCTCGTGCACGTGCGCGCGAAAAACGGCGGCGCCGGCGTCGGCCCGGTCCTCGTTGGGGAGCGCTCGGTGCTGCGGCGCATGGCGCTGTGGGACCTCGTCGTGCACACGCTCGCCCCAGCCGC
>Ga0307410_10000740_pt1 | contig 13694 bp, 12 predicted proteins | sample 322Ometagenome_3_FD_203707 | JGI IMG/M metagenome (GOLD analysis project Ga0307410, IMG submission 203707) | Maize rhizosphere microbial communities from greenhouse at UC Davis, California, United States - 322HYB-O-3 | ecosystem: Host-associated > Plants > Roots > Rhizosphere > Soil | place... | reverse complement strand
GGCGTGCTTGGCGCGGCGATCGAGCAAGAAGAGATCGACGACGAGCGGGTCGCGGCGATCGGCTTCTGCTTCGGTGGGCAGAATGCGCTCGACCTGGCCCGTTCGGGCGCGGAGATCGCCGGCGTGGCGAGCTTTCACGGCCTGTTCGACCCTCCCGGTCTTCCCGCCCAGCCGATCCGTGCCAAGGTCGCCGCTTACCATGGCTGGGACGATCCTTTGGTCCAGCCCGACGCGGTCGTCGCACTGGCGGCCGAGCTGACCGCGGCCGGCGCCGACTGGCAGATCCACGCCTTCGGCCATGTCGGGCATGGCTTCACCAACCCCGGCGCGACCGGGGCCATGCCGGGCATCAAGTATGACGAGCGCACAGCCCGCCGCGCTTGGGCGGCGTGCGACGCCTTCCTCTCCGAATGCCTTGCGTGACCAGCTATGTCGCGATGCTGCGCGCGGTGAACGTGTCGGGGACCGGCAAATTGCCGATGGCCGAGCTCAAGGCGATGGGTGAAGCGTGCGGCTTCGCCAACGTGCGCACCTTCATCGCCAGCGGCAATCTGCTGTTCGATAGCGATCTGTCCGAATCCGAGGTCACCCGATTGGTTGCCGACAAGGTGGAGAGCTATTTCGGCAAGCCCGTCCCGGTGTTCGTGCGAAGCGCGGCGGAAATGAAAGCGGTCGCGGCCGACAATCCGTTCGCCGATGAGCCGGGCAACCGCGTCGTTGCGCACTTCATGGCAGCGCCGCCGATGCAGGCGATGATCGATGCCGCGACCGGTCAGAAGGACGAGCAACTGGCGCTCGGCAAGCGCGAAATCTACATCTTCTACGGGGATGGCATGGGCACATCGAAGCTCAAGCTGCCGGCCTTCCGCGAGGGCACTGCGCGCAACTTGAACAGCGTGAAGACGATTGCGGAGATGCTGGCATGAGCGAGGCCGACGCCGCCAACCGGCTGATGCGCCTGGCAAGGGAAATCGCGCGGCACAATCGCGCCTATCACGACCGCGACGCGCCGGAGATTTCGGACGCGGAATATGACGCATTGGTGCGCGAGAATGCGGCGCTGGAGGCCGAGTTTCCGCACCTCGTTCGCGCCGATTCCCCGTCGCGCAGCGTCGGCGCGGCGCCGACGTCGAGCCTTGCGAAGGTGGCTCATGCCCGGCCGATGCTGAGCTTGGAAAATGCGTTCGGCGCGGACGAGGTGACGGAGTTTGCGGGGCGCGTGCGACGCTTCCTCAACCTGCCTGCGAACGAGCCGGTGGCGTTGACCGCCGAACCCAAGATCGACGGGCTGAGCTGCTCGCTGCGCTACGAGGACGGCGTGCTGCTGCTCGCCGCGACGCGCGGCGATGGATCGGTGGGCGAGGACGTCACCGCCAACGTCCGCACCATCGGCGACATTCCGCAGACGATCGCCGGCGCGCCCGCCGTTCTGGAAGTGCGCGGCGAGGTCTATATGTCGAAAGCCGATTTCGCCGCGCTCAACGAGCGGCAGGAAGCGGCGGGGGGCAAGATCTTCGCAAACCCGCGCAACGCCGCGGCGGGGTCGCTTCGGCAGAAGGACCCGGGCGTTACCGCGGCGCGCCCGCTGCGTTTCCTTGCCCACGGCTGGGGCGAGCAAAGCGAACCGCTCGCCTCGACCCAGCGTGAGGCGATGCGGCGGCTTGACGAGCTTGGCTTTCCGGTCAGCGACCTGCTCGTGCGCGTCGGAACGCTCGACGACGCGCTCGCCCATTACGCCGCGATCGAGCGCGCACGCGCCGATTTGCCGTTCGACATCGACGGGGTGGTCTACAAGGTCGACCGCCTCGACTGGCAGGAGCGGCTCGGCCAGGTCGCGCGCGCGCCGCGCTGGGGCCTCGCCCACAAATTTCCTGCCGAGCAGGCCGAGACAATGATCGAGGCAATTGACATCCAGGTCGGTCGGACTGGCAAGCTGACGCCGGTCGGGCGCCTGAAACCGGTCGGGGTCGGCGGCGTGATCGTGGCCAACGTCACGCTCCACAACCGCGACGAGATCGCCCGGCTCGGCCTTCGCGTCGGCGACCGCGTGCGAATTCAGCGCGCCGGCGACGTCATCCCGCAGGTGGTCGAGAATCTGTCACGCGATGAAGCGCGCGCGCCCTACGTCTTCCCTGACCACTGCCCGCAATGCGGGTCGGAAGCGGTCGCTGCCGAGGGCGAGGTCGACGTGCGCTGCACCGGCGGCCTGATTTGCCCCGCGCAACGGTTGGAGCGGCTGAAACATTTCGTGTCGCGCGGGGCGATGGACATCGACGGGCTTGGCGAGAAATCTTTGGTCGAATTCGTCGAGCTGGGTTGGCTCGATTCCCCCGCCGACATCTTCCGCCTGAAGGTCCACCGCGACCAGCTGGTTGGGCGCGAGGGGTGGAAGGAGAAGTCGGTCGACAACCTCCTCGCCGCGATCGAGGCGCGCAAGGGCTTCGACCCCGCGCGCCTCCTGTTCGGCCTCGGCATCCGCCACGTCGGCGCGGTCACCGCTAAGGATCTGATGAAGGCGTTCGGCAGGATCGAGGCGCTGCAGACGGCGGCGACGGGCGACGGGGCAGAGGCCGAGCTGTCGGTGGTCGAGGGCGTCGGCCCGGTGGTCGCAGAGGCGCTCGCCGATTTCTTCCACGAGCCCCACAACCGCGACGCGTTGGCAGATTTGCTCGACGTCGCGCGGCCTGCCGCCTTCGTCTCGACCGCGCGCGCCACCGAATGGAGCGGCAAGACGATCGTCTTCACCGGCAGCCTCGGGACGATGAGCCGAGACGAGGCCAAGGCGCAGGCGGAGCGCCTCGGCGCGCGTGCTGCCGGATCGGTCAGCGCGAAAACGGACCTCGTCGTGGCGGGCCCAGGCGCGGGGTCGAAGCTCAAGAAAGCGGAAGATTTGGGCGTGCGCGTCGTGACCGAGGCCGAATGGGCGGCGATCGTGGCGCAAGCCTAGCCTTTACGATCCCACCGGCGACGCGCATCATTGCCGCACTCCGGGGGAGACAGGCCATGAACTCGAAATATCTCTATCTCATCGCGGCACTGCTGGCGTTTGTCGCCGCCGCCGTGACTTATGGTCGTGCGGGGCCGGGCGATGATGTTAGGATGAGGGTGGTCGGCCTGGCAGCTGCAGGCGTGTTCCTGCTCGCCTTGGGATTGAGAAAGAGCGCGCCGGCGGCCTAGGCCCCCGTAAGGACGGGCTCCGCGGCATCGCCGATCTCGCCGGCCAACACGGCGTGCTGCAACGCCGCCATCTCGTCCGCCCAGTAGCGGTCGGTCTGGAGGTGGGGGCTGAGCGCGCGGACTTTCGCATGGACGGTCTGAAGCCGGGCGGACGTCCTTAGCGGGGTGTGATAGTCGACCCCCTGCGCGGCGGCGATCAGCTCGATCGCGACCACGCCGGCGGCGTTGCGCGCGATCTGGACCGCTTTCCGCGCCGCGATCGGGGCCATGCTGACATGGTCTTCCTGGCCGGCGCTGGTCGGGATTGAGTCGACTGATGCGGGGAAGGCCAGGCTCTTGTTCTCGCTGACCAAAGCCGCGGCGGTGACCTGGGGGATCATCAGCCCGCTGTTGAGCCCGCCGTCGTCGGTGAGGAAGGCGGGTAGGCGGCTCATGTTGGGATCGACCAGGACCGAGGTGCGGCGTTCGCTGATCGATCCGACTTCGCACAGGGCCATGGCGATCATGTCGGCGGCGAAGGCGACCGGCTGGGCATGGAAATTGCCGCCCGAGATGACTTCGTCGCTGTCGGGGAACAGGATCGGATTGTCGGTCACCGCATTGGCTTCGATCACCAGCGTGCGCGCGGCGTTGGTGAGGAGGTCAAGGGCGGCGCCCATGACCTGCGGCTGGCAGCGGAAGCTGTAGGGGTCCTGGACCCGGTCGCAATCATGGTGACTGGTGTTGATCTCGCTGCCGTCGAGCAGTTGGCGTAGCTGCGCCGCGACCGCGATCTGGCCGGGCTGCCCGCGCAACTGGTGAATGCGGTCGTCGAACGGGGCGATGCTCCCCTTGAGTGCATCGACGGACAGCGCGCCAGCGTGGATCGCCGCGTCGAACACGCGCTGCCCAAGGAACAAGGCGTCGAGCGCGATCGCGGTGGAGGCCTGCGTCCCGTTGATCAGCGCGAGGCCTTCCTTGGGCGCGAGCACGAGCGGGTCACGACCCATTCGCTTGAGCGCGTCGGCGGCGGGCAGCGTATCACCGGCAATGTCTATGCGCCCTTCGCCCATCAGCGCGGCGACCATGTGGGCGAGCGGAGCGAGGTCGCCGCTCGCACCGACGCTGCCTTGCGCGGGAATGACCGGCATGGCGTCGGCGTCGAGCGAATGCTGGAGCGCGTCGATCACCTCGCGGCGGACGCCGGAATGGCCGCGGCCGAGGCCGATCAGCTTGAGCAGGATCATCATCCGCACGGTATTGCGTGGGAGGGCGTCCCCGAGCCCGCAGCTGTGGCTGAGGATGAGGTTGCGCTGAAGGTCGGCGAGCTTGTCGGCGGGGATTCGGGTCTGGGCGAGCAGGCCGAAGCCGGTGTTGATGCCATACACCGTCTTGCCGCCGGCGACGATGCGGTCGACGGAGGCAGCGGCGACGTCGATCGCGGAGAGCGCTTCATCCGACAGGCGGGCACGGGTGCCGGACCAAAGCTTGCGCAAGGTGTCGAGGGTGACGGTGCCGGGGGTGAGGGTGATCATTTGGCTACCATCGGCAAATCCAGCCCCTGTTCGCCGGCGCAGTCGATCGCGTCGTCATAGCCGGCGTCGGCGTGCCGCATCACGCCGGTAGCGGGATCGTTCCACAGCACGCGCTCAAGCCGGCGCGCGGCGTCGTCGCTGCCGTCGGCGACGATCACCATGCCCGAATGCTGCGAATAGCCCATGCCGACCCCACCGCCGTGATGGAGCGAGACCCAGGTCGCCCCGCTCGCGGTGTTGAGCAAGGCGTTGAGCAACGGCCAGTCGCTGACCGCGTCCGATCCGTCCTTCATGCTCTCGGTCTCGCGATTGGGGGAGGCGACGGAGCCGGAATCGAGATGGTCGCGGCCGATCACGATCGGGGCCGAGACTTCGCCGTTGCGGACCATCTCGTTGAACGCCATCCCCAGGCGGTGGCGCTGGCCGAGCCCGACCCAGCAGATGCGCGCCGGAAGGCCCTGGAAGGCAATCCGCTCGCGCGCCATGTCGAGCCAGCGGTGGAGGTGGGGATCGTCGGGGATGAGTTCCTTCACGCGCTGGTCGGTCTTGTAGATATCCTCGGGATCGCCGGAGAGCGCGACCCAGCGGAACGGCCCGATGCCGCGGCAGAACAAGGGCCGGACATAAGCGGGGACGAAACCGGGGAAGTCGAACGCGTGGGTGACGCCGGTGTCGAAGGCTTCCTGGCGGATGTTGTTGCCATAATCGAAGGTCGGAATGCCCATCTTCTGGAAGGCGAGCATCGCCTCGACGTGCGCGGCCATCGACGTGCGCGCCGCGGCGGCCACGGCGGCGGGATCGCTCTCGCGCTGTTCGATCCACTCGGCGACGCTCCAGCCGGCCGGGCAGTAGCCGTTGGCCGGGTCGTGGGCACTGGTCTGATCGGTGACCGCGTCGGGACGAATGCCGCGCGCGACCATTTCGGGGAGAACTTCCGCCGCATTGCCAAGCAGGCCGACGCTGGTCGGCACTTTCGCGCTGCGGATGATGTCGAGCGCTTCGTCGATGCTCGTCGCCCGGCGATCGAGGTAGCGCGTCGCGAGGCGCTTCTCGATGCTGCTCTCCTGGCACTCGACGGCAATGCAATGCGCGCCCGCCATGACCGCCGCGAGCGGTTGCGCGCCGCCCATCCCGCCGAGCCCGGCGGTGAGGACCCACTTGCCCTTCAGGTCGCCGCCATAATGCTGGCGGCCCATTTCGGCGAAGGTCTCGTAGGTGCCCTGCACGATGCCCTGCGTGCCGATGTAGATCCACGACCCGGCGGTCATCTGGCCGTACATCATCAGCCCGGCGCGATCGAGTTCGTTGAATTTCTCCCAGGTCGCCCATCTGGGCACGAGGTTGGAATTGGCGATGAGCACGCGCGGGGCGTCGGCGTGGGTGCGGAACACGCCGACCGGCTTGCCCGACTGGACGAGCAGCGTCTGATCCTCCTCGAGCCGCTCAAGCGTTTCGATGATCTTGTCGTAGCAGTCCCAGTTCCGCGCCGCCCGGCCGATCCCGCCATAGACCACCAGGCTATGCGGATTCTCCGCGACCTCGTCGTCGAGGTTGTTCTGAAGCATCCTCACCGCGGCCTCGGTGGTCCACTGCCTGGCCACGATCTCCGAACCGCGGCGGGCGCGGATCGAGGGTCGGTTGCGCAGGCGATTATCGGTCCCCAAAGTCTAACTCCCCTTTGCCTCGAGCACGAGCACGCACCATTCCCCGGCGCCGCGTTCGATGACGGTCATGCCTTGTTGTTGATAAGCGGCGATCACCGCATCGGCCTGGCTGTCGAGCAGGCCGGCAAGGATCACCGTCGCGTGCGGGGCAACGCTTGCCGCAAAGGCTGGCGCAAGCTCGACCAGCGGCCCCGCAAGAATGTTGGCGATGAGCAGGTCGAACGGCGCGCGCGCGGCGAGCATTGCATGATCCATTCCGTCGGCAACCGCCAGCAGCAGCTCGCCGGCGCCATGGCCGATCGGGACCTGGTTAATCCGCGCATTGTCGGCGGTGACGTCGATCGAGACCGGATCGATGTCGGTGGCGATACCCCTGGCATCGTGCCACAGGGCAAGCGCGGCGAAGGCGAGCAGCCCGGTACCGGTGCCGATGTCGGCGACATTGGTGAAGGACTTGCCCGCCGTCTCGAGCCGGTCGAGCGCGGAGAGGCAGCCCGCGGTCGTGTCGTGATGCCCGGTGCCGAAGGCGAGTCCCGCGTCGATCTCATAGGCCACCGCGCCCTCGGGAATGGCGTCGCGGTGCACCGGCGTGTGGACGAAGAAGCGCCCGGCGCGGATCGGCTCGAGGCCGGCCTGGCTCATCGTCACCCAATCATCTTCGCCGAGATGTTCGACCGATGGCGTGGCGTTGGCGGCGAGGGCATCCAAGGCGGCGAGGTCGTCGGCGCTCGGCTGCTCGGCGAAATAAGCGTGGATGCGCCAGTCGTTCGGCGCATGCGGATCGGGTTCGTCGGCGACGATCACCGGCGGCGTGTCGGCAAACGGAAACAGATCCTCGCTGTCGGGCAGCGCCTCGGCCTCGGCGCGGCTGCAGTGGAGCGTGACGCGCCAGCTCACTTCGCCTGCTCCTTGGCCAGCCGTTCCTCCAGCGCTTTTGTTCGCTCGGCCGCAAATTTGCGGCAGCCGTCGGGATCGAACAGCGGCTTTACCCGCGTCATCCGGTCGCGCATCGCGCTGGCCGAAGGGTGGGGGGTGAGGAGGATTTCGCAGCGGCTGGCGGCGATCGTGGCGATCGATCGGCGGAAGGCGGCGAGGTAGGCCGGGTGGTCGGAAAAGCGGTAATCGTCGCGGCTGACCGGGCTCAAACTGTCGGCATAGACCATGGTCCGGCACACGCCGCCGTCGCAATCCTCCCAGCGCCAGCTGAGCGCGCCGGGCGTGTGGCCGGGGGTCGCCATCGCTGTCAGTTGCAGATTGCCCAGGCGAACCGTGCCGCCATCGGCGATGGCCCGCCCCACCACGGCCGGCGCGAACGGCTTGTGCATCCCCGCCTGCGGGTCGTCGTTGCTGGCCGCGCCGGTGGCGATCACCCGCGCCGCCGGAGCGGATGCCACAACGGTCGCACCGGTCAGTGCCTGGAGCCGCGCGAGGCCGCCGACATGGTCGAGATGTTCGTGGCTGTGGAGGAGATATTTGACGTCGCCGAGCTTGAAGCCGAGCTGGCGGATATTGGCGGCGATGACTTCCGCGCCCTCCTCGGTCCCGCCGTCGATCAGCACATGGCCTTCGCTGCCGGTGACGAGGATGGCCGAGATGCCGCAGGTGCCGACCAGATAGGTGTTGGCGTGGATGCGCACGGGCGGCGCCGGCTTGTCCCACTCGTCCCAGTCCTTGCAGGCCCGCGCCCAGGCTGGCCCCGATTGCTCGATCGGCGCGCGGACCCGCTCGACCTGGCGCGGCGGCTTGCCGAGCGGAATGGTGATCTGTTGTCCGGCGAGCGCCAGCGCGGCGATACTAGCGAACATAGCTCGCCCCGTTGACGTCGATGACCGCGCCGGTCGCGGAAGGCGGGGCGTCGACGGCCAGCCAGCGGATCGTCTCGGCGATCTCGGTCGCGTCGGCGACGCGGCCGAGCGGGATGTCGGCGAGCAGTTTCGCACCCCCGCGCGACCCCAGATAGTCCTCGGCCATGCCGGTCATGGTGAACCCCGGGCAGACCGCGAAGGCGAGGATGTTCTCCGCCGCATAGCCCCGCGCGATGCTCTTGGTCATGGCGATCATCCCCGCCTTGGACGCGGCGTAGTGCCAGTGCTGGGGGGAATCGCCGCGATAGGCCGCGCGGCTGGCGACGTTGACGATGCGCCCGCCCGCCTGGTCCGACGAGCGGAAATGCGCGATGGCGTGGCGGCACAGGTCGGCGCTGGCCTGGAGATTGACGGTCAGGGTTCGGCCCCAGGCGGCGTGCCACTCCTCGTCCGCCGCATTGTCGGCGACCGCTTCGAAGATGCCGGCATTGTTGATCAGCACGTCGATCCGCCCATCGAGGGCGTCGAATGCGGCCTCCCACAAGGCGCGCGGCGCAACCGGGTCGGTGAAGTCGGCGGCAATCAGGCCGTCGTCGCCGGCGGTCGAATGGCCGACGACGCGGTGCCCCGCGGCGCGGAGATGCTCAAGGGTCGCGGCGCCAATGCCGCGGCTGGCGCCGGTAAGGAGGATGTTCATGGGGCGCGGTTAGCAAACGCCCGCCGTCATTGCGAGCGTAGCGCGGCAATCCAGCGGCGGGAGATGGATTGCCGCGCTACGCTCGCAATGACGGCCTGTTGAAGCTTAAGCCGCGAACTTCGAGACGAACTCGCTCGTCGTGACCTTGAACTCGGCGATCTGGTGGCTGAAGCGGCCGAAGCCCTGTTCGACCCCGTCGATGTCCCGCGCGACATTTTCGGTGTCGGAGCGGATCGCGGCGATGGTCGAGCTCATCGAGTCGGCGGCAAGCGCGGTCTCGTCGACGGCGGCGGTGATCATCGTCACCGTCTGGGCCTGCAGCTCCATCGCCTGGCGGATGCGGTCGGCCGAAGTCTGGACTTCCTCGACGGTGGACTGGATCGAGTCGTTGGCCTCGACCGTCTGGCGCGTGGCGAGCTGGATGGCGGTGATCTTGGCGGTGATGTCGTCGGTCGCCCGCGCGGTCTGGCTGGCGAGCGACTTCACTTCCTGCGCGACCACGGCGAAGCCGCGGCCGGCATCGCCCGCGCGGGCCGCCTCAATCGTCGCGTTGAGCGCGAGCAAATTGGTCTGGCCGGCGATGTCGCGGATCAGGCCGAGGATCGATTCGATCGCCTCGACGTGATTGCTCAGCGCCTGGCTGACCTTGACCGCCTGGCTGGCCTGGCCGCCGGCGCGCAGCGCGACGTCCGACGCGACCTCCACTTCGCAGCGGGCATCCTCGATGGCCCGGATCAGGCCGGCCGCGGTCTGCGCCGCCTCGCGCATGGCGATTGCCGACTGCTCGGCGGCGGCGGCGACTTCGCTGGTCTTGCCCAGCATCCCCCGCGCCGACGACGAGGTCGAGGTGGCCTGGGCGCGCAATTGCTCGCTTTCGCGGGTGAAATTGTGGACCACGCCGAGCACCTTCTGGTTGAAGGCGGCGGCCTGGCGCGCCTGGCCCTGCTCGCTTTCGGCGCGAGTGATCGAAATGGCGTGGAAAATGAAGGCGTCGACTTCGATCGCCTGCAGGTCGGACAGGGTGCGCGCAAAGGCGATCTGCCCGGCTTCGTCGTGGACCTTGTGGCGAAGCGCGACGAAGGCGGCCTCGGTCTCGGCCGCGACGCCGGCGAGCAGCGTCGACAGGGTCAAGCCGTTGCCGAGCGCGCGCTCGACATAGTCATGCGCCTGGCGCGTCCATTCGGGCTGGTCGAGGCGTTCGAACTTGTTGGCGATATAAGGCACGATGCGCTGCGCCAGATGCTCGATCTTATCGGGGTGGATCGGCTCGCGCACTTCGGGCGAAATCGCGTAACGGCGCCAGAATTCGCGCGCCATCTCCGGCGCTTCGTCCTTGATCAGCGCCCACAAGGCGCGCGCGCGCTCGGGCAAATCGCCACTGGTATCGTAGAGGCGAAGACCCCGGGTGAGGTCATAAGTGCCATTCGTCCCTTGAACCACGCTTGCCATCGTCTGCCAGTCCCACTCGTTTCAATCTGTCGAAGCGGGTGATGGCGCAAAAGGGTTAAGGGCCGGTTAGCCGCGCGATGTGACGTTTCGATCTTCGCGCCAATCTTGCCAGTCGCGCCGTTGGCTCCTAGGTGGACAGCGCCTTCCCCTTTCGGCGCCCGAGGACCCATGACCGCACCCACGACGCGACCCCTGTCGCCGCATCTCACGATCTGGAAATGGGGGCCGCACATGCTGGTCTCGATCCTCCATCGCGCGACCGGAAGCGCGCTGACCGTCGCTGGCCTCGCGCTGCTTACCTGGTGGCTGCTGGCGATCGCCAATGGCGCAGAGGCCTATGAGAAGTTCGTCACGGTCGCCAATCACACGCTCGGCATCGCCGTGCTGGTCGGGCTGACGTGGGCCTTCTGGCAGCATTTCTTTTCGGGTCTTCGCCACCTGTTCATGGACATGGGCGCGGGCTTCGAACTCAGGGTCAACCGCTTCTGGTCCGTCATGACGATCGTCGCGGCCGTTGCCGCCACCGTGCTGACCTTTGCAATCCTCACGGGCTTCCTGCCCGCCCTACTGTCAGGGGAAATTCAATGAGCGTGGGCAAGAGCGCGACGCCGCTCGGCAAGGTGCGCGGCCTCGGCTCCGCGCAGCACGGCGGCGGGCACTGGATCGAGGAACGCTTTTACAGCGTGGTCCTGGTGCTGTTGTCGCTGTGGCTGCTCTTTTCGCTGATGATGCTCCCCGCGCTCGATCGCGCGACCGTCGTCGAATGGCTGCGCGCGCCGGCCGGCGCGGTGCCGATGGCGCTGTTCATCCTCGCCGCATTCAAGCATGGCTTCGACGGGATGAAGGTGTTCGTCGACGATTATGTCCACGACGGCGGCAACCTCCTCGCGACCCACTTCATCCTCAAGATGGCAGCCGTGGCCGGAGCAGCCCTGAGCCTGTTCGCGCTCGCCAAGATCGCCTTTGGAGCCGCCTAGATGTCTGCCTATAAGATCATCGACCATGTCTATGACGTCGTCGTCGTCGGCGCCGGCGGCTCGGGCCTTCGCGCCACCATGGGCGCCGCCGAAAAGGGCCTCAAGACCGCCTGCGTGACCAAGGTCTTCCCGACCCGAAGCCACACCGTCGCGGCGCAGGGCGGGATCGCCGCCAGCCTCGGCAACATGGGCCCGGACCATTGGACGTGGCACATGTACGACACGGTCAAGGGCAGCGACTGGCTCGGCGACCAGGACGCGATCGAATATCTGTGCCGCGAGGCGCCCGCCGCGGTCTACGAGCTCGAGCATGCGGGCCTGCCGTTCAGCCGCACCGACGAAGGCAAGATCTACCAGCGCGCGTTCGGCGGCATGACCCAGAACATGGGCGAGGGCCCCGCCGCGCAGCGCACCTGCGCCGCGGCAGACCGCACCGGTCACGCCATGCTCCACACGCTCTACCAGCAGAGCCTGAAGTATGACGCGGACTTCTTCATCGAATATTTCGCGCTCGACCTGATCATGGAAGACGGCGTGTGCCGCGGCGTCATCGCGCTCAACATGGACGACGGCTCGATCCACCGTTACCGCGCGCAGGCGGTCGTCCTCGCCACCGGCGGCTACGGCCGCTGCTATTATTCGGCGACCAGCGCGCACACCTGCACTGGCGACGGCAACGCCATGGTGCTCCGCGCCGGCCTTCCGCTGCAGGACATGGAGTTCGTCCAGTTCCACCCGACCGGCATCTACGGCGCCGGCGTGCTGATCACCGAGGGCGCGCGCGGCGAGGGCGGCTACCTCACCAACTCCGAAGGCGAGCGCTTCATGGAGCGCTATGCGCCGAGCGCGAAGGATCTCGCCAGCCGCGACGTCGTGTCACGCTCGATGGCGATGGAAATCCGCGAAGGCCGCGGGGTTGGCGAGCATAAGGACCATATCTTCCTTCACCTCGACCACATCGACCCAAAGATTCTCGCCGAGCGCCTGCCCGGCATTTCGGAAACGGCGAAGATCTTCGCCAACGTCGACCTGACCCGCCAGCCGATCCCGGTGACCCCGACGGTCCATTACAATATGGGCGGGATCCCGACCAATTATCATGGCGAAGTGGTGACGCTGAAGGACGGCAATCCCGACAGCGTGGTGCCCGGCCTGTTCGCGGTCGGCGAGGCCGCTTGCGTTTCGGTCCACGGCGCCAACCGCTTGGGCTCGAACAGCCTGATCGACCTCGTCGTGTTCGGCCGTGCCGCCGGGCTTCGCCTCGCCGAAGTGATCACGCCGGGCGCGCCGCAGAAGGCGCTCGGCAAGGACGCCGGTGCCATCGCGCTCGAACGGCTCGACCGCTTCCGCCATGCCGAAGGCGGCACCTCGACCGCCGCCATTCGCGAGCAGATGCAGCGCACGATGCAGGCCGACTGCGCCGTGTTCCGCACCGAGCGCACCCTCGACGAGGGCGTCGCCAAGATCGATGCCGTGTACACGTCGATGGCCGATGTCCGCGTCAGCGACCGCAGCCTGATCTGGAACAGCGATCTGATCGAGACGCTGGAGCTGGACAACATGCTTGGCCAGGCGGTGGTGACCATGCATTGCGCGGCCAACCGCAAGGAAAGCCGCGGCGCGCACATGCACGAGGATTATCCCGAGCGGAACGACGCGCAGTGGATGAAGCACACCATCGCTACCTTCGACGGCTGGGGCGGCAAGGGCGGCGGCGTCGCGATCGACTATCGCCCAGTCCACGAATACACCCTCACCGACGACATCGCCTACATCAAGCCCAAGGCGCGGGTCTATTGACCATCGGCGGGGGAACTTGCCTTCGCCCCCGCCAGTAGGCCCTTCATGAATGACATTCGTTCATGGTGAGCGCCGGCCGTGGCCGGCACCAGGAGGCGAGCGCCTCGCTGGCTCACCGTGCCATCGAACAGGTGCGGCGGGCCTTTTCGGAATTCCTGACGATTCCGACTCTCATCATCGCCGGCTTCCTGCTGCTCGCCGCGGTCATGTACGAGGTCGATTCCGTGCGCGAGGCGGAGGATTGGCCGACGATCCTGCCCGGCGATCACGACTCGATCCGCACCTTGCTGGAGACCATCGCCACCAGCATCATCACCGTGACCTCGATCACCTTCTCCCTGCTCCTGCTGGCGGTCCAGCAAGGCGCGGCGACGCTGACCGCGCAAGTCTATGACCAGTTTCTGCGCCGCACCGCCAATCAAGCCTATTTCGGCTTCTTCACCGGTCTTGCCCTTTACGCGCTGATTGTCCTTGCCACCGTCCATCCCGGCTACACGCCGGTCTACAGCGCGATCCTGGGTTTCGCCTTGACCGTCGTCACCCTCTACCTGCTCATCCTCCTCATCTATTCGACCATCGACCAGATGCGCCCGGTGATGATCGTTCAGAAC
>Ga0307410_10000738_pt1 | contig 13702 bp, 11 predicted proteins | sample 322Ometagenome_3_FD_203707 | JGI IMG/M metagenome (GOLD analysis project Ga0307410, IMG submission 203707) | Maize rhizosphere microbial communities from greenhouse at UC Davis, California, United States - 322HYB-O-3 | ecosystem: Host-associated > Plants > Roots > Rhizosphere > Soil | place... | reverse complement strand
CCAGGAACTGCGGAGTCAGCGGGTAGGATCGCAGCGGCTTTCCGGCCGGAGCGGTTCTGGCAGCCTCCTGGACGGCAAGATCCATCGGATCGTGCGGGTGCAGCGCCGAAGCCCGCTGCGCCGCTTCCAGGAGCTCGCCGGCTTCTTCCGGCCCACCGGCCAGCTCGTACAAATTGCCGGCCTGCCATGCGCATGACAGCCGCATTTTATTTTCGGTGATGGTCCCGGTCTTGTCGACGCAGAGCAAGGTCGTCGCGCCAAGCGTCTCGATGACCGCCGATCGCCTGACCAGGACATTTCGCCTGGCGAGCCGGAGCGCGCCCAGCGCCATGAAGATCGTCAGGACCATCGGAAATTCTTCGGGAACGAGGGAAATCGCCAGGGTCAGGCCGCTAAGCGCGCCGCCGAACCAATCATCGCGGAGCAGCCCATAGGCGAGCGCCACCAGCAGGCAGGCGAAGAGCGCAAGCAAGCCGATGATGCGGACCAGGCGCCGGACGTCGCGCTGAAGCAGCGTCGGGCCCTCGGCCATGTCCGCAAGCTCCACGCCAATGCGCCCGACTTCGGTCGCCGCGCCGGTCCTGGTCACCTTCGCCACGCCCTGGCCTCTTACGATCAGCGTGGAAGCGAAGAGGCAGTGACCCGCTTTGTCGCCCGGTGCCGGATGATGATCCTGAGACGACGGCCCGCTTGCCGGCCGCTTGGCGACGGACATGGATTCGCCGGTAAGCGCGGACTCGTCCACTTCGAGCACGTCGCCGTCGACCAGCAGCGCATCGGCCGGAATCCTTACCCCTTCGCCGACCACCACAAGATCGTCCGGAACCAGTTCGGCCGCCGGGATCGCCCGAACGACACCGGCGCGGATGACCCGGGCCTGCGGCGCCGCGAGGGCATTGAGCGCCTGGAGCGCATGCTCGCTCCTCGTCTCCTGGATGACGACGAGACTCAATGACAGGAGGGCGCCGACCGACAGGAACAGGCCTTCGGCGAGATCGCCGACCAGCAGGTAAAGGCCGGCGGCAAGGACGAGCAGCAGGAACATGGGCTCGCGAAGCGTGTCGCGAGCGATCTGGAGGATCGTTCGCCGGCTCGGTTCATGGACCAAGTTGGGCCCATATCGTGCCAGCCGGCCCCTGGCTTCCTCGTCGGTCAGACCTTGAAGATGGTCAAAGGCTGGCATGGCTGGCGCGTTCGATGCCCTTTCGATGGAATATTGGTGAAGCCAAGGCCCAAACGTTACGCAAGTCTACCTATTATGGTGATCGAGTGATCGTCCTAGGTTCTTGCTGAAGCAATCCGCCGCGAGGCGGGGCGCCGTGAGGAGAAAATCGATGGACGCCCAGATGGAGCTCGACCGGGCCACGGGCCCGAAGCCTGAGGCCGAAACCTTCGCCCGGGCCGGCGTGAAGACGATCCTGCTCCATGTGCAGAATGACAGGGCGCTCGACCAGACGCTCGAAACCGCCCTATCGCTGGCGCGGGCCTGTGGGGCCCATCTCAGCTGCCTGCATGTGACCCCGATCGAGGCCTATTCGGCATTCGACTCGTTCGGCGGCACCTTCGTCATGCCCGATGTCATCGGGGCGATCGAGGAAGAGGAAAAATCCCTGACCGAGCGGCTGCGCGCCGAGCTTGGGAAGGAGGATGTAAGCTGGGACTACAGCCAGGTCACCGGCAATATTCCAGGCCAGATCGTCAGCAGGGCCGCGCTCGCCGACCTGGTCGTCACCGGCCGCCAGCCGAAACGCACCGATTTCCAGGGCTCGACCGTTGGCCTGCTCGGCGACCTTCTCCATCGCTCGCGCACGCCTTTGTTCATCGCTGCCGACGACGGCAAGGTGCCGGATCCGGCCGGACCCGTCCTGATCGCCTGGAACGGCAGCTTTGAAGCGGCCAATGCGGTGCGATCAGCCATCGGGCTGCTGAAGCTTGCGTCCGATGTGCGCATCTTGCGGATCGACGAGCAGAAGGAGGAAGCATTCCCCTCGACTGCCTTGCTCGAATATCTGTCGCGACACGGCATCCACGCCGAGCTCAATCTCGCAACTGCCCATCCCGACGCGATGGACGCGGACTTTGTCTCTGCGCATCTGAACTCGGAGGCGAAGCGGATGAACGCGGCCTACATCGTCATGGGCGGCTACAGCCATAGCCGCGTCAGCGAATATATGTTCGGCGGCCTCACCCGGTCGATGCTCGCCGCAAGCCCCATTCCGCTGTTGATCAGCCGCTAGGACTCGGAGGATGACGATGATGCACGCCAATATCGTCAAGTTGCCAGTGCCTGAATTGCCGGACCAGTGCGTGCGACAACTGACCGCGGCCGACCGGGACTATTTTCGCCGCCGCGCGGCCCAGGAGGCCGACGCTGCAACTTTATCCTCATGCACCGAGGCGAAGATGGCCCATGAGGAGCTTGAGGCCGCCTACCGGCTGCTCTGCTCGACCAGGCGAGACCTGGCCGATCCGCGCCCGACTTCCGAGCTGGCAATATTCCCGTCCAAGGGAATCCTATCGGACTGACTGAGCGCCTTTATGAGGCTGGCGGCATCACCGCTGGATTCATGGAGCATGGGACGGTCTCAAGCACATGCCGGGCGATCGCCCATTCCTCTTGCGCCGGCCGGCGCTCGATCAGGATTTTGCTGGAATCGCTCGAAAGGCGTTTCTCGCCCGCCTCGTTCGCCCGCTCGTCGAGCCTCGCCCCGAACAGCCCCATTCGCTCGACGATCATCGTCCTTATGGCGGCGGCGTGTTCACCGATCCCGCCCGTGAAGATGAGCCGATCCACCCCGCCCAGCGTCGCGGCAAGCGCGCCCGCGTGCCGGGCAACCTGGAAGGCGAAGAGATCGAGCGCCTCCTTGGCCTCCGGAGCTTCGGAAGTCAGCAGTTGCTCGACGTCCGAGGAAATGCCGGACACGCCGAGCAGACCGCCCTGGCGATAGAGCAGCTGCTCGAGATCGTCTGCCGACAGGCCCCGTTCCTTCATCAGGTACAGCAGTACGCCAGGATCGATCGAACCGGGCCGAGTCCCCATCACCAGCCCGTCCAGGGTCGAGAAGCCCATGGTCGTGTCGACGCTCGCCAGGTTGCTGAGCGCGCACAGGCTCGCCCCGCTCCCCAGATGGGCAACGATGATCCGCTCGCCGCGAACGCCAGGTCCTTCATCGCGGAGAAGCTGGGCAGCGATGGATTCGAACGACAGGCCATGAAATCCATAGCGCCGGATGCCCTCGGCTTCGAACTTGAGCGGCAAGGCGTAACGGCTGGCGGGCGGGCCCATGCTGCGATGGAAAGCGGTATCGAAGCAGGCGATCTGGGGCCAGTGCGGCCGCAACTCCCGAATGACCCGGACAGGACCGAGGCAGGCCGGCTGATGCAGCGGCGCCAGCGGAACGAGGGCCTCGAGGTCCTGGAGCACGCGATCGTCGATCCAGACCGGATCGCCGAACTGCAGGCCGCCATGGACGATCCGGTGGCCGACCGCCGCCACCCTTCCGAGGTCTGCGACCCATTGCAGGAGGCGCGGAACCAGCTCTTCGACGCCAGTACCCGGCCATATTTCGTCAATCATGGACCTGCCGTCGTCGCCGACGACCCTGACGCGATAGCCCTTCTCGGTCGCACGGCGCGCAACACCGATGGCGATTTGCGAAGGGTCACCGGCATCCGGCGGGCGATCGAACAGGCCGAATTTCAGGCTCGACGAGCCCGCGTTCAGCGCGAGGATTGCGCCGCTCAGCTGCTGGCGGTTGGATTGCTCGATGACCATTTCCAGTCGCGGATCTCCGGCATGTCCTCGCCCTCGGCAATGATATAGGCCTGGTGCCGGTTCAGCCGGTCCTGGAGCTGCTGCTTGGTGAGAGCGGCCTTCTGGGCGAGGCCCGGGACCCGATCGATCGCATCCATCGCCAGGTGGAACCGGTCGAGCCGGTTGAGCACGGCCATGTCGAACGGCGTGGTGGTCGTTCCTTCCTCGTTGAAGCCATGGACATGGACGTTGGCGTGATTGCGCCGGCGATAGATGAAGCGATGGATCAGCTGGGGATAGCCATGGAAGGCGAAGATCACCGGTTTGTCGGTCGTGAAAAGCGTATCGAAGTCCGCGTCCGACAGACCGTGTGGATGCATGCCCTCGGACTGCAGCTTCATCAGGTCGACGACATTGATGATGCGGATCTTGAGGTCCGGAATGCTGGAACGCAGAAGGTCGGTCGCCGCCAGCGTTTCGAGCGTCGGCACATCGCCGGCGCAGGCCAGGACAATGTCGGGCTCCTCGACTGCCCCGGCGGTTCCCGCCCATTCCCAAATGCCGATGCCGGTCGTGCAGTGACGCTCGGCTTCTTCCGCCGACAGCCATTGCGGGGCAGGCTGCTTGCCGGCGACGATGACATTGATCCGGTCGAACGTGCCGAGGCAATGGTCGCCGACCCAGAGCAGGCAGTTGGCATCGGGCGGGAGGTAAATCCGGACGATGTCCGACTTCTTGTTGGCAGCATGGTCGATGAAACCCGGATCCTGATGGCTGAAGCCATTATGATCCTGCCGCCAGACATGGCTCGACAGGAAATAGTTGAACGAAGCGATCGGCCGCCGCCAGTCGATCTCGCGCGCCACCTTCAGCCATTTGGCGTGCTGGTTGAACATGGAATCGACGATGTGGATGAAGGCCTCGTAGCAGTTGAACATGCCATGCCGGCCCGTCAGCAGATAGCCTTCCAGCCATCCCTGGCAGAGATGCTCCGAAAGGACCTCCATTACGCGCCCGTCGGGTGATAGATGCTCGTCATAAGGCTCGATCGATTGCGTCCACACCCGGTCGGTCATGTCGAACACCGCGTCCAGCCGGTTCGACGCAGTTTCATCGGGGCTCATGATCCTGAAATTTCGGGCTTCGGCATTCAACCGGAACAGTTCCGCAAGATAAGCGCCAAAGGGGCGCGGTGACTCCGCAACCACTGCCCCCGGACGCGGAACCTCGATCGCATGATGCCGCCAATCAGGCCGTTTTAGCGGATCGCCGGCACATCCCGCGTTAGAGCAAGGAATTGAGCCCATTCGTTTGTCGCCTTTTGGCGCCAGCGCGCGGAGCTCGGGAAGCAGTCGGCCATGCTCGTCGAACAGCTCCTCCGGGCGATAACCGCGCATCCATTTCTCAAGTTGCGCTCGATGAGCATCATTCCCGCGGGCATTGGCGATCGGAACCTGGTGTGAGCGCCAGAAGCCCTCAACCTTCTTGCCGTCGACCCATTCCGGTCCCGTCCAGCCCTTTGGGCTGCGCAGCACGATCATCGGCCAGGCCGGATTGCTGTCCACGCAGCCGATACAAGCTTGCCCCTGGATTTGGGCGATACGATCGAAGGCCTCGTCCAGCGCCGCTGCCATCTTGCGGTGCATCTGTTCCGGCTGATGTCCCTCCACGAAGATCGGGTCGTAGCCATGGCCTTCGAACAGCTTGCGCAGCGTCGCTGGATCCATCCGAGCCATGATAGTGGGGTTGGCGATCTTGTAGCCGTTAAGATGAAGGATTGGCAGGACCGCGCCATCGCGGGCCGGATTGATGAACTTGTTGCTATGCCAGGACGCGGCCAGCGGGCCGGTCTCTGCCTCCCCGTCGCCGACGACGCAGGCCACGACCAAGTCGGGATTGTCGAATGCCGCGCCATAAGCATGAAGCAGCGCGTAGCCGAGCTCGCCCCCTTCATGGATCGACCCCGGAGTCTCAGGGGCTGCGTGGCTGGGGACTCCGCCGGGGAAGGAAAATTGACGGAACAGGCGGCGCATTCCCCCTTCGTCATCGCTGACTTCGGGATAGACCTCGCTGTACGTGCCCTCGAGCCAGGTGTTTGCGACCATCGCCGGCCCGCCATGACCTGGGCCGCACACAAAGAGCACATCCCTATCCCGTTCCGTAATGATCCGGTTGAGGTGAGCGTAAATGAAATTGAGTCCCGGCGAGGTTCCCCAATGGCCCAGCAGGCGCGGCTTTATGTGGCCTGCTGCCAAGGGCTCGCGTAGAAGTGGATTGTCGAGCAGGTAGATTTGCCCGACCGATAGATAATTGGCGGCCCGCCAATAGCGGTCGATCAGCGCGACCTCATCGTCCGGTGGGCTTTTGTCGGAAACCGCTGTTTCGGTTTCCCAGCCCGGCTTATGGATTAACTGCGTGGTCATCGGCACCGTCCCGGTTCGCCTACGAGAGAATGACTTCACACTTACAGCTGTCGACGTCGCTACGTATTGTCCCTCAAGAATAGGTATCTGACCTTATTAGAAAGCTGGGCCCCAGCCTCTACCTCTCCCAATCTGGCCGGAAGGGAAGGCGCACTTGCGGGTAATGGCCGACAGGAAGGGGCGAGAAAGTCCCAATGTGAAGTCGCTCCTTTACCGGGTAGAAGGCTTGTCGAAGACCTATGGTTCCGGCCCATCCGCCGTCCATGCCCTGCGGGGTGTGGACCTTGATGTGGAGGAGGGGCAGTTGATGGTGCTTCTCGGCCCATCAGGCTCGGGAAAATCGACGTTCCTCAATATCCTTGGTGGTCTGGATCGCGCTTCTTCGGGGCATGCCTGGTTCCGCGATACTGACCTCACCCTGTGCGGCGACGACGAACTCACCAGTTATCGTCGTCAAAGCGCTGGGTTCGTATTTCAATTCTACAACCTGATTGCCTCGCTGACCGCGGTCGAAAATGTTTCGCTGATCACGGAAATCAGCGATGATCCGATGGATCCCGCCGCGGCCCTCGCGCTCGTCGGCCTTGAACAGCGCCTGCATCATTTTCCGTCGCAATTATCGGGCGGCGAACAGCAGCGCGTCGCGATTGCCCGGGCAATCGCCAAGCAACCCGACGTCCTGCTCTGCGACGAACCGACCGGCGCACTCGACAGCGTGACCGGAGTCCGGGTGCTCGCTGCACTGGACAGGATCAACCGCGAGCTCGGCACCACGGTCTTCATTATCACGCACAATGCGGTTGTAGCCGAGATGGCCGACGAGGTGGTCACGTTCGGAGACGGCCGAATTGCCGGCCGTCACACGAACAAGGTTCGCAGGCCTCCTCTGGAGCTCAGTTGGTGACGCTGAGGCCGCTAACGATCAAGCTGTTCCGCGACCTTTGGCGGCTGCGCGCCCAGGCACTCGCCATCGCCCTGGTGATCGCCGCCGGTGTGGGCATGGTGATCATGTCCTTCGGCATGATCAGGTCGCTTGAGGCAACGCGCGCCAGCTACTACGACATCTATCGCTTCGCCGATGTCTTCGCTCCGGTCCGACGGGCCCATCGCTCGGCAATCGAAGAACTGCGGGCGATACCGGGCGTCGCCTATGCGGAGGGCCGCATAAGCGCTGCCGCGATCCTCGATGTTCCGGGCATCGCAGAGCCGGTTTCGGCCAGAGTGCATTCGCTCCCCACCGCTCATGGCCTGAATCAACTGGTGTTGCGTAGCGGGCGAGTTCCGACGCCAGGCTCGACTTCGGAGGTGGTAGCCAATGAGGCTTTTGTCAACGCTGCCCGGCTGTCGCTGGGAGACGCCTTTACCGCTCTGATTTACGGCAAGGAGATCGAGCTTCGGCTGGTCGGGACGGCCCTTTCGCCGGAATATGTCTATGCGGTGGCGCCCGGACAGATCTTCCCCGACAACCGGCGCTACGGCGTGCTCTGGATGGATCGAGAACCAATGGCCGGGCTGCTCGACCTGCGGGAGTCCTTTAACGAGGGTCTGATCCGGCTCGCGCCCGGCGCGTCGCAGGAGGAAGTAATCCGGCGACTGGACCTCCAGCTCGATCGATACGGCGCGATCGGGGCCTATGGCCGCGACTTGCAGATTTCGGATCGCTTCGTTTCCAATGAAATCGACCAGCTGGCGACAACCGTCGAGATTCTTCCGCCAATCTTCCTCGCCGTGGCCGCGTTCCTGCTGAACATAGTTCTTGCCCGGCTGATCGACACCGAGCGCGAGGTAATCGGCTTGATGAAGGCGTTCGGATACACGGACCGCGCGGTAATGTTGCACTATGCGCAACTCGCGCTGTTGCTGTCGGCGCTGGGTCTTGTGCTCGGCGCGGTGCTGGGAACGTGGCTCGGGCGTGGTCTCGCCGGCATGTACCAACAATATTTCGTCTTCCCCTTCCTGGAGTTCCGCGCCGGCCTTCTCCCCTACCTAGTCGGCGGTGCAACTACGCTTATCGCCGTTCTGGCTGGAGCCGCGTTGGCGGTGATCAGGGCGGCGAGGCTAACGCCGGCAGAAGCCATGCGGCCGCCCGCGCCAGCCGATTTCTCCGGCCGGCTCGCAGCGCAATGGCTTACCCGCTCAATGCCAGACCAGCCGAGCCGGATGGTGGTCCGCAATCTGCTCCAGCGGCCGGTGCGTTCGATGCTGACGGTGCTGGGCCTTGCATCGGCACTCGCGCTTTACGTCGCGTCGGCAAGCGCCACGGACAATGTCGACCGGATGATCGAGCTGGCTTTCAGCCGTGCCGAGCGCGGAGACATGGTCGTCACTTTTGCCGAGCCGCGGGATGCCCGCGCGCTTTATGAGTTGCAGCGCATTCCCGGTGTCGTCCGCGTGGAACCGTTTCGGGCTACCAGCGCTCGGCTGACGTCGGCTCATCATGGAGTGCGCGAGGGGCTCACCGGCAATATCCCTGCGGCCGACCTGAGCCGACTGGTCGATCTGGGCGGGCGCGTGGTGGAACCGCCACCCGCGGGAGCGGTCATCTCCAGCCGCCTGGCTGACAAACTGGACGTCGAGGCTGGTGACAGCATCGGCGCCGCGGTGACCGAGGGCGAGCGACCACGTCTCGAACTGGAAATTGCCACCGTGGTCGACACGCCCCTCGGCTCGTCGGCCAAGCTCGACAAGGCCCTCCTCAATAGGCTGCTCCGGGAAGGAGACAGCCTTAGCGGAGCCTATTTAGCCATCGATCCGGCACGCCGGGACGAGCTGTTTCGCACACTGAAGGAGACACCTCAGATCGCGGGCGTCACCTCTCAGGAGGCCATAGTCCAGGGTGTGCGCGATACCGTCGCCGAGCAGATGGGGATTGTCACACTGTTCAACACCGGCTTTGCTGCGCTCATCGTGCTTGGGGTGGTATACAACAGCGCCAGGATCAGCCTATCCGAGCGGGCGCGCGACCTGGCTTCGCTGCGCGTGCTCGGATTTCATCGTCATGAAGCGGCCTTCGTGCTGCTTGGCGAACTCGGCGTCTTAATCCTGATTTCGTTGCCGCTCGGTATAGTTCTCGGTATCGCTCTTTCGAGATTTGTGACCGAACAATTCAGCGCCGATCTCTACACCATCCCGTTCGGAATGAATCCTGCCACATTGGCGGAAGGCGCGCTGGTGGTCATGGCAGCAGCGGCAGGAACGGCCCTTCTCATTCGAATGCGGGTCGACAAGCTTGATCTGGTCCATGCTCTGAAGACCCGGGAATGAAGAACAACTTCTTCACCGGGCCGCGGATCCTGCTCGCGCTGCTGCTTGCTGCACTGGCTGCGGCGATTGTCATTGCTCTGCGTGAACCGCCGGTCAGCGTAGAGCTGGGCACGGTCATCAAGGGCCCCCTCACCGTTACGATCGACGATCTTGGCGAAACGCGGGTTCGTGATCTTTATGTTGTCGCGGCCCCGATCACCGGACAGCTGCGCCGGGTACCGTTGAAGCCGGGCGACCGGGCAGTCGCGGGTGCCACGCTTCTGGCGCGGATCGAGCCTGTGCAACCGGGGCCGTTGGATCCGCGAACATATGCACAGGCACAGGCCAATGTGCGATCATTCGAAGCGCAGCTTGCCGCGAGCCAGTCGCGCATTCGCGAGGCGCAAGCCGAGTTGGTCCTCTCGGAGCGCGACTACGCACGCGCCGCGGAATTGGAGCGGCGTGGGTTCGTGACCAGAGCCAGCCTGGATCGTGCTCGGGCAGCTCGGGACAGCAATCGTGCCGCCGTTGCGTCGGCGCGGCAATCAGCCGCTGCGCTGGGCCAGGACCTAAGCGCAGCGAGGGCGGCGTTGCTGGTTTCTGGAAGCAAGGCCACTGGCAGAGGTGCGGTCAGCGTAACCTCGCCGGTCAATGGTTTCGTGCTTCGGGTACCCCAAGAGAGCGAACGCGTTGTAGTGGCCGGCACGCCTTTGGTGGAGATCGGGGATCCCGACCGGCTCGAGCTGGTCACCGATCTACTTTCCGAAGACGCTGTCCGGGTGAGGCCGGGAGCTCAGGTGTTCATCGAGAACTGGGGCGGCGAACGCCCGCTCAAGGGCAGCGTGCGACTGATCGAGCCGTTCGGATTCACCAAGATTTCGGCCCTCGGCGTCGAGGAGCAGCGGGTAAATGTCATTATCGATTTCGCGGAACCGCGCGAAGCCTGGAAGCGGATGGGTCATGGCTACCGAGCTCGGGTGAGGATCGCGACCTGGTCGACGTCCTCGACAATCAAGGTCCCGATCAGTGCGCTCTTCCGAGTTGGCAACCGCTGGAGTTTGTTCCTTGCGGAAGATGGACGGGCCCGGCTTGTCCCGGTGGAGGTGGGCCGAATGAACGACGAGGAAGCCGAGATCCGCAACGGTGTTAAGCCGGGCGATCGGGTCATCCTCCATCCGAGCGACAAGGTCGGCGACGGCGTCAAGGTCAAGCAACTCGACTGACCGGCCCGCAATGTCGTGGTAATGTGAACTCTACCTATATCTCCGAGGCCGCCAGTCGGGAAGAAAGACTGCGAGGTTCCGGAGAGCGCACTCCCCAGCCCCTCTCCGGAATACTCCCCTGATCAGGGTTCGATCCTCAACATATCCGTCGATTGGGAAGCATGGGCCAGGGCATATGCCAGCTCGGCTTCCGTCTCCGCATGAATTGTCATCAGCGGTTGTCCAGCCACGATACTGTCGCCCTTGCGGGCATGAAGGCGAAGCCCCGCTGCAGGCGAGTCGGGAGCTCCGGCCAGCTTGGCGACCTGGGCGATCTTCCGATTGTCCAGCTCGGCCAACGTGCCCGTCGTTGTCGCCGTGACCGCGCACTGGAGGTGGGCCTTCGGCGGCTCGCCGAAACGGCCTTGAGCGCGGCAGATGGCCTCGAACTTCTGATAAGCGCGACCATCCTCCAACACCTGTTCCGCAAGTTCGAAACCGCAGCCCGGATCAGCCTTGCCTCCAATCTCAAGGATTGCGGCAGCCAAACGCAAGGCACGGTCCTGAAGATCGGTCGGCGCAGAAGCTTCTCGTCGCAACACGGCCAGGACGTCCATCATTTCCAGAGCCGGGCCAATCGACCGGCCAACGGGCTGGCTGCCATCGGAGATGATGCAGGTCGATTGGATTCCGAAGCGCCGTGAAATCTCGTTCAAGCGCGAGGCAAGTCGCAAGCCAGCTTCCCGGCTCCTGAGTTTCGCCGTCGGCCCGACGGGAATGTCCAGCACGACCCGCTTGGCACCGGCCGCGATCTTCTTCGACAGCACGGAAGCGATCAGCTGACCTTCGGGATCCACGTCGAGCTGACGTTCCACCCCGATGAAAATGTCGTCGGCTGGGCTGAGGTTCAGGCCGCCGCCCCAGGCGAGACAACCGCCCTCGCTCCTCACGACTTTCTTCATCGTCGGAAGATCGATGTCGACTTTGGTGACTGTCGCCATTGCATCGGCAGTTCCAGCGGGCGACGTGATGGCCCGGGACGACGTCTTGGGGATAGTTACCCCGCAAGCCGCGGCGATCGCCACGACGATCGGCGTCGTCCGGTTACCCGGGAGCCCGCCGACGCTATGCTTGTCGACGACTACCGATTGGCCCCAATCCAACTGCGTACCGGCCTCTGCCATGGCTCGTGTCAGGGCGAAGGTTTCTTCATCGTTGAACGGGAATGCGGATCCGGCCGTGACGAAGGCGGACAACTGAACGTCGCTGTACCTGCCGGCAACCACGTCCCGCAAAATCTCGTCGAAGGCCCCCTGGCCCAGCTCGTTGCCGAAAATTCTGCGCCGCACCCATCTCATCGATTCAAGGGGCGGGACGTGGGCGACCTGGACGAGTTCATCCTCTCGGCCGCCCAATAACTTCCAGGCAGCTTCCGATAGGCCAACCTCATCGGCTGCAAGTCGTCCGTCATCCTGCTGAAACAGGACCGCGGTTACTTCGCGATCGCCAGCTCGGAGCAGCACCTGAGACCTTGCTGCGAGGCCCTCGGATCGGCAGACGGGACAGTCGGTGCGCATGATGACGACCGGTTCGCGTTGAGTGTGCAATCCGATGCGCTTCGCCTTGAGCGGCATGCCCGCGTCCTGGAGAGCGGAAGAATGGGTGCGGCGAACTTGCTCCATCTGGTGGCGGATAGGTTGAAGCGGCCGAAAGGGCGCTCCGCAAATATCCCTACTCGGCTCACCGTAAGGAAACTCACCTATTATCTGCTGCGCCGCCACGCCATATGCTTCTACGCTTGATGATCCGGAGTGACGTCGATGCAGGACCCACGGACAATTGGACTGCCAGATGTCGAACTCACCGGCGCGCAAGGCGCCAAGGTGAATCCGTCCAACTTCGCCGGCCACGATCTCGTCGTGCTATTCTGTCCGGAGGACCGCAAGGCAGCGGCCCAAGAGATGGCGGAGTACAATATGCTGACCGACGCCCTGGCTTATAACGACGCCTACATGATCGCGGTTTGCGATCCCGAGGCGGGACTACCGGCCAGTCGGATCTCCATTGCGTCGGACGCCAAGCGCGCATGGGATGCGTTCGGCAAATGCCTGGACGATCACCAAGGCGGTCCCAGGGGAGAAGGCACCGTTTTCCTTTTCGGTCGCGGCGGCTGTCTGAGACAAGTCTGGCAAGGCGTCGGACATGCGTCCGAGGTCGCTCGGGCACTAAACGAACGAATGTGAGGAGCTAAGGCCACAAGCAAAAGACCGAAAGCAGCTTTCACTGCTCCCGGTCTCTTTGCCGCCGCAGATGTTACTCCTTGGCGACAGCCAAGTTTCTACCGCCAACGCTATCGGGTGAATATAGGTAGATTCACCTACACCGGACCAGAAGCTGACCCGCGCTCAGCGAGCAGTTCGTGGAGGAGAATTTGTTCGTCGCTCAACAGCCGATGAAGCATCGTCTTCTGAACTTCGTCCGTGGAGTCCAGAATTTGCGACTTGAACCTTCTGATATTCTCTCGGGCGGTGAACTCGCTCATTGGAGTCTCCCTTCGACTCCGGCTACTTGAACGGCTGTATAGCACAGTCCCAACATCAGCCCCTAGCGCCTTGAGGCGAGCGGAGCCCAAATTGGCAGCTCTACGCAAATTGCCGGCAGGCTCGCGCTTAAGGACATACGCGTATGGCGCAGTGGCGCGACGCGGAGCAGCCTCCCCTCCCAAGCCAAGGAGGCCCCCAATGTCACGAATTAACGAAGTTCTAGACAGACCGCTTGCTCGCCGTGACGTACCGACCTTTACCGAAACCCTAATCGAGCCATTTGCCAGGCTGCGCAACGAGGTCGATCGGCTGTTCGACGACTTCCCGTCGCGCTTGCCGACCGTGAGGTTCGCGGTCCCGACCGGGTTGCTCGTCCCGGCGGTCGAAATGACCGAGACGAAGAAGGCCTACAAGCTGAATATCGAAGTTCCTGGCATGGAAGCTGCGGATGTTGAGATGCACGTCCAAGACGACGCCATACTGATTTCAGGCGAGAAGAAGGAACGGCGCGAGGAGGACGAGAAGGGCTATTCTTAT
>Ga0307410_10000737_pt1 | contig 13705 bp, 8 predicted proteins | sample 322Ometagenome_3_FD_203707 | JGI IMG/M metagenome (GOLD analysis project Ga0307410, IMG submission 203707) | Maize rhizosphere microbial communities from greenhouse at UC Davis, California, United States - 322HYB-O-3 | ecosystem: Host-associated > Plants > Roots > Rhizosphere > Soil | place... | reverse complement strand
GAGCGTGCCTTCGAGGTTCTGGATATGGTGGCCGACCTCGTGCGCGATGACGTAGGCCATGGCGAAGTCACCGGGCGCTCCGAAACGCTGCGACAGCTCGTTGAAGAAGGTCGGGTCGATATAAATCGTGCGGTCGTTCGGGCAGTAGAATGGCCCCATCGCCGCCTGCCCGGCGCCGCAAGCCGTCTGCGTGCCCCTGGCGTAGGCAACCATCCGCGTCGGCGTGTACCGTTCGCCCGACTTCTGGAAGATTTCGCTCCAGGTTTCCTCGGTCGAGCCAAGCACGCGGGTCAGGAAGTCGCGCATGTTGGCGTCGAGGGTCGACTGCCCGGCCGGAGCGCTGGTCTGCTGGCTGGTCGGAAGCAGCCCGCCCACTCCCCCGCCGAATTGGCTCAGCGCGCAATAGCCGAGCAGCAGGATGACGACGCCGACCATCCCGAAGCGACTGAGCACGAAGGGCAGCAGGCAGCCGAGCAGGTTGCCGCCACCGCCGCCGAAGCCGCCAAAGCCTCCCTGGCCCGTGCGGTCCTCGAAATTTCCGCTTGGCCCCTCGCCGCCTAGCCGCATCAATTCGTCTCCCGTTGCGCTTGCCTAATGCGCGATAGCGGGCGGCGGTTGCAAATGCCGCCGTTCTCGTCATTGCGAGGCTTCGAAGGAGCCGTGACAATCCAGGCGCCGCTCGATTGCTTCGCGTCGCTCGCAATGACGGAGATGAGATGATTCTCGAAGGCAAAACCGCGCTCGTCACCGGCTCGACGTCCGGCATCGGGCTCGCCGTCGCCAGGGCGCTCGCCGCGGACGGCGCGAAGCTGATGATCAATGGCTTCGGCGACGCCGGCGACATCGCGCGCGAGTGCCATGAGCTTGGCGCGATCCATGACGGCGCGGACCTGTCGAAGCCGGCCGAGATCGCGCGCATGATGACCCGCTGCGCCGACGAGCTCGGCGACCCCGACATCCTCGTCAACAATGCCGGCATCCAGCATGTCTCGCCAGTGGAGAGCTTCCCGCCCGAAAAGTGGGACGCAATCCTCGCGATCAACCTGTCCGCTGTCTTCCACACCACGCGCCTGGCTGTCCCCGCGATGAAGGCCAGGGGCTGGGGCCGGATCATCAACACGGCCTCCGCGCACAGCCTCGTCGCCTCGCCGAACAAGTCGGCCTATGTCGCCGCCAAGCATGGGGTGGCGGGCTTCACCAAGGCCGTTGCGCTGGAAACGGCGCGCGATGCGATCACCGTCAACTGCATCTCGCCGGGCTACGTCTGGACCTCGCTCGTGGAAAACCAGATCCCGGACACGATGAAATCCCGGAACATGACGCGCGAGCAGGTGATGAACGACGTGCTGCTCGCCGCGCAGCCGACCAAGCGCTTCGTGTCGCCCGAAGAAGTCGCGGCGCTGGTGCTGTTCCTGTGCGGGGAAGCCGCAGCGTCCATCACCGGGGCGAACCTCAGCATGGACGGCGGCTGGACTGCGCAGTGACCACCATTGCGAGAGCTGGGAGCAACGCGGCAATCCGGTTGCGCCGCTGGATTGCTTCGCTACGCTCGCAATGACGTGAAAAGATCTCTCCTTTGCCTGAGCCTCGTCGTCCTGGCGGGCTGCAGCACCTTCGAGCAGCCGACGCGAATGGTCGCGCAGTCCACGCGGGACTGGCGCCGCGTGGCGACGGAGAGCGATCGCGAACGACTCCGGGGCTGGCGCGCCGCCTTCGCCGAGGCGCTCGCCGCCGCGCAAAGATCGGGCCATGGCGACGAGATCGCCCGCGAAGGCGCTTTGCTTCAGCCTGACGCTGCTCTCGGCGGCGGTCCCATCCCCAATGGCGAATATCGCTGCCGGGTGATCAAGCTCGGGGCCAAGTCGGAGGGTTTGCTCGATTATATCGCCTACCCAGCGTTCCAGTGCCGGGTCAGTGCGAGCGAGCCGGTGCGAAAGCTGCGCAAGCTCACCGGCTCGCAGCGACAGGTGGGTCTGGTCTTCCCGGGCGATGCAATCCGCCAGGTCTTCCTCGGCACGCTCGCCCTCGGCGATGAGCAGGGCGCGCTGCAGTATGGCCAGGATGAGACGCGCAACGTCGCCGGTTTCATCGAGCACATTGGCCCGAACCGCTGGCGGCTGATCATGCCGCGGCCGCATTTTGAATCGGTGATGGACGTGATGGAGCTCGTCCCAGCTTAGGATCGGTCGATGGATTTGAAGCTTGCACTATCGGTCGGCTTGCTGGCGACCTCGTCCGCCACCCCCGCAGCCACTCTGGCGGAAGCGATCGGCGCGGATTTGCCCGAGCTGATGAGGCTTTACCGCGAGCTGCACGCGACCCCCGAGCTATCGATGCAGGAGGTGCGAACGCCGGCGCGGCTTGCGCCGGAAATGCGCAAGCTCGGCTTCCAGGTGACCGAGAAGGTCGGGCAGACGGGCGCGGTTGCGGTGATGCGCAACGGCCCCGGCCCTGTGCTGATGATTCGGGCCGACATGGATGCGCTCCCGATCAAGGAACAGACGGGCCTGCCCTTCGCGTCGAAAGTCGTCGGAAAGCTGCGCGACGGGACCGAGACTCCGGTGATGCACGCCTGCGGCCACGATACGCACATCACCAGCTGGCTGGCCACGGCGAAGCGCCTCGCGGCGATGAAGGACCAGTGGTCGGGAACCCTGGTGATGATCCTCCAGTCCGGCGAGGAGACGGGCGAGGGCGCGCGGGCAATGCTCGGCGACGGCCTCTACAGCCGCTTCCCCAAGCCCGGCTACGTCTTCGCGTTCCACGATTCCGCAAGCCTGCCGGCGGGCGTGATCGGCCTTGCGCCGGGCTACACCACGGCGAGCGTCGATAACGTCGACATCACTGTTCGGGGCATCGGCGGCCATGGCGCCGCCCCGCACGCGACCAAGGACCCGATCGTTCTCGCCTCGCGCATCGTCGTCGCGCTGCAGACGCTGGTCAGCCGCGAAAAGAACCCCCTCGACCCCGCCGTCGTCACCGTCGGGAGCTTCCAGGCCGGTTCGAAGCACAACATCATCCCCGACGAAGCAAAGCTGCAGCTGACGGTGCGCACCTACAAGCCCGAGGTGCGCAGGATGCTGCTGGACGGCATCGCGCGGATTGCCCGCGGCGAGGCGATCTCGGCGGGGGTTCCCGACGAGCGCATGCCGATCGTCAGTATTCGCGAGGACCAGCATACGCCGGCAACCCTGAACTCGGAGGCGCTCGCCAACCGTGCGCTGGCGTTGTTCCGCACGCATTTCGGCGCGGACCGCACGACCATCCTGCCCCCGTCGATGGTCGGCGAAGACGTCGGGCGCTACTGGCTCAACGATCCTTCGATCCAGGGCACGCTTTTCTGGGTGGGCGGTGTGCCCCAGGCGAAGTGGGACTCGGTCAACGGCGACACGACCAAGCTGCCCTCGCTGCACAGCCCCTTCTGGGCTCCAGACGCCGGGGCGGTCATCTCTACCGCCACGGAGGCGATGACCATCGCCGCGCTGGATATCCTCAAGAAAAGCTAGGCCGAAACCACTTCGGCACTGGCGGCATTCAAGCGCCCGATCTGGTCGGGCGTCAGCACGAAGTGCATCGCCGCGATCGTCTCGCTTAGCTGGTTGAAATTGGTGGCGCTGGCGAGCGCGGAGGTGACCGCGGGCTGCGCGATCAGCCAGCCGAGCGCGACGGTCGCGACCGCCGCGCCAGTCTCTTCGGCTATTTCGTCGAGCGCCGCCAGCACGCCCATGCCCCGGCCTTCGACATAGTCCGCGCTCCGTTGGCCCCTGGGGCTTTTCGCGAGGTCTCCGGCGCTTCGATATTTGCCGGCGAGGAAGCCGTTCGCAAGGCCATAGAAGGGAAACACCGCGAGCCCGTGGCGCAACGCAGCGTCGCGCAGGTCCGGCTCGAAGTTCTGCCGCTCGAGCAGATTATACCACGTCTGAAGCGCGCTCGGCGCGGTGAAGCCGCACTTGCGTGCCGTGTCCATCGCTTCGTCGATGCGGTCGGCGGTGAACTGCGACAGGCCTATCGCACGGATCTTTCCGGTCTCGATCAACCGCTCGAACGCGCCAAGGCTGTCGGCCAGCGGCACGTCATCGTCGTCCTTGTGCTGGTAATAGACGTCGATCGTCTCGATGCCGAGGCGCTGGAGAGACGAGTCGCACCCCTCGGCGATCTTGTCCGGCGCAAGACCTTCCGAGAAGCCGACCTTGGTCGCGATCAGCACCTTGTCCCGCTTGGCAGGATTCGCGTTGAGCCAGCGCCCGATCACGCGTTCGCTTTCGCCGCCGGAGTTGCCGGGAACCCAGAAGGAATAGACGTCCGCCGTATCGATCATGCTGCCGCCGGCATCGACGAAGGCGTCGAGGATGCGGAAGCTGGTCGCTTCGTCGGCCGTCCAGCCGAAGACGTTTCCGCCAAGCGAGATCGGCTCGACCTGCAATCCGCTGGTGCCGATCGGAAGCTTTTTGACCATGCGATGCTCCTCAGACCGTCATTGCGAGGAGCGCAGCGACGAAGCAATCCAGTTGCGCCGCTGGCTCGCAATGATTGACGAATTCCGGCGCGTTCATCACTTATTTGTAAAGTTTAGCGACACGTCTGTCCCATGTCGGCGGAATTGACAGGGACACGCCCGTGAACGGGCTGATCGCCTTTTGGAGCTACGGGCTCGCGGCGTGCCTGTTCGCATCGATCCTGCTGTGGCGGCTACGCGAGCGGCTCGAGGGCCCCGGGCGGCTCCTCGTCGGCGCCTATTTCGCGACCGCCGTCTGGGCGTCGGTGAGCGCGATTCGCGGCCCCGTCGATCTCGTCACCATCCCCGCGGAGACGATCCGCAACTTGTCCTGGATCATGTTGCTCCACGCGATTTCGGGCGACCTCAAGGACGGGGCCCGTCGTGCCGTCAGGCTGGTGTTCGGGGCCGTCGCGCTCGTTATCGGCATCCAGCTCATCCTCAACCTCATGATGCTCGGCGTTCCGCTTCCGGCGGACGTCGCCGGCGACGTGCTGGCCACCGGGCGCCTGCTGCGCATCTCCATGGCCGCCGGCGCGCTGGTCATCGTCCACAACATCTACGGACAGGCGGCGCCGCAAAGCCGCCTCGGCATCCGCACGGCGATGCTCGGGCTCGCGCTGATCTGGGGCTATGACCTCAATCTTTACACCCTGGCCTACCTCGAGCCGGAAGGTGCGGGCGCCCTGTTCGACTATCGCGGGCTGTTCACCGCAATCATCGCCCCGCTGTTCATCATTGGCGCCAGGGGGCGCAAGGCGCTGAAGATCCGGCTGTCGCGCGCAGCGACTTTCCAGTCGCTCTCGCTGCTCGCGATCTGCGTCTATTTCGCGGTCATGGCGGTCCTCGCCACCGCCCTTCGCGGAAGCCACTGGAACTGGGGCAGCTCGATGACCGCGGTGCTGCTGGCGACGATGATGATCGCCACCGCGGTGCTGGTGCTGTCGCAATGGGCGCGTGGCTGGGTCAAGGTAAAGCTCGCCAAGCATTTGTTCGAGCATCGCTACGACTATCGCACCGAATGGCTGCGTTTCACCGAGACGCTCGGCCGGGTCGGCCGCGACGCGCCGCCCCTTGGCGAGCGGATCATCAAGGCCTTCGCCGATATCGTCGAAGCGCCCGGCGGGCTCCTGCTCGTCAGCGACGGAGGCAGCGCGATTGGCGTTGCCGCGGAGTGGAACTGGCCCGCTGCCCAGCCTTCGACCGATCAGGTGCAGTCGAGCGATTTCTGGGCCGACGTCGAAAGTCTCGGCCGCATCCTCGAGTTCGAGGCGCTTCGCCACGGCTGGGGAAGCGGCAAGGACCGCGCGATCGCCGTCCCGCAATGGATGATGGACGAGCGGCAGGCCTGGGCCGGGATTCCGCTCGTGCACCATGAGCGCCTGGTCGGCATCGTGATCCTCGCCCGCCCCGAATATCAGCGCCCGCTCGACTGGGAGGACTTCGACCTGCTTCGCACCGCCGGCGCCCAGGCGGCGAGCACGCTTTCGGAAGCCCACGGCCAGGAGGCGCTGGCGAAGGCGCAGCGCTTCGACGAGTTCAACCGCCGCTTCGCGTTCATCCTGCACGACATCAAGAACCTCGTCAGCCAATTGTCGCTCCTCTCCCGAAACGCCGAGCGGCATGCGGAGAATCCCGAGTTTCGTGTGGACATGGTCGCCACGCTGAAGAGCTCGGTCGGGAAGATGAACGAGCTTCTCGCGCGGCTTTCTCCGCGGGCCGGGGCGCGCGTGCAACGGGTCGAGCCGCAGCCGCTCCGCCAGCTTCTCACCGACGCGATCAGCGCCAAGCGCGGCGAGCACGACGTGCGCCTGCTCGGCGACGCCAACGTCTGGGCCGAAGTGGACGGGCCCGCGCTCGAGCAGGCGATCGGACACCTGCTGCAGAACGCCGTGGAGGCCTGCTCCGCAAGCAATCCGGTGACGATCCGCGTCGCATCCAAGGCCGCCGAAGTGCGCATCAGCATTTGCGACAAGGGCGTCGGGATGGATTCCGACTTCGTTCGCAACCGCCTGTTCCAACCCTTCTCCTCGACCAAGCCCGGCGGGTTCGGGATCGGCGCTTTCGAAGCCCGCTCGGTGATCGCCGCGATGGGCGGACGCCTCGCCGTCGACAGCAGCCCCGGCAAGGGCACCACCTTCACCATCGCTCTTCCGGCCGCCGAGCCGCTGAGCGAACCGCAACGGAAACGCGCATGACCGACACGTCCGAACTCCCCGTCCTGCTCGTCATCGAGGATGACGAGGGCCTGCAGCGCCAGCTCAAATGGGCCTACGACGGCTATCAGGTGATCAGCGCCACCGACCGGGCGAGCGCGATCGAAGCCTTGCGTGAGCACGAGCCCTCGGTCGTCACGCTCGACCTCGGCCTGCCGCCCGATCCGGACGGCACCGAGGAGGGCTTCGGCGTCCTCTCCGAAATACTCCACCTCAAGCCCGACACCAAGGTGATCGTCGCGTCCGGCCACGCGGCCCGCGAAAGCGCTCTTCGGGCGATCGGCATGGGCGCCTATGATTTCTATCGCAAACCCGTCGACATCGACGAGCTCGGGCTGATCGTCGCGCGGGCGTTCCACCTGCACGAAATCGAGGAAGAGAACCGGCGCCTGGAGAGCAGCTCCGGCGATGCGGTGCTCGGCTCGATCATCACCTCGGCGCAAGAGATGCTCAAGGTCGCCAAGACCATCGAGCGCGTCGCCAGCGCCGATGTCTCCGTGATGCTGCTCGGCGCCAGCGGCACCGGCAAGGAGCTGCTTGCGCGCGCGGTCCACGACCGCGGCGGCCGCGGCGGCGAGTTCATTGCGATCAACTGCGCCGCGATTCCGGAAAACCTGCTCGAGGCCGAACTGTTTGGCTACGAGCGCGGCGCGTTCACCGGCGCGGTCAAGTCCAACATCGGCAAGATCGAGCTGGCGCAGGGCGGGACTCTGTTCCTCGATGAAGTCGGCGACATCCCGCTTCCGTTGCAGGTGAAGCTCCTGCGCTTCCTCCAGGAGCGCGTCATCGAGCGGATCGGCGGGCGCCAGCCGATCGCCGTCGACACAAGGATCGTCTGCGCGACGCACCAGGACCTGGAAACGATGATCGCAGAGGCGCGCTTCCGCGAGGACCTCTATTACCGCCTGGCCGAGATCGTGGTGAAAATCCCTTCGCTGGCGGAGCGGGCCGGCGACGCGGTGCTGCTGGCGCGGCACTTCGTCAATCGCTTCAGCCGCGAGCTCAATCCCGGCGTCCAGGGCCTCACGCACGAAGCGATGGCGGCGATCGACGCCTACGCCTGGCCGGGCAACGTCCGCGAGCTTGAAAATCGCATCAAGCGCGCCGTGATCATGGCCGATGGGCGGACCATCGGCAGCTCCGACCTCGACCTCCCGACCAGGACAAACGACGAGCAAGTGGCGATCAACCTTCGCGCCGCGCGCGAGCTCGCCGACCGCAGGGCGATCCGCCAGGCGATGAGCCGCACCGAGAACAACATTTCCGGCGCCGCCAAGCTGCTCGGCATCAGCCGTCCGACGCTCTACGACCTGCTCAAGCAATATCGTCTGCAAGCGTAACCGCTCATTCGACGAGCGGAATTGCGGCGGAGCGTCCGGCCGCTATCGTCTCCGGCAACTTTGCCTATTGGGGACTCGAGTCATGGATCGCCGTTCATTCCTATCGACCGCGGGCGCCGCCGCGCTTGCCGCACCGTTCGCCACGTTTCCGACCTTCACCGCCGCACGCGCGCAGGCGAGCTCCGGTGACGCCGCACTCAATGCCCAGTTCGAGCGGATCTTCCAGGAACAGGTCCGGACTTCGCCGGCGACGGCGACGTTCCTCGGGTTGGACACGGGCGAGCTCGCTGCACTTCGCTCGCGGCTCGACGTTCGCCCGATCGCGCAAGCGCGGCGCGAGGAGGCCGCGCGGACCGACAAGTTCGTCGGCTGGCTCGAGGCGGTGCCGGAGGCCGGTCTCTCCCCCGCCGCCGCGCTCAACCGCGAGGTCGTCCTGTGGGATTTGAAGACGAGCAACGTCGGGCCGAAGCGCTTCGACATCGCCAACCCGCAAAGCCCATATCAGGTCAGCCAGCAGGACGGCGCCTATTTCAGCATTCCCGACTTTCTTCACAGCGCGCATCCGGTCGAAAATGCGTCCGACGCGGAAGCCTATCTTTCGCGGCTGGAGCAGTTCGCGGCCGTCCTCGACAATGAAACGGCCGAGACCCGCCGCCAGGCAGGGCGCGGGTTCCTCGCTCCCGGCTGGTCGCTCGACCTCGCGCTCAAGCAGATGCGGGAGTTGCGCTCACCCTCGCCGGAACAGAGCACCATGGCCGACTCCGTGGCGACCCGGGCAGCGGCCAAGAACATCGCCGGCGACTGGCGCGGCCGGGCGGCCAAGATCGTCGCCGACAAGGTCTATCCCGCGCTGGACCGCGAGATCGCCGGAGTCACGGCGCTGCGCCCGACCACCCGCCCCGGCGACGGAATATGGCGCGTGCCCCAGGGCGACGAAATCTACGCTGCCGCTTTGGCCGAGGCGACCACGACCACTTACAGCGCGGACGACATTCACCAGATCGGGCTGCAGCAGGTCGCGGAAATCAGCGCCGAACTCGACACGATCCTGCGCTCCGCAGGGTTGACCAATGGGACGGTCGGCGAACGCCTGACCGCGCTGAACGCGCGGCCCGACCAGCTCTACCCGAACACCGATCCGGGCCGCGAGCAGCTCATCGCCGACCTCAATGCCGGCGTGAAAGCAATGTACGCGAAGCTTCCGCAGGCGTTCGCGACCCTGCCCAAGCAGCCGCTCGAAATTCGCCGCGTCCCACCCGAGATCCAGGAGGGGGCATCGAACGGCTATTACCGGCAGGCGACGCTCGACGGCTCGCGCCCCGCAATCTACTTCATTAACCTCAAGAGCACGGCCGACTGGCCCAAATATTCGCTTCCGTCGCTGACCTACCACGAGGGGGTTCCGGGCCACCATCTGCAGCTCAGCATCGCCCAGCTTGCGGGCGATCTGCCGATGCTCCGCCGCATCGCTTTCTATTCGGCCTATGGCGAAGGTTGGGCGCTCTATTCCGAGCAGCTCGCCGACGAGCTTGGCGGCTACGAGGGCATCGAGCGCGCCGGCTATCTCCAATCGTTCCTGTTCCGGGCGGAACGGCTCGTCGTAGACACCGGGCTCAACCACAAGAGGTGGACCCGCGAGCAGGCGATCGACCACATGGTCGCGACGACCGGCTTCGCCCGCCCGCGGGTGCAACGCGAGATCGAGCGCTATTGCGCCTCGCCGGGCCAGGCCTGCAGCTACAAGATCGGCCATCTCGCGTGGCTCCGCGCCCGGACCAAGGCGCAGCAGGCGCTGGGGTCCAGGTTCGACCTGCGCGACTTCCACGAGATCCTGCGCGAGGGCGCGATGCCGCTGACGATCCTCGAGCGCCGCGTCGACGAGCGGATCAAGGCGAAGCTTGGCGGCGCGAGCATAAGCCCGGAACGCGGCTGATCCCGGTTGCAGGCGCGTCCCGACGCGCTAATCATTTCGACTTCTTCCAGACCAGGGGCTGACGCAATGGATCGACGCACCTTCCTGACGAGCGGCGCAACCGTGGCGCTGCTTCCGCTGACCGAAGCGCCGGCTTTCGCCCAGGCGGCGGGCAGCGGCGACGCTCGGCTCAACGCCTTGTTCGAGGAAATCTTCCAGGAGACCGTGCGGACGTCGCCGACGCTCGCAACCGCGCTCGGGCTCGACAAGGGGCCACTGGCGGCGCTGAAAGCGAAGCTCGATACCGATCCGGTCGCGGTCCAGCGGCGCGAGGACATGGCGCGCACGCGCCGGGCGATCGGGCAGTTGCAGGCGATCGGCCCCTCGACGCTGTCCGATTCGGCGAAGCTCAATCGCGAAGTGGTGCTCTACCTGCTGGAAACGTCGATCGCGGCGCCGTCGCGCTGGGACATCGATTCCGCCCAGCGGCCTTACCCGATCTTCCAGCAGGGCGGCGCTTATTTCTCGCTGCCCGACTTCCTCAACAGCGCGCACACGATCGAGAATGCCGCCGACGCCGAGGCCTGTCTTTCGCGCCTCCAGCAATTTGCGACCGTCCTCGACAATGAAAGCGCCGAACAGCGCGCGCAGGCGGCGCGCGGCTTCCTTGCGCCCGCGTGGTCGATCGACCTGACGCTTGGCCAGATGCGCAAGCTGCGCGGGACCGCGCCGGAGCAAAGCACCCTCGTCCAGTCGATCGTCCGCCGAACGGGCGAGAAGAGCATTGCCGGCGACTGGGGGCGTCGCGCGGCGCAAATCGTCGGCGCCGCCGTCAATCCCGCGCTCGACCGGCAGATCGCCCTGATGGAGCAGTTGAAGCCGACCAGCCGACCTGGCGACGGCGCCTGGCGCCTCGACAATGGCGCAGCGATCTACGCCGAAGCCCTGCGCCAGGCGACGACGACCAACTTCTCGCCCGACGAAGTACATCAGATCGGGCTGCAGCAGGTCGCGGAGCTGGGCGCACAGCTCGACCCGCTTCTGCGCGCCGCCGGCTACACCAAGGGCACGGTGGGCGAACGCCTCGCGGCGCTCAACGTCGATCCGTCGCAGCTCTATGCGACCACCGACGCGGGCCGAGCGGAATTGCTCGAAAGCCTGAATGCAGGCGTGAACGGGATGTACGCGAAGCTGCCGCAGGCCTTCGCCACGCTGCCGACCCAGCCGCTCGAAATCCGTCGCGTCCCGCCGGAAATCCAGGACGGAGCGTCGAACGGTTACTATCGCCGCGCCGCGCTCGATGGCTCGCGGCCGGCGATCTATTTCATCAATCTCAAGGACACCGGCGACTGGCCCAAATATTCGCTGCCCTCGCTGACCTACCATGAGGGCGTTCCGGGCCATCACCTGCAGATCAGCATCTCGCAGGAATCGAAGGATATCCCGACGCTGCGCAAGGTCGGCGGCTTCTCCGCCTATTCCGAAGGCTGGGCGCTCTATTCGGAGCAGCTCTCCGACGAGCTCGGCGGCTACACCGGGCTCGAAAAGGCCGGTTATCTGCAATCCTTCCTGTTCCGGGCCGCGCGGCTGGTGATCGACACCGGCATCCACACCAAGCGCTGGAGCCGCGAGCAGGCGACTGATTACATGGTCGCCACCACCGGCTTCGCCCGGCCGCGCTCGCAGCGCGAGATCGAACGCTACTGCACCCAGATGGGCCAGGCCTGCAGCTACAAGGTCGGGCACATCGCCTGGACGCGCGCTCGCGCCGACGCGCAAAGGGCGCTCGGCGAGCGGTTCGACATGAAGCAGTTCCACGAGATCTTGCGCGAAGGCGCCATGCCGCTGTCCATCCTCGAGCGGCGCATCCGCGAGCGCACGGCCGCGGTTGCCGGCGGGACCGTGGCGCCCGAGCGCGGCTAGCGCGCCAGCGCTTCCGCCATCTCCGCCACCTCGAGCCAGCGCAGCTCCAGCGCCTCCACCTCGGCGCGGTTGCGCGCGATGCGCTCCGTCAAAGCGGCGAAACGGTCGGGGTCCCGACTGTAGAGGTCGGGGTCGTGGAGCGCGGCTTCGTCAGTCGCGATCTGCTGCTCGAGCTTTTCGATTTCCTCGGGAAGGCGGTCGTAGTCGCGCTGGTCCTTGTAGGACAATTTGTTCCCCGGCGAAGGCCGGGGTCCAGGAGGCGAAGCCTGTTTTTCGGCGCTTCGCGCCGCCTGGGCCCCGGCCTTCGCCGGGGAACGATGATCTTGATACCGCTTCCGAACCCAATCCTCGTACCCGCCGGCGACGATGTCGACCTTGCCCGAGCCATCCAGCCCCAGCGTCACCGTCACTGTCCGGTCGAGGAAATCGCGGTCGTGGCTGACGATCAGGACCGTGCCTTCGTAATCGGCAATGACCTCTTGCAAGAGGTCGAGCGTCTCGAGGTCGAGGTCGTTGGTCGGCTCGTCGAGCACGAGCAGGTTCGCCTCGCGCGCGAATTCCCGCGCCAGCAGCAACCGTGAGCGCTCCCCGCCCGAGAGCGACGCGATCGGCGCATCGGCGATTGCCGGGTCGAACAGGAAGTCCTTGAGATAGCCCTTGATGTGCTTCTTCGAGCCGCGAACGTCGATCCACTCGCCGCCGTTAGCGAGAACGTCGCGCACGCGCTTGCCCGGCTCCATCAGCTTGCGCTGCTGATCGATGACGATGCCGCTCAACGTCTTCGCCAGCACGACCGTGCCGCTGTCGGGTGGAAGCTCGCCGGTGAGCAGCTTGAGCAGCGTCGTCTTCCCAGCGCCGTTCGCCCCGACGATGCCGATCCGGTCGCCGCGCTGCACGCGCAGCGAGAAATCGCGGATGATCGTGCGCTCGCCGAAGGCCTTGGCGACACCCTCGGCATCGATCACCGTCTTCGACCGCACGTCGTCCTTGGCGATCGCGAGCTTGGCCGATCCGGCCGCGCCGAGCATCGCCGCCCGCTGCGCCCGCAGCTCGTTGAGCCTGGCCAGCCGCCCCTGGTTGCGGCGCCGCCGCGCGGTCACGCCGCGCTGCAGCCAGTGCAGCTCGATCTTGAGCTTGGCGTCGAGCTTCTCGGCCGCGCGCGCCTCCTCCTCGTATACGCGCTCGGTCCAGGCTTCGAACCCGCCGAAGCCGATCTCCGCCCGGCGCAGCTCGCCGCGGTCGAGCCACAGGCAGGTTCGGGTGAGGCGCGTCAGGAACGTCCGGTCGTGGCTGATCGCGATGAATGCGCCGGTGAAGCGCTTCAGCCACTCCTCCAGCCACTCGATCGCGCCAAGATCGAGATGGTTGGTCGGCTCGTCGAGAAACAGGACGTCCGGCTGCTGCGCAAGCGCGCGGGCGATCGCCGCCCGCCGCCGCTCGCCGCCGCTCGCCGTGGCGACGGGCCGCGACAGGTCGATGCCGAGCTGGTCGGCGACGGCGGCGGCCTCGTGCGGCTCGGGGGCCCTGTCGCCGCCCAGCACCCAGTCGCGGAGCGTCGCAAAGCCGGTCATCGGCGGGTCCTGCTCCAGCAACACGACGTTCGTGCCGGGAACGATCGTCCGCTTGCCCTCGTCCGGGTCGATCAGGGCCGCAAGGCACTTCAGCAGCGTCGTCTTGCCCGCGCCGTTGCGGCCGATCAGCGCGAGCCGGTCGCGCTGGCCGACGTAGATGTCGAGCCCGCGGAACAGCCAGCCCTCGCCCTGGACGAGGCCAAGCCCTTCGTAACTGAGGATCGGTGCAGCCATGGTCGCGGCGCCTT
>Ga0307410_10000736_pt1 | contig 13706 bp, 10 predicted proteins | sample 322Ometagenome_3_FD_203707 | JGI IMG/M metagenome (GOLD analysis project Ga0307410, IMG submission 203707) | Maize rhizosphere microbial communities from greenhouse at UC Davis, California, United States - 322HYB-O-3 | ecosystem: Host-associated > Plants > Roots > Rhizosphere > Soil | place... | reverse complement strand
CGAGGGCGTACACCTTGTTCGGGAACGACGTATGGACGTACATCACGTTCCCCATCACGAGCGGGTTGCCCTCGTGGCCGCGCAGCGTGCCGGTGGACATCGTCCACGCGGCGCGGAGGTTCTTGACGTTCCCCGTGTTGATCTGATTCAACGGGCTGTGACGCTGCAGGTCGTACGTGCGACCCGTCATCACCCACTCGTTGTTGTTCTTCGACATCGTGACCAGGTCTTGCCCGCCGCCCTGCGCGCCGGCCGGCGACGGACAGATGGCGGTGGCAAGCCCGGTGACGAGCGCTGCCGAGGTAATCGTGGCATTCAAGCGGTGCATGTTCGCTCCCCCATAAGTGAAGGCAAATGGAACGCGCGTGCGAGCCACTCTCGCTCGGGGGGCGGCGGCGATGAATCGCGGCCGCGGATGAGGCGGTGATGAATCACATCGCCTCAACGCCCCCGCAGCAGAGCCGTGCGGGGACTTATGAGCCGGGCGGACCGCGTTCGTATCCGACCATAGGCATCCGACCCACCAGCGGGTCAGGTTAGGTCAGTACACGACGGTCGAGCAGCGCGCCGGGCATGCGGGGTGCGCAGTCCCACCAGCGTCGGTGGGTAGCTCGCCGTGTGGGGGCACTGGAGCGTGCCGTTACCCCGTGTGGCGCCCGTGCTGCGTTGGTGCGTTAGGCGCCGCGTACCCACACTCTTCTGTCGACGTCACAGTCGACGTGCGTAGCGCTGTCAGCCCCTCGCGGTCAGCGGACGAACGCGAACCGTTCGGGACTGGGCTGGGAAAGTGGAGCACGGCCCCGGCGCTGTCAAGGCAACGTTTCCCTGACGCCGCTCGGCAGGTCGTCCCGTCCCCCGTTTCGCGCAGTCTACAGCCGTCTACAGCCGTCTACAGCCGTCTACAGCCGTCTACATAGGACCGGCTGTCGGACCGGCCGCACCGCCCGCCCCCGCCCGGCGCCGGGCGCGCTCCGCCGGGGAGGGGAGAGGGGAGCGTGCGCCGCGCCGGCACCTGTCCGCCACGCGTGCTGCTGGCGCGGCGCCTAGTGAACAGCGCGGACGGCTTCCGGCCGTGGGCCTAGGGTGACGACGTGCCCGCCGCCGACCAGCGCGCGCTGCGGGACACGATCGCCACGCAGGGTGGCAGCGAGGATCGAACGTTTGGCGGTCGGTGACCGGTGAGCTCTGACTGTTGGGCACGGTGCCGAGAAGCGATGGGGGCGCCCCGGTGGAGCGCCCCCGAACTTGTCACAAGGATGGTACGCCGTTCAGGCCCCGGCTATGGTGCGATCGGGATCGCGAGCCCGTAGATCAGCACCGGGTTGAAGCTGTCCTCGCCACTCTCGGTCGTAATGTTCTGGTCGATGAGGAAGAAGGCTGCCAGGCCGGACCAGAACGGCATGTCCTTCATCATCATCGCGCCGAAGTTCAGCACGGCCGCGCCTTCCAGGACGAAGTCCATCCCGTCACCGCCGGCCCCCGTGATGACGAGGAGCGGGTCCACGGACAGCCCGAGCCAGCCGCCGGTCGCGTTGTTGATCGGCACGAGCGGGATGATGGGACCGAAGAAGCCGATCGGACCGTGCGCCTCGTCGGAGGCCGGGCCCCACTGCAATCCGCCGACGAGCGCGAACCACGGCGACCGCGTCGGGATGACCGTCTGGAAGCGGGCGTTGAAGTCGGTGTTGGACGCTTCCGCGTCACACGAGATGACGCACGAGGTCAGGAAGCTCGGGAGGACGGCGAACGAGGGTGTTCCGAAGAGAGGGGGGGTGGCCGTCGGGTCCTCCTGCGCAACCGCGGTATTCGCGACACACGCGAGCACCATGGCGCCCGCGACCAGCTTTACGATTCGCTTCATGCCGACTGCCTCCGTTGGAGTGGTGATGCGACGGTAGTCCGGTGCAGCGTCCTGCTCTACTCGGGGGTCAGCTCGTCGTTCGAACCGCGCGGCGAGCGCGTACCGCGTCGTACCGCGTACCCTAGGGCGCGTCCGTCGTCTGCTGCTTCAGCATCTCCCGGTTGAAGTGGATCATGGCGTCGACGATCGCCACCGGGGCGTGGTTCCTCCGCCAGTAGAAGTCGTCGAGCTGGGCGGAGTACACCGGCGGGCCGACGCGGAAGTGGAGCGCCCGCTCGGCAGGCAGCGCCGCCATGGCTCCGCTGGAAACGGCGGCGGCGTCGCCCTCGTTCCCGGCGGCCACCGCTCGGGCGCGCGCCTGCTCGGCCGCCGCGCCGGCGATGAACCCGGTGAGGTACGTCTGCTTCGCGCCCCGCGCGAGCTGCATCCAGTACTCGCCCGTGAGGAGCGCCGCGTGCGGGGGCGCGTCCGCCGCGGTGAGAGTCCCGCGGGGTGGCGCGCCCGTCACCCGTAAGTGGCATGGTCCGGAGACGTTAGGCGCGCGCGGCCGGCCCGCGCTCGTGAGGCGGGGCGCGCGTCGCGTGCTCCCTGGGGCGATCGCGCCGCGGGCCGGTGCGACTCGCGCCACGTCGGGCAATGGGGTACGTCGGATACGCCGGGTGGCGTCGGCGGGGGGCAGGCTCCGGACGGCTCGGGGGCACGGCGTCGCCCGGCGCGGGGCGTGGCCCCGGGTAGGCGGGCGGGCGCGGCGTGGCACTTTCGCCGCTCCCGCCATGTCATGGCACTGTCCCGCGCACGGCCACCACCCGGGCAAGCTCGCCTGGCTCATCACCACGCTGCCTGTCGGCGTACCCCGCGTCGCCGCTAAGAGCGCCTGCTGTCAGGGCCACGGGCCGGGGGGCCCGCCCTCGCGCGACGCTCCAATATCGATCCGACGTCGATCCGACGAGCGCGTCGCAGCATTAATGTGGGAACGCGCGAGCGAATCCCGCAAGAGGGACGGGAATGGGGAGTGGCGAGCGGCGGGTGGACTGTGGGGAGTGGCGGGTGACCGCCGAGCGGATCCCGCCGCAAGCCGCTCGCCGCTCTAGGACGACCCTAACGCGTGCGGTGCGCGCGCCGCCGAGCGCGGTCGTGCGGCCCCAGCAGATGAAGAGGGACGAGGGACGAGTGTCCGCACCATCTCGTCCCTTGTCCCTCGTCCCTCGTCCCTGCTGTTCTGCCCTGAACTTACGGAACTGCCACCGGCAGCCCCGCCATGTCCCGAATCGACAGCTCCCCCAACCCGAGCGCCCGCACCGGAGCCTCGATCGACTTCCGGTCGCCGACGATGACGATGGCGAGGTTGTCGGGATTGACGTACCGCTGCGCTACACGCTGCACGTCCGCCTGCGTGACCTGCTCCACTCGCTGCACGTATCCGTTGTAGAAGTCCAGCGGCAGACCATACAGTACGAGCGGCACCAGCTGCGTGGCAATCTGCCCCGTGGTCTCGAAGCGCGCCGGGAGATGGAGTTGCAAGTACCGCTTGGCCTTCTCGAGCTCGACGGTCGGCACGGTATCGCGGATCCGGCGCAGCTCCTTCATGAACTCCGCCAAGGACGAATCCGTCTTGGCGCCGGTCACTTCGGCGCGCGCCACGAAGGGGCCGGCTGCGCGGCGCATGTCGAACGACGAGAAGGCGCCGTAGGTGTAGCCGTGCGACTCGCGCAGGTTCTGATTGAGGCGGCTCGTGAAGGCACCGCCCAGGATCGTGTTCATCACCACCAGCGCGAAGTAGTCCTCAGTGGAGCGCGGCACGCCGACGACGCCGATGCGCACCGAGGTCTGCGGCGCCCCGGCCTTGTCGACGAGGTAGACGGCGGTCTTGCCGCGGCCGGGTGCCGCCCCGACCGTCGCCGCCGGCACGGTGGCCCGTTGCCAGGCGCCGAACAGCGCCCGCGCGCGCCGCTCCACGTCGTCGGGCGTCACGTCGCCCACGGCGATCAGGGTGGCGTTGTTCGGGCGGTAGTAGGTGCGGTAGAAGCGCTGCACGTCGCCGCGCCCGACCAGGCGGACCGACGCCTCGGTGCCCTCCAGCGGGTGTCCGTAGGGGTGGCGTCCGCCGTAGAGCACCGCGGCGTACGCGCGGTCGGCGATGTCGGGCGCGCGGTCCTTGAGCTGGATGAGGTCCGTGAGGCGCTCGCGCTTGACGCGGTCGAACTCGCGCTGCGGGAACGCCGGGTTGAGGGCGACGTCGGCGAAGAGGGCGAGTGCGCTGTCGAGCTGCGCGGTCGGCGTGTGCAGCGTCACCCGCGACGCGTCCCACCCGCTGGCGGTCTCGATCGCCACGCCGAGGTACGCCTCCTGGTCGGCGATCGCCAGGGCGCTGCGCGCCGCGGTGCCCTCGTCGAGCAGCTCGGCGGTGAGCGTGGCGACGCCAGGCCTCGGCGCCGGGTCGGCCTCGGCCCCGGTGCCGACGAGCAGGACGAAGTCGACGATCGGCAGCTCGTGCTGCTCGACGACGACGAGCTTCATCCCGTTCGGGAGCTCGCGCGTGACGACCGGCGGCAGCGTGAGCGACTTCGGCGGCGCGAGGGCGGGGCGGGTGGACCGGTCGAGGGACGAGGGACGAGTGGGGAGGGCCGCGGGGCCCGTGTCCGCCGCGACCGGTGGCGTGGACGCGGGAGTCGGCGCCGGGGTACGTGCGCAGGCGGCTGCGACCAGGGCGAGCGCGGCGAGCACTGCCGCAACCTTTGGGGGTCCCCCCCCGACAACGACGTTACCACCGATCGGCCGGCGGCGGCGGACCGGTCCGTCGCACTGGCGCCCGTGGCGTTGCAGCCCTCGTCCCTCGTCCCGCGCCACGCGTCCCGTGCTGTTCATCACTCCACCCTCCCGCTGACCATCAGCTTCGTCTCTCCCGTGGGCACCACCGTGAGCACGACCTTCGGCGCGCCGAGGTACGTGCGGGCGACGCGCTGCACGTCGGCGGCCGTCACGCGGTCGTAGCGCTCGAGGTCCTGCCGCAGGTAGTCCGGGTCGCCGGCAATGTAGTTGTAGAAGTTGAGCTGGTCCGCCTTGCCGAGGACGTTCGCCAGGCGGTCGAGCAGGTTCGTGCGGATCGTGTTCTTGGCGCGGGCGAGCTCGCGCTCCGTCACCGCGCCGTCGATCACCCGCTGGATCTCGGCGGCCGCGAGCTCCGCAATGCGCTGAGGCGCCTGCCCGGGCTTGGGCGTCACGTCCACGCGGAAGAAGCCGTCGACGCGTCCGCTGAACTGGAAGGCGTTGACCTCCTGCGCCACCTGCTTGTCGTAGACGAGCGACTTGTAGAGGCGCGAGTTCTTGTCGCCGGCGAGCACGTAGGCGAGCACGTCGAGCACCGCGTCGTCGGGGGCGAACGCCTTCGCCGAGTGCCAGGTGTAGTAGACGCGCGGGAGCTGGACCGCGTCCTCGAGCACTAGGAACGTGTCGCGCGGCAGCGCGACGGGCGGCACGGTCGGGCGCGTCACCGCCTGCGGCCCGCGCGGGATGTCGCCGAAGTAGCGCTCGACCCACGCCTTCGCCGAGTCGCGGTCGAAGTCGCCGGCGATGGCGATCGTCGCGTTGTTCGGCGCGTAGTAGGTGCGGAAGAAGCGCTTCACGTCGTCGAGCGACGCCGCCGAGAGGTCAGCCATCGAGCCGATGACGAACCACGAGTACGGGTGCCCCTTGGGGAAGAGCACAGGGAGGATCGTTTCTTCGGCGCGCCCGTAGGGCACGTTCTCGACGCGCTCGCGGCGCTCGTTCTTCACCACGTCGCGCTGCAGATCGAGCTTCGCCTGGTCCATCGTCGGCAGGAGGAAGCCCATGCGGTCGGCGTCGAGCCAGAGCGCGAGCGGGAGCGCGTTCGACGGCATCGTCTCGTAGTAGTTCGTGCGGTCGAACCACGTCGAGCCGTTGATGTCGGCGCCGGCAGCCTCGAGCCACTGATCGAAGGCGCCCACGGGCACGTTCTGCGAGCCCATGAACATCACGTGCTCGAACAGGTGCGCGAAGCCGGTGCGGCCCGGCTGCTCGTCGCCCGAGCCCACCTTGTACCACGTGTTGACGGCGACCAGCGGCACCGAGCGATCCTCGTGGAGGATCACCTCGAGGCCGTTGGGGAGCGCGTACTTCTCGAACGCGAGTCTGGGCGCCGCCGTGTCCTGCGCGTGTGCGGTGCCGGCGCCGAGCGGCACGCCGGCCAGCGCGCCGAGCAGCGCGCCCGACAGGGCGGCGAGGGCGCCGGTCGCGCGCGGCGCGGCGCGCCGCTCGGCGGCGGTGGATGGAGTGGTGGCTCTCACTGCTATGGTCTCTCCAGGGCGAAGGCGAGGGGGACTTTGATGGACTCGCTCAACACGTACTTCCAAGCCTCACTCCGGTTGGCGGAGATCGGGCTGGTGGGGGTCGGCGAGGTGTAGGGGACGAGCGAAAAGCGGCGGGCGAGGATGCTCAGCCGCATCATGTGGAAGGGATCGCTGACGAGGATCACGCGCCGCACGCCCCAGGCGTTGCCGAGCGCGGCGACCGCCCGCATCGACTCACTGGTCGTGCGCCCCTGCTCCTCGACGAGGATGGCGCTGTCGGGCACCTCGTGCTTGAGCGCGTAGCGCCGGCTGACCGCGGCCTCGCTCGTCGTGTCTCCGTCGCCGCGGCCGCCGGTGAAGATGATGCGCGGGGCGTAGCCACGCCGCCACAGGTAGATGGCGTGATCGAGCCGCGCCCTGAGCACGGGCGACGGGCGCCCCACGTACTGCGCCGCACCCAGGACGACGATCGCGTCCGCGACGCGGGCCTGGTCGCGATGGCTCCAGATTACCACCGCCGCCGCCGATGCCAGCCAGATCCCGGCGACGACCGCGAGGGCGCCGCGCAGGACTCTGGCGAATGGTGAGCGGCGGGGCATCGGGGGAAAATAATTGACGGCCGGGAGTCGGGAGTCGTAACAGCCCCCCGGGCGGTTCCCGACTCCCGGCTGTTGCCTTCATCTAAGGTTCGGGCGGGCGCGGACGGCGGCGCGAGGGCGTCAGGATGACAGGCCGACTCCCGACTTCCGACTCCCGACTCCCGGTTTCGTCACTCCGCCAGGCTCAACATCGCGAGCCAGAAGACGTCGAAGGCGACGCGGTGGTTGCGCTCCGGGGCGAGGGTGGCGTCGAGCGCCATGCCGTCGACGAAGGCGACGAGCACGTCGGCCATGAGCGTGACCGGCACGCGGGGCGTGAGCGACAGGAGGCCAAACAGGCGCTGCACCGTCCGAGCGGCCGCCGCGCGGCGCGCCTGTGCCGCCTCGCGGACGGCGTCACGCACCCCGTCGGTCGGCACGGTCGCCAGGTCGAGCAGGACGCGCACGTCGCCGCGCGCCAGCTCCCCGTCGAGCCAGCGCCAGAGGGCATCGACGGCGTGGGCGGGGGCTACCTCGTCGAGCGCCCGCGACTCGCGCTCCACCACTTCGCCGGCCAGCCACCCGGCGACGCGTGTCAGGAGCTCCGCCTTGTCCGTGAAATGGTAGTGGATGAGCGCCTTGCTCACCCCGGCCGCCTCGGCGACGTCCTGAAGGCTGAGCGCCACGGCACCCGTGGTGGCGATCCGGTTCGCCGCGGCCTCGAGGATCCGGTCCTGTGCGGAGGCCATCAGCGGGGCGACGGGCGGCGAGCAGCGTCCGGACGCTGCTCAGGGGTGGGCGGCCGGTGGCCGGTGGTCGGGGGCGGAGATGGGGACAGAGCGATAGGGGTGGCGGGGATTCGGTGTTGGTTGGTCATGGGTCGGGGTAATATGAAGCCGGGGGGGGCCGATAACAGCGGCTCTCGGCGCTCGGCTCTCGGCTGGGTCGCAATGAAGGCATCCCGCGGCGGGCCGCCGGGCATGCGCTTGCCCTGTCATCCCGCAGGAGCGCGCGGAGCGCGCGAGTGTCGGGATCGGGGCGCGTCACGCGATGCTGGCATCGCGGCAGGGACGGCGATCCCGACACTCGCGACCCTGCGGGTCGCTCCTGCGGGATGACAGACTCGCCGAGAGCCGAGCGCCGAGCGCCGCCATTCACCGACGGCCGCTACACCTCGCCTCGCTCTCCCGGCGACGGGCAGCCCACCTGGTAACCCTTGGTCCGGAGCGTTGTCGCCAAGGCGTCCTGGGCGGCGGGCTCGCCGTGCACCAGCCACACCTGCCCGAGCGACGGGGAGGTGGCGCGCACGGCGTCCAGCCATGTGGTGAGCTCCGTACGGTCGGCGTGCGCGCTGTAACCGTTCAGCACCTCGACCTTCGCCCGCAGCGGCACCTCCTCCCCGAAGATCTTGAGCGTCGGCCGCCGCTCGACGATCCGCCGGCCGAGCGTGTGCTCCGCCATGAAGCCGACGACCAGGATCGTGTTGCGCTCGTCCGCGGCGCCGTTGGCGAGGTGGTGCAGGATGCGCCCGGACTCCGCCATCCCCGAGGCGGCGATGATCACCATCGGCCCCTGCATGCGGTTCAGCGCCTTCGACTCCTCGACGTCGCGCGTGTAGCGCACGAGCTCGAAGCGGAACAGCTCGGGCACGCGCCGCACCAACGCCTCGTTCCGGTCGAAGACCTCGGGGTGCATCTCGAACACTGACGTCGCGTCCACGGCGAGCGGGCTGTCGATGTAGACGGGGACCTCGGGGATCGCGCCCTCGTGCAGCAAGGTGTGCAGGTCGTAGACCAGCTCCTGGACGCGCCCCACGGCGAAGGCCGGGATCAGCACGCGCCCGCCGCGCGCCGCCGCGTCGCGCACCACCTGGCCGAGCTGCGCGCGCGCGCCGTCCACCGACACGTGGTCGCGGTCGCCGTACGTGGACTCCATGATGACGGCGTGCGCGCCCTGCGGCGGCTCGGGGTCCCGGATGATCGCCAGCCCCGCGCGCCCGACGTCGCCCGAGAACACGAGCCGCTTGGTGGCGCCGTTCTCGGTAACGTCGACCGCCACCGAGGCGGAGCCGAGAATGTGGCCGGCGTCCACGAAGTGCGCGCGGACGCCGGGGACGACCTCCAACTCCTTGTGGTACGGCATGCCGACCATCAGCTCGAGCGTGCGCGTGGAGTCGACCATCCCGTACAGCGGCTCGACGTACTCACGCTTCCGGCGCGCCAGGAACTCGGCGTCCTTCTCCTGGATGTGGGCACTGTCCGCGAGCATGACGGCCGAGAGGTCGCGCGTGGCGCTCGTCGCCCAGATAGTGTTGGCGTACCCCTCGTGCACCAGGTAGGGGAGCCGGCCGGCGTGGTCGATGTGGGCATGAGAGAGGATCACCGCGTCGACCTCGCCCACGGGGAGCGGCAGGCGGCGATTCTTCTCGGCCGCCTCCCGGCGGCTGCCCTGGAACATGCCGCAGTCGAGCAGGATGGTCTTGCCGTTCGCCCGCAGGATGTGGCAGGAGCCCGTCACCTCGCGGGCCGCGCCGGAGAATTCGAGTTCCATGGTTGGCCTCGTCAGATGGCTCTGCCACCTGCTCCGAAGAGGGGGTGTCGCGCTTACTCGGCACCCGTTCTGGGACAATTTCTGGCACAATTTTCGAGGCAGGGCGGCGGCCGAGTGCCGCGCCCTGGCGCGGGAATATGCGGGGAGCCAGCGCCTTGGGCGAGGCGGGCCGCTGGGTGGGCCACACCTGCGCGCGCTTCGCGACTGGCTTGAGGCGGCGGAGCTCACCGATCCGGAAGACGTGCCGCCCGTGTTCGAGCCCGACCCGTCGACGGGCGAGCTGCGCGCGCGCCAGCCCGACCTCCGGCCCCTGTCCAAGGCCAGACGCGTGCTCGCGCGCCGGCCTTCGGACGAGTGGATCGTGCTCCTCGTCAAGCGCAATCTCTGTCATTCCCGCCGAATAAGGACACGCCTCCGTGCCTTCGCTCAGACCAGTCTCAATACCCTTGGCGATTTCGCGAATCTGTGCAGGCGGCGCGGCGCGATAGGCTCCTTCGCTCACCGGCATCACAGTGCCGGAATCGTGCATCACTGACATCCTGACCTTGATATGGCCGACACTCACGCCATAGTTGATTCGCTCGCCGACTCTCCGCTCTCGGTACCAGGCAGGGACATCCGACGTACCGAGCTCGAGCTCCAGCGATGTCATCACGCCATCCAGCGACTGGAAGCGGTATGTCTCTGGCGTCTGCCCGTGAGCGTGAAGGTCGATGAAGCCGGGAGCGACGACGAGGCCGCGCGCGTCGACCGTGCCTCGGCCGCGTAGGGCTTGCGTCCTGATGACGGCGATTCGTCCGTCGAGGCGGCCGATATTGCGGACCGCGTTGAGCCCGGAGGCCGGATCCATCACATGTCCGCCGAGGATCACGCGAGAGTAGCCGCCTGGACTACGAGCGAGAGCCCGATCATGCCGGCGATCGAGGAAAAGCGGCCGCGGTCCGTCACGTCGTCATCCCGGACGCGCCGGAAATCGCAGACAGACGGGACTCGGTAATGCAATCCGCTGGCGCGTCGGCGTCAGCTTGCCGCTCTCCTCGTCGCGACCGAACACGATGATGGAATTCGACCTCTGGTTCGCCACGAGCACCCACCGCCCGGTCGGATCCAGGCTGAAATTGCGTGGCCAGTCGCCGCCGGTGGAGACGACCTGAACGAGCGAGAGCGCGCCCGTTGACTCCGCAACGGAGAACACGGCGAGACTGTTGTGACCGCGGTTCGACACGTACAGCGTGCGGCCCGATGGTGCGATGTGGATGTCGGCCGGATAATTCGTCCCGATCCATCCGGCGGGGACAGTCGATCGGGTCTCGAGCGGAGACAGTGCGCCGCGCGCGTTCTCGAAGCGAAGCGAGACTACTGTGGAATCAAGCTCGCATGCGACGAACACCAGCGGCAGCGTTGGGTGGAACGCGATATGTCGCGGGCCCGCGCCCGCGCGCATGACCGCGTCGCCGCCCTCCACGTGGCGCAGCGATTTGCCGTCGAGGTCGAGACGGTAAACGAATACGCGGTCCGCGCCGAGGTCTGCGGCGAGCGCAAAGCGGTTGGAGGGATCGGCAACGATGCAGTGGGCGTGAGGCTCGCTCTGGCGATCAGCATTCGGCCCGCTGCCCGTGTGCTTTACGACGGACGTGGCTGGCGCGAGTACTCCATCGGACTGAATCGGGAGGAGCGCGACGCTGCCGCCGACGTAGTTGGCGATGAGCACGACCCGGCCGCTCCCGTCAACGCTCACGAAACAAGGCGCACCGCCTTCTGACGGCTCTTCGCCCAGCTTGGTGAGCGCGCCGGTGTCGCCCGCGATCGCGAAGGCACTGACCGCACCGGTCGCCCTCTCGTTGTACTGCTCGACTTCATTCACGGCGTAGAGAACGCGGCCATTGGGGTGGATGGCGAGGAACGACGGGTTAGCACCGGCGGCGACTGAGCCAACCAACCGCAGTTGCCCCGAGCGCCTGTCAATGCGAATGAGAGAGATCCCGTCAGATCGGCCATCGTCGGTATACGTGCCGACGTAGAGAAGTTCATCGTCCAACTGCGACTCCTCGCGCGACGCGAGACGCTTCGAACCGCACGCGAGGCCGACAAGACCGAGCGCCGACGCGGCCAGGAAGTCGCGCCTCGACTGCGCGCGAGGGTTTGTCATCGGCTATGACTCCGGTGCGGAATTGGACAAAGGCAACTAATCGCTGCAACGTTTCGCTCGATGAGGTCTTCCTTGACTACGCCCATTCATCCACAGACGCAAGATCTCCGGCGCGTGATCGGGTTCTTCGGCGGAACGGCGCTCATCGTCGGCATCACAATCGGTAGCGGGATCTTCCGAACCCCCCCCACAATCGCCGGGCTCGTCCCACATCCGCTGGTCATCATGGGACTCTGGATCGCGTTCGGTATGATCAGCATTTGCGGAGCGCTCGCGGTGGCGGAACTGAGCTCGCTGCTGCCGCAGGCGGGTGGCGTATACGTGTTCCTGCGCGAGGCGTATGGCGATGCAGCCGCGTTCGTATTTGGCTGGTTGTATGTGCTGGTCACGACTCCCGCCGCCGTTGCCGCGCTTTCCACCGTCTTCGTGGAATTCCTGCTCAACCTGCTCGGCGTGCCGGCAGGCGCGTCGACTGTTCAGATGATCGCGATCGCCGCGATCATTATCCTCACGTGGGCCAACGTGCTTGGGGCGCGAGTGGGCGCAGCCGTGAGCGAAGTGACCACCCTGGTGAAGGTGACCGCGCTGGCGGCGATCATCATCGGCGCGTTTCTGTTGGGGCACGGCAGTCTCTCCCAGCTTACCGAGGGCGGCGTCGTGCACGGCGGTGGGCTGGCTCGCGCCGTCGCATCGGTCATCTGGACCTACGACGGCTGGATCGCCGTAAGCATGATCGCGGGCGAAGTCCTGGCACCCGAGCGACTGATGAAGCGGATCATCATCACAGGGATGCTGGTGATCGTCACGCTATATGTCGGTGCGAACCTGGCTTACCTGTACGTGATGCCGGTCAGCGTCATGGCGCAGCAAAAGGAAGCCATCGCGCGGACGGTCATGACGGCGATTGCAGGACGCGCCGGTGGCATCGCCATCCTGCTCGCGATCATGACGAGCGTTTTCGGCGCGCTCAATGGCAACCTCCTCGCCAAACCGCGCGTCGCCTACGCCCTGGCGCGCGACGGCCTGATTTTCTCCTTTCTCGGGAAAACCCATCCGCGCTGGTCCACGCCGTGGGCGGCGCTGCTGATCCAGGGGGTCGTCGCGATCATCATGGTCCTCGTCCTCAGGGACTTCGATACGCTCACGACCTACTTCGTGGTCGTCGAGTGGGCCGCGTTGATCTTTGCCGTCGGAGCGGTGTTCGTCCTGAGACGCACGATGCCTGAAGCGCCGAGGCCGTTCCGCACACCTGCCTATCCGTGGGTGCCGCTCTTCTTCGTGTTTGGCACCATCGTTGGTGTGTCGGCCATCGTCTGGGGACAGATCCAGGTTGGCAACTTTTCGCCGATCTACGGTCTGGGCGTTGCTGCGGCTGGATTTCCCGTTCATCACCTTTGGAAACGACTGAAGAGGAGCGCATGAGAAACGCCATTGTGACCGAGAAGGCGCCGAAGCCGGTTGGCCCGTATTCGCAGGCAGTCATCGAGGGAGATTTCATTTTCGTCGCCGGACAGGGATGCATCAATCCACAGACCGGGATGCCGGAGATTGGTGACGTGCGGTCGGAGACGAAGCGGACCCTTGAGAACGTGCGGGCGATTCTCCAGGCGGCGGGCTCATCACTCGGTCACGTAACGAAGTGCAACGTTTATCTTCGCGACATCAACGATTTCGCCGCGATGAACGAGGTCTACGAGGGGTTCTTCTCGGCGCCGTTTCCGGCGCGCACCACGATCCAGGCTGGCGCGCTTCCGGGCGGCATCGCCGTGGAGATCGAGTGCATCGCGAAGAAGGGGGGGCCTCGATAGTGGACGCGCTCGACCTCGACACACCCGCCCTCTACGTCGATCTTGACGTCCTCGAGCGCAACATCGCTCGGATGCAGGAGCAATGTCGGGCGTGGGGTGTCGAGCTCCGGCCTCACGTGAAGACCCACAAGATCCGCGAGATTGCTCAGATGCAGCTCGATGCGGGCGCAATCGGGATCACGGTCGCGAAATTGGGCGAGGCGGAAGTATTGCCCGGCGAAGATGTGCTCGTCGCCTACCCGCTAGTGAAGGCGAAGCTGCCGCGTTTGAGAGAGCTGGCGAAGCGGCGGCGCGTGAAGGTTGCGGTCGATTCGGTCGAGGTCGCTGGTGACCTCCAGGGGATCGAAACGCTGGTGGAGATTGATGTCGGCGTGGGTCGCTGTGGCGCGCAGTCACCCGAACAAGCGGTCGAGATCGCGAAGGCGTGCTCGGATTTCCACGGCATCTTCTACT
>Ga0307410_10000735_pt1 | contig 13712 bp, 20 predicted proteins | sample 322Ometagenome_3_FD_203707 | JGI IMG/M metagenome (GOLD analysis project Ga0307410, IMG submission 203707) | Maize rhizosphere microbial communities from greenhouse at UC Davis, California, United States - 322HYB-O-3 | ecosystem: Host-associated > Plants > Roots > Rhizosphere > Soil | place... | reverse complement strand
GATGGTGGCGTGGGGCGCGCGTCAGTCGGCGCCTCCGACCACGACGCGTTCCTTGAGGATCCAGACCTTCGTCGCGAAGAAGAGCCGAATCATGAATGCGTGATCCTCGGCGGGGATCAGGATCACCAGTGAATTACCGTCGGTACCCTTCGTGGGTTTCACGGCTTCCTTCCGGCGCATGCGGCCCTGAAGCGGCGTGAACCAGGCGGGCAGGTCGCCGCGCTCCTCGGTGCGCACCACGCTCTTCGATTTCTCCCCGGTCGCATCCGCCAGGGCAACCTGGCAATACCACTTCCCGCGTGCCGCCCCTTTCGTGGCTCGCGAGAACGTGAGCGACCGATCCGGCAGCTCCGCCCACGCCTTCACCGGCGGTGCCGTTCGCGGTCGCACCTCGACGCGCCCCCCGCGCGCGGCGGGGACCCTCACGATGAACTCCCAGATGTTCCGGCTGGGGAAGTTGCCGTCCACCACGAGATAGCTGAACTCCGTCCCCCGCACCGCGTCGCCGGCGAAGGTCCAGGAGCTCTCGCGGCTGCCGGCGGACTCGACGGTCACCCTCTCCAGCTGGTACCGCTTCCGGGATCTCATTGCGTGCCCCCTTGGGTTAATATGACAAGTATACTTGACATATTGTCGCCCTTACGTTACATTTTCGGCTGCAAACCCCGACTCTTCAGCGGAGCTCCCCATGCCCACCACGCATGCAGCCGTCCGGATGACAGCCAATCCGATCGTTCCCGGGATCGTCTGGGGCGTTACCTACGTCGCAGCGCGTCTCGCACTCGAGCTTTCACTTTCCCCCCGCCTCCGGCTCCTCATCGCGCTGGCACCCATTGTCCCGTTCGTCTTCGCCCTCGTGGGCGTGGTGCGCGGCATCCGGTCGATGGACGAGCTGCATCGGCGCGTTCACCTCGAGGCGCTCGTGCTGGCGTTTCCCCTCACGCTGCTGCTCATCATGACGCTCGGGCTTCTGGAGCTGGCCATCGGCCTCTCCCCCGACGACTGGAGCTACCGCCACATCCTGCCGTTCCTGATCGTGTTCTACGCCTTCGGACTCTGGCGGGCGTGGAAGCGCTACCTGTGAAGAACCGGCTGCGCGTCCTTCGCGCCGAGCGTGAGTGGTCCCAGGCGGAACTGGCGGACCGGCTCTCGGTCTCGCGACAGACGGTGAATGCGGTCGAGACCGGCCGCTATGAGCCGAGTCTCGGGCTGGCTTTTCGCCTCGCGCACCTCTTCGGGGTGTCCATAGAAGAGATCTTCGAGCCGGACGCGCCGCCTCTGCCGTGACTCACCGGGCGCGCTGCGCGTCCCACAGCCGCTTGAGCAGCTGGATCTGGCCCGCGTGATACGCGTCGTGCATCGCGATTCCCGCGATCAGGTCGGCGTGGGTGTACACTCGTCGCGTACCGGTGCGCTTCCCGAGCCGGGCGGCCGGGAACGTGTCGATCGTTCGCACCAGGCGCTCGTGCTCCTCCCGGAGGAGGCGCACGTCGGCGCGCCACGCCGCCTCGGTCGGGTCCTCCGGCACCGCGGGAAAGTTGGCGGGATGGCGGCGAAAGCGCTCCTCCCCTGCCGGTGCCAGCCTGCGGCGCACCGCGTACTTCCAGTACGCGACGTGCAGCGTCAGCGCCCAGATCCCCGGCCTGCCGCGCGCCGGTCGCCATGCGGCCATATCGGCGGATACGCCACGCAGCGCGCCCAGCGGCGTGGCTCCGCCATGCCACGCGCGTGGGGCAAGTCGCGGATCGAGTGCTTCGCGAATGGCGTCGAACGCGGGCTCATGGCTCATGCGGTTCGCCGGGCCTCGCGACCGCCGGGGCGCTCGGTACGCGGGTGCTGCCATCCGGCAACACGAAGAAAGATCCACGTGCCGGCGAGTGCGGCGATCGGAAGTTCGACGAGGCCGATGCCGAGCATGACGATCGCCGCGCCGGAGGCGCCGAGCGGTGCGACGGCGAGCGCGGGAGCCAGCCAGCCGATCGCCCACACGGTCATCGCCGACAGGAGCGCCGCCGCCTGCCAGCTGCGCGTGCGCGCCAGCATCACCATGGCGAGTCCCACGAGTGCGGCGCCGTAGAGCGCACCCGCCGCGAACGTCAGGTGCCAGCCACCCGGGTTCGCTGCGCTTCGTCCGATCCGTTCGGCCAGGACGAGCGCCGCGGTGGCAGCCGCCGCGCCCAGCATCAACGCCAGCCATGCCGGCCGGCGCGTCATGCGATACTCCCGATGCGCACCGTCATCCTCGATGGCTGCGCGTGCCGATGAGCAGCGCCGCGACGAGGAGCACGGCGATACTCGCCCAGCTCAGGAGGACGCGCCGGCGATGCCGGAGGCCCTCGGGTGTGAGTCGGTCAGGCGCCCAGCTGACCGAGAAGGCGCTCGTGCCGGGGCGACGGTGCCGCACCATCTGGATGTACTCCCAGATGCCGTGCACCCAGAGGGCCACCATCGCAGCGCCGAGCGCGGTGAGGAGCGTGTCGTTCATGACCCCTCGTGTGATGCAGGTCCTATCGCGGACCGGCCGGCGCGGGCACAGTCGAAAGGCGCTGCGCCGGCACCCGGCGTGCGTCCATTCCACCACAGGAGCCAGACGATGTCCCTGCGATCCCGCCTCACGCTCGCGATCCTCCTCGCCCTGCTCCCGGCGTGTGCATCGACGCCGGATCCGGCGGAGCAGCCAGTGCCGGCTCCGGAAGGACAGAACGCGCGCCTCGACGTCAGCAACCGGTCCTCCTTCGACATGGATGTCTTCGCCATCCGCAGCGGCCAGCGGATCCGTCTCGGCACGGCCCGGAGCGGCGAGACCGAGCGCTTCACGCTGTCACCCGGCGTCATCGTCGGCGGCGGCACCGTCTATTTCGAAGCCGTGCCCTCGCGGCGCGTCGGTGTCGACAGCGGTGGCATCGTGCGCACCGATAACGCCCAGGTGCGGGCCGGAGATGTCGTCTCGCTCGACGTGCCGCCGCAGTAGCCTCATGGACCGAGGGAGGATGCCGCCGCCTGCGTGAGCGTTCGCCAGTCGGCGGAGGATGCCGCGCCGCGCGCCCGGTTGATGGTGTTCGTCGCGGCGATCACCGCCGTGCCGCTCTTCGGCTCCAGAAAGATGAGCGAGCGGAATCCGGCCTGCTGGCCGGTGTGTCCGACGATCGACCTCTCGCCCGGCTCCAGGAGGAAGAAGCTCAGCCCCATCGATTCGGGACCGTCCACCGTCACCACGCGACGCCACATCTCCTCGAGCGAGGCCCGCGAGAGCACGGCATCGTAGCGCGCCGCGCGGCGCGGGTCTCCTCCGGCGCTGCCGAGCAGGAACGACGCGTATGCGGCGAGATCCCCCAACGGGGCGTTCCATCCCCCGTTCGGAATCGTGATCCCCGGGTCGAAGTCACGGCCGACGGCGATCGTGCGCGTCCCGCCCGAACTGTCGCGACGAATGATGTAGCTGTTGGAACGGTGCCGCGCGAGATGATAGGGGGTGGCGCCGAAGTAGCTCCGCGTGAGACCGAGCGGCGTCCAGATGTTCTTCTGCACGTAGGACTGGTACGGGTCGCCGGTGATGTTCTCGATGACGCGCGCGAGGTAGATGAATGCGGGATTGCTGTACCCGTACCGGCTTCCGGGCGCGAAGCGGATCTCCTGGTATGGCATCATCGCCACGAGCTGCTCCCAGCGCGTGGGCTCGAACGGCTCCCACTCCTTCCCCTCCCCATACGGCCACGTCGGATCCTGGAAGCCCGCGCTGTGCGACAGCAGCATCCGGAGCGTGATCGAATCGGTGCTCCCGAACGGATTGTGGAGCTGGCGGAGCTCGGGTACCCAGCGGACGATTGGATCGTCGAGCGAGAGGAGCCCGCGGTCCCTGAGCTGCATGATCGCGATCGCGGTGAGCGTCTTCGTGATCGATCCCCAGTGATAGATCGTCGCGGAATCGGCAGACTCGCCCGCTTCGCGATCGCCGAATCCGCGCTCGTGCCATGCAGCGGAGCGTCCACCGCTCACGAGCACGGCGCCGCCGCCGATGACGCCCTCAGACTGGACGAATCGGTCGAATGCCTCGGTGAACCCGCGCCATCCGGCCGGGACGCGCGCCGCGCGCTGCCCCGCGAGCGGGGCTGCGGGGAGGAGCGCCAGGACCAGCACGACGCCGGCTGCCAGGCGGCGTCGGGCGGCGCGACCAGGCATCGGCCGCGGTTCCATGTGCGTACGGAATCGTGACGTCATGACGCAGATCCGTTGCGGGAGGGGTGGTCCGGGAGCTCGCTCGCGTCGTACCCGGCCGGACGAAAGATCAGGTCGAAGGCGAGGAAGAGCGTTTTCGAGATCGGGTAGAAGAGGACCGGCATGAGCAGCATGAGCGCTCCGCCCACCCAGGTGAGGAGCGTCCAGGGGGGATCGGGCCACAGCAGGATCAGGGTCAGCACGAAGATGCCGGCGAACGCCAGCTCGGCCGCGATGATGTTGAACATGTACGCGCCGACGACGTAGCCCTCCTCCTTCCGCTCGAGCGCGAGCCCACAGGCGGGACACACAGGCGCCATGTGCAGCCAGGAGCGGAACAGGCCGGTGCTTCCGCAGTTCGGGCACCGGCGGCGGACGGCGCGCCACAGCATCGTCCCGACACGCGGGGCCGGCCGTCCCCGGCGCAGCGTCACGCTCCCCGACTCTCCGCCCGCGGCCGCCGCGCCGTGTGGAATGCGAGCGCCCCCATCCAGATGGCAATGACGATGAGGCCGAGTGCCGCGCGACCTTCCTGGATGATCGGAGTCGCCGCCTCGAGCTCGCGCACGAGCTCGGCGAGCGGCACATGGCCGGCCATCTGCGGCAGGAGCCGGCCGGCCCACACGACGGCAACGATGCCCACTCCGGCCGGCAGCCAGCGGGGCAGCCGATCGAGCGCGCCGATGAACGACGTCGCGGCGGCGGCCCCATAGATCCCCATCCAGAGGAGTGGATCGGGATCGTTGTACAGCAGGAGCGCCGCGACGAGAAAGAGAACGCCCATCACGGCGGACAGCGCGCGGAGCAGCGCGGTGCGGGCGCGCATGGGAGTCTACCGCCTCACGCCTGACCGGCCGATGCGATCGCCTGCACCTCGATGAGGCATCCCGGCCGGAGCTCGGGCACCGGAATCACCGCGCGCGCGGGCCGATGCGCGCCGAGCATCTCGGCGTAGACCTGGTCGACCACCTTCCACTGCGATCGGCTGGTGACGAACACCGTGACCGATACGAGGCGCTCGAGCCCGCTTCCCGCCGCGCGCAGGATGGCCTCGACGTTCCGCAGCACCTGCCGCGTCTGCGCGGCGATGTCGTCGGGGCCGCCCGCGATCGCGCCGGTCGCCGGATCGATCGGCAGCTGGCCGGCGACGAAGACGAAGCCTCCTTCCACGACGGCCTGCGAGTAGTGTCCCGCCGGCTCGGGCGCCCCTCGCGTCGACACGCGGCGAATGGTCACTTCACCGCGTCGCCGAGGGCGCGCACGAGGTCGCTCGACGGATCCGCTCCGCGGCGGAGATCGAGTGCGGCGGGCGCGCCGATCCGGAGCCACGCGTCATCGTCGCGGCGCATGAGCGCGTCGGGCCGTGGATGCAGGAACAATCCGGTGGCGTCGAGCGTGTCGATCGCGACGGCGCCCTCGAGATCGCCGACTTCGCGGATCCGGCCGTCCACGCGCGCCACGGCGTCTTCATAGTTCACGGCGACATCCACGGGAAGCGGTGGCCTGCCGGGGAGGACGAGCTGGGCGCCGCGGATGAAGAGGTCGCTCGCGCCGCCCGTGTTGAACGGGAGCGAGTCGTAAGCCGCGGGGTCGGCCGATTCGTAGCGCCTGGTCGCGATCGCATCGAGTGCGCCGAGAATCGCCGGCACGTGGAGCGCACGGAGCCGCTGCTTCTGGGGATCGTCCGGAAGCGCGCCGCTCTCGATCAGCACGGTGCTCGCGCCCCACGTCTGCATGAGGTCGCCGAAGGCGCGTGGGTTGAAGGCATCGTCGTACTTCGCGATCCGCCCGCGCAGCTCGGGCGCGAGGAGGGTGGCGATCTCCGCGGCGACGAGCCGTGCGCGGCTCCGCACGTCGTTGTAGGTCCGCTCCGCATCGAAGGCCGGCGCGAGCAGCGCGATCGCGGCCTGCTCGCCGCTCCGCCCCACGCGCGTGCGCGCGCTCTGGTCGTGCAGGTTGAACGCGAAGCGTGGCTCGACGCGGTCCCGGATCCGCTTCAGCGCCTGTGCCTCCGGCGTCGCGAGGCGGCGGCCGTCGCGATTCACGTCCACGCCCGCGGCGTTCTCGCGCTGGAAGAGCTCGGCGCCGTCGGGGTTGAGCATCGGCACGAAGACGATCGTGAGCGCCTGCCGCAGCCGCTCCCGCAGCGGGTGGTCCGCCGCCTCCGCGAGGAAGCGGAAGATGTCCGCCAGCGCCATCGTCGCGGTCGCTTCGTCCCCGTGCATCTGGGACCAGAGCAGCACCGTGACCGGGCCCGCCCCGAACGTCACCGCGCGGATATCGCGGCCGAGGATCGAGCGGCCGATCACCTCCGTGCGGAACGCGCTCGAGGCAAGCGACGGGGCGACCGCGGCCCAGAATTCTCCGTGCGTGAACCGGCGTTCGCCGATCGCGGCGACCCGGTGCTGCTTGGCGATGGCGAGTCCCTCGACCAGGGCCGATCCGCCGGGCGCTTTCGCGGCGCCCGCCTGCGCATGGATCGGCACGGGCGCAACGAGGCCCGCGACGGTCAGCACACCCGCGTGGAGGAATCGAAGCCGCATGGGGCCCTTGATGCGCAGGAAGAGTCGTGCTCAGCTGGCCAGAATGTATCCGCAGCCCGCTTCCTGTGCGCGGAGCGCGGCGAAGACGCCGGACGGCTGCAGGATGATGCCGGGGAGGAGGTGCTCCCGCGCACGCGCGGTCGCCGCTTCCCGCGATAGCTTCTCCTCGTTCCGGTAATTCCAGACGACCTGCTGGAACGCGAGATTGCAGGCGAGCACGATCCCGCCCGATTTCATCAATCCTTCGAGGTTGTCGGCAGCGTACTTTTCGGGAACGCCCGGGGCCGCCGTCCGGAACGGGTTGGTGGTCTCCCACTTCTTCGTCTGGTAGTTCCTGACTTTCTCTGCCTTGCCGATCCGGAACTGCTCCCAGTAGCCGTCGTCCATCGCCATGGAGATGGCGCCGTGCCGGATCACCAGCACCGGCGTCATGTCCGCCGGTTCCGTGCCGTACACCTCCTTGTACTGATGCCGCCACATGAACGCGCGCCAGAGCGCGGCACCTTCCGACAGCTCGGGCGAGTCGAACACGGCGCGGTACTTTCCGGTGATCCGATCCACCCAGCTCATATCCCAGCTGTCGTCCACCGGCTGTTCCGGCTGTCGCGGACGCTCCGGCGGCTCGAGGGCGGCGAGCGGTGCGCCTGCGGCAACGACTGCGCTGGCACCAAACCAGCCGAGAAACTGACGGCGCGGCGTCGACATGGTGACATCTCCGGATGGCGGATGGGAAAGCGTGCATGAACGGCAACCGATGCACCGCACCTTGCCGGCGCGTTTCCTCGCCGGCGCGGTCGGAGCGGGCCAGTGCCGCTGCACCTCCAATTGTAACGCCGATTCAGACCTTCGGCGCCGGGTCCCGCTCGGCAAAGGGCTGTGGCGGGGGCGTCGTGCGGTTCCGCCTCGTGTATACCCGCGTGAACTCGGCTCCAAGCAGGACGACCTGGGACGTGTAGTACACCCAGAGCAGCAGCACCACGACCGAGCCAGCGGCGCCGTAGCTCGACGCCGTGGCGCTCCTGCCGAGATACAGCCCGATCAGCTGCTTGCCGGCCGTGAACAGCAGCGCGGTGACCACCGCGCCGACCCAGACGTCGCGCCAGCGCAGCTCGACATCCGGGAGATACTTGAACAGCAGGGCGAAGAGCGCGGCAACCACCGCGAGTCCGACCACCGTATGGACACCCACCCAGATCGCGGGCAATCCGGGTGCCCGCCCGATCACGTTCCCCAGGGCCGCGAGCGCGGCGCTCACTGCGAGCGAGACCAGAAGCAGGAACCCGATCGCGATCACGATCCCGAACGAGCGGAGGCGGTCGAGCAGCATGGCCCGCACCGAGATGCCCGGCTTTGGCTGGACGCGCCACACGCGGTTGAGCGCATACTGCAGCTCGAGGAAGGCGCCGGTCGTGGCGAGCAGGAAGGTCAGCGTCCCGAGCACGGTCGCGAGCACGCCGCCCTCGTCCCGGCTTGCTCCCTGCAGCAGCGCCTGCACCGCCGCCGCCCCTTCCTGGCCGATGAGCTGATCGATCTGGCTCACGACCTGGCCCCGAACCGCTTCCTCTCCGAACGCGTAACCGGCGATCGCGATCACGACCAGCAGGATCGGCGCGAGCGAGAAGAGCGTGTAGTAAGCGAGCGATGCCCCCAGCCTCGGCGCGCTGTCCGCGAGCCACGCGCTGATCGCGGTGCCGAACATGCGGATGATCGACGGCATGCGCATGTGGAATGAGTATCGCGCGCGGCCCGCCGACTCCAGTGCCGATCCGCTCCGGGAACCGTGGAAATTGGTGACTGTCGTCACCGGAACCCCGGGAACGCGGCGATAGTATGCCCATTGCGATGTGAACACGTCATGAATCGCGCGTAACCGGACGGCGGTCGTAACCGAACGGCTCGCGCGTAACGGATACGGAAGGAGAAGCATGGATACCCACCAGGCAGTACTCGACCACCCGATCCCGGGGTACCAGGGAAACGACAGCGACCGGGATGATTGGGGTGGAACCTATGGCAACGGCCGGAATCTTCAGGAGAGCCTCGAATCGGGCACCGGCCGCCCGGACGGGCTCGCCCGCGCCCTCGGAATCTTCAGCCTGGGGCTCGGCGTCACCCAGCTCGTCGCCCCGCGTGCAGTAGGGCGGATGATCGGGGTCGGCGAGCACCCCAAGCTCATGCGGGGCTTGGGGATGCGTGAGATCACGAGCGGTGTCGGCATCCTGTCGAACGATCGACCGGCCGAGTGGCTCTGGTCCCGCGTCGCAGGCGACATCATGGACCTCGCACTCCTGAGCAGGGCGCTGGATGACGAGGAAGGAGACCGGCGGCGCATCTTCGGCGCGGCGGCGGCGGTGGCGGGAGCGCTGCTCATCGACGCGTACGCCGCGCAGCGCATGAGCCGCTCCGCCGCCGGCGGCCATGCCGACCGGGCCCGCTCGGGCATCCGGATCCAGCACGCCATCACCATCAATCGACCGGCCCAGGAGCTGTACGACTTCTGGCGTGATTTCACGAACCTTCCCCGCATCATGGACCACGTCGAATCTGTTGAAGTGCAGGCCGGAAACCGGTCGCACTGGAAGGTGAAGGGCCCAGCGGGCTCCACGGTGGAGTGGGATGCCGAGATCACAGAGGATCGCCCGGGGGAGCTGATCGCCTGGCGGTCGCTGGAAGGCGCCGACGTGGACAATGTCGGGTCCGTCCGGTTCATCCCGGCCCCGGGAGACCGTGGGACGGTGGTGAAGATCGATCTCGCGTACGATCCTCCCGCCGGCCGCGTGGGTGCGACGGTGGCGAAGCTCTTCGGGCGCGGGCCGGATCAGGAAATCAAGAGCGATCTCCGCCCCTTCAAGCAGCTGATGGAAACCGGCGAGATCACGACGACGCGCGGCCAGCCCTCGGGCCGCCGCACGCCGCTCGGCAAGCTGGTCGAGACCATGGAACGCTGAGGGGGACGCGATGAAAGCCAATTGCTGGACCGGAAAGAAGAGCGTCGAGGTCGAGGACGTCCCCGATCCGACGATCCTCAATCCTCGCGATGCGATCGTCCGCATCACCTCGACTGCGATCTGCGGCTCCGACCTTCACCTCTACAACGGCTTCATGCCGGGGATGGCGCGGGGAGACATCATCGGCCACGAGTTCATGGGTGAGGTCGTCGAGACCGGGCGGGCCGTGAAGAACCTGAAGGTCGGGGATCGGGTGGTCGTTCCGTTTCCGATATCGTGCGGCAACTGCTTCTTCTGCCAGAAGGAGCTCTTTTCGCTCTGTGAGAATTCGAATCCCAATGCAGGAGCGGCGGAGAAGCTCTGGGGCCAGTCACCCGCGGGCATCTTCGGCTATTCCCACATTCTCGGCGGCTACGCCGGCGGGCAGGCGGAGTACGCCCGCGTGCCCTACGCGGATGTGGGGCCCATCAAGGTGGACGGGCTCCCTGACGAGCAGGTGCTCTTTCTCTCGGATATCCTCCCGACCGGCTGGATGGCGGCCGAGAACTGCGACATCGAGCCGGGGGACACGGTGGCCGTGTGGGGCTGCGGTCCGGTGGGGCAGTTCGCCATCGTGAGCGCGTTCCTGCTCGGCGCCGGTCGCGTGATCGCGATCGACCGTTTTCCGTATCGCCTCGAGATGGCGCGGCGGCACACGAAGGCCGAGACGATCAACTACGAGGAAGTCGGCGACCTGTCGGAAGCCCTGAAGGAGCTGACCGGCGGACGCGGCCCCGACCGATGCATCGACGCGGTCGGACTCGAGGCGCACTCTCCGGGATTCCACGGCGCGTACGACCGGGCCAAGCAGGCGATGCGGCTCGAGTCCGACCGTCCGAGCGCGCTGCGCGAGGCCATCGTGAACTGCCGGAGCGGCGGCACGGTCTCGGTGCCCGGCGTGTACGGCGGGCTGCTCGACAAGTTTCCGTTCGGCACGGTCGTCAACCGCTCGCTCACCATCCGATCGGGCCAGACGCACGTGCAGCGCTACATGCGGCCTCTCCTCGAGCGCATTCAGGCGGGAGAGATCGACCCGAGCTTCATCATCACGCACCGACTGCCGCTCGACGAAGCGCCCCATGGCTTCGAGATCTTCAACAACAAGCAGGACGAGTGCATGAAGGTGGTGCTCACCCCACGTCACTGATGACCAGGGCCACGGGCCCGGAGGACATACACATGTTCGGATTCGGAAATCGTACCGGCTCGCGCCGGTCCTACGGCAGGTCAGGCGGCGGGAACCACATGCTGCGGAACGCCGCGCTCGCCGGGCTCGGCATGATGGCGTATCGCTGGTTCAAGAACCGGCAGGCCACGACGACGGCCGGCCAGCGGAGCCCATCGGGCCAGCGGACCACGTCCGAGGCGACCGAGCCGAAGGACGTCTGGTAACCGCACGCGGCGAGAGTGACGAAGCAGGGGCGACGCGTGCGTCGCCCCTGCTTCGTGTCGTTCACTGGCTGGTGCCGGACGGTCGGTCGGCCGCCCAGGACCAGGCCACGAGCAGCCACATCGACAGTGTGACCCACGCGACCGCGGCGGGACTCGGCGGCGGCTCGCCGAAAACGTTGAGCAGGTAGACGGCGACGAGGAACGCGGCCAGGCTCCAGGCCCCGACCCGTTTCCGCCACGGCCGCGGCGAGGTGCCGAAATACAGCGCGACCCCGACCGCGAACATGAACAGCTCGATCGCCATGGTGAGCGGCACCGAGTTCCAGAGCCCGAGACCGACGCGCCCGTCGCTCCAGGGCGTGAGGGGGAGGTCGGGCCGGTGAGTCACGGCGTCGAGCACCCAGTGACTCAGGACGAGCAGCGCGATGAGCACCGCGCCCCGCCGATCGCGCGACCTGAGCCACCAGATCGCCGCGCCGAGGAGCGCCCAGGCACCAGTGGCCAGCAGGCTGTGGCTGATCGGGTAGGCATCGAAGCGAAGCGGGGTGAACGCCGTATCCCCCGGCGCTATGGTGACGCGCTCGATCCGCAGGAGCAGGAGGACCGGCCAGAGGAGATCCGGCCATTGCGCCGCGGCGACGAGTGCGCCGAGGGACGCGCGCGGGATCGCCCGCTTCGCCGCGAGCGCCGCGGCGAAATGGCCGAGGAACACCGGCTACCCGGGCTCCGTCTCGATGGTCCGGTGGACGTCGTATTCCCAGCGGAGCTGCTTGTCGAGCTCGGCCGCGACTTCCTCCCACGTCGGGCGCGCGCACTGCGCCATGAGCAGTGCAATGGCTTCGACCACCGTGCGCCAGTCGAACGCATCCACGAACAGGTGACCGCGACCCCACAGCGGCCCCGAGCGGCGGACATGGCCCGGTGTCACGACCAGGAAGCTGAACGCCTCCGGAGCGCCCTCGCCGCGCGGGCCGATGAGGGCCTGGAATCGCACCGCACAGTCCGCCGGGTCGGCGGGCAGCTCGGGCGGAACGAGATCGGGACTCTGGATGTCGCGCAGCTCGGGAAAGATCATTCCTCGTACTCGTCCGATCCCTGCACCCAGAGGAACGACTGGATGTCGATCATGTCCCTCGGTCTGAGGTCGCTGAGGTCCCGGCGCACGATGCGCGCAAAGCCGAGCAGCCTGTCGTACGCTTCGCTGCCGGGGCGCGAGGTGTAGCCGAAATCTACGCCGTACTCGCGCGCCGCGGCGCGGGTGACCATCGGCTTCAGGAAGAAATGCCGCGACGGCTGAGCGATGAAGCCGAATACCGTGGCGAGCGGCCAGGTGAGCACGCGCGTCTGGCGGCGCGGGAGGGCCCCGATCACCGCGCACCACGCGTCGAATCGCGCGGACGGGTCCCCTTCCCCGTGCAGGAACTCGAAGAGACCGTGGGCGAACTGCTCGGCGCCGGCGGCGCTGCGGACCGCGTCACGCAGCGCCATCTTTTCGAACGAAAAGAGGAGATTGGTCCGCGACTCCACGCGCACGGCGCGCAGCGCAACCTCGGCGAACCGCTCCTGCTCGAGGAGCGCTCGGAATTCGGTCTCGCCGAGCACATGCATCCACTGCTCGTGTGCGGCCCACTTGTAGTCGCGCTCCCAGTCGAGATAGGTCTCGTCCCGGAAGCCGCCCGGAAAGAAACGGAGGAACTTCCGCCGGCACCGCACCGCTCCCGGCGCCTTGCCGCGCTGCGCGCGCCCTGCCGGGCCGGCTGATCGTACTGCCCGAGTGGCCATGATATATATCCTTTCCCGCTTCGCGGGAATCAGAGTCGTAACCGGAGCGGCGTGTGCCGCCAGCCCAATTAGGGGAAGGAACGGAGGCCGCGGCTAGTGCGCGCATCACCTTCCGGACCGCATTCCGCCCTGGTGGCGGTACTCCATCAGGCGATCGAGCCTCCGATCATCGACGGGGCCCGCAAGCCGGCCAAGGAGGGCGGCTACACCGACAGCGGCGCCGATATCGCCTGCGCGCTGCGGACGGCGGGCACGCCGGTCCTCACTCCCGTTCCCGATCCCGATCCCGCGCACGACGAGGGCTGGACGTTCCCGGACACGGCGGACGGGATCGCCGGCGCGCTCGAAGCCGGGGCGAGGGTGCTCTGGGCCAACACGGTCCTCTTCGAAGGCCACCCGCTCGAGCACGCGACCGGCGTGTGGATCGTGGGACAGCGGCCGGCGGATGTGCATCGCTTCGACGACAAATGGCATACCCGGACCTTTCTCCGCCGGGCGGGGCTTCCCTTCCCCGCGGCGATGCTCGTGGGCCATGGTGACGGCCCCGGACTCGTCGCTGCCGATGCCATCGATGACGCCCTGCTCGCGCGGATGGGATTTGGTCCGGAGGCGATCGTGAAGCCCGTGCGGGGCCGCGGGAGCCAGGGCGTCTCGCTCGCCAGTTCCGCCGGGGACATCCGGCGCGCGGTCGCCGCGTTGTTCGACGCGACGACTCCGGGGCCGGCGGGTCCGGTCCCGGTCTACGGCAATCGCGCGATCGTGGAGGAGTTCCTGCCGGGGGAGGAGATCACCC
>Ga0307410_10000734_pt1 | contig 13728 bp, 16 predicted proteins | sample 322Ometagenome_3_FD_203707 | JGI IMG/M metagenome (GOLD analysis project Ga0307410, IMG submission 203707) | Maize rhizosphere microbial communities from greenhouse at UC Davis, California, United States - 322HYB-O-3 | ecosystem: Host-associated > Plants > Roots > Rhizosphere > Soil | place... | reverse complement strand
GGTATTCCGTGAAGAACCTTTTTCTTGTCACCCTGAGCGCAGCGAAGGGTCTGGGCTCGTGGCGCACGGGGGCCGGCGAGAGCGGAGGCTCTCTCGCTTGCCGGCTCCCCTCGGGATGACAACAGGGCGTGAGGGATTTAGGATGAAAGCCCCTACTCCCCACTCGCCACTTCTCACTCCCACTCGCTGCCCCATGGCCGACGAAATCGACTACAAGCTCATCGGCGACGACCTGCAGGCCGTGATCGTGACCCTCGACCCGGGCGAGGCCGTCGTCGCCGAGGCGGGGGCGATGATGTACATGCAGGACGGCATCCGCATGGCCACCACCCTCGACGCCACGGGCAAAGGCGGCGGAATGTTCGACAAGCTGCTCAGCGCCGGCAAGCGCGTGCTCAGCGGGGACTCGTTCTTCGTGACCGTGTTCATGAACGAGGCGAACCGCCGGCGCGACCTCGCGTTCGCGGCGCCGTACCCAGGGAAGATCCAGCCCATCGACCTGCGGGAGTGGGGCGGCACGCTCATCGCGCAGAAGGACGCCTTCCTCTGCGGTGCGCGAGGGCTCGACGTGAGCATCGCCTTCAACCGCCGCATCGGGGCGGGGTTCTTCGGCGGCGAGGGGTTCATCCTCCAGCGCCTCACGGGCGACGGTCTCACGTTCCTCCACGCCTCGGGCACGCTGCACATGATGGAGCTCGCGCCCGGCGAGACGCTGCGCGTCGACACCGGGTGCCTGGTCGCGATGCAGCCCTCGGTGAATTACGACATCCAGCTCGTGCCGGGCGTGAAGACCGCGCTCTTCGGCGGCGAGGGGCTCTTCCTCGTCCATCTCACCGGCCCGGGGCGCGTGATCCTGCAGACGCTCCCCTTCTCGCGCCTCGCCGACCGCATCATCGCCGCCTCCCCGCGGGCGGGCGGCGGGCGGCGTGAAGAAGGCAGCATGCTCGGCGCGATCGGCGGCCTGCTCGACGGCGACCGCTAGGCACCCCCGGCCTCCGATCGTTCGGCCGACGCCGAGTACGTGACGCGGTCGGTCACCGGTCCGTGAGCGGGGCGGCGTGAGACGCATCGGGGTGGGCACCGTCGTGCTCGCCGCCGCGGCGCTCGGCGGTGTCGGGCTCGGTGCGTGTGGGGACGAGCCGGTCCGGGGCTCGCGCGGGCACGGTGGGAACGCTCGCGACCGGGTCGAGATCGCCGCGTCGCCCGACGACAGCCGCCCGACCCTGAGCGCGCTCACGATCATGGAGCGCGCCGCGGCCCGAGCCGCCACGAAGCTCGACGGCGATCTCCTCTCCTTCCGCCTGCTCGAGGTGCCTGACGCGGGCCCGTGGCGCCTGCGCATCGACTGGGGTGACGGGACCGCCGACACGCCGACTGTCGCGCGACCCGGCCACCAGACGTTCCTCCACTCGGGACGGTATCCGCGGCCGGGTCGCTACACCATCACGGTCGTGGCCACGAATGCCGCCGGCCGCGCGAGTGCCCCGAAGACGGTGGAGATCGCGGTGCCGTGAGATGTGCCGGTGCGCGCGGGCGGAGTGGCCTACCGCGATGCGCTCGCGCTCGGCTACGGCAGCCGCGTGCCTTCGACGCGGACCCGAATGACCGAGTCGGGTCCGCGGGTCGTGTACCGCCCGACGCGCGTGCCCACCAATTTGCCGTCTTCCGACCTGGCACAGCCGACGACGCCGGCCATGCAGCACCCGACCGCGAGGTGGCGCATCACACGCACGAGACCCTCCGGGCTCTGAGAGTGCGCTCACGATAGACGACGCCGGCGCGGCGTCAAGGTCGGCCACGCGAGGCCGTCACACCATGTCGGGCCCGGGCTCCGCTCCGTCGGCGCGCTTACCTTTCCCGTTGCGGTCGTCGAAGAATGCCCACCGGATGAACCACACGATGAGCACGATCGGGAGCACGATCTTGATCGCCAGGATGCCGAGGGCGATCACGGCGCCGGCGATCGCGGTGAGCGCCGCCGCGGCCAGGGCGGCGAGGATCAGCGGTACGCCGAGCAGGGCGAGCAGGAGCAGGAGGGGAAGGCCCAGCACCAGGAGCGCGATCAGAAGCGGCACTCCCACGACCTTGAGCAGGGCGCCGAGCGGGATGAGCACGGCGAGGAGGCCGAGTGCCTTCCCGAAGGTCCGGGCGAGTAGCCACCGAAGAATGATGGCCTTCAGGATATTCCACATGTGCGCTCCTCCATGAGCGTTCGGATGCTTGGGACCCTACGCCGCGGGCCGGGCGCGAAGTTTCACCCGCCGCGGAGCACCCGTAGATTGCGCACCCATGAACGCCTTCCTCTTGCTCGCCCTGCTGATCGGCGTCGTCCTCCCGGTGCAGGCGGGTGTCAATGCGCAGCTCCGCGTCGGCCTCGGGCACCCGCTGCTGGCCGCGGCTACCTCCTTCGCCGTGGGCACGGTGGCGCTGGTCGCGTGCGCCGCGGCGGCACGCGTCCCGATCCCCGGCGCGGCGGGGATGGCGCGGATGCCGTGGTGGTACTGGACAGGCGGGCTCCTCGGTGCCGCCTACGTGCTGGCGGCGGTGGTGCTCGCGCCGCGATTGGGAGCCGCCAACCTCGTGGCCGCGGTGGTCGCCGGGCAGCTCATCGCATCGTTGGCCTTGGACCACTTCGGACTGGTAGGCTATCCCCAGCAGCCGGTGACCCCGGCGCGGGTGATTGGAGCCGCGCTGCTGCTCGCCGGGCTGCTGCTGATCCAGCGGAAGTAGCTCTGAAGTAGCTCTACGGAAGTAGCTCTACGGAGGTAGCTCCGAGGATGGGCGCACCCGAGCCGTTCACGATCCGGGCGTGTCACCCGCGCGACGCGGAGCTGGTGGCGACGGTCGCCGCGCGGCTCTTCACGCAGGCCTACGCCGCGACGCACCCCGAGCCGGCGCTCGGCGCGTACCTGGCCAGCGCTTTCGCGCCCGAGCGGCTCGCCGCGATGCTGGCGGACCCCGGCGTCCACGTGTTGCTCGCCGAGGACTCGGCGGGCCGCCCGATCGGCTACGCCGATCTGCGCTCGCCGGACGGTCCGGTCCCCGCGGGGGTGCCGGGGCGACACCCGTTCGAGGTACGGCGGTTCTACGTCGACGCCGCATGGCACGGGCGCGGGGTGGCCGCCGCCCTCATGACGGCGTGCGCGGCGGAGGCGGGGCGGCGAGGTGCGGACGCGCTGTGGCTCTCCGTTTGGCAGGAGGCGGCACGTCCGATCGCGTTCTACAGGCGCGCCGGCTTCGCCGTGGTCGGCACGGGGACCTTCCAGTTCGGCGACCGGCTGGACGACGACTACATCATGGCTCGGCCGCTGCCACCAGGGCAGGCCGGCGGGTCGGCGCGCGTCCACACCTAACGACCTGCTGCCGGACGAGACACAGTTCGGCGCCGGGTGCCGTCCGGTTGCGGCCCGTTCCGCGGCGCCGCACATTCACCGGTGCACCCCCTGGCGGCCGCGCCGACCGCGGCCGTGCTCCGGCCGCCGGAGCTCCGGCGGAGATCAACGTCACGCTCGGTAGCCGAGGTCACCACTCATGTCCGTGCGCGCCCCAACCCCGCGGCGCAGCCGCGTCGCACGCATCTGTCGCCGCGTCGGTGCGGCAGTCGCCGTCAGCACGCTTCTCGCTGGTTGCCGCGCTGTGAAGGAGGTGTCCGAGAACACGCAGCCCTTCAGCCTCACGACGGGCGTGATCCGCGGCCGCGTGCTCGACCAGCCGACGGGAAGTGCGCTCGCCGGTGCCAGCGTACACTTGATCGACCGCGCCGGCGCGGACGTCCAGGACCAGACGGCCGTGGCGTACGTGGACAACGACGGCAAGTACACCTTCCCCAACGTCCGCCCGGGCACGTACCGACTGCGAGCCGAGGGACCGAATCACGAGCCGGAAACCTCGGACGAGTTCGTTATGGACGTCAACATGACCTTCGGCCGCGACTTCAGCCTGCGACCGAAATAGGGCGGCGCTCGGAGTACTGCGGCGCTCGGCGCTCGGCGCTCGGCGCTCGGCGCTCGGCGCTCGGCTCCTGCGGGAGGGACAGGAGGACGTGCCCCACGCCGAGCCGTTCCTGCCCTTCAACGCCGCCCCAGCCGAGAGCCGAGCGCCGAGAGCCGAGAGCCGCCTCTATTGCGCCCACGACGGCAGGAGCTCCTTGGCCGCCGTGTTGGTGATGCGGCGCGGCTCGCCCCCGCCTGCGGGTACGGCGTAGACGTCGGTCTGGCCGTCGTCTCCCTCGGTGACGACGGCGATCTCGCTATTATCAGGCGACCAGCGCGGCCTACCGCTCTCCGTTACGTTCTCGGCGAGCACCGACGGCGGGCCTTGCGGGACGCCGTCGACGAGCGACTGGACGCGGAGCATGTGCGGGTTCGACGCGATCCCCTGAAGGAACGCGATCCCGGTGCCGTCCGGAGACCACGATGGGAACGTGCACGACGGCAAGCAGGACATGATCTGGCGGATGTTCTGGCCGTTCGCGCTCATGACGTACAGGCCGAACGACGTGCCAGTGATGCGGGTACTCGCGAAGGCGATTTGCTGCCGGTCGGGCGACCACGCGGGCTGAGAGTTGCCGACGTGACCCTTGGTGACGCGTTTGAGCCCCGTACCGTCCGGGTTCACGGTGAAGATGTGTGAGTAGCCCCGGTCGTCAGCCTCGAAGGCGATCTTTGGCCCCGCCTCCGTCGGGGACGCGTCCCGGGGGTCGAGCGCTCTAGCCGCGCGGCCAGCGGTGGCCGACGGCGCTGTGGTGTCGCCCGAGCAGGCGACGGCTGCAGCGAATGGAGCGACGAACGCCACCGTGCGGAGCGCGGTCGCGCGCACGTGATGCGTGATCGAGGTCGTGTAGTGCATGCGTCGGGTCCCTCTGGGTCAGGTGGGTGGCCGGCCGTGCGCCCGCACGTTCGCGCGCGCCGCAGCCGGTTCGCCCTGAGAGGCGCCGGACGCACTCGAAGCCGGACAGCCCGCTCACGCCACGAGTCGATGGCCGCTTCGCTCTGGTTGGTGGCGTGGCGCTCGCCCCAGCGCGGGCGTGTCCTGATTCGGGACTGGACTGCCCCTCGGGAGGTGGCACCACCCATCCCCCACGCATCCCGACAGGAGTCCCACCATGCACTACGCACCGTGCGCGGCGAGCCGCCGCCCTCGCGCCATCTGTGTCGCGCTGCTCGCCCCTGCGCTCCTCTCGTTCACCCTCGCCGCCTGCGCCGACGAGCCCACCACGGGGCCCGGCGCGGCGACTGCGTCGAGTGCGGCGTCGACAGACGGCGGCCAGCCGCGGATCGCATTCAACGCCTCCACGAGCAACGGGCGACACATTTACGCCATCAACCCGGACGGCTCCCGCCTCACTCGCCTCACCCGCGGCAGCAGCTTGAACCACGCGGCAGCGTGGTCGCCGGACCGCCGGCGAATTGCGTTCGTGAGCAACCGCAGCGGCAGGAGTGAGATTCACGTCATGGACGCCAACGGGAAGAACGTCCGGCAGCTCACGAACTTCGCGAGCAGCGGCGCGTCGGTCGGAACCCCGAGCTGGTCGCCCGACGGCACCAAGATCGTGTTCGTCGCCACCAACCCCGCGACGGGCGACATCTACGTGATGGACGCCGACGGCAGCAACGTCACGCAGTTCAGCGCCTGCACCGCTGCTTGTGAGTACCCGTCGTGGTCCCCGGACGGGGCGTGGATCGCGTACCCGTCGGGCGTTGCCTCGGGGCCCCACACCGTCATCATTCAGTCCGTCGCCGAGGGTCGCACGCTGGGGCTCGTCGCCAACGCCACCGACACCGGCCGCCCGCGCTGGTCACCGGCCGGCACCGAGCTCGCGTACGTCGGCCGAGACGCGGCGGGGCAAGTCGACGTGTACGTCATTGGGGGCGGTCAGGTGCGCCGCATCACCAACTCGGCGGCCCAGGAGCAGTTCCCGTCGTGGGCGCAGTAGCACGGGGCCGCACCGGGGCGGGCACCACCCGCGGACGCGTGGGCTGATTGCCTAACGAAGACGCCCGCGCGGGCCCTCGGAGGAGTAGAGTAGGACTGGATGCGGGCTCATTCGGGGCGGTTCGGCTCGAAAGCCGAGAGGGCCCTCCGTGCGGAGGGCCCTCTCGGTCTGACGTGGTCGGGCGACTAGCCGGTAGGCCACCGCGTCGCTCGCTCCCGCTCGGTCAGGATCGAGCTCGATCGTCGGTCGTCCTTGGGGATGCTCGCGCGCGGTGGCCACTCAGGCTCGGGCTGACCGAGCTGGAGCGCCTGGTCGTCTTCGATACGCTCGAGATCGCGATAGGCGAGATCGCGGTGTCGATTGTCTGTCACGGCCCATTCCTCCTTCCGGCGAGAGGGACGGACGAGGGTCGCACGACACGTGCCGGTGTGTACGTATTCGTACAAAACCCGCCCTCGTACACCCAACGCGGCTCTCTCCGCTCCGTGCCGTGCTCGACCGACAGCTCGCCCACGCCGCGTGTCGGCGCCTCGGCGGCACACGTAAACGACCCTCCTGCCCGGCCGAGAGCGCGAGCGTGGTCGGCCGGCGGCCGCCTCACCGCCGCGCGGAGGTCGTTGACTCGACGATCTCTGCCGTCCGCACCGCTGGCGACGCGTGTCGCATGACCACGGTCATTCGTGGCGCTCGCCGCTGCTCGCCGCTGCTCGCCGCTGCTCGCCGCTGCTCGCCACCTCGCCGCGGTACGCGTAGCTTCGCTCTGGCCGCGGTGGGCGTCGGGCGTCACAGCGCGCAGGAAGGAGAACACACGCAATGGCGGTCTACGTCGGGTGCGCCGGCTGGAGCCTGCCGCGGGCGGAGCAGCCGCGCTTCCCGCGCGAGGGGAGTCACCTGGAGCGCTACGCGGCCCGGCTGCCCGCTGTGGAGATCAACTCCTCGTTCTACCGCCCGCACCAGCCCGCCACCTACGCCCGATGGGCGGCGAGCGTGCCCGCGGCCTTTCGCTTCTCGGTGAAGGTGCCGCGGGCGATCACCCACGAGCGGCGGCTGAAGGAGAGCGACGCGCTGCTCGAGACATTCCTGGCGGAGGCGACGGCGCTCGGCACGACACTCGGCTGCCTGCTCGTGCAGCTTCCGCCCAGCCTGCCGTTCGACCCGCCAGCGGCGGAGGCATTCGTCGCGGCGCTCCGGGCTCGGTACGCGGGTGCCGTCGCCGCCGAGCCGCGGCACGCGAGCTGGTTCACGCCTGCCGCGGAGCGGCTGCTCGGCGGGTACGAAGTGGCGCGCGTGGCGGCCGATCCGGCGCGCGTACCGGCAGCCGCGGAGCCGGGTGGCTGGCCCGGTCTCGTGTACTACCGCCTGCACGGCTCGCCGGAGATGTACTACTCCGCCTACGACGCGGCGTACCTCGACGCCCTCGCCGACCGGCTCACCGCGCTCGCGCGCGCCGGCACGCCGGCGTGGTGCATCTTCGACAACACCGCCCTCGGCGCGGCGACACGTAACGCGCTCGAGCTGCTGATCGAGCTTCGCCGCGGGTGAACCCGGGGCCGCGGATCAACGCGTAAGTAAGCGGATCAACGCGGATCGCTCCCGGCGCAAGTCAAAGCTCCTCGTCTCTGCCGTGAGACGAGGAGCTTTGTTCATGCCGCGCGCAGATCCGCGCTCATCCGCGGCTGTTGGTCATCATCCGCGTTCATCCGCGGCCGCTCGCGAGCCTCACTCCATTTGGAACTCTCGCGCGAACGCGACGGCGAACACGAAGGTCTTGGCGCGGTTGCGAGTCTCCATGGCGTCGGCCACGCGCTGCAGGCGCGCGGGGATGCCGAGGATCTTCTCCTGGGCCTTGCGCCCTACCTCGTCGAGCCCCTCCACCGCCTCGATCGCCCAGTAGCGGATCTGCTCCTCGACGATGCGCAGGTAGTCGCGCGGGCCGTAGATGCCGGCGCGGCGGATGACGTCGGCCATCTCGCGGAAGTGCGGCATGTTCACGCCCGGCATGTCGATCGACGGCATGACGGCGGCCGCGGACTCGAGGGCGCGGTTCGGGTCCCGCCTCAACACGCCCTTGAAGATGTCGCGGTAGAACGCGTAGTGCCGCGCCTCCTCCTTGGACACGTTGGCGAGGACGGTGCCGATCTTCGGCTCGTACTGGCCGGCGAGCTTGCCGGTGTTGGCGTGGCTCACCTGCGTCGCCCGCTCCTGCAGCGTCGTGTACACGAAGACGCGGTACGGGTCCTTGTCCCACGCCGGCTCGAAGCCGGCCCGCAGGTACTCGAACTGCATCTTCTCGAGCACCGGGTTGTCCAGGATCTGGCTGTCGCGCGCGTAGTCGTGCAGGACCGCGCCGTGCCGGTCCTCCTCGGCGGTCCACAGGTTGGTCCAGCGGGACCAGAAGCTGTCGCTCCCCAGGTACACGGCGAGCAGGCGGTGGAAGTGGGGGAGCCCCTCCTCGGTGAGGAGGTTGAGCGCGAGCGCGACCCGCGCCGGCATGCTGATGCCCTTGGCTCGCTCGCGCAGCTCGCGGATGTACTCGTCCGGGTCGGTGTCCGGCGCCGGGGCGAGCAGCTCGCTGGGAAACCAGAGCACGCGCTTCGCCTCGTGCACGTCCATCATCGCGTGCACGTCCTCCTCAAGGTCGGCGAGCACTTCGACCTTGGCGAGCGTCTCGGTCTCGGGCGTGATCATTCGCGCAGGGGTTGAGGTGTCGTTCGCGGCGCTCCCTAACGAATCGGCGCGGCGGCGCGCTGCCGTGAGGTGCGCTCGCCGCCTCGGACAGCCTTGATACTCGCCAGCGCGGTCCGGCATCGCAAGGAGGGGCGGGGGCCGCCCGCCGGCCGGGAGTCGGCGCGGCTGCCCCTCTCGCCGGGGCCGGGGAGCGCCGCTAGCTTAGCCGCGCTCCGTCGATTCCAGGAGACACATCTGATATCGCTCAGCCTCCCTGTGGTCGGCGCCGTCGTCCTGGCGCTGGCCGCCGCGGTCCGCCATCCGACTCCGGCGCAGGCACAGGTTCCGCGGGCGCCCGCCCCCGCGGCGGCCAGCGCGCCGGTGCCCCGCCTCGACAGCGCGGGGCTGCCCGCGGCGACGGTGGCGCGCATCGACTCGGCGATCACGGCGTTCATGGCCCGCGAGCGCATTCCGGGGCTGTCGATCGCGGTCGCCACCGGCAACCAGGTGCGGTGGGAGCAGGGCTACGGCTTCGCCGACCTCGAGAACTTCGTGCCCGCCACGGCGGCGACGGTGTACCGTCTCGCCTCGGTGTCCAAGCCGATCACGGCGGTCGCGGTCATGCAGCTCGCCGAGCGCGGCTCCCTCGACCTCGACGTGCCCATCCAGCGGTACGTGCCGTCATTTCCCGCCAAGCGCTACCCGGTGACGGCGCGTCAACTGCTCAGCCACCTCGCCGGCGTCCGTCACTACAAGGGCGACGAGTGGGAGAGCACGCGCCCGTACCCGAACCTGACGGCCGGGCTGGCGATGTTCGAGGACGACTCGCTCGAGCACGCGCCGGGCGCGCGCATGACGTACACGACGCACGGCTACACCCTCCTCGGCGCCGCCGTCGAGGGAGCCGCTCGGGTGCCGTTCATGCAGTACCTCCGCGCCCAGGTGTTCGCGCCGGCCGGCATCAGCACCATGCGCGATGACGACGTGGCGGCGCTCATCCCGCACCGCGCCCGCGCCTACGCCCGCGACTCCACGGGCGCGCTGCGCAACGCCGGGCTCGCCAACACGAGCTACAAGATCCCCGGCGGCGGACTCGTCTCGACGGCCGCCGACGTCGCGCGCTTCGCCGTCGCCGTGCAGAGCGGGCGGATCGTCCGGCCCGCCACCTTCGCGAGAATGACGACGCCGGCCCGGACCACCGACGGGAAGGCGATCGGGTACGGCCTGGGCTGGACCATCGGCCAGATCCCCACTGCGCCGCCCGGAGTGGTGTGGCACAGCGGCGGGCAGCAGGGCACGTCGTCCATGGTCTACTTGCTCCCGAATGACGGCACCGTGGTCGCGATCCTCACCAACCTCGAAGGCCTCGGCGCGGCTCTCCAGGCGTCGGCCAACGACGTGGCCCGAATCGTTCGCGAGGGGGCGGCTCGCCAAGCGCGCTGAGCGACGACGTTACGTTCCCTCGCCCTCACCCTGACCCTTCAAAGGGTGCGTGGCCTCGATGCTGTACCGCGCTGCACAGCGTCGGGCCCGACCGCCCGTTGCAGGGCCAGGGTGAGGGCCAGGGTCGGGACTAGGGCCAGGGCGAGCGTCAAGGTCGCGATACGGCCGATACGGCCGCTCGACTGATTGCGCGCGCCGCCCCTCGCCTTCACACTTCGACTCGGTCGACCTCGCCGCCGGTGCCGCGCGCTGGGTTGCGGCTCCGCCTCGGCAACAGGAGTGACTCGATGCCCGCACCACCGAACGCTCGCGCGCACGCCAGCCCGCCGGGCGCCGGCACGTCGGCCCGGATCCGCCGCTGGCACACCCTGGTGAAGGTGCCGGGCGAGATGACCGAGGGGCGCTACGCCGTGCTCGAGCACGCGCTCGAGCCGGGCCTCGCGACGATGCCTGTCCACTCCTACGCGACCGAAGTCACGACTTACTACGCGTTGGCCGGAACGGTCACCGTGCTGGTCGACGGCGAGCCGGTCCGCGTGGAGCCGAGCGCGAGCCTCGTCGTCGGGCGCGGCGTGGCGCACGCGGTGATGGTGCGCGACGGCGACGGCGCCGGCCGCGACGGCGCGGCCCCGGCCCGCTTCCTCGCCGTGGTCGCGCCGGCTGGACTCGAGCGCTACTACGTCGACGTGGCGGCGATCGTCCCGGTGAACGGGGCACCCGACATGCCCGCCGTCCACGAGCTGTCGGCGCGCTACGGCGTGACGGTCGACATGGCGAGCCTGCTGGCGCTCGTCGAGCGGTACGGCGTGCACCTCGCATGACCGCCGACGCCCTGCACCCCACCACCGGCATGCCTCGGGCAGGCGGCGAAGCTCGGGCGCCCGCGGGGTCACGGTCGGCGTGACGCGGGTCCGGGGCGCCGGGTCCAGATAACGGCGGGCGACGTGGAAGGCGGCGCCATCGCACCGATGCGGTTCGAGGTCGAGCAGGCGGTCATGATCGCCTATCAGATGCCCGTCGTCGTCGCCCGGCTGCTCTCGGCGGCCGAGTTCACGCTCGCGATCCTCGCCGAGCGCTCGACTCTCGGCGGGTACGCGGTGGCGCAGTTCGTCGAGATTCCGCGTGCGCTCCGCGCCGACGGGTCACCGCGGCTGAACCTGTTCGCGTTCGCCCTCGCGAACCCCGACGACCTCGCGCACTTCGTGCCCGGCCAGGTCGTGCTGCTCGAGGCCGCGTAGCGGGCGCCGTCGGGCTACTCCGGCTCCTCGAGCGATCCAGGGAGGCGTTTCGGTGGATGAGCGCAGTGGCCCGGCCGCCGACTCGGGGCGGCGACTCACGCGACGGCAAGCGCTGCGGTTGGGTGCGGCGGGACTCGCGGCCGCCGCGGCGGCCGCGTGCAACATCGGCGCGACGGACACGCAGGGGATGCGGGCGGGCCGCCTGCAGGCGCGCCCCGCGCCGCCCATCGGCACCGCGCCGCCAGGCCTGCAGCCGCTGGAGCTCGAGACGCGGCGCGACGGCCAACTCTACGTCCCCGCGGGGTACCGGCCCGACCAGCCGGCGCCGCTGGTGCTCATGCTGCACGGCGCCGGCGGCTCGGCGCTGGGTGGGCTGACCCCGTTCCTGTCGCTCGCCGACGCGGCGGGGCTCATCCTGCTCGCGCCGGACTCGCGCGGCACGACGTGGGACGTGATCCGCGGGACGTTCGGCGCCGACGTCGCCTTCATCGACCGCGCGCTGACGCACACGTTCGAGCGGTGCGCCGTCGACCCGGCGCGAATGGCCATCGAGGGGTTCTCCGACGGCGCGACGTACGCCCTCTCACTCGGCCTCACCAACGGCGACCTGTTCAGCCGCCTGGTGGCGTTCTCGCCCGGCTTTCTGGCGCCCGCCGTGCGGCGGGGCACGCCGCGCGTGTTCGTCTCGCACGGGCTCTTCGACAACGTGCTCCCGATCGACCGGTGCAGCCGCCGGATCGTTCCGGCGCTGCAGCGCGCCGGCTACGAGGTGGACTATCGCGAGTTCAGCGGGCCACACACCGTGCCGCCGTCGATCGCGACCGAGGCCGCCGCCTGGCTGGCTGCCGGCTGACTCCGGCCGGCGGCGCGCCCTCCGCCCACGCCCCGGTGCAGGGGCACACGCCTTCACTACGGCCCACGCCGGAGCATCGCATGCGAGCAGGGGCAACCGTGTCGAGCGAGCTGGCGCCGCTCCCCCCGCGAAGCCACTTCGTCAGGCACATGGTCAGGAACGCCGCCATCGCGGCGGGCCTCATCGGCGCCGGCCTCGCCCTCGGGATGGCGGGCTATCACTGGCTGGACGAGCGTTCGTGGCCTTCGTCGTTCCTGAACGCGTCGATGATTCTGTCGGGCGAGGGGCCGATGGACCGCCCGCAGACGCCGGCCGGCCTGACGTTCGCCGGCGTGTATGCCATCGTCAGCGGCATCCTGTTCCCGTCGGCTGTCGGGGTGCTGCTCGTGCCGGCCGTCCGTCGGTTGCTGCACCGCTTCCACCTCGAGCTCGAGAGCGCGCGGGCGAGGACGTGAGTCACTCGGCGCTCCCCCGAGGCGCGCTCGCGACACGATCGACGCGGGCGTGGCTGCGGCGTTAGGTCCACACGCGGCGTGGCGTGGCCGCCGCATATTTGTCACAGTTTGCTCCGTAAAGCCGCCGTTCGACCGGCCACGGCCTGGCACGCCGTATGTGAGTATCGCTCAGCCGTCGGCGCCCGCCCTGGTGCGACGCAGCTTCGGAGCGGTGCCCCACGCCACCCCCCGCCGGAGGTCGCATGCTGCCCCGCCGTCGTGTATTCGTTCCCGCCGCGCTCGCACTGCTCGCTGCCGCCTGCGACCGGCCGCCCACCGAGCCCGCCGCCGATGCTCGCCGGCCGCGGCTCGCCACCGCCAGCATCGCCACCGTTCTCGCGCAAGACCTCGGCGTGCTCCCCGGCGACGAGCGGAGCGAGGCCACCTACGTCACCGAGGACGGGGTGGTGTACGGCCGGAGCTATCCCACCGAGTTCGGCGGGACGCCGCGTTTCTTCCGGTGGACCTCCGGTGGGGGAATGGTCCAGGTCAGCTCCATCCCGCAGCCTGCCGCCCCGCCGAACCCCACCCTCTCGAATCTCCCCGCGCCGTATGCGAGCGCCTTCGTAGCTGCGGCCAACTCCAAAGGGGAAGCGACGGGGGTCCTGTGCACCGCCCCGGCCCCATGCGGTCTGCGCTCCGAGACCGCCTGGAGTGCGTTCCGCTCCAGCGCCGGTGCCGGGGTACGGGAGCTCCGTACGCGCGCCGGCGATCCCCATTCCCGCACGCGCGGCTTGAGCATCAACCGCTGGGGGCACGTTGCCGGCGATGCCATCGACCCGGAGCGGGACGATTTCCGCGTTTTCCTCTGGACGCCGGTCGACTCGTTCCGTCTCGTGAGCGACTCCCGGTCGGCCGAGCGTGACGTCCAGATCAATGACATCGATCAGGTGATCGGCGGGTACGTCTCCTGGGCCGACGAGCACGCGGGCGCCTTCGTGTGGCGCCCTGACCTCGGGACTCGCCGCCTCAACCCGGTGGATCCGAACTGCACCGTCGGCACGCCGCTGTTCTGCGTCACGGTCGTCCACGCGCAACAGTTCGCGGGCACGCTGGTCGTGGGGAGCACCGAGATCCAGGACGGCGGGGCACGCACCC
>Ga0307410_10000732_pt1 | contig 13733 bp, 11 predicted proteins | sample 322Ometagenome_3_FD_203707 | JGI IMG/M metagenome (GOLD analysis project Ga0307410, IMG submission 203707) | Maize rhizosphere microbial communities from greenhouse at UC Davis, California, United States - 322HYB-O-3 | ecosystem: Host-associated > Plants > Roots > Rhizosphere > Soil | place... | reverse complement strand
CTACGAACTACCAACTAGTTGCCCGGCTTCCGCAAAAAGGTCGCCGGATCGACCAGGAGCTTCTCGTACAGCTTCGGATCGAGATTGTTTTCCAGACAGGAGTACTCGCGCAGCCGGGCTCCTTCGCGCAGCATCAGCGTATTCCGCTGCGTGAACGGCTTGGTCAGCACCTTCGGGTCCTCGATCAGCACCTCGTAATCGAGCTGATCGCGATCGACGCGCGTATAGCGCTCGACCAGGTGCAGCGCATCGCTGTGGACCAACCCGTTGCCCAGCCAGCCGCCGGCCTTGAAGTTCGTGACGTCGACCACGAGCGTGTCCTTGTCCCAGCGCGCGACCGAGTCGCCGAGGAAACTGGGCTCGGCGTCGTCGGGATGCGAGCCGCCGATCGGGATCGTCCGGAACGACCAGAAGTATTCGTAGAGGATGACCAGCTTCTTCGGCGTGTGCACGAACTCGATTGGAAACAGGCTGACGGGCGTCATCCGCGGCGACGCCTGCGGCAGGCAATGCGCCGCCGGATCGTCCACCGATCGCCTGTTCAGGATCTCCTGCGCGCGCTGCAAGGCTTCGGGCCGGAACGGAATCGGATCGCGCCGGGCGACGTTGACGTCGGCGCTCGGCTGCGTACTCTGCGCCGGCTGGCCGGGGGCGTCACCCGGCACCTGGGCGTCCCACTCGGGTCCGCGCCGGTTGCTGGCCTGATAGACGCCGGTCAAATCCGGCTTGCCGTCGCTGAGCCGCGGCGTCGGTTGGGCCGTCTGGCTCTGAGCGCCCGCCTGAAGGCGGACACTCCGAAGCGGCAGGGAAATCGAAACGATTGCGAGAGCCACCAGAACGGCGCGCTTCATGGCTCTACTTCCCCGCAACCGCCGCGCCTTCGCCGGTCCCCGCGGGCGGACCGAAGAACAGGCGCTTGCCGCCGGCGAGCGTCGCCTCGCGCAGGTGCGCCGACGGCGAGCCGTCGCGCGCGCGCCAGCCGAAGACGGAAATCGTGTCGCCGACCTTGACCGTCACGTCCTTCGTCCAGCCTGTTCGCGCCAGGACGTTCGGCGGGTAGCCCTCGAGCGTCCAGTTGACGACCTTGCCGGTATCGTCCTTGACGTCGAGATACAGGTGCGTGTGCGGATTCCGCCAGTCCACCTTGGTGACGACGCCGGAGAGTTTCACGGGCTTGTCGGCGTCGAAGTACACGCCGAAGGAGTGATGCCCAGACGCGGGCGCGGCCCAGAGCACCGCCGTGAGCAGGAGGATCCGTTTCATCAGCGGATCATAACGAAAAAGGCCAACCCCGAAGGGTCGGCCTCTACGAAGGGCGAGCCTGACAAGGCTCGCCCCACGATCGTGTGCTGGCGCCTCAGCTACTCGCAGGCCTCGGTAATACAGATCGACTCGAGCGTCCGGCCCATCGGCGGCACCGGCATCCCCTGCGCCGACATCAGCTTCCGCAGCAGCGCCCCCGCTTCGGGGTGCGCGATGGCCGACTGCACCCCAACACGAACCAGCCCATCGGCGTAGTCCACCGCCTGCCAGGTATGGACGGCCAGCTTGCCGCCGCGATTGTCGGTGTTGCCGTAATCGCGCACGTCCAGCTTCGCGCCGTGATCGGCCAGGAGCTGGATGATGTCGGCACGGCCCTTGTGCGCCGCGCCGTGCAGCGCCACGCGACCAGTGTCGGCCTGCGCGTTCACGTCGAGACCGAGATCGATCAGCATCTTGACCGCTTCGAACGTCGCCTTCGTCGACCACTCGGTGGTGATGCCTTCGACCCAGCCGATACCCGCCGCAACGTGCAACGGGGTGACTCCAAGGGTCGTGTTGATCTTCGGATCCGCACCCTTTTCAAGCAGGAGCTTCATCAACTCGAGGTCGCCGGACTGCGATGCACGGAGGAACGCCGTCGCGCCCTCCTCGTTGAGCCACTGGTTCGTGAAGACAGTCCGCGTCTCGCTGCTGTCCTTCACTCGATGGTTGACGTTGGCTCCCTTGTCGATGAGGAGCTTGATGAACTCGAGGTGCTCCATGTCCGGCTTGCGCACCGGATAGTCGCCGTTTTCGATGTTGCGGTTGTCCGTCGCCAGATACAGCGGGCTCCACCCGCCGGTGTTGGTGAGGTTGACGTTCGCACCGCGCTCCAGCAGATACGCCGCCAGCTTGTAGTAGCGGTTCTGGGTCGCCGCCAGGAGCGGACTCCAGCCGTAGCCGGTGGTCTGGTTGATGTCGGCGCCGGCGTCGAGCAGAACCTTGACCGACTCGAGGTTGTTCGCGCGCGCGGCGTAGACGAGCGGCGTAATCTGGCCGCCGTCTGCCGCGCCGCCGCCACGCCGTCCGATGCCGGCAGCAACCGCCGCATCGTCCTGATCCAGGTTGACGTCGTCGCCGCCGCGGCCACCACCGCCACCGCCACCGCGACCGCCGCCACGGCCGCCGCCGCGGCCCCCTGCGTTATTACCCGCATTATTACCGCCGCCACCGCCGCCGAGAGGCGGCGGCGCCGCCCCGCGGGCGAGAGCCGCGCCCTGCGCCGCGACCTGTTTCCGCGGATCGTTGGCTTTGCCGAGCGCCGGGCCGCGGCCGCGCGGCGCCGGGTTCGAGCGCGCCTTGATGTCCGCGCCGGCGTCGATGAGCACCTTGATTGCCGCCGCCTGCCCTTCGTCGGCCGCCCACATCAGCGGCGTGGTCCCGCGCAGCGTCTCTTTCGCGTTGGGGTTGGCGCCGGCTTCGAGCAGCACGCGGATCGCCGCGACGTTGCCGGTCTTCGACGCAATCATCAGCGGGCTTCGTCCGAGCGGCAGCGGTTCGTTCGGATCGGCACCGGCCTTGAGCAGCGCATTGATCATTGCCGCGTCGCCGTTGATACAGGCGAGCCACAGCGGCGTCGACCCCTCACGGTTCGCCGCCTTCGGATTGGCGCCGGCGCGGAGCAGCATTTCCGCCAGCTCGAGGTCGCCGCGGAACGCCGCCCAGTGCAGCGGCGTGGCGCCGTCGTTCTGCGGCGCGTTCACGTTGACCTTCTTCGCGATCAACGTGCGCACGGCCGCCTTGTCGCCGCGCATTGCCGCATCGGCGATCGGGCTTGGGGCCGCCGCGCCGGAGTGAACCGCGAAGGACGCGAAGATCGCGAAGGCCGCGAAGATCGCCAACCGTAGTTTCATCCCGCCGTGTTGGGATTTGGGGCCTGGGATTTGGGATTTGGGACTTCTCACAGATCCTCCAACCTTCCCGTGCTGTCGCCGATGGTGTCCTGGTGAATGTCGAACCGGTCGAGCACGCTGAGCAGCAGGTTGCCCGTGGGCACCGTCTTCGACGGATAGGCCAGGTGCCGTCCGCCCTTCAGCTTGCCATTGGCGCCGCCAACGAGGACGTGCGGCACGTCGTGGTGCACGTGCTGGTTCGAGTTGCCCATGTTGCTGCCGAAGAGGATCAGCGAGTGATCCAGCAGCGTGCCATCGCCTTCCTGCTTCTTCGCCAGCCGGTCGGCCAGGTGGGCCACCATCTTCACGTGGTACTGGTTAATCCGCGCGAGGTCGAGGATGGCCGACGGCGCCTCGCCGTGGTGCGACACGCCGTGGAAGCCACGCGTGGGAGCATCGCTCGCCGGGTAGGTGCGGCCGGTCAGGTCACGGGCGAACAGCAGCGTGCCGACGCGGGTGATGTCCGCCTCGAACGCCAGCGCCAGCAGATCGAACTGCAGCTTGATGTGCTCGTCGAACGTCTGCGGAACGCCAACCGGCACCTCGATGTTCTCCGGCGCGACGGCTGACGCCTTGATGGCGATCTGCAGCCGCCGCTCGATTTCGCGCACGTTCTCCGCGTATTCGTCGAGCCGCTGACGATCGCTCGCGCCGAGGTCGCTGCGCAGTCGCGACACGCTGCTGCGGAGCGAGTCGAGAATGCTCTGATCGCGCTTGCGGCGGGAGGCACGCTGCTCGGTCGTGGTGCCGTCGCCGAACATCCGCTCGAACACGACCTGCGGATTCAGCTCCATCGGCAGCGGCGACGTCGGCGTCGCCCACGAGATGGTGTTCGTGTAGACGCAGCTGTAGCCTTCGCCGCAGTTGCTCGAGTTGGCGCCCGGATCCTCGACCGCCATCTGCAGCGAGGGAATCAGGCTGTTGCCGCCGACCTTCTGCGCAATGAGCTGGTCGATCGTCGTCCCGGCGCGAACGTCCGCGCCCGCCGTCTTCTTCGGCTTCTCGGCGCACATGAACGCGGCGGCGACCCAGTGATCCGCGCCGGTCACGCCCGGGGGCGGCTCAGCCGATCGCGAGTGCAGCCCGCTGAAAATCACCGTCTTGTCGCGGAACGGTTCGAGCCCTTTCCAGATGAACGGCAGCTGCTCTGGAAGCGCTCCCACTTTCTCGGGCACCCAGTACCCGGGTGCTCCACCGTGCGGAACGAACAGGCCGACAAACCGCGAGGGTGGCGCCGCCTTCGACTGGGCGAGCACCGTGCGCGCCGGTACCATCGCCTCGAGGAACGGCAATGCCAGCACCGCGCCGGCACCGCGAAGCACCGTGCGCCGTGGAATATGTTTCTTCGATATAAACATGATTGCGTCCCTTATCCGTTATCCGTTATCGAGCCGCGCGCTGATCGGCGTGCGCCACGGGTTTCATGTTCATCTGGAACACAGGACTCTTCACGATTCCCAACGCCAGAGATGAAAAACGATACTTGCTCGCGGCGGACTGCCGGACGATCGAACGAACCAGCGGCATGTCCTCCGCTTCCACACCGCGGCCGAGCGCGTAGGTGAGCAGCTTCTCCGCCACGACGCGGAGGAACTGATCCTGATAGCGCACCAGCGAATTCCGCAGATCGATCACGCCGCCGATCTTCGTCCCGTCGGCGAGCTGTCCGCTGGCGTCGATCGGCACGCCTTCTTCAAGCGTGCGCCACGTGCCGACGGCATCGAAGTTCTCGAGCGCGATGCCCACCGGCTCGAAGATGCGGTGGCACGCGGCGCATGTTGGATTGCGCCGATGCACCTCGAGAATCTGCCGCATCGTCGGCGTCTTGCTGTTGCCGGCCGCGTCGGCCGAGCCGACCTTGAGATCCGTCTCCACGCCCGGTGGCGGCTGCGGCGGCTCCACGCCGAGGAACGTCGCCTGGAAATACTTGCCCCTCGTCACCGGCGATGTCCGGGCAGGATTCGAGGTAATCGCCAGCAGCGCGCCCTTGCCGAGCAGCCCGCGGCGCATGTCGAACTCCGGCGGCAGCGTAATCCGGCGGAACTGCGGGCCGTAGACGTTCGGGATGCCGTACTGCTTCGCCAGACGCTCGTTGACGAAGGTGTAGTTCCCGTCCAGCAGATCGAGAACGCTGCGGTCTTCCTGGACGATGGTGCTGAAGAACAGCTCCACCTCGCGCTGATACGCCGCGCGCAGGTTGTCGTCGTAGTCCGGGAAGAGATTGACCACCGGCTCGTAGGTCCTCAGCGAGCGGACGCTCAGCCACTGACCGGTGAAGTTCGAGATGAGTGCGTTCGACTTCGGGTCGGCGAGCATCCGCTTGACCTGCTGTTCGAGGACGGCGGGCTCGCGAAGTTTGCCCGACGTGGCGACGTCGATCAGCTCGCTGTCGGGGATGCTGCTCCAGAAGAAGAAGGAGAGCCGGGATGCCAGCTCGAGATCGGTAATCCGGTACGGTTTGCCGGGCGCCGCGGACGCCAGCTCGCGCTCGCCGCGATAAATGAACTGCGGATCCGCCAGGATGCGCTGGAGCGCGGCCTCGACGCCGCCCTCGAAGCCGCCCTCGCTCCGCCCCGCCTGATAGAACTGCGTCAGCTCCTTCATCTCCGCGGCGGTCGCCGGACGACGGAACGCGGTCTTGGCGAGCGTGGTGATGATGCGGCGCGCACAGGCATCTTCGCTGACGGCCGTTGGCGCCGACGCTCCGGGCGCGGCGGCCGGACGGCAGGTGAAGATCTTCTGCCGGCTGGCAGTCTCGGTCGCGCCCTTCGAATCGTGCGGACCTTCAATCGTGACCTGACCGACGTGCGGATAGAAGAGGAATCCCGGAATCGATCCCGGCGTATTCATCGTCCGCTGGAACGGCCGGTTCAATTCGGTCCCCGGGATGTCGTTGGTCTGGAGGAACGTGACGCCGACAGTATGGAGGCCGGCCTTGATCGGGATCTTCGGCGTCCAGCGTCCGCGCCCCGTCGTGTTGGAGATTTCCTTGTCCCAGTCGAACAGGTGCACGCGCTCGCCGTCCACCGTGATCTCGAGGCGCTCGCCCGAAATGCCGCCAAGCACCGCCTGGAAGTATCCGGTCACGCCCTTGACGTTGAAGGTGTAGTCGCCGTCGGCGGGGAACTGATGCTTGAACAAAATCCCGCCGCGCGTACCGAAGGGCAGCCCTTCGACGTGGTGGTTCTGCGCGGTGTCCGCCGCGACGTCCCACGTCCACTGCGTCGGCGCCGTGAAGTTGCCAATCGCCAGCCGGCTGATTTTCCCGGCGGCGGACAGATACGCTTCCATCAGCGCCGGCGACATCGTGAGGGCGGCAACCTGGTTGTCGAAACCGCGCGTCGAGTCGTCAACCGGCAGGAACTTCGTCGCATCGACCTCGAGCGCCAGCAGATCGCGGATGGCATTGGTGTATTCCGCGCGGTTCATCCGGTGCAGGCCGGGCGCCGGCAGATGCGTGGAAGCCGTGCGATCGAGCTCGTCCTCCATCCAGCCGATGAACGTTTCCATCGTCGCCGCGTCGGGACGCGGCATGCCGGTCGGCGGCATCAGGCCCGCGCGCAGCTTGCGAATCACCTTCTCGCCAATCTCGGTGTGCTCGTCGAGATTCGCGAGGTCGAGTTTGTCGAGCAGCAGATCGGCCGTCTTCGTCTTCTCGTTGTGGCAGGTGACGCAGTACTGGTCCATCACCTTGCGCGCCGCGGACGGATCCGCCGGTTTCGCGGCCACCGGAACGGCCGCAGGCGCCGGCGTCGGCGCAGCCTGACGGGCTGCAGGACGCGGAGCGGACGACGCCGCCGGCCGTGCGGGTTGGGATTGCGCCGACAGGAACGCAACCGCCGCGAACGCTAAGAAGCCGCCAGTAAGGAATCTCGTAATCACACCCACACCTTCGGCCCGCCTGGGCGCGACGCGCTTCGGCGAGACAGGGCCCCGGACAGGGCCGTTTAGATACACGACGCGTCAAGAGTAACACCCAAGCCCCGCTGCCAGGGTGTTAAGAAGCGGTTAAAATTTCAGGGTTCCGATACGCACGTGCAAGCCCAGCATTGCGGGCGTTTTCCCCTTATTTCGCCGCGCATGGCGTGGGATTCCAGCCTGCCGCGCCGGGGAGCTTCTTGAAGTCCGAACTGGTCAGGTACGGACGCGTGAAATACAGCGGATCGTCGACCTTGGTGGTCACGGTCAGCCACTGGTCCTTGTTCGGGAGGGTGTGCAGTTCCCAATACTCGGTCACGACCGCCCGGTTGCTGTAGGGGGCGCCATTCCGCCTGACATACCCCGGTTTGAGGTTGGTGGTCACGACCTTGAGGCTGCGTCCCGGAACGTTCCACTGGGCCGCGGACTGGCCCTGCCAGGAAGGCTCGGCCGGCGCGGCGGCCCCGCGGAACGAAAAGATCCGCGTCTGCGTGCCCGTATCGATGTCTACACGCAGCGTGGCATCATCCTGCCAGGTGATATTGAGGCGGGACGGCAGCCGCATGATGCCGGCCGCGCCGAACGCGCGGCACTGTTCGCCGGCTTTTTCGTCGGCCGCCGGATCCCACGCATTTCCCACCTTCTGTCCCTGGGCGTTTAAGGGGATGCCGCTGAACACACCCTTGTTCGGGACAACCATCCGGAACTTCCAGTCCTCGATGATCGGCGAGACCCAGTAGCCGGTCAGATCGATCGGCGCGGCTTTCTGCGGGCTGGCGGCGGGGGCGGCCGCTCCGCCGCGGCCGCGCTGCGCGATGAGCGGCGCGGTTGTCGCCCAGACGCACAGCACGACGAGACACAAGGTTTTCCGCGTTATATGCATCACAGCGTCCTGTAAACCGCCGAGACGAACATGTCCGTCGTCCACGGTCCTGTCGTCGACCCGTAGCGGCCGTCGAAATCAAGCGTCGGGCGAGCCGCTCTCACCTGTTCGAGGGTCATGCCCTTCTTCTTCAGCGCGGCGACGCGGTCGCGAATCATCACCAGCATGTTCCGGTACGACGCGACATCGGCCGTGTCGCACAGCCGCCCGCGGCCGGGAATGATCCAGGTACCGCCCTGGGCGCGATATTCGGCCACCGCGAGATCGAGAATGTGATTGAGCCCGCTAATCACCCCCTGAATCGTGCCACCCTTCTCGATGTCGATGAGCGGATAGCTGACCGTCGACAGCAGATTGCCGGCGGCAATCACTTCCGAATGCCGGAAGAACGCGAAGCTGTCGCCGTCGGTATTTGCTTTGGTGGCGCGATAGAGGATGACCGGCTCGCCGTTGACGTACTCCGACAGTTTGTGGAACTCGTCGAAGAACGTTTCGGTCGGCCATGCCCCCGACGGGGCGGGAGCGGCCTTGCCGGCCGGCGTGCTCATCGCGGCGAGCACCCCTTCATGCGCGACGATCGTCGCCGTCGCCCCGAGGTCCCGCACCGCGCCGCCGAATCCGCTCTGGCCGCCGGCACGCCGGAACTGCGCGGCCGACGCCAGCCGTTCGTTGCCGCCCACGTGTTCGGGCGCGGCACTGGTGTTGATCACGTAGCGCAGGCCCTGCGAAGGACGCGGCGCCGTGACCAGGGCATTGAAGTACGGACTCGACCACGCCGGTGAGCCGAACGCACTCGGGCAATTGGCGCCAAAACACGTGTTGGGCGCGGCAGGGTTGACCGCCGTCCGTGCGAGCTCGGTGAGCGCGGCGAGCACCTTGTCCGACATCTGCGCCGAGCCGCTGTTCACAATCGCGATGCCGTCTTTCCCGACCGACGCCGTGATGTTCGTGCCGTCGGCCACGAGCATGTAGATGTTTCCCTGCACCGGCAGGACATGGACCTGGCCGTCCCGCGGACTCTGATCGGCGATGCGCCTGGCGACGTCGTTCGCCGACCGCGAGACGGGAACCGTCAGCGCGGCGAGCGGCGTCGTGCCGGCCAGCACGCCGCGATACTCGGGATAGATGGTCTTTACGCCGCCGCGTGCGGCCTCGAACGGAATCCAGTTCTCGGTCGTCAGGAACTCGCCAATCCCGCTGTTTTCCCCCGGCAGGAAGTGCGGCACGTGGTGCCGGTCCGTGCCGCCGTTTTCGGCAAAGGACGACCCGCTGCAGTTCTCCGTCGCCGGGCCGGCGTTCGCGTCGTATGAATACGTAATCGAGAGCACGTACGGCTCGTCGAGGTAAATCGGATCGTCAACGACCTGGACGATGGTCAGGATGTCGTCGTGGCGGGTGATGTACTCCGTCATCGTCAACATGTCGCTCGTCTGCGGTCCGCCGCGCTTGAGGAATCCGTCCTTCAGGTGCGTCGTCGTGACCTTCAGCGTGTGCCCTTCCCACTGAGCCGTCGAAAACCCGCTCCAGCTGTGCGGGGCGAAGGCCGGTGGAGGCGGCCGGTTGTCGAGATAGATGGGCCGATCCAGCGAGCGCATGAACTGCAGGCGGAAGCCGAGGATCTCCCGCGAGATCGGATCGAGCTCCTTGAGAATCCGCGTGCCGCCAACGCCGCGCCACTGGTGCGGCGCCGAGTGCGGGCGGCACTGGTATTCGGGCGTGCCCCAGATCGACTCCGGCGTCGTGTCGGCGCGCAGGCGGCCCGCCTCGTTGAAGGCGAGGCCAAGGTAGTCCGACAGCGAAGGCTGGCCAGGGTCCTCGCCCTGGTCGAGCCGCCATTCGCCGGCGATGTCGGGAGGACGGGCACCGCCACCCTGTGCCGACGTGCGGACGTTGAGGAGGGCCGCGGCCGCGGTGATGAGCATCACGGCCAGGACCCGGGAACCCGTTAGCGCTATGCTGCTGGTCGCTGTTCTGTTGAACACGACGCGGATGATAAGGTGAATCGCGTGAGCGACTCAACACGAATGCCGGTGGCGTTCGTACCGCACGGCGGAGGGCCGTGGCCCTTCGTCGAGATGGGGCTGCCGCCCGAGGAAGTCGCGGCGCTGAAGAAATACCTGCAGTCGGTGCGGCAGCTTCCCGTGCATGAGCCGCGCGCGCTGCTGGTCGTATCGGCCCATTGGGAAGAGGCGGTGCCGACGCTGATGACCGCCGAGCATCCGCCGATGCTCTACGACTATTACGGCTTTCCGCCCGAGTCGTACCGGCTGACCTGGCCGGCGCCCGGGGACCCGCTCCTGGCGCGCGACGTGTCCACCCTGCTCGAACAGGGCGGCTTTCGGACCAGCGCCGACCCGGCACGCGGCTTCGATCACGGCACGTTTGTACCGCTCAAGGTCGCCTATCCCGGCGCCGAGCTCCCGGCCGTCCAGCTCTCGCTCGTCCGCGGCCTCGATCCCGCGCGACACCTCGCGCTCGGCCGAGCACTCGCGCCGCTGCGCGATGACGGCGTGTTCATCGTCGCCAGCGGCATGACGTTTCACAATCTGCGCGCGTTCGGCGATCCACGCGCCGCGGGCTACTCGGAAGCGTTCGACGAATGGCTGCGCGGCGTCATGCAGGAGGCACCGGCGGATCGCGCTCGGAGGCTTACCGAATGGGCCCAGGCGCCAGCTGCCCGCTTCGCGCACCCGCGGGAGGAACATCTGCTTCCGCTCATGGTCGCCACGGGAGCGGCAGGTGACGACTCGGCAACTCTCGCATTCAACGGCACCTTCGGCGGTACGCGGCTATCGGCGTATCACTTCGGCGTGAGTTAACGGAGGGAGCGGAGGAAACGGATTCACACGGAGCAACGGAGAAACGGAGACGAAGAACGGAGTAATTCGGGTTTAACCACGAGAACACGAAGGGCACGGAGATCACGAAGATCACGAAGTAACAAGCGCGGCCGGTTGATTGGCCGCCGAAGGCGGCCTGCCGTGATGGGATGGAACGCAGATACAAGCCGCACTCGAAGCCTGAGCGGGTTGTATCTGCGTTCCATCCCATCACGACTGTCGGCGCGCCTTGCGCGCCGACCAATCAACCGGCCACACCTCCGTTCGTCTCCGTGCCTTCGTTTCTCCGTGTGAATCCGTTTCCTCCGTCTCCTCCGTTTACTTCGCCGGCGCAGTGCCGAACAGCGGCCGGTAGTCGCGGTTGTTCTCGCAGATGAATTCCATGACGCGCTTCATCGGCGCCGCGGTCAGCCGGAACTGTCGCGTCTGCGTGAACGGCGCCACGAAGACGTTCGGATCTTCGATGGTGATCTCGTAGTCGAAGCCGCCGTCGACGCGACGCAGGCGCTCGACGGTGTGCAGCGCGTCGGAGTGTCGATAGCCGGCAATCTCCGTCTTCTCGTTGTAGCCGACGGTATCGATGACGAGCGTGTCGCCGTCCCATCGTCCAACCGAGTCACCGAGCCACGCCGGATCGGGATCGATCTGATGCGGTTCGCCGTCGAGCGGCACGATCCGGAACGTGCCGGGATACTCGTGAATGATGACGAGGTGATCCTTGTTCTGGATGACCTGGAACTCGTAGGGAACGCCGAAGGCGTCCGGTGGAATCAGCGGCATGCAGTCGGCCGTCCGGCCCGTATCCTGTGGCCCTCGTTGCACGCGGTACTTCTCGGCCCCGGGCTTCAACTGCGGCCCGGCTGCCGCCGGCGCGCCGCCACGCCCTCGTCCACCGCCGCCGCCGAAGCCGTACACGCCGGAGAAGTCCGGCTTGCCGTCGGGCGTACGTGGAATACCGGCGCGCGTATTCACCGTCGCCGGCCCTGATGCGACCGGTTGCGTTCCCGCCACCGTCACCGTCACCGACCGCGTCTGTTCGCCCGCGGTCAGGGTGTAGGTTGTCGTTGCACGCGGCGTCACGCGCGCCGTACCGCGCGGGATCACCCGTCCAAGGCCTGGCTCGATCGCCGGAGCTCCCGGGTTCTCGACCAGCCAGACGAGGACGACCGATTCACCAGGCTTGATCGACGAGGGCTTCGCCTCGAACTGCACGATTCGCGTTGGCGGACCGCCGCGGCCCCTGCCTGCCGGCGGGCCTGCCGGGGCCTGCGCCGGAGGCGCACCCGCTGCCGGCTGTTGCGGCGCCTGCGCCGCGGCAGTCAGAACAGCCGCGAGCACACCGATGAGAACTGCCACGCATCTCGGCACGTCAACCTCCCAGAACGTCTCGAACGACTCGAACGTTCAGGAACGAATTTCCCTGCCATCCGCGAGCTTCATGCGGTTGGCGATCATCGACGGGGCCCCGCTCTTTGCCGGTGCGCCGGTGGCGGAGAGCGAATCGCCCGGCTTGACCGTCTTGCTGGTCCAGCCGTATCCGCGCAGATGATTGAGGCTCATCATCTCGACTTCCCACTCGACGATCTTTCCGGTCTTTTCGTCCTTGACCTCGAGGTAGACGAACGCGTGCGGGTTGGTCCATTCGAATTTCTTCACCACGCCGGTGATCGTCACCGGATTCTGCGAGTCGTACATCGCGGTGGAATGATGGGCGCTTGGCGACCCCGCCATCACCAGCCAGCCGCACGTCACCAGCACCGCCATCAGTCGTACGTTCATCGGTATCTCCTCAGAGTGAAACTATGCAATGCACGATTCAAAATGCAAAATGCAGACTATACGCTGGCCCGCGTTCCAGCTTGAATTCCGCATCCTGCATTTTGCATTACTGTGTCAGATTCTGTTTCAGGCGCGACGCGACAAAAGACAAACCTTCAACCCCCATCGGAATCACGCCCGCAAACGACATGAACGCGTGAATCGTTCCCTCGAAGCAACGGTATTCGACCGGAACGCCGTCGGCGGCCAGGCGGTCCGCGTACGCCCGCCCTTCGTCACGGAACACGTCGCATCCGGCGGTCACGATCAGCGCGGGCGGCAGCCCCCGCAGGTCTGCGGCGGCAATCGGCGACACTCGTGGGTCGTGCGGCTCGCGCGTGACGTCGCCGAGATAATGCCCGCGGAACCACGCCATGTCGCGCATCGAGATGAAGTAGTCGCCCTGCCCGAACTGGCTGCGCGAGGGATACTTCGGATCATCGACCGGATCTCGAAGATCGACGGCCGGATAGATCAGCGCCTGATACGAGATCCGTGGACCGGCGCGCTCCTTCGCGAGGCGACACACGACAGTGGCAAGATTGCCGCCGGCACTGTCGCCAACCACCGCCAGGCGGTTGCTGTCTCCGCTGATTTCCGATGCGTGCGCCGCCGCCCATTCGACCGCCGCGTACGAATCCTCCGCGGCGGCCGGAGCCTTGTGCTCGGGAGGCTGCCGGTAATCCACCGAGACAACGATCGCGTCAGCGTGCGCCGAATAGAACCGCGCTATCGCATCGTGGGTGTCCAGGTCACCGGCAACCCATCCGCCGCCATGGAAATGCAGCACGATCGGAAGCTTCGCAGCTGCATCACGTCGACGAGGTGTGTAGATGCGCAGGCCGATATCGCCGCCCGGAACCGGAATGCGGCGATCCTCGACCCGCTCCACCGCTGCCGGCGGCGGCGCCAGCTGCTGTGACGCGCCACGAACATTGGCGCGCACCTCGTCAACCGGCAGTTCGTACATCGGCTTCCCACCGCCGGCCCGCATCGCCTCGAGAAACGCGCCGCTTGCGGAATCGATCAGCGTCTGAGCCATGCTTTGACCTTTAACCTTTGACCTTTGCCTTCTTACTT
>Ga0307410_10000726_pt1 | contig 13761 bp, 12 predicted proteins | sample 322Ometagenome_3_FD_203707 | JGI IMG/M metagenome (GOLD analysis project Ga0307410, IMG submission 203707) | Maize rhizosphere microbial communities from greenhouse at UC Davis, California, United States - 322HYB-O-3 | ecosystem: Host-associated > Plants > Roots > Rhizosphere > Soil | place... | reverse complement strand
TCGCGTTCGAGACATCGCTCGCGAGCACGCTATGGCTGTTCGCGGCCGCGATCGTCACGATGTACATCGTGCTCGGCGTGCTCTACGAGAGCTACATCCATCCGATCACGATCCTGTCGACGCTGCCATCCGCGGGCATCGGCGCGCTGCTCGCGCTGATCGTTTCCGGCAACGACCTCGGGATCATCGCGATCATCGGCATCATCCTGCTGATCGGCATCGTCAAGAAGAACGCGATCATGATGATCGACTTCGCGCTCGACGCCGAGCGGATCGAGGGGCGCACGCCGCGCGAGGCGATCCGGCAGGCGGCGCTGCTGCGCTTCCGGCCGATCCTGATGACGACGCTCGCCGCACTGCTCGGCGCGCTGCCGCTGATGCTCGGCACCGGCGTCGGCTCCGAGCTGCGGCATCCGCTCGGCATCACGATGGTGGGCGGGCTGCTCGTGAGCCAGGTGCTGACGCTGTTCACGACGCCGGTCATCTATCTCGCGTTCGATCGCGTGGCGCGGCGCGCGCGCGAGTCGCGCAGCAGGCTCGAGGAGCGCAGATCGGGGATCGAGGGAGCATCGCAATGATCGCCGATCCCCGATCCTTGCGCCTCGCCTGTCGATCCTGATTCGCATGTTTTCGTCCGTCTTCATCGACCGCCCCGTCGCGACGACGCTGCTGACGATCGGTGTCGCGCTGGCCGGGCTCGCGGCGTTCGTGCGCCTGCCCGTCGCGCCGCTGCCGCAGGTCGACTATCCGACGATCGCCGTTCGCGCCAGCCTGCCCGGGGCGAGCCCGGAGACGATGGCCGCGACGGTCGCGACGCCGCTCGAGCGCGCGCTCGGGCGCATCGCGGGCGTCACCGAGCTGACGTCGACGAGCATCCTCGGCACGACGTCGATCGTGCTGCAGTTCGACCTCGACCGCGACATCGACGGCGCTGCGCGCGACGTGCAGGCGGCGATCAATGCTGCCCGGAACACGCTGCCGACCGGGCTCCCCAACAATCCGACGTACCGCAAAGTCAATCCCGCGGACGCACCGATCCTGATCATCGCGCTCACCTCCGAGACGATGACGCAGGGCCAGATGTACGACGCGGCGTCGACGATCCTCGCGCAGAAGCTGTCGCAGATCGAAGGCGTCGGCCAGGTGACCGTGGGCGGCAGCTCGCTGCCCGCGGTGCGCGTCGAGGTGAATCCGCGCGCGCTCGACAAATATGGCATCGGCTTCGAAACGGTGCGCACGGCGATCACGTCGACGAACGCCAACCGGCCGAAGGGCGCGGTGGAAGACGAATCGCGGCATTGGCAGATCGGCGCCAACGACCAGGCGCGGCGCGCCGCCGAATACATGCCGCTGATCGTGGCGTACAAGGATGGCGCGCCGGTGCGGCTGTCCGACGTCGCCGGCGTCGTGGATTCGGTGCAGGACTTGCGCAACGCGGGCTCCGCCGACGGCCAGCCGTCGGTTCTGCTGATCATCAATCGCCAGCCGGGCGCCAACATCATCGAGACGGTCGACCGCGTGCGCGCGCTGGTGCCGCAGTTGCGCGCATCGATTCCCGCCGCCATCGACATGAAGGTCGTGCAGGACCGGACGCCGACGATCCGCGCGTCGCTGCGCGAGGTCGAGCGCGCGCTCGTCATCTCGTTCGCGCTCGTGATCCTCGTCGTGTTCCTGTTCCTGCGCAATGGCCGCGCCGCGCTGATTCCGAGCGTCGCCGTTCCGGTGTCGGTGATCGGAACGTTCGGCGTCATGTACGTCGCGGGGTTCTCGCTCGACAACCTGTCGCTGATGGCGCTGACCATCGCCACCGGCTTCGTCGTCGACGACGCGATCGTCGTGCTCGAGAACGTGTCCCGTCATCTGGAGCATGGCGCCACGCCCGTCGAGGCCGCGAGGCGCGGCGTGCGCGAGGTCGGGTTCACGGTGCTGGCGATGAGCCTGTCGCTGATCGCCGTATTCATCCCGATCCTGCTGATGGGCGGCATCGTCGGCCGGTTGTTTCGCGAGTTCGCGATCACGCTGTCGGCCGCCATCCTGGTGTCGCTCGTCGTATCGCTGACGACGACGCCGATGATGTGCGCGCGGCTCTTGCGGCAGGTGCGCGACGAGCGGCATGGGAGGGTCTATCGCGCGCTGGAGCACGCGTTCGAAGCGGTCGCCCGCGGCTACGCGCGCACGCTCGACGCCGCGCTGCGCCACGGGCCGGTCGTGATGCTCGCGCTGCTCGCGACCGTATGCCTGAACGTCGCGCTGTACGTCGCGATTCCGAAGGGATTCTTTCCGCAGCAGGACGTCGGCCGGCTCGTCGGCTTCATCGACGCCGACCAGGGCATCTCGTTCCAGGCGATGCGGCAGAAGCTGGCCACGTTCGTCGACGTCGTGCGCGCCGATCCCGCGGTGGCGAACGTCGTCGCGTTCACCGGCGGCGGCAGGCGCAACGCGGGCTCGATGTTCGTCGCGCTGAAACCGCTGTCCGAGCGTAAGGAATCGGCGGAGCAGGTCATCGCCCGCCTGCGCGGCAAGCTCGCGCACGAGCCCGGCGCGGGCCTCTACCTGAACCCGGTGCAGGACATTCGAATCGGCGGGCGGCAAAGCAACGCGCAGTATCAATACACGCTGCAGGCGGACGAGCTCGACGAGCTGCGCGCCTGGGAGCCGCAGATCCGCCGCGCGTTATCGCAGCTGCCCGAGCTCGTCGACGTCAATACCGATCAGCAGGACAAGGGGCAGCAGACGACGCTCGTCGTCGACCGCGACGCGGCTGCGCGCCTCGGCGTGACCGCGCGGATGGTCGACACGACGCTGAACGACGCGTTCGGACAGCGGCAGGTTTCGACGATCTACAACCCGCTCAACCAGTATCGCGTCGTGATGGAGGCGGCGCCGGAATACTGGCAGAGCCCGGACACGCTCAAGGATGTCCACGTCGTCACCGCCGACGGCGATTCGATTCCGCTCGCGGCCTTCAGCCGCTACGAGCCGACCAGCACGCCGCTCACCGTCAACCACCAGGGGCAGTTCGCGGCGTCGACGATCTCGTTCAACCTTCCGCCCGGCGTATCGCTGTCGCAAGCGACGCGGGCGATCGACGCCGGGATGTCGCGGATCGGCGTGCCGCCGAGCATTCATGGCACGTTCGCGGGGTCCGCGCGCGCGTTCCAGCGGACGGTCGATGCGAATCCCGTGCTGATCGGGACCGCGATCCTGACGATCTACATCGTCCTCGGCATGCTCTACGAAAGCTACGTGCATCCGCTCACGATCCTGTCGACGCTGCCGTCGGCCGGCGTCGGCGCACTGCTCGCGCTGATGAGCGTGAAGATGGAATTCAGCCTGATGGCGCTGATCGGCGTGATCCTTCTGATCGGCATCGTCAAGAAGAACGCGATCATGATGATCGACGTCGCGCTCGACATCGAGCGCAAGCAGAAAGTCGGCGCGCGCCAGGCGATCGCGCACGCGTGCCGTCTGCGCTTCCGGCCGATCATGATGACGACGATGGCGGCGCTGCTCGGCGCGCTGCCGCTCGCGCTCGGCGTCGGCGACGGCGCGGAGCTGCGCCGGCCGCTCGGCATCTCGATCGTCGGCGGGCTCCTGCTCTCGCAGCTTCTGACGCTCTACACGACGCCGGTCGTCTACGTGTATCTCGATCGCTTCCGCGTGTGGGCGAGCGAGCGACTGCCGCGCCGGCCCGTGGCCGCAGCGACGGCGCCATGAACGGTGGGCTCTCGAAAGCCGTCGTGGTCGTGGCGGCGGCGCTGCTCGGCGCGTGCACGCTGGGACCCGACTACGTCCGTCCCGACGTCAAGGTGCCCGACGCCTGGAAGGAAGCGCCGTACAAGACCGCCGAACCCGCCGACGCGCTGCCGCGCGGCAATTGGTGGGAGGTGTTCGGCGATCCGCTGCTCAACCGGCTGATGGCCGACGTCGCGCTGGCGAATCCGACGGTCGCGGTGGCCGAGGCGAATTACCGGCAGGCGCAGGCCGCGATCCGCGCGGCGCGCGCCGGATTGTTTCCGTCGGTCGGCGGCACGGTGGCGGCGACGCGAAGCAGCGGTCGCAACGGATCGGGCGCCACGAGCGACCTGTCGCTCGGCGCGCAACTGTCGTGGGAGATCGACCTCTGGGGGCGCGTCCGGCGGACGATCGAGGCGAGCGAGACCGGCGCGCAGGCCTCGGCCGCGGACCTCGAGAACGTGCGGCTCAGCCTGCAGGCCGATCTCGCGCAAAGCTATTTCGCGCTGCGCGTCGCCGATGCGCAGCGTCGCGTGCTCGACGACACCGTGGCCGCGTACGCGCGCTCGCTCGCGCTCACCCAGAACCGCTACAACGCGGGCGTGGCGGCGCGCGCGGAAGTGGTGCAGGCGCAATCCCAGCTTCTCGCCGCGCAGGCGCAGACGATCGACGTGCAGGCGGCGCGCGCGCAGCTCGAGCACGCGATCGCGGCGCTCACCGGCAGGCTGCCCGCCGACGTCGCGGTCGCGCCGGTCGAAGCGCTGCCGGCATTGCCGGCCGTGCCGCCCGGCGTGCCGTCGGCGCTGCTCGAGCGCCGGCCCGACGTCGCGGCGGCCGAGCGGCGCGTGGCCGTGGCCAATGCCGAAGTCGGCGTCGCCACCGCCGCGATCTATCCCGACCTCACGCTGGGCGCAACGGCCGGCCTCGCCGGAACGGCGCTGTCGAACTGGCTCTCGCTCCCCAATCGGTTCTGGTCGATCGGGCCGGCGCTGGCGGGAACGCTGTTCGACGCGGGATTGCGCCGCGCGCAGCGCGACGAGCAGATCGCCGCCTACGACGCGGCCGTGGCCAACTATCGGCAGACGGTGCTGACCGCGTTCCGCGAGGTCGAGGACAACCTGTCGACGCTGCGGATTCTGGGCGACGAGGCCGCCGTGCAGCAGCAGGCGCTCGCAGCGGCCCGGCAATCGGTGGAACTGACGACGAACCAGTACAAGGCGGGCCTGGTCGGCTTCCTGAACGTCGTCGTCGTGCAGGCGCAGGCGTTCGCCGCCGAGCGCAATGCGATCGACCTGGCCGGCCGCCGGCTTTCGGCGTCGGTCGCGCTGATCAAGGCGCTCGGGGGCCCGTACAAATCGCCGGCCTGACCGGGGAAGCGGTTGCGGCCGTGATTTTCAGTGACAAACCTCTTGAAACCGCCGGCTTTGCGTCGTACTATTAGCACTCGCTACGGTTGAGTGCTAACACCGGGAGTCCGAAGCCTCGGCCGCCGCGCAATTCGACGGGTCCGCAGCGTTAGTCGCGGGCCCGTAACGCGTTGTTTCCAGATGAAATCCTATCAGGAGTGAGCACTAACATGAAGCTTCGTCCCCTGCACGATCGCATCATCGTCAAGCGGCTCGAGGAAGAGCGCAAGTCCGCCGGCGGGATCGTCATCCCCGACACGGCTGCCGAGAAGCCCTCGGTCGGTGAGGTCGTCTACGCGGGCCCCGGCAAGACCGACGACAACGGCAAGCTGATCGCCATGGGCGTCAAGCCGGGCGACAAGGTTCTCTTCGGCAAGTACTCGGGGCAGGAATTCAAGCTCGAGGGGCAGGATCTCCTGCACATGCGCGAAGACGACGTCATCGGCATCGTCGACTGAATTCGAACCCCCTAAAGCACACGTACCAGGAGAATCCACATGGCAGCTAAAGACGTCCGCTTCGGCGAAAGCGTCCGGAACCGCATGGTGACCGGCGTCAACATTCTCGCCAACGCGGTCAAGATCACGCTGGGGCCCAAGGGCCGCAATGTCGTTCTCGAGCGCAGCTTCGGCGCCCCGACCATCACCAAGGACGGTGTGTCGGTCGCGAAGGAGATCGAGCTCAAGGACAAGTTCGAGAACATGGGCGCGCAGATGGTGAAGGAAGTCGCGTCCAAGACGTCCGACGTCGCCGGCGACGGCACGACGACGGCCACGGTCCTCGCGCAATCGATCATCGCCGAAGGCATGAAGTACGTCGCCGCCGGCATGAACCCGATGGACCTGAAGCGCGGCATCGACAAGGCGGTCATCTCGGTCGTCGAAGAGCTGAAGAAGATCAGCAAGCCCTGCACGACGAGCAAGGAGATCGCGCAGGTCGGCTCGATCTCGGCGAACGCCGACGAGTCGATCGGCAAGACGATCGCCGAGGCGATGGACAAGGTCGGCAAGGAAGGCGTGATCACCGTCGAGGACGGCAAGGGTCTCGAGAACGAGCTCGATCTCGTCGAAGGCATGCAGTTCGACCGCGGCTACATCTCGCCGTACTTCATCAACAACCCCGACAAGCAGGTCGCGGTTCTCGAGGATCCGTACATCCTGCTGCACGACAAGAAGGTCTCGAACATCCGCGACCTTCTGCCGCTGCTCGAGCAGGTCGCGAAGGCCGGCAAGCCGCTGCTGATCGTCGCCGAGGACGTCGACGGCGAGGCGCTCGCCACGCTGGTCGTCAACAACATCCGCGGCATCCTGAAGACCGTCGCGGTCAAGGCGCCGGGCTTCGGCGATCGGCGCAAGGCGATGCTCGAAGACATCGCGATCCTGACCGGTGGCACCGTCATCGCGGAAGAGCTCGGCCTCAAGCTCGAGAACGCCAGCCTCAAGGATCTCGGCCGTGCGAAGCGCATCGAAGTCGCGAAGGAAGATACGACGGTCATCGACGGCGCGGGCGAGAAGGCCGCGATCGAAGCGCGGGTCAAGAACATCCGCAAGCAGATCGAGGAAGCGACGTCCGACTACGACAAGGAAAAGCTGCAGGAGCGGGTGGCCAAGCTCGCCGGCGGTGTCGCGGTGATCAAGGTGGGCGCCGCGACCGAAGTCGAGATGAAGGAAAAGAAGGCACGCGTCGAAGATGCCCTGCACGCGACGCGTGCGGCGGTCGAGGAAGGCATCGTCGCCGGCGGCGGCGTCGCCTACCTGCGGGCCCGCAGCAACCTCAAGAACCTGAAGGGCGACAACGCCGACCAGGACGCCGGCATCAAGATCGTGCTGCGCGCGCTCGAAGAGCCGATGCGGCAGATCGTCAACAACGCCGGTGACGAGCCGTCGGTCGTCGTCAACAAGATCGTCGAAGGCAAGGGCAACTACGGCTTCAACGCCCAGACCGGCGAGTACGGCGACCTCGTGGAAATGGGCGTCGTCGACCCGACGAAGGTGACCCGCTTCGCGCTGCAGAATGCGGCGTCGGTGGCGAGCCTGATGCTGACGACCGACGCGATGGTCGCGGAGCTTCCGAAGGACGAGAAGCCCGCGATGCCAGGCGGCGGCGGGATGGGCGGCATGGGCGACATGGACATGTAAGTCCGGCGCCCGCAGCAGCATTTGCAGTACCCGAAGGCCCGCAGCGATGCGGGCCTTTTTTCTGTGGGCCGGCCGGAGCCTGGAGGGGTGGCGCGTGTCGGCGACCGGTCCGTTGCCGGAATGTCACCGGATGCTGCCGATGGCGGCGATTCACGCGTGCTTCGAAGCGACTCGATGCAAAAATGCATTAGACTGACGGCGGCCGGCGCAATCCGCCGGCAAACCCTAACGCTTATGCTCCAGTCATTGTTCGGCGTGCTGTCTCCGCGTCAGGCCCGCGGCAGGCGATGACATCCGGCATCGTCTTCGGGCTCGCGATCGTCATGCTCGCCGCGGTGATCGTCGCCGGGCTCATGCGGCGCAGCCGGGAAGCGATGCCGCAGGGCCGGCCGGCGATCGACGGGCCGACCGCCGTCGCGCAGTGGACCGAAGGCGAGACGACGCGCCTCTTGTCGTCGGCGGAAGTGCCCGGCCTCTACCTGCTGCGGCCGCGTTTCCTGTCCAAGGCCGAAAACGTCGTCTTTCTGCTGCTCAAGGCAGCGTTCCCGCGTCATGAAATTTTCGCCCGCGTGCGGCTTGCCGACGTGCTGCAGGTGAAGATCGGGCCGCAGGGCATGGAGCGATTGCGCGCCTTTCGCAAGATCGCGAACCAGCATGTCGGGTTCGTCGTCTGCGACCGCGACATGACGATCATCGCGATCGTGGACGCGAAGGAGGCCGATCAGGTCATCGATCCGCGCGACCAGAAGCTCGAGACGATCAAGCAGCGCTGCCTGCAGGCGGCGCAGGTCAAGTACATCTGCATCTACCCGCCGCAGCTCCCTCGCTACCGCGAGTTGCGGGAACAGATTCTCGGACCCGCCGGCGATCTCGTCTGACCTGCTCGGCTTGCGAGCGGATCGCGACCTATCGCGCGATGTAGTTCAGGTAGACCCAGAGCACGATCAGCGCGCCGACGATCGACAGGATCCAGCCGGCCGGGTGAAAGCGGCCGTCCGGCGAGCGCCAGATCAGTCCGCCGATCACGCCGCCCACGAGGGACCCGACGACGCCGACGATGGCCGTCGCCCAGAAACCCAGCGCAATCGCGCCCGGGTAAAGCCAACGAGCCAGCGCGCCCACGATGAACCCGACGATGATCATCCAGATGATCGACATCACGCCCACGAGCACCTCCTGCCTTGGCAGCGGGTTGGTCCGCGGAGCGTAGCATACAGGTTGTGCCGGCCTGTAAGGCGGGCCCGGGATCGCGCGACGATCGCTCATGAGAGCCTGCTCCCTGGCGAAAAGAGGCATTGCGGCGGCGCTGATCGCGCTGGCGCTTCCGGCCGGCGCCCAAACGGCCTGCCGCGCGACGAGCGAGCCGATGACGCGGCCGCTGGTCGAGCTCTACACGTCCGAAGGCTGCGACAGTTGTCCGCCGGCGGATCGCTGGCTCGCTGCGCACTTCGCATCGCCGACGTCCACTGCTCGCGGCATCGCGCTCGCATTTCATGTCGATTACTGGGACCGGCTGGGCTGGATCGACCGGTTCGGCAGCGCGCGCAATACCGAGCGCCAACGCCAGGCGATGCGCGCGAACGGAGCGACCTTCGTCTACACGCCGCAGGTGCTCGTCCAGGGGCGCGACGTGCCGGCATGGGCCGATCGCGGCGTCGCGGCGGTCGAAGCGGCCGCCCGCAAGCCGGCGCGCGCGACGCTGCAGATCGCCGTGACGACGGATGGGCAACGTGCGGTCGACGTCAACGCGGACGCGGCGATCGCCGACCCCGCGCTGCGCGGCGATGCCGCGCTGTTCGTGGCGTACGTCGACAGCGGCCTTGTCTCCGATATCGGCGCTGGCGAAAACCGTGGCGTCCGTCTTCGCCACGAGCAGGTGGTGCGCGGCCTGCAGCGGGTCGGCCCGGCAGATGCGCAGGGACGCATCGCCGGCCGCGCGCATTTCGCCCGTCCGCGCGAGCCCGGCGTTTCGCCGATGCTCGTCGCGTTCGTGCAGCGCGGTGCGAACGGCGACGTGCTGCAGGCGGTGCAGCTGCCGCTCGATTCCTGCGGCTTCCGATGACGCCGGTGCGCGTGAGGCGCGCTCAGCCTTGATGCCCGGCCACGACGACCAGGTACACCTTGGCCGCGATCAGCAGCGCCTCGATGACCAGAACGAGAAAGAACGCCACGAAACCGATGTGCCGGTCGAGCACGATCCGCGGCGTGATCGCGCGTGCGAGCTTCATCACCGGCGACGTGATGGCCTTCAAGAGCGCGTAGACCGGATTGTTGTCGCGCTTCGCGCCGGCGAGCACGTACAGCGCGGCCTGACCGAGCAGCGCCATCAGCGCCACCTCGTTCACCGCCTTCAGGATGACGACGAACTGCAGCATCACGGTACGCCGCGCCGCTGCGCGGTATCGTGCTCGAGCTTTGCGGTCATCTTCGGATCGAACGTGCGCAGCCGCTCGGCGATCTTGCGAACCTTGTCGTCGCGTCCGAGCGCGTGGTACGCCATTGCGAGCGCATAGAATGCATGCGGATTGAGCGGCTGCAGCCTCGCCGCCTCCTCGAGCGCCTCGGCCGCCTCCGCATGACGCCCGAGCGCCGCGAGCGACAGGCCCATGCCGAACCACGCGCGATCGATCGACGGCTTGAGCCGTACCGCTTCCTTGAAGTGCGCGAGCGCCGCATCCTGCTGGCCGGCGCGCTCGCGGACGAAGCCGAGGTTGAACGCAATGTCGCCATCGGTGGGCGCGAGCGTGCGGGCGCGCTCGAGATATTCGGCGGCGCTCGCGTAATCGCCCGCCGATCCGTACAGATGGCCGAGCTCGCTCGCCGCCTGTACGCAGGACGGATCGAGCGCAAGCGCCGTCTTCAATGCGTCCGCGGTCCGATCGGGACGGCGGAGCACCTGCCAGAAATGGGCGGCTTTCAGGTGCCGCCAGGAATCGAAGCTCATCGGTTGAGGGGACGGCACGTTGCATTGGCGCGCATCATGCGCGCCGGTCCCCGCGTCGACTCATCGCGAGAACCGGGCCCTTCAAACAGGAAGCCCGCCGAAGCGGGCCCCTGTCTCGCAATGCGAAGCAGTGCCTCCCTAGGCCGGCTGCGTCGACACGTCGCCTCGCAGGTGCGGATAGCGGACGTGCTCGACCAGCTCCTTGACCTTCGCGCCCGGCTCGGGTGTCAGCAGGCTCACGATCCAGATCGTGATCATGCCGGCCGGCAGGCCGAAGATCCCGGCCGAGATCGGGGCGATGTTGAACCACTGGTTGGCCGCCACGCCTCCGAAGAACGGGTACGTCCGGACCATGTAGTACATCGCCACGCCCAGGCCAACCGCCATGCCTGCGATCGCTCCCCACTTGTTGGCACGCTTCCAGAAGACTCCGAGCACCAGCGCGGGGAAGAAGGCCGACGCGGCGAGCGAGAACGCCGCACCGACCAGGAACAGGATGTTCCCCGGCTTGAGCGACGTCACGTACGCGGCGATGACCGCGACGACCAGCAGGAGGATCTTCGAGACGGTGACCCGGCGCTTCGTCGTCGCCTGCGGATCGATCATCTTGTAGTACAGGTCGTGCGACAGCGCATTGGCGATCGTCAGCAAGAGCCCGTCCGCCGTCGACAGCGCCGCCGCGAGGCCGCCCGCCGCGACCAGGCCGGAAACGACATACGGCAGGCCAGCGATCTCGGGCGTCGCCAGCACGATGATGTCGGTGCCGAGCACGATTTCCGCGAGCTGGACGATTCCGTCGCCGTTGACGTCCTTGATCGATAACATGGATGGATCGACCTGCGCCCAGTTCGCCGCCCACGCCGGCAACTGCGCGAAGCTGCTGCCCACCAGCAGCGTATAGACGTCGAACTTCGCGAGCACGGCGAGTGCCGGTGCGGTGAAATACAGCAGGAAGATGAAGAACAGCGACCAGAACACCGAGTTGCGCGCCTCGCGGACGCTCGGCGTCGTGTAGTACCGCATCAGGATGTGCGGCAACGCGGCGGTGCCGAACATCATGCAGAACACGATCCCGAGGAAGTTGTTGCGCGCGATGTTACGTGCCTCGGGAGTCGCGCCCGGGAATGGCGTCGCATGCGGCTTCGGCGGTGCGGCGCGCGCGGCCAGGCCTTTCTCCGTCGTCCAGAGCGCCTTGGCCGCCTCCGCATCGGCGGGGAAATCCTTGAGCGCGGTTTCGGCCGCGGTGAGCTGGGCGGCGGGTGCGTTGCTCGCTCTCAGGTCCGCGACGCTCTTTTCAGCGGCGGCCTTGGCCGTCGCATACGAACCGGGCAGACCCTTCAGGTTGGCGTCGGCCGCGTCGGCGCGCGCTTTGAGGATGCCCCGGACCTCGATCTCCTTGGGATCGTTCGTCAGGACCTTTTCGCGCTCCGTCACCTTCTGCAGCACCTGGCCGTAGGCAATCTGCGGAATCGGGTTGCCGGTGAACTTGAGCGACAGCCAGACCACGGGGGTGAGGTACGCGATGATCAGGATGATGTACTGCGCGACCTGCGTCCACGTGACGGCGCGCATGCCGCCCAGGAACGAGCAGACGAGGATGCCGCCGAGGCCGACGAAGACGCCGACGCCGAACTCGAGCCCCGTCATCCGGCTGGTGATGATGCCGACGCCGTAGATCTGCGCGACGACGTAGGTGAACGAACAGAGGATCGCCGCGAAGATGCCGATGCTTCGCACGATGTTGCCGCCGTAGCGCTCGCCCAGGAAGTCGGGGATCGTGAACTGGCCGAACTTGCGCAGGTACGGCGCGAGGAAGAGCGCGACCAGCACGTAGCCCCCGGTCCATCCCATGACGAAGGCGAGGCCGTCGAATCCGGCGAGGTAGAGCGTGCCCGCCATGCCGATGAACGAAGCTGCGCTCATCCAGTCGGCGCCGGTCGCCATGCCATTGAAGAACGCGGGAACGCGCCGGCCCGCGACGTAGTACTCGGCTGCGTCCATCGTCCGGCTCATGATCCCGATGCCGGCATAGAGCGCGATCGTCGCGAACAGGAACCAGTAGCCAATCCACCGCCGCGACATGCCGAGCTGCTCGGCGATCGCGAGCGCGACGAGGAACAGGATGAAACCGCCGGTGTACCAGCTGTAGTACTTCTTGAGCTGGCCGAAGAATGCTCTCTGGCTGATGGCCGCCGTGGTCATTTGTCGTCTCCTTCGTCGACGTCGTATTCCTTGTCGAGGTTGTTCATGTAGCGCGCGTAGACCCAGATCAATACGACGTAGACGATCAGGGAGCCCTGCGCCGACATGTAGAAGCCGAGAGGGAAGCCGAGGAAACTGACCGCGTTCAAATCGCGCGCGAACCAAGCTTCCACGAACGTGACGACAAACCAGATGAACAGCAGTATTGCGGTGATGACCAGGTTCTTGTGCCAATACTCGCGATGCCTGGCGGTCAGCTCCATCGTGCCCTCCCGTTGGAAACGGACGACTCGACGCTCCATTGCTGTTGTTGGCCGAGCCATCCGCGCGGATGCGTCGGACGCTCTCGAGCGCCTGCGAGTCGTGGGCGATTCTACCGGAACGGAGCCTCGCGGCAAGGGTTCGGACCCGGGAGTCAGTACCGCACCCGCGATAAATACGTTTGCTGCGATGCGGCGAGCGCATCGCCCAGCGTCAACACCCCCTGCGCCGCGAGCAGGGGCAGCAGCTTGAGGAAAATCTCGCCGGTGAGGATCGCGTCGCCGAGCGACGTGTGCCTGCCCACGATCGGGATGCCGAGCCGCGCGGCGTTCGCCTCGAGCTCGTGCTCGCGGAGCTCCGGATGGACGACGGCCGACAACAGCAGCGTGTCGAGCACCGGCTGGACCAGCCGCACGCCGGTCGCCTGCTCCTTCAGCTGGAGGAAGCGCATGTCGAAGGCCACGTTGTGCCCGACGAGGACCGTGTCCTCCGCGAAACGCGCGAATCGGGGCAGGACCTCTTCGATGCCGGGCTGGCCTGCCAGCATCGCGGGCGTGATGCCATGGATGCGCTGCGACTCGCGCGAGACCGGCCGGCGTGGATTAACGAGGTGGTCGAAGCACTCGTCCCGCAGGAGCCGGCTGTTCACGATGCGCACCGCGGACAGCGAAACGATCTCGTCACCGGCGGACGGTTCGAGGCCGGTCGTCTCCGTGTCGAAGACCGTATAGGCGAGCTCGCCGAGGCGCCGCCGTGCCAACGCCTCGCTGCCGCCCGGGCGGTCGAACAGCTCGAAATCGTAGAACATCGGGCGCGTCATCGCAGCGACCGCGGCCTGTGTCGGCCGCGCCACCGGCAGCTGCAGGGTGAACGTGAGCGTGCCGTCGGCGGGATCGGCGCGGTACCACTGCTCCCCGCCGTGGTGCCTCGCGACCTCGCGCAGCGACAATCGGCCGTGCGCATCGCCGGTGCCGGAGGCGGCTTCTTCCCATCCGGTCGCAACGTCGAGCGCCGATGGCGGCGATTGCCACGTGAGCCGCAATTCCGCGAAACGGCCGCCTGGTGCGAGCGCGAG
>Ga0307410_10000725_pt1 | contig 13778 bp, 18 predicted proteins | sample 322Ometagenome_3_FD_203707 | JGI IMG/M metagenome (GOLD analysis project Ga0307410, IMG submission 203707) | Maize rhizosphere microbial communities from greenhouse at UC Davis, California, United States - 322HYB-O-3 | ecosystem: Host-associated > Plants > Roots > Rhizosphere > Soil | place... | reverse complement strand
CATCCATCCGGCAAACGTACGCTCGTTCGCAAGGATCGTGCGATCTTCAGCGAGGTCGGTGCGGCTAGCTTGATTGTCGTGAGAATCGCCGGTCATTTGCGAACAACGCGGCGACCCGCATGTCCTGCCGGATAGTTCTGGCTCGAGTATCGTGGCCGCCCGAACGGCCACGTACTACTTGACGCGTTCGACCTGTTCGAACTCCAGCTCGACCGGCGTGGCGCGGCCGAAGATGGAGACGCTGACCTTCACTCGGCCGCGGTCGAAGTCGAGCTCCTCCACGACGCCGTTGAAGCTGGCGAACGGGCCGTCGAGCACCTTCACTGCATCGCCGATTTCGTAATCGACGCTGATCTTCTGCTTCGGCGCTGCGGACGCGGCCTCTTCCTTCGTAGAGAGGATGCGCACGGCTTCGGCTTCGCTGATCGCCTGCGGCTTGCCGCCCGGGCCGAGGAATCCGGTGACCTTCGGCGTGTTCTTCACGAGGTGATAGACTTGGTCGTTCATTGCCAGCTTGGCGAGCACGTAGCCGGGGAAGAACTTGCGGTCCGACGTGACCTTCTTGCCGCGACGGATCTCGGTGACCTTTTCGGTCGGGACCTCGACGGCCTCGACCTGGCTCTCCAGCCCAAGGCGGGTCGCCTCGGACAGGATCGCGTCCTTCACCTTGTTCTCGAAGCCCGAATAAGCGTGGATGATATACCAGCGGGACATGTGTTTCTCGGTTTCCCCGTTGCGCTCTAGCCGATGAGGCCGAGCAGGAAGCGGACGATCGCGCTGAAGAACGAATCGGTCGCGAAGAAGAAGATGGCAAGCATCGTGGTCATGATGAAGACCATGATCGCGGTGCGAACGGTTTCGCTCCAGGTCGGCCAGACGACCTTGGACGCTTCGCTGCGTACCTGACGGATGAATTCGCCTGGGGAGGTCTTGGCCAACTGCATTGCCTCTTCGAGATAGAAAAACGCTCCGCGGACCCGGGGGCCGACGGAGCTGAAAGCGACTTAGCGATACCGCCCCGAGTCTTCAAGGCTGGCAGGGGCAGAGGGACTCGAACCCACGACCCTCGGTTTTGGAGACCGATGCTCTACCAACTGAGCTATACCCCTAGGCCGGGCTGCGACTTATGCGGCGAAGAGCAGCGGCGCAAGGCCGCCGGTTCAATCTATGATTTTTCGAAGCGTCCGAACCATGAATGCGGTCGACCAGCCGATCAGGACGAAACCGATCAAAGCTTCCAACGCGCCAACGAGCCGCCATTCGTTGGAAAAGTTGGCCGCAGCGTCGCCGAGCGTCGCATAGCAAGAGGCGGAGTAGTAAAGCGCCTCCTCGAACGAATGCATTGCTCCCACCGACCAGTAGAAGGCGCCGAAGATGAAAATTTCCAGGAAGTGGAGGGTCATCAGTAGCAGGCCGTAGGTCCCCATCAGCATAGAAGCCCTGAGGCCGAACTCGCTCGGGATTTGCCCTTCGTCATGCAGGTGCAGCGCCCGCGAAATGGCGACCAGCCCGGCGCTGTGAACCAGTACCATCAGCAGGACGAAGCCCACAACGATGGCGAGTTGCAGGCCGAGATCGGCGACTTCGACTTCGTTGCTCAACGGCGGGCTCCTTCAAACGCCGCCGGTCAACGCTGTTAGACTAACTTATGTTGCCGCTCAGGCTGCGATGTCGAAGGGCTGGATCTCGCCGGAGAGGTAGAGATTGCGCGCCTTGGTCCGCGAAAGCTTGCCGGAGCTGGTGCGCGGCAGCGACCGTGGTGGCACCAGCTCGACGATCGGGGTGATGCCAGTAATGGCGCGCACCCGTTCGCGAATGTCGTCGCGAAGGCGTCCGCGCTCCTGCGGATCTGACACGCGGCAGTGGACGAGCACGGCTGGCGTTTCCTCCCCTGAGGGACCGGTAATCGCGAAGGCGGCAATATCGCCGGACTTGAAGCCGGGCAGCTGTTCGACGGCCCACTCGATGTCCTGAGGCCAGTGGTTGCGGCCGTTGATGATGATCATGTCCTTGGCGCGGCCGACGATGAAGATGTAGCCGCCGGACATGTAACCCATGTCTCCGGTGTCCAGCCAACCATCGTCGGACAGGCAGGCCGCGGTCGATTCCGGATCACGGAAATAGCTGTGCATAACTGAGCTGCCGCGCACGAACACGCGTCCGATGCCGCGATCGGGCAGGACGGAGCCGTCCTCGCCGCGGATTTCGATCTGCATGTCGGTAACCGGCTTGCCGCAGTTCACGACCGCGCGATAGCGGCGCGGACGGCCGTCGGCGCCGCTGCTGCCGCCGCCAAGAACGGCTTCCTCGACGAGCTCCAGCCGGATGCCCTCGCCCGGGGGCATGAGCGAAACCGCAAGCGTCGCTTCGGCCAGGCCGTAGCTGGGGCAGAATGCGGACGCCTTGAAACCGGCATCGGCGAAGGCATCGACGAAAGCCTGCATGACGTCCGGACGGATCATGTCCGCCCCATTGCCGGCGATCCGCCAGCGGGACAGGTCGAAGCGGTCCTCCGCACGCGTCTGTGACGACATGCGGCGGGCACAAATGTCATAGCCGAAGGTCGGCGAGTAACTGACGCTGTTGCCCGGATTGCGGGTGATCATGTCGAGCCAGGCAAGCGGACGGCGGGCGAAGTCCTCGGTCTTCATGTAATCGACCGAAAACTGCAGGGCCATCGGCGAGAGCATGCACCCGACGAGGCCCATGTCGTGGTACCAGGGCAGCCAGGAAATGCAGCGGTCGGTTTCCTCGACCTGAAGACCGATGCCGTGGGCGCGCAGGTTTGACAAAAGCTGGCGGTGCGTGACGGCGACGCCGTGCGGGAATCGGGTGGAGCCGCTCGAATATTGGAGGTAGGCGACCTCGTCCGTGTCGGGCGCCGGAAGCTCCGCAACGCCGACTTCCGTCAGACCGAGCTTGTCCCAGTCGACGACGCGGATGCCGCGGTCCGCTCCCGCCTCTTCGGCGTAGGAGAAAATGTCCGGCGGACAGAGAAACAGCGACGGATCACTGCTGCTCAGCATCACCCGGAGCTGCTCGACATAGGCTTCGCGGCCGCCGAAGCTCGTCGGAAGTGGAAGCGGCACCGGCCACAGGCCGGCATAGACTGCCCCGAAAAAGCAGGCCGCGAATTCGGCGCCCGTTTCCGCAATTAAGGCGACGCGGTCGCCCGGCCGCAGCCCCATCGCGACGAAGCGCTGCGCGTGGGCGAGCGCATCCTGGCGCAACTCGGAGAAGGGATAGGCGCGGGTCAGCTGGCCCCGTGCGTCATGAAAATTCATGCCGCGCCGCCCCCGAGCGGCATAGTCGAGGGCCTCGCCCAAGGTCGCAAAGTCCGCAATGCGCCGCGGCAGCTTGTCCAAAGTGGGAGTGGCGCCGGCAGGAGCAAGGTCGGCTACGATCGTGTTGTTCCGGTCGAGCAAGCCTTCATCCAGTCTTTAAATGCCGCCCTCTTGGCGCGGCCGAATAGCCCACTCGGCGGCGGGCAGGGTTGTGATGGTGTGCGAGTGTGGCACAATTTGGGCCAATGCATGCCCGGAAGCCTAGCCGACCACGCAAGCCGCTGAACGGAGAGCGGTTGCACGAGCTCGCTTTGTTCTACGTCGGCAAGTTCGCGACTACGCGCGCCAAGCTGGCGACGTACCTCAACCGCAAGCTGCGCGAGCGGGGCTGGGAAGGGAATGACGATCCGGACGTGGAACGGCTGGTCGAGCGCTTGGCGGCCAGCGGGCTCATTGACGACGCGCTCTATGCCCAATCGAAGGCGAGGTCTCTGACGAAGCGCGGCTACGGCATGGCTCGGGTTCGCCAATCGCTGCGCGCGGCCGGAATCAACGAGACCGACGGGGCGCAAGCGCAGGAGTTGGCGGCCGAGGGAGCTGCCGATGCGGCCCTACGATTTGCACGCCGTCGTCGACTCGGTCCGTATGCGGAAAAGGTCCTCGAACGGCTGGATCGCGAGAAGGCGCTGGCAGCAATGGTCCGCGCCGGACATGGCTTCGAACTCGCCCGTGCAGTGGTAAATGCGGAGCCCGGAAGCGAAATAGACCTTGACGAGCTTCGAGAGAAAGGTCGTTAAGTCGGTTTCACGACACTCTCACATTTGTTAGTGGTACCGCGTGCAGCGCAAGACATCTCAAACGGCACCTGAGCCGGACCTGACACCGCTGGCCGTTTCCGAGCCGCCCGCGGATGACGATTCCGAGATGGATCCGGTCGTCGGCCGGGTGAAGTGGTTCGACGCCACGCGCGGCTTCGGCTTCGTCGTCAGCGATGGCATCGACGGCGACATTCTCATCCACTTTAGCGTTCTTCGCGAGCACGGCCGGAGGAGCCTTCCAGAGGGCGCCCTCGTCGAATGCGTGCCCATGAAGCTCGACCGCGGTCTGCAGGCGAAGAAGGTCATTTCCATCGACGTGGGAACTGCGGTTGTTGCCCAGCCGCGGCCTCAACGCTCGACGAGCAAGGACGTCGACCGTAAGGCTTTGACGGACTCGGCTGGCGAGTTCGAGCCTGTAGAGGTGAAATGGTTCAATCGCGTGAAGGGCTACGGTTTCGTCAATCGCGTCGGGGATCCCGACTCGCACGACGTGTTCGTTCACATGGAAACCGTCCGGAACTCGGAACTCGGGGATCTTCAGCCGGGCCAGAGGCTCACTGCGCGGATCGCCGAGGGCAAGAAAGGCCTGACGGCGGTCGAACTGCAGTCGGATTTCTCGGACGAGCAATAGCCGCCGCTGCCATTGCTGCTGCGACTGCCTGCGGCTCCGCCACCACGGCCCCTGAGGCCTCCGTCGAACAATCTCCCGCCGGACTCGAGCAAGTGCCGCTGACGATCCAATCCGCATCCGGGACTCACAAGTTCACGGTCGAAGTCGCAGAAACTCCGGAGCAGCAGGCGCAGGGCCTGATGAACCGACAGTCGCTGGCACCCGACCGCGGCATGGTCTTTCCGCGCAACCCGCCGGGCGATGCCAGCTTCTGGATGAAAAACACCCTCATCCCGCTCGACATGATCTTCATTCGCGAGGATGGGACGATCGCGCGGATCGCAGAGAATACTGTGCCGCTTTCGCTCGATCCCGTTCCGTCGCTGGAGCCGGTTGCCGCAGTGCTCGAAATCAAGGGCGGACGTTCGGCCGAACTCGGCATCAAGGCCGGCGACAAGGTCAGCTGGCGGAAGTGACCCCCGGCTTGCACAGACTGGTTTGAGCGGGCAGAGGCGCGGCCCATGGGTTTCTGGTCTCGAACATTCACCTGGTGGAACGGTGCAACGTGGGGCACCGGCCTGTTCACGTGGCGCCACGGCCAGAAGGTCGGCCAGGATGACGCCGGTAACGTCTATTATCGTTCGAAGAAGAACCCGGCGTCGCGTTGGGTGATCTACAACGGCTCGAACGACGGAAGCCGGGTGCCGCCCGATTGGCAGGCGTGGCTCAAGGGAACGATCGACGATCTCCCGGAGGAATCTCTCCCGCCGAAGCGCAAGTTTGAAATGCCGCCGACGGTGAACCAGACCGGCACCATGGCTGCTTTTCGCCCGGACGGATCGCTGTCGAAAGGGCGCGTCCGGCCGGCGTCGACCGGCGACTACCAGCCCTGGACGCCCGACTGAGCGTGAAGGCCTTCGCCGTCACCGCCGTTTCGTTGCTCCTTTTGGCGGCCGGCTGCGGTCGCAAGCAGGAGGATCCGCAAGAGAATCGCGCCACCTTGCCCCGCGCCACCGCCGCGCCCGGGCAGCAGGCCGGCGTCACGCCGATGGCCGACCGCGTTGCGGTTCTTGGCATCCTCAACAAGCGTAACGGGATCACGCGCGACATCCGGATCAAGCCGGGCCAGTCGGTCAGGCTGAACAATGCGATCGTACGGCTCCGCGCCTGCGAGACCACGGCGCCGTGGGAAAGCGAGAAGCTTACCGGCGCATTCGTCCAGCTCGACGTCCAGCAACCCGATTCAAGCTGGAGGCGTCAGTTCTCCGGCTGGGTCTACAAGGAATCGCCGTCGCTCAACGTCGTCGAGCACCCAGTCTACGACGTCTGGCCCAAGAGTTGCGCGATGACATATCCCTCCGCTGCCGATGAGCCCGCCGCGCCCGTGGCCTCGAGCAATCGGTCGAGCGCCAGCAGGTCTGGGGCGGCAGAGCGTGATAGGCCAGTGGCGGCCGCGCCAACGCCTGAGCCGTCGAACGCGGCACCCGCCGACGAAGAGCCCGCCGAAGTTCCGCCTAGCGCTCCCGACAACAACGCTACGTAGGACTTTCGCGAGACGGTCGTGGCGCCGAGCGACGCGAGGTGGGGGGTCATGAACTGGCAGTCGAGCAGGGTGTAGCCCCCTGTTTTCATCCGAGCGACGAGCCAGCTCAAAGCGGTCTTCGAAGCGTCCGTCATTCGGCTGAACATGCTCTCGCCGAAGAAGGCGCGTCCGAGTTTCACACCATAGAGCCCACCAACCAGATCGCTGCCGTGCCACACTTCGATCGAATGGGCATGGCCGGTTCCGTGCAAGGTCAGCATCACGCGCTCAATGTCGGCGTTGATCCACGTCTCATCGCGGTCCGCGCAGGCGCTGATCACCGCAGCAAAGTCACGGTCCATCGTAACCGAGAATTTACCGGAACGAAGCGTGCGCCGAAGCGACCGCGACATGTGAAAACCCTCGAGCGGAAGGATCGCTCGCGAACGCGGCTCTACCCAAAATAGCTCGGAAGCGTCGCGGCTGTCGGCCATCGGAAAGATGCCGGCGGCGTAGCCTTGGAGAAGCAATCGTGGGTCGAGGCGACTCATCCTCGTGAATATGGCCCGCTTTCAGCGACTTGTCAGGACTGGCGAGCGCTCAGAGAATCTCGCGAACCAAGTCCTGCGGACGGCACAGGCGCACACCCTTTTCGGTCTCGACCAGAGGCCGGTTGATGAGGATCGGATGCTCGATCATCGCATCCAGAATCTCATCGTCGGTGACATCCGGACGGAGCAAGCCAAGTTCCGCCGCGATTGCTTCCTTCGCTCGCAGGCCGTCACGCGGACTAATGCCAGCGCGATCGTAGAGTCTCTTGAGTTCGGCCCGGCTGGGCGACGCTTTCAGATACTCTACAACCATAAGATCGGCGCCACTTTCCCTAAGAATTTCAAGCGTTTTCCGGGACGTGCCGCAGAGCGGATTATGGTAGATCGTTACGTTCATGTTACGGAAAGTTCCTACTTCCTACGCCGATTGATGCAACGGACGCACCGCTGATGCGGTTCATTCCCGCGTCGAAGCATTGTCGCGTTGCCGGAACGATGTTGCGCAATCGTCGTTTCCTCGCGCGTGGCATGCTTTTTTTTCTGGGAACTCGCGTCCCGGGGCATGGTCCGGAAGATCAACAATCGGGAGAAAAACGATGCAGAAATCATTCCTGGCAATTGTGCTGGCGAGCTCAGTTTCGCTGAGCGCTTGCGCGACGGACAGCCAGACGGCTGGTGACGTTGCTCAGGGTGCAGCTATGGGCGCCGCCGGCGGCGCAGTCGTCGGTGCAGTCGTACCGGGCGTGAACGTGATCGAAGGCGCCGCTGTCGGTGCTGCGATCGGCGGTCTCGCCGGCGGGGTCTGGGCTGACCAGAACAACGACGGCTATGTCGACGGCTACGTCTCGAATGGCCAGTACTACACGGGCACTCCGCAGGGCTATGACCCGACGCTTCGTCGCGTCGCGGGTGGCGCTCTCGGCGGTGCAGCGCTCGGCGCAGTTGCCGGCGCGGTCATCCCGGGCGTCAGCCTTCTCGAAGGCGCAGTGATCGGTGCTGCTGTCGGCGGTCTCGCCGGCGCCATCTGGGCCGACCGCGACAACGACGGCCGCGTGGACGGCTATGTTCAGAACGGTCAGTATTATGCTGGTGCCCCGTCCTCGACGGCTCCGGCTCCGACCTACACGGCTCCGACCGGCGCGGGTGAGCGCGGCTAATTCGGAACCTATGACGAGTAAGCGTAAGATGCGCACCGGTCCTCAGCGGCCGGTGCGCATTTTCTCAATCCTCGGAGCCGCCGCCGCAGCGATTTCGCTTGCGGCCGGCTCCGTTGTTTTTCCAAGCCCTGCAGTCGCACAGACCGCGATCCTCGCCGCTGGCGCCCAGGGCATTTCCGATTTTTACGCGGCCCGAAACGGCCAGCCTTTGTGGTTCTCGCAGGATGGCCGCCAGGTCGATGTCCTGCTGGAGATCCTGAACACCGCCGAGATCGACGGCCTTCAGCCCGGCAAATATCGCGTCGACCTTCTCGCGCGCGCTGCCTGGGCCGCCCAGTCCGGCAAAGCGAAGGCGGTTCGCCGCGCAGACATGATGCTTAGTCAGGCGTTGGTCGATTACGTCCGCGAACTGCGCCAGCCAGGCAATACGGGCGTGATTTACGTCGACTCGCAGCTAAGGCCTGGACCGCCGTCCCCGCGCGCAATCCTCGAAGCGGCCGCGCGCGCCCCTTCTCTGGAGCGTTACGTGACGGAGATGCGCTGGGCGCATCCGATCTACGGCCAGCTTCGCAACGAGCTGATGCATGGCTCGTCCCTGTCGCCAGAGCAGCGCGATCTGGTCCGTATCAATCTCGAGCGAGCAAAAGAGCTTCCCGCCAACGGCAAGCACATTCTCGTCAACGCGGCTGCGCAGCGGCTCTTCATGTACGAAAATGGCGAGGTCGTGGACTCGATGCGTGTCGTCGTCGGGAAGCCGATCTATCCGACGCCGATGATGGCAGCTTACATACGCTACACGGCTCTCAATCCCTATTGGTACGTCCCGGCCGACCTCGGGGCCGAGCGCATCGCGCCGAACGTCGTGAAGTCGGGTCTCACCTATCTCCGCAAGCACGGCTACGAAGTCGTCAGCGATTTTGACCAGGATCCGAGAATCCTCGACGCGGCGGCGGTGGATTGGAAAGCCGTGGCGGACGGGCGGACCAAGGTGCTGATGCGGCAGTTGCCCGGGCCGGGCAATTCGATGGGCCGGATGAAGTTCATGTTCCCCAACGCCCAGGGCATTTATCTTCACGACACGCCCGACAAGGAATTGCTGAGCGAGGCTTCACGGCTGTTCAGCGGTGGATGTGTCAGGCTGGAAGATGCGCCGCGGCTGGGCCGGTGGCTCTACGGACGGGCTCTCGACCCGAAGGACGCGGGCGCCGAGACGAAGATACCGCTGGAGGACAAGGTCCCGGTCTTCATTACCTATCTCACCGCGGTGCCCGACGGGTCGCAGCTTGCTTTCTTCGACGACATCTATGGCCGCGACCGCGTGCGGCTGACGCAGGGCGGCGGTTCGCTTTCGACCGCCCGCTAGGCGTCAACGCGGCGACCAGTCCGGATGCCAGGTGACGTCCTGAGCAACGGGCTGCCCTTCTGCGTTGGTTGCCGGCCGGAATCGCACATAAGCGATGGCGAGCTCGCAGAAGAGTGAATCGACCGTCGGATTGCCGCTCGTTCGCGCAATCCTGCAGTTTGATGGCCGGCCGTCCGCGTTGACCTTCAGTGTAATCCCGATCCTGCCTCTGCGCTGGCCGCTGGTGGCGATGATCCGCCGATACTCGCTATCGGGGATCTTGGTGATGCGCTGCGCCGGAGTGTAGCCGGAGAAGTCGCCCGTCCCGCCTCCGCCACGTCCGCTGCCGGTTCCGCCCGCGCCCGGCCCTGTGCCGTAGTTCGCAGCACCTGAGCGCGTCGCGCTGCCCGTGCCAGCTACGGGCGCGGCCGCCACCGGTGGCTTGGCAGGCACTTCAATCTTTGGCTTCGGAACGACCACCGGCGACGGTTCCGCCTTCTTGCCCGCTGCGCCTTCCTCTTCCTTGGCTCGATCGGCGCGCGGCTGCGGTGATGGAGGCAGAGGAGGGGGCGGAGGTTCCTCCGTGATGTCGAAGGTCTTCAGCTGCTCGACGACATGTCGGACGTTGTCGACGTTGAGGCCCGTCAGGATGACCGCACCCAGAGCTACGTGGACGAGCAGGACGCCCGCCAGCGCCTTGGCGCGATCCTCTCTGGGTGTTGCTCGGTAAGCGGCCATCAACGCGTTCCCAATCAGCAACGCGCGTCAGGGCCGAAAGTTTAGCCTACTCAGCCGCCACGCGCTGCTTTTCGAGCCACTTCTCGAGCCACTTGATCGTATAGTCGCCGGCGAGGAATTCCTCGTCGCGGACGAGCGCCTGGTGCAGGGGGATTGTGGTCTTCATCCCGTCGACGACGAACTCTTCGAGGGCGCGGCGAAGGCGCATGATGCAGCGCTCGCGCGTGGTGCCATAGACGATCAGCTTGCCGATCATGCTGTCGTAGTAGGGCGGCACCTTATAGCCGGTGTACAGCCCGCTATCGACGCGGACGTGCATGCCGCCCGGGGCGACGTAATTCATCACGGTCCCGGGTGACGGGGCGAAGGTCTGCGGGTCCTCGGCGTTGATTCGGCACTCGATCGCGTGGCCGTGCAGGCGGATCTGGCTCTGGTCGCAGGACAGGCCTTCGCCCTGAGCGACACGGATCTGCTCCCGCACGAGGTCGATGCCGCTGATCATTTCGGTCACCGGATGCTCGACCTGCAGCCGGGTATTCATCTCGATGAAGTAGAACTCGCCGTTCTCGTAGAGGAATTCGATCGTCCCGGCGCCGCGATAGCCCATGTCGGCCATCGCCTTGCGGACCACCTCACCCATGCGATCGCGCTCTTCGGGCGTGATGACGGGGGAGGGCGCTTCCTCGAGAACCTTCTGGTGCCGCCGCTGCAGCGAGCAGTCGCGCTCGCCGAGGTGGATCGCACCGCCATTGCCGTCCCCGAACACCTGGAATTCGATGTGGCGCGGGTCGGCGAGATATTTCTCCATGTAGACGGTGTCGTCGCCGAACGCGGAGCGCGCTTCCGATGCCGCCTGGCTCATCAGGCTTTCAAGTTCGTCCTCGGACTGGACGACCTTCATGCCGCGTCCGCCGCCGCCCGAGGCAGCCTTGATCAGGACCGGATAGCCGATCTCCCCAGCCAGCTCGTGCGCCTGCGCGACCGTCTCGATCGCGCCGTCCGATCCCGGCACCAGCGGCAAGCCGAGCTTCGCGGCTGTGCGCTTCGCCTCGATCTTGTCGCCCATGATCCGGATGTGCTCCGGCTTTGGGCCAACCCAGATGATCCCGTGGCTCTCCACGATCTCGGCGAACTGGGCATTCTCCGACAGGAAGCCGTAACCGGGGTGGATGGCATCGGCGTGCACGATTTCGGCCGCCGAGATGATGTTGGGGATGTTGAGATAGGACTCGGTTGCCGGCGGCGGGCCGATGCAGACCGTCTCGTCCGCGAGGCGGACGTGCATCGCGTCAGCGTCTGCCGTCGAATGCACTGCGACGGTCTTAATGCCCATTTCGTGGCACGCGCGGTGGATCCGCAGCGCGATCTCGCCGCGGTTTGCGATCAGAAGCTTGGTGATGGCCATGGCTAGCCGAGCACCACCAGGGTCTGGTCGAACTCCACGGGCTGTCCGTCGCTTACATTGATCGCCTTTACAGTCGCGGCCTTTGGCGCGGTGATCGGGTTCATGACCTTCATCGCTTCGATGATCAGCAGCGTGTCACCGGCCTTCACCGTTTGACCGACCGTCACGAAGGGCTTCGCTCCAGGCTCAGGCGAGAGGAAGGCGGTGCCGACCATCGGCGACTTCAGCGGTTCGCCGCCGACATCGTCCTGCGGCGCAACCGGTGCGACGGCCGCTGGCGCGGCGGCAACCGGCGCAGCCGGTAGGGCGGCAGTTGCGGGCGCGGAGACCAAGGTCGTCGGCGCGTCTCGGCGAACCTTGATCTTCCGGTCGCCGTCCTCGACCTCGATTTCGTTCAGATCATTCGCGCTCAGCAGTTCAGCGAGTTCACGCACGAGGGCGGTATCGATACGCATCGACGCGCCCTTTTCGGCGCCACCCTTGCCGGTCTCGGCCATTCCCAATCCCCTATTCACGCCCACACAGGCACTTTGCGCCGCGTCTTACCGCCTGACGCGGCGGCGTCCAGTAGAAGCGAGTCCCCTGTTCAATTGCGCGAAAGGCCGGACGTTCCTATTTGCACCCTCACAAATGACGCTCGATCACACCGTCCAGGTCCGCATCAACGGGGAGCATCGCCGGGTGGCGGAAGGCACCAGCATCGCCGAGCTCGTTAGCGAGCTGGGCTTCGACCCCATGCGCGTCGCAGTCGAGCGCAACCTCGAGGTCGTGCCGCGCTCGACCCTTGCCGATGTGGCGGTGCAGGACGGCGACGATTTCGAAATCGTGCGCTTTGTCGGAGGCGGTTGAGTGAACGTTGAGACGGCCATGAACGCCGATACCTGGACCGTTGCCGGCCGCACCTTCGCCTCCCGGCTGATCGTCGGCACGGGTAAGTACAAGAGCCTTCAGGAGAACGCAGCGGCGGTCGAGGCGTCTGGTGCGGAGATCGTCACGGTTGCCGTTCGGCGGGTGAACATCTCGAACCCGAACGAGCCGATGCTCACAGATTTCATCGATCCGAAGAAGATTACGTATCTACCGAACACTGCGGGCTGCTTCACGGCGGACGACGCGATCCGCACATTGCGGCTGGCGCGCGAGGCGGGCGGCTGGAACCTCGTGAAGCTGGAAGTGCTTGGCGAGGCGAAGACCCTGTACCCGGACATGCGCGAGACGCTTCGCGCCACCGAGGTCCTCGTGAAAGAAGGGTTCGAGCCGATGGTCTACTGCGTCGACGATCCCATCGCGGCGAAGCAGTTGGAAGAAGCTGGCGCGGTCGCCATCATGCCGCTCGGTGCTCCGATCGGTTCCGGCCTGGGTATCCAGAATCGTGTGACCATCCGCCTGATCGTCGAAGGGGCAGGAGTGCCGGTGTTGGTCGACGCTGGCGTCGGGACGGCCAGCGACGCAGCGCAGGCGATGGAGCTTGGCTGCGACGGCGTCTTGATGAACACCGCCATCGCCGAAGCGAAGGATCCGATCATGATGGCAGGTGCGATGAAGGCCGCGGTCGAAGCAGGCCGTCTCGCCTACCTCGCCGGCCGGATGCAGAAGCGCCGCTACGCGGACCCGAGCAGCCCCCTCGCAGGCTTGATCTAGGCCGAAGGGCCGGAACGCCGCGCCGCTTCTTCGGTTGTGAGACCGGAGGCGGAAATGTCCGACTTCGCCGAGCTCCGCGAGCGCATGGTCCGGCGCCAGATCGAGGCGCGCGGCATCGCTGACCCGACCATCCTCGATGCCTTCCGCGAGGTACCGCGTGAGGCCTTCGTCGACGAGGGGCACCGGCAATCGGCATATGACGACCAACCGCTACCGATCGAGGCCGGGCAGACAATTTCGCAGCCTTACATGGTCGCCGTAATGATCGAGGCGGTCGAGATTTCCTCAGGTGACGTGGTCCTCGAGGTCGGCTCCGGCTCGGGCTACGCAGCAGCTGTCATAAGCCGCATCGCGCGAGCGGTCATCGGCATCGAGCGTCAGCACGACCTCGTCGTCTCGGCAAGGGAGCGCCTCCAGTGCTTGGGTTACGACAATGTCATGATCGTGAAAGGGGACGGCACGCGCGGCTGGCCGGACGAGGCGCCTTTCGACGCCATTCTCGCCTCCGCCACCGGCAGCCACGTCCCAACGGCACTCATCGATCAACTCGCACCGGGCGGCAGGCTGGTCATGCCAATAGGCGATCCCGCCAATGTGCAGGACCTTATCAAGGTCGTGAAACGCGGGGATGGCTCGCTCATCGAAGAAAATCTGGGCAGGGTCCGCTTTGTCCCACTTATCGGCGAAGAGGGGTGGCGCGAGGACTGATC